>Ga0209026_1000780_pt1 | contig 17661 bp, 16 predicted proteins | sample AraplaCL_Col_mCL_FD_184262 | JGI IMG/M metagenome (GOLD analysis project Ga0209026, IMG submission 184262) | Arabidopsis root microbial communities from the University of North Carolina, USA - plate scrape CL_Col_mCL (SPAdes) (version 2) | ecosystem: Host-associated > Plants > Roots >... | reverse complement strand
AATCCATGACGCCGGGTTGAGCCCGCGACGCAGGGGCTGTCAATCGTGCGCCGCAGCACCGCCACACCAGGGTCGCTTTCCCAAGCTCCACTTCAGATGGGGAGAACGACGACATGGGGACCCAGGCGAGATCAGCGCGGCTTGTGGCGAGGCGGCGAAAAGCTTGGTCCCTGGCGCTGCTGCTATCGGCGGGGCTGCACCTGGTCGTCCTGGGCTGGTTTGCGTTCAAGCGTGCTGTGGCCGAGTGGCGGGCCGAGACCCCGATCGTCAGCGTCCAGCTAGTGCGCCTGCCGTCGCCGGCGCCCACCATGGGTCAGGCCCCGTCGAAGCCGGCGCCCGGGCGGGCCTCCCGCAACGCCCAGGACACGCCCATCGTCTCGCCCCTGGCCACCACCAACAGTCCGGCGCCAGGGACATCCGCGTCGCCCGCGATCACCATCGATCCGCGTTGGCTCGTCGACCGGAACGGCCCCAACCCGCCGCCCCGCCGCGAGCTGGATCCCGACGAATTCCAGCCCTGCGACCCGCTGAAGGACCCCAAGCGCGAGAGCAAGGCCTGCCGCAAGGTCGACGAGATCGCCGAAAGTGTCGGCCGCTTCTACGACCCGCAGAGGGGCAAGACCGCCCTGGCCCGGGAGGCGCGGCGCAACGAGGCCTTGAAGCGCTATCGAGACGCACCCGGTGCGGCGGGCTACCCCGGCATCGGCTGCGCCGTCCTGCATCGCTGCTAGGGCTAGGCGTCGTACATCGTCTTTCCGCCGGTGACGGTGCGGACGATCTGGATGTCCTTGATCTTGGCCGGATCGACCGTGTGCGGATCGTCGGCGAGGACCACGAAGTCGGCCAGCTTGCCGGTCGCGATCGAGCCCTTGAGGTCTTCCTCGTGCGAGGCGTAGGCGCCGTGAAGCGTGTTGATCTTCACCGCCTCGGCCACCGAGATCCGCTGGCTGGCGCCCCAGGTCTCGTTGTTCCAGCCGGTCCGGGTGACCATCCCCTGGATACCCATCAGCGGCGCGAACGGCCCGGGATAGAAGTCTGACCCCGCCGCCACTGGCACGCCAGCGTCCAGGAAGCTGCGGAACGCCATGGCGTGCTCCATCAGCTCCGCGCCGTAGAAGTGGAACTTGTCGGTGTTGTAGTAGGTGTAGCTGGTGAAGCAGGCCGGGATCGCGCCCGCCGCCTTGATGCGCCGGACCAGCTCGTCGTTGACCAGGGTACAGTGGGTGATCTTTGGCCGCGCGTCGGGCCGGGGATAGAGCTTCTGCGCGCGCTCAAGCGCCGTCAGCACATTGCCGATCGCGACGTCGCCGTTGGCGTGGCAGTTCACGTCGATGCCCGCGCGATGGACGCGCTCGACCCAGGCATTCAGCACGTCCTGGGTCTCGGTGAGGTTGCCATAGTAGGGCGGCGAGACGCCCGGATAGGGCCGGCTCATCGCCAGCGTCCGCTCCGAGAACGAGCCGTCCACGGTGTGTTCGAACGTGGCGCCCAGCCGGATCCATTCGTCGCCGAAGCCGGTCTTGAGGCCCGTGCTGATCATCGCCTCCAGCGTCGGGCCGATGGCCTCGTAGCTGACGCGGTGGCGCAGATCGCCGCGGGCCCGGATGTCCTGCAACGCCGCCAGGTCGCCGCCCTCATGGTGGACGCTGGTCAGGCCATAGCGGGCGAACTGCTTGGAGATGTGGGCCGCGGCGTCGCGGCTGCGCCGGGCGGCCTCGGCGGCCGAGAAGGTCTCGCGCTTGCCGATCGCATCCATCACGTCCATCGCGTTGTCGGTGACACGACCGGTGAGCTCGCCGTCGGGCCCCCGATCGAAGGTGCCGCCGGGCGGGTTCGGGGTGGCCTTGGTGACGCCCGCCATCGCCAGGGCGCGGCTATTGTAGAAGGCCGTGTGGCCGCCCCGGTGATGGACGCAGACCGGCTGGGTGGTCGAGACCTTGTCCAGGTCGTGGCGATTGATCAGCCGGCCGTCCTTGGTCTTGGTGTCGTCGTAGAAGAAGCCGTCGACCCAGATGTCCGGCCCCAAGGTCTGCGCCTTGGCGCGCAGCTTGCCGACGATGCTGTCGATGGTGACGAACTCGACCTCGAACGGATTTCCGACGAGCACCTCGTACAGCAGCATCTCGCCCGAGGCGTGGTTGTGGCAGTCGATGAAGCCCGGCACGATCGTCATGCCCTTGGCGTCGAACACCTGGGTGCGCGGGCCGGCCAGGGCGCGGATCTCGTCCGTGGCGCCGACGGCGACGAAACGGCCGCCGCCGACCGCAAAGGCCTGGGCGCGCGGCGCCTTGGCCTCGACGGTGTAGACCTTGGCGTTGACGACGATCAGGTCGGGAGCCTCTGGCGCCGCCGCGAACGCCGCACCGCCCAGGCCCGCCCCCGCCAGCCCCAGGAAGCCTCTGCGGCTATGATCCTGCAACGTCATCCGACCGCCCCCGCGTCTGCCTGACCACATTGGCGACGTTCCGGCGCGCAGGGTCAACGCGGGTCTTGCCTCGCGCCGGCTGCGGGTCCAAACGCGCGGCCATGACCAACGCCCCTCTCGCCGCCTATCCCGCCCTTCGCATGCGTCGCCTGCGCCAGGCCGACTGGATCCGGCGGCTGACACGCGAAACGGTGCTGACGCCGAACGACCTGATCTGGTCGATGGTGGTGCACGAGGGCGAGGGTGAGGTTCCTGTCGGCTCGATGCCGGGGATCAGCCGCCTGTCGGTGAAGGATGCCGCCGCGGCCGCCAAGGAGGCCAAGGCGCTGGGCATTCCGGCCATCGCCGTCTTCCCGCACATCGACGGCGCCAAGAAGGACGCTACCGGCAAGCTGGCGGCCGATCCGGACGGCGTGGTCTGCCGCGCGGTCAAGGCCATGAAGGACGCCGCGCCCGAGGTCGGGATCATGTGCGATGTGGCGCTGGACCCATTCACCGATCACGGTCACGACGGGCTGCTGCAGGACGGCAGGATCATGAACGACGCCACCATCGAGGCGTTGGTGGCCCAGGCCCTGGTCCAGGCGAAAGCCGGCTGCGACATCCTCGCGCCCAGCGACATGATGGACGGCCGGGTCGGCGCCCTGCGCACGGCGCTGGAGCGCGAAGGCCTGCAGGACGTGATGATCATGTCCTACGCCGCCAAGTATGCCTCGGCCTTCTATGGCCCGTACCGCGAGGCCATCGGCTCGGGGAAGCTGGGCACGGGTTCGGTGGACAACCCCGGCGACAAGAAGACCTACCAGATGGACTCGGCCAACCACGCCGAGGCTCTTCGCGAGGTGGCCCTGGATATCGCCGAGGGCGCGGACATGGTGATGGTGAAGCCGGGGATGCCGTACCTGGACATCGTCCGCCAGGTGGTCGACGCCTTCCAGCTGCCGACCTACGCGTTCCAGGTCTCGGGCGAGTACGCCATGATCATGGCCGCCGCCCAGAACGGCTGGCTGGACGAGGAACGCGCCATCCTGGAGAGCCTGGGCGCATTCAAACGCGCGGGCGCGGCGGGAATCATCAGCTACTTCGCCCCGCGCGCCGCGCGGATGCTGGGGGCCTAGGGCCTCCCCGCTCGAGGGCTGTCCACCTCCGCCACGACGATCTTGCCCGTCTGGCTCTTGGCCGCCGCCTCGTGTTCGGAGCTGGCGGCGGTGAGCATGAAGAGCGTCTTGCCGTCGTCGCCGCCCAGCATGCAGGCATAGCAAGGCTGGCCGGTCTCGATGATCTCCAGCACCTCGCCGCCCTCGGCGATGCGCACGCACTGCGGGGCGATGGGATTCGCGATCCAGATGGCGCCGTCGGCGTCCAGGCAGATCCCATCGGGCACGGCCGGCTGGCAGGGCGCCCACACCCGCCGGTTCGAGAGCGCGCCGCCGGGGCCGATATCGAACGCCGTCAGCACGCCGGCCAGGGTCTCGCCCAGGATCAGGGTCTTGCCGTCAGGCGTGATCACCGGACCGTTGGGAAAGTGCATGTCTTCGGCGGCGACCGACACGGCGCCATCTGGCGCCACATAGGCCAGCTTTGCGGTCGGATGGTCGGCCAGAACGCTCTGCACGCCGCGGGCCGCGATCTCGGCGTCCAGGTCAAAGCCGAAGTTGCCGACATAGGCCCCGCCCGTGGAATCGACGACCATGTCGTTGCAATGGAACGTCGCGATCCCGCCCAGATCCGCATGGACGCCGATTCGTCCGTCCGGCGTGCGGCGCAGGACCTGCCGCTTGGTCATCGAGACGATCAGCATCGTCCCGTCCGGCTGCCAGCCCAGGCCCGATGGCCGGTCGTCGATCTCGAACTCGGTGCGCAGATCGCCGGCCAGGGACACCGACTTTACCGCATGGCTGTAGAAGTCGCTGAACCACAGCCGGCCGTCATGCCAGCGCGGCCCCTCGCCGAAATAGATGCCGCCCGTCAGAACCCGCGTCGTCCGTCCCATGTCGCCTCTCTGTGGAAGGTCTTGGGCGCATGATCGTCGAGGTCGTCGGCGCTGTCATCCGTGACGCCGCGGGACGGCTGCTGACCGTGCGAAAGCGCGGGACCCGCCGCTTCATGCTGCCGGGCGGCAAGCCCGAGCCGGCCGAGGACGACCTGGCGGCCCTGGCGCGGGAGCTGGACGAAGAACTGGGCGTGCGGCTGCTCTCGGCGAAACTGCTGGGTCGGTTCGAGGCGCCCGCCGCCAACGAGCCCGGCGCGACGGTGAGATCCTCGGCCTATGTGGTCGCGGTCACCGGCGAGATCACGATCCAGGCCGAGATCGAGGCGCTGCGCTGGATCGATCCGACGGCGCCGGGCGAGATCGAGCTGGCGCCGTTGCTGACGAGCCAGATCCTGCCGGCGCTTATCGCGCGCCCGGCAGCCAGGCCTTCAGGATCGGGTTGACCTTCTCCGGCGCTTCCTGCTGCACCCAGTGCGAGACGCCCGGCAGGCGCTCGATGGTCAGGTTCGAGACATGCTGGTCCGTGCCCTCCAACAGCTCCAGGCCCAGGGCCGCGTCCTCCTCGCCCCAGACGATCAGGGTCGGAACCTCGATCTTGGGCCAGGGCCCCGCCAGCTTGCCACGCAGACGGAAGGCGGCGCGGTACCAGTTGATCATGCCGGTCATCGCGCCCGGCCGCTGGGCGTCCTTGGCGTAGCGGTCCAGGACGTCTGGCGTGAAGTGGGTCTTGTCGACCGCCATGTCGTAGAAGGCGCCCCGGATCGCCCGGGCGCCGTTGCGGGTCATGGCTCGCTCGGGAATGCCCGGCAGCTGGAAGAAGAACATGTACCAGCTCTTCTTCAACTGGGCCCAGTTGCCCTTGCTTAGGTGCGCCGACATCACGCCGGGATGCGGCACGTTCATGATCACCAGGCGCTCCAGCGGTCGCGGCGCGTTGGCGGCGAAGGTCCAGGCCAGGCCCGCGCCCCAGTCGTGGCCGATCAGGGTGACCTTCTTCGCGCCGCTGGCGTCGATCAGGGCGGCGACGTCCTCCATCAGCCGGTCGATCAGATAGGACGGCACATCCTTGGGCTTCGGCTCGGTCTCGCCATAGCCGCGCAGGTCGGGCGCCCAGACGCGGTAGCCCATCTCGGCCAGCAGCGGGATCTGGTAGCGCCACGAAAACCGGCTCTCCGGGAAACCGTGCAGGCACAGCGCGAGGTGGTCGCCCTCACCCGCCTCGTCCACCGCGAACCGGAACCCATTGGCCTCGACGAACCGCGTCTGCATCGCGCCCTCTCCCTCGCCCGGGATTAGACCTAGAGCCTTGCCGTGGCGGACGCGAAGCGGTTTCCGCGCTCAGCCGACGGTGAAGTGGGTGCTCTCGCGGTCGACGCCCGGCAACTGGATGACGCCTCGGTAGGTGAAGCCGATCTTCCGCAGCACGGCCATCGAGGCGAAGTTCTCCAGGGTGGTGATCGCCGCCAGCTTCGGGATCCCGAGCGGCCCCTGTGCGTGGGCCAGTACAGCGGCGGCGGCCTCCTTCGCGTAGCCCTGGCCCCATGCGCGCTGCGCAAAGGCGTAACCGACGTCTGGCACGTCCAGCCCCTCGCGCCGGACCAGGCCGGCCAGCCCCACGGCGGTGTTGTCCAGCTTCTGGATGGTCAGCCACATGCCGAAGCCGTGCTGGCGGTAGCTGCCGATGATCCGCTCGTCGATGTAGGCGCGCGCCTCGTCCTCGCTCCGGACGCCGCGGTCACCGATGTTCTCCAGGAAGCCCGGCGAGTTCAGCAGCTCCAGCACGAACGGCGCGTCCGCCGCCTCGACCTCGCGCAGGACCAGCCGCTCCGTCTCCAGCACCGTCACCAAAGTTCCTCCCATCCGCTCTCCGGCGAAACGTCATCTTAACGCGGCGACGGCAGTTTGCTCGGGAATCAGCGTTAACCGGGTGAAACCATGGCGGTCGGCGATCAGCCAATCGTAATCAAGAAGGTCAAGAAGGGTGGCGGCGCGGGCCACCACGGCGGCGCCTGGAAGGTCGCCTACGCCGACTTCGTGACCGCCATGATGGCCTTCTTCCTGCTCATGTGGCTGATCAATACGACCAGCCCGGAACAGAAGCGCGGCATCGCCGACTATTTCGCCCCGGCCAGCGTGTCCCAGACCATGTCGGGCGCCGGCGGGATCCTGGGCGGCGCCGCCCTGGGCAAGGATGGCTCCAAGAGCGCCGGCTCCAGCGACGTCATCGAGGAACTCGCCCCCTCGTCGCAAAACCCCAACGACGGCGATTCGAAGGACGGCGCGCGGCCCAAGACCCCGGAAGAGGCCGCGGCTGCGGCGCTCGCTGACGAGCAGTCGGCGCAGGAGGAGGCCGCGTTCGCCTCGGCCGCTCAATCGCTGCGCCAGGCGCTGCAGTCGATGCCGGAACTGGCCGAGCTGTCGAAGAACATCATCATCGACGAAACGCCCGAAGGCCTGCGCATCCAGTTGGTCGACCAGGAAGGCCGCTCGATGTTCAACCAGGGCGCGTCCCAGCCCAACGACCGGGCCAAGCTGCTGTTGCGGGCGATCTCCAAGGTCATCAACCAGCTGCCGAACCGGATCAGCATCTACGGCCACACCAGCGCCAGCGCCGGTGGCGTGAAGGCCGCCAGCGACTGGCAGCTTTCGGCCGCCCGCGCCGACTCCTCGCGCGCCGTGCTGCAGGCCGCCGGGGTCGATGGGGACCGCGTCTATCAGGTCTCGGGCAAGGCGACGTCCGAGCCGCTGTATCCCGATGATCCCATGCTGCCGGGCAACCGCCGGATCGCCATCGTCTTGTTGCGCGAGGCGCCGGTGCTGCCCCCGAACCCGGGACTCTAGCGAGTCCTTGCGCGGAGCCGCAGCATGACGCCTAATCTCGCCAGGCGTTTTGTTTCGAAAGCGACACCCGGTCCGTGACGCAGCACTTCCCGACCCGACAGCTCCGGTTCTTTTTGACCGCGCCGTCGCCGTGTCCGTACCTGCCCGAGCGGTTCGAGCGGAAGGTGTTCGCGCACTTGCCCCTGTCGGATGGCGCGTCGGTGAACGACAGCCTGACCCAGGTGGGCTTCCGCCGATCGCAGAACATCGCCTATCGGCCGGCCTGCGAGGCCTGCTCGGCCTGCGTCTCGGTGCGGATCCCCGTCGCGGACTACGTGTTCTCCCGCTCCGAGCGGAAGGTGCTGTCGCGCAACGACGACATCGAGCGCAACCTGGTCGAGGCCGAGGCGACGATGGAGCAGTTCGACCTGCTTCGCCGCTATCTGCTGGCCCGGCACGCCGACGGCGGCATGGCCGAGATGACCTGGCCTGACTATGTGGCGATGGTCGAGGACACCGCTGTCCGCACGCACATCATCGAATATCGCATCCGCTCGAAGGATGGCGGCCCGGGCGATCTTATCGCTTGTGCGCTGGTCGATCTGATGAATGACGGCCTGTCCCTGGTCTACAGTTTCTACGATCCGGGCCTCGGCCGCCGCAGCCTGGGTTCGTTCGTGATCCTGGACCATGTGATCCAGGCGGGGCTGACCAGCCTGCCCTATGTCTACCTGGGCTATTGGGTCCGGGGCTCCGAGAAGATGGACTACAAGGTTCGCTTCAGCCCGATCGAATTGCTGAAGCCCGATGGCTGGACGCTGGCCGCCGCCCGCGAACTCAAGGGTCTGGACAACCCGGCCTGACCTGGGGACGACAGCGCGCGGCCGGTGGCGCTGGACGTCATGCCGCCTTAAGTTCCGGCAAGTGACGCTGACTTCTCGACAGATCTGATGGCGCGGCAGCTTCGGCTGAGCCTGGGACGTGAACGCCCGGCATCGTTCGACGACTTCGCCCGCGGCCCGTCGAACGCTGCGGCTGCGGCGGCCGTGGAAGCGTGGCCGGCGTGGCGTAGCGGCTGCCTGGCGCTGGTCGGCCCGAAGGGCGCTGGCAAAAGCCACCTGGCCCGCGCCTGGGCCGAGGCGGCTGGGGCTCTGGTCGTGGATCCCAACACATTGGACGTCAGCGCCGTGGCAGGCCGTCCCGTGCTGCTGGAGGACGCCGACCAGGGGGTTTCCACCGAGGGCCTGTTTCACCTCATCAACCTGGCGGCGCGGGATGGCGGCGGGCTGTTGCTCACCGCCCGGACCCTGCCCGCGACCTGGCCCACCGCCCTGCCCGACCTGCGATCGCGGCTGAACGCCTTGCCCGTGGCCGAGATCGAACCGCCGGACGACCAGGTGCTGGAAGGCGTGCTGCGGCGGTTCTTCCGTGACCGCAACATCCGTCCGCCCGAGGCCGTCTACCCCTACCTGCTGGCGCGGATGGGGCGCTCCATCCCGGACGCCGCCGAGGTTGTCCGCCGACTGGACGAAGCGGGCGATGAGGGCTTCCTGCCGGTGACCCGCGTTCTGGCGCGACAGATCCTGGACGACTGAATCGCGCGGAAAGCCCGGCGCCGGCGCGGGGCCTCGCAAGATTCTTTTGCGGCGCGGTAGACAAAACGATTCGTTTTCCTGCACTGGTTCGGCGCGTGGCGCACCGGCCACGTTCCCGAGAACCCGTCGCATGCTTGCGCGGAAGCCGGCCAAGGCCGCCCAGGAGCTGGAAATCAAGTTCCAGCTCGGCGCCGGCGCCCTCGAGGCGCTGCAGGGGGATGCTTTTCCCCTCGACAAAGCCTCCATTTCTCAACTTCACGCCGTCTATTTCGACACCGCCGGCCATGCTTTGCGCGACGGCAGCTTCAGCCTGCGGGTCCGACGCAAGGGCGACACCTACATCCAGACCCTGAAGCACCGGAACGGGGGCGGACTGTTCGAGCGCGACGAGTGGGAAGTCGAGGTTCCGAGCGCTGACCTTGATCTCGCCGCCCTGGCCAACACGCCGGCCCCGGCCGCGGTCGGCGAGGCGCCTCTCTCGCCCGCTTTCACTGTGGAGGTCGAGCGCCGCACCCACATCTGGTCGAAGGGCGCTACGCGTATCGAAGTGGTGTTCGACACCGGCCTGATCGTCGCCGGCGACCGGCAGGAGCCTATCGCCGAGATGGAGCTGGAGCTGCTGGACGGCGCTCCGGCCGATCTTTTCGAACTGGCCAGGACGCTTCAGGCCAAGGCGACGCTCACGCTGGCCTTCGAAAGCAAGGCCGAACGCGGCTATCGCCTCGCGGGCCATGACGGCGTCGCGGCCCTCAAGGCCCAGACCTCGCCGATCCTGCCCGCCACGACGGGCGCGGCGGCCTTCCAGCAGGTCGCGCGCGACGCGCTGATCCAGGTCGCCGGCAATGCGCGCCTGCTGCAGCGCGCGCACAATCCCGATGTGCTGCACCAGATGCGCGTGGGCCTGCGCCGCCTGCGGGCAGGACTGTCGGTCTTCAGGGGCATGCTCGACGCCGAAGGGCTCAACACGGCGCGCGCCGAGACGCGTTGGCTGGCCGGCGAGCTGTCCGAAGCGCGCGACATCGACGTCTTCCTGCAGCGGGCCGCCACGCCCGATGAGATCGAGGAGAGCGCCGGTCGCGCCGCATTTTTCCGCGCCCTGCGGATCGCCCAGGCCGAAGCCTATGAGAAGGCGCTGACCGCCGTGCGCTCGGACCGGTTCCGCACCCTGCTGCTGACCCTGGCCGAGTGGATCGAGGTCGGCGGCTGGCAGCGCCTCGCCAACGACGAGCAGCGGAGCCTGCGCGAGGGCCCGGCGACGGCCTTGGCCGCGCCCGTGCTGGACCGCTTCGACAAGCGCGTGCGTCATCGCTCGCGCAAATTCATGCGCCTGGACGCGCCGGGCCGTCACGACCTGCGCAAACAGGCCAAGAAGCTGCGCTATGCCGCCGCCTTCTTCGGCGAGGCGTTCCCCGAACATCCCAAGCGCCGCCAACGCTTCGTCGCCGCGCTGAAGCTGCTGCAGGATCAACTGGGTGAGTTGAACGATATGGCCATCGCCCGCGCCGTGGCCATGCGGGCCGTCGGCCGCCGCTCAGGCGAACTGGCCTTCGCAGCCGGCCTGGAGGTCGGCCGGCTGACCAACGAAGAGGAAGCCGTGATCGATGCGGCCAACAAGGCCTTGAAGGCGTTCCGGGAAATGAAGCCGTTCTGGTCTTCAGACCGTCGCAATGACGGCCTTAACCTTTCCCGCGCACGTTTGCGCAGCGTCTGACGCAATAGGGAATCAGAATGTCTCCGCCGAACGACGTCGCCCCGATGAGCGCCCCGGCTCCGGCGCCGGGCGATGCCGCCCCCACGCCGACTGAAGACCTGGCCACCAGCCCGGCCCGCTTTTTCAACCGTGAACTGTCTTGGCTGGCGTTCAATCGGCGCGTGCTGGCCGAGAGCATGAACCCGCGCCACCCGCTGCTGGAGCGGCTGCGGTTCCTGGCGATCAGCGCCAACAACCTCGACGAATTCTACATGGTCCGAGTGGCCGGCCTGAAGGCGCAGGTGCGTGAAGGGGTCCGCTCGGTCAGCCAGGACGGCCTGACCGCCGGCGAACAGCTCGTCCGGGTCAACGAGGCCGCCGGTGAGCTGATGGGCAGCCAGCAGCGCCGCTGGCGCGAGCTGTGCGCCGAACTCAGCGCCGAGGGCATCCGCTACATCACCGCCGACGAGGTGACCGACGCCGAGCGCGCGTCGCTGGAGAAGGTGTTCCTCTCCGAGCTCTTCCCCGTCCTGACGCCGCTGGCCATCGACCCGGCCCACCCGTTCCCCTTCATCCCGAACCTGGCGTTCTCGCTGGTGCTCAAGATCCGGATGCAGTCGGACGGCCGCCAGCTCTACGCGCTGGCTCCGCTGCCGGCCCAGGTGCCGCGGTTCTTCGAGGTCGCCGCCTCGCGCAACGGGCGCCGCAAGACCCGCCGCGTGATCTCGCTCGAGAGCATGGTCAGCCTGTTCCTCGACCACCTGTTCCCAGGCTGCGACGTCGAGGAGCACGGCCTCTTCCGCCTGATCCGCGACTCCGACGTGGAGATCGAGGAAGAGGCCGAGGATCTGGTCCGCGAATTCGAGGCGCGCCTGAAACAGCGCCGGCTGGGTTCGGTCGTGCGGGTCGAGCTTGAAGCCTCGACGCCGGAGGACCTGCGCGGCTTCATCTCCGCCAGCCTGCACGCCAACCCGGAAGACATCATCGTCATGGACGGGCTGCTGGGCCTGGATGAGCTGACCCAGCTCATCCCGTCCGATCGTCCGGAGCTGAAGTTCAAGCCCTTCGAGGCGCGCTTCCCTGAGCGGATCCGCGACCACGGCGGCGACTGCTTCGCGGCGATCCGTGAGAAGGACATCCTGGTTCACCACCCGTTCGAGAGCTTCGACGTGGTGGTCCAGTTCCTGCGCCAGGCCGCCCGCGACCCGAATGTGCTGGCGATCAAGCAGACCCTGTACCGAACGTCCAAGGACAGCCCGATCGTCGCCGCCCTGATCGAGGCGGCCGAGAACGGCAAGAACGTCACCGCGCTCATCGAGATCAAGGCGCGGTTCGACGAAGAGGCGAACCTGAAGTGGGCCCGCGACCTGGAGCGAGCCGGCGTGCACGTCGTCTACGGCTTCATCGAGTACAAGACCCACGCCAAGCTCTCGACGGTCGTGCGGCGCGAAGGCGAGCACCTGCGCAGCTACTGCCACTTCGGGACCGGGAACTATCACCCTATCACGGCGCGGATCTACACGGACCTGTCGCTGTTCACGACCGAGGCGCCGTTCGGACGGGACTCGGCCAAGCTGTTCAACTTCGTCACCGGCTACGCCCAGCCCGTCGGGCTGGAGCGGCTGTCGTTCTCGCCGGTCACCATGAAGCGCGATCTGCTGAGGATGATCCACCAGGAGGCCGAGAACGCCAGGGCCGGCAAGCCTGCGGCGATCTGGGCCAAGATGAACTCGCTGGTCGATCCCGAGATCATCGACGGGCTCTACGCCGCCAGCCAGGCCGGGGTGCCGATCGACCTGGTGATCCGCGGCATCTGCTGCCTGCGGCCGGGCGTACCCGGCCTGTCCGACAATATCCGGGTGAAGTCGATCGTCGGCCGCTATCTCGAACATGGGCGGATCGTCGCCTTCGCCAACGGACACGCGATGCCCTCGCAGCAGGCGCGCCTCTACATGTCATCGGCCGACTGGATGCCGCGCAATCTGGATCGCCGCGTCGAAGTCATGACGCCGATCGAGAACCCAACCGTGCATCAGCAGGTTCTCCAACAGATCATGCTGGCAAACCTCAAGGACGAAGCACAAAGCTGGACCCTCGACGCCGACGGCCGCTATAGGCGTGATCCTGCCTGGGACCACCCGAACGCCTTCTCGGCGCACGAGTATTTCATGACCAATCCGAGTCTCTCCGGTCGCGGGCAGAAGGTGAAGGACATGCCGCGCGCGATCGAAAATGTGGCCACGCGAGGATAGCGCGGCGCGCGCAGAGGGCCGCCAGGCGGCGGTCATCGACGTCGGGTCCAACTCCGTACGCCTGGTGATCTACCGCATCGACGGTCGCGCGCTCTGGACGATCTACAACGAGAAGGTGGTGGCGGGTCTGGGCAAGGACCTCACCGCCACGCGTCGTCTGTCGCCCGAAGGCGTCGAGGCGGCGATCGGGGCGCTGCGCCGATTCCGCGCCGTGCTGGACGGCTGGCGCGCGGAGGAAGTCACCGCCTGCGCCACCGCCGCCGTGCGCGAGGCGGCCGACGGCAAGGCGTTCCTGAAGCGCGTGCTGGACGAGACGGGGCTGGCGGTCCGCGTCCTCTCGGGCGAGGAAGAGGCGCGCTACGCCGCCCTGGGCGTCATCTGCGGCCAGCCGGACGCCGAGGGCGTGGTGGGCGACCTGGGCGGCTCCAGCCTGGAACTGGTGCGGCTGAACGGCTTCGCGAACATCGAGGGCGTCACGCTGCCGCTTGGACCGTTCGCCCTGGGCGCGCCGAAGCCGCTGAACGTCGAGCGCACGCGGCGGCTGATCGACGACCATCTGACGCCCGTGGCGCGGCGCTATGCCAGCCCCGAGTTCCATGCCGTCGGCGGCGCCTGGCGGAACCTGGCGCTGCTGCAGATGCAGCTGGCCGACTATCCGCTGCACGTGGCCCACCAGTACGAGATCAGCCGCGCCGAAGGCCTGGAGCTGGCGCGCTTCGTCCAGCGCCAGTCGCGCTCGTCGCTGGAAGGCATCGAGGGCCTGTCGAAGAAGCGCTTCGACACCCTGCCCTATGCCGCTCTGGTGCTGGAAAGGGTGATCGAGCGGCTGGACGTCGAGAAGATCGTCATCTCGGCCTATGGCGTGCGCGAGGGCCTGCTGCTGGAGGCCATGCCGCCCGAGGTGCGCCAGCTGGATCCGTTGATCGAGGGCTGCGAGGCGCTGGCCGCCCACCGGGGTGTCGCCCCCGGCCTGGGCCAGGCGCTGGAAGCCTGGATCGGCCCGCTGTTCGAGAAGCTGCCGCCGCTGTTCGGCGCCCGGGACGGCGTGCTGCTGGCCGCCGCTTGCCGGCTGGCCGACCTGGGCGCGTTCCTGCACCCGGACCATCGCGCGGACCTGGCGTTCGAGCAGGTGCTGCGCGCGCCGCTGGCGGGCATGACCCACGCCGAGCGGGCCTTCCTGGCCAATGTCGCCTTCGCGCGGCACTCCGCGGCGCCGCAGCCGTCGGACACCTCGGCGGTCGGTCGGGTGCTGACGCCCGAGCGGCGGCAGCGGGCGCGGGCGGTCGGGTCCGCCATCCGCCTGGGCTGCGACCTGTCGGCCCGCAATCCGCGACTGCTGGAGAAGTCGTCGGTCACCATTCGGGGCGATCGTCTCTCACTCTCGGCGCTGAGCGACTGGGACGACATGCTGCTGGGCGAACAGACCACGCGCCGGGCCCAGGCGCTGGCCAACGCGCTCAGGCTGAAACTGGAAATGGGCTGACCGCCGTTCAACGCGAACGACCCTAGCCGCAAGCTACGACAATCCCGGACGTGTCATGCGCGGCTGACGAGACGGAGGATCGCCGCCGGCGACCTCCATCCGCGGACCTTCGGCACCGGTCCGAAACCGCAGCCGTAGGGCCCATATGAAGAGGGCGGCGCTCCGGTTTCCCGCGGCGCCGCCCTCTAAAACAGATCCGTTGGGGGACCTGTGCCTCCTGGTGGGGTGGGATCTCGGCCCGGCTGGCGAACCAGCCCCGCTCCGCTCCGTCTCCCGTGCCGCCCCGTCTCTCCAAGTCCCGGGTCGCCCCGGAAATCTTCGATCTGGAGAAGCCTCCCGCCCGCTTCGCCTCCCGGTCGCCCGGTCCGCCGCGCCGCAGTTCCTCTCGGCAAGGAGAGGTTCGCCCAAGGCCGGCCGGCCCGCAACGTTGTCTTGGCGCCGCCCTGTGAACGGTCCGTGGCGCCGCCGGTGCACAGCCTGTGGACAACCGCAGAACGGTGTTTGGAAACGCCGTTCGTTCAAGCGCTTGCAGTTATCCCGAGGTTCGCGCGGCAGGGCGGATCTGGCAACGTTTCTCCTCCTCCGTAGGGGGAGGGGGACCATGCGCAGCATGGTGGAGGGGGTGTGCCGGGAGCGCCGAGCTTGGTCGTCTCCCCCCTCCACCACCCTTCGGGCGGTCCCCCTCCCCCTACGGAGGAGGAGAACAATACCCGCTAGCCCGCGGCCGCCGCCTTGGGCGCCCGGCGCACTTCGACGACCCGCACGCGGGCGCCGTCCAGCACCAGGGCCAGCTCGCCGCGCTTCAGCTTCAGGGCGTCCTCGCCGAAGGCCTCGCGCCGCCAGCCCTTGAGGGCGCCGACATCGGCCTCGTCGTCGTTGGCGATCTGCTCCAGGTCCGAGACCGTGGCGATCAGCTTGGAGGCGACGTTGGCCTCCTCGGCCCGCGCCTTCAGCAGCACCTTCAAGAGCTCCACCACGGCGCCGGCGGCCGGCGAGGCGGACTGGCGGGGCTTCTCGACGACCGGGGCATAGGCCTCGGGGTCCTTCAGCGCCTCGCGGATGGCGGTGACCAGGTCCGGTCCGAACCGCGAGCCCGAGAAGCCCTTGGGCACCGAGCGCAGGCGGTCCAGGCCATCGGCGTCGGTGGGCGACTGGGTGGCGATCTCGTCGATCGCCTCGTCCTTGAGGATCCGGCCGCGGGGCTGGTCGCGGATCTGGGCGGTGCGTTCGCGCCAGGCGGCGACGGCCTTGTAGACGGCCAGGTACTTGGCGGTGTGTCGGCGCGGGCGCAGCCGCTTCCAGGCGTTCTCCGGCTCGACGTCGTAGTTCGCCGGGTCGGTGAGGTCGTTCATCTCGTCCTGGACCCAGGCCAGGCGCCCTTCCCGCTCCAGCCGGTCGCGCAGGATGGGGAACAGCGAGGCCAGGTGGGTCACATCGGCCAGGGCGTAGGTGAGCTGGTTGTCGGTCAGCGGCCGGCGCGCCCAGTCGGTGAAGCGGCTCGACTTGTCGAGCTCGATCTTCAGCATCTGGCGGACCAGGGCGTCGTAGGCGATCTGCTCGCCGAACCCGGCGGCCATGCCGGCCACCTGGGTGTCGAACAGCGGCCGCGGCATGGCCTGCAGGTTGTTGAAGATTTCAACGTCCTGCCGGGCCGCGTGGAACACCTTCAGGATCGAGGTGTCCCGCATGATGGCCAGGAACGGCTCCAGATCCAGGCCCTCGGCCAGCGGATCGATGGTGGCCTCGGCCGACGGCGCCGCCGCCTGGATCAGGCACAGCTTGGGCCAGTAGGTCGTTTCGCGCATGAACTCGGTGTCCACAGCGACGAAAGGCTGGCCCTTGATCTTATCGCAGAACGCCGCGAGTTCGGCGGTGGTAGTGATAGGCGTCATAAATCAGCTATAGCCCCGCGCGCGGACGACTCCAGTCCGTAAGCGCGTCTCTCTGCACTCCAAGTCCGGGTTCGTAAATGTCCGAACGGCCAAACGGTCTCACCTATGCGCAAGCAGGCGTCTCGATCGACGCCGGAAACGAGCTCGTCGAGCGCATCAAGCCGCTGGCGAAATCCACCCGCCGGTCGGGCTCGGAGCCCTCGCTGGGCGGGTTCGGCGCGCTCTTCGACCTGAAGGCGGCCGGCTATGACGATCCGCTGCTGGTCACCACGACCGACGGCGTCGGCACGAAATTGAAGGTCGCCATCGAAACGGGCCTGCACGGTACGGTCGGCATCGACCTGGTGGGCATGTGCGTCAACGACCTCTTGGCCCAGGGCGCCGAGCCGCTGATGTTCCTGGACTACTACGCCACCGGCAAGCTGGACGTGGAGGCCGCCGCCTCGGTCGTGGCCGGCATCGCCGAGGGCTGCCGCCAGGCCGGTTGCGCCCTGGTGGGCGGAGAGACGGCCGAGATGCCCGGCATGTACGCCGAGGGCGACTATGACATGGCCGGCTTCTGCGTGGGGGCGGTGGATCGCGACAAGGTGATCCCGCGCTTCGGCGACCAGAAGCCCGGCGACATCCTGGTGGGCCTGGCCTCGTCCGGCCCGCACTCCAACGGCTATTCGCTGATCCGCCGCATCGTCGAGCGCTCGGGGCTGGCGTGGGACGCCCCGGCGCCGTTCGCCGAGGGCAAGACGCTGGCCGAAGCGCTGCTGGAGCCGACGCGGATCTACATCAAGACCGTCCTGCCGCACCTGAAGGCCGGCCGGATCAAGGGCCTGGCGCACATCACCGGCGGCGGCCTGATCGAGAACCCGCCCCGCGCCATCGCCGACGGCCTGGTCCCGCGCTTCGACTGGAACGCCTGGGCCCTGCCCCCGGTGTTTGAATGGCTCGCGCAGACGGGCGGCGTCTCGGAGCATGAGATGCGCCGGACGTTCAACTGCGGCGTCGGCCTGATGCTGATCGTCGATCCTCACGACCTGCCCGACGTGCTGGAGGGGCTGGTCCGCGACGGCGAGGACGCCTTCGTGGTGGGCGAGCTGGCCAGCGCGTGAGCCGGCGCGCGGCCCTGGCGGCGATCGCGCTGCTGGCGGCGCTGCCGGCAGGGGCTCGCGCCCAGGACGTCGGCCAGGCGAAGCGGTTCGTCGAAGGGCTGTATGCGGCCTATGCCAAGGAGCCCGGCCCGGACTGGACGGGGACTGGGGCCGCCCAGGTCTTCTCGCCCGCGCTGCTGGACCTGATCCGCAAGGACGAGGCGCGCACGCCGCCGGGCGACGTCGGCACGCTGGATGGCGATCCGTTCTGCAACTGCCAGGACTACAAGATCACCCGCGTCGCCGTGACGGCGGCGGCGGGGCCGGCCGGCAAGGCGGTGGCGACGGCGCGGTTCACGAACTTCGACATGCCCCAGGCCGTGACCCTGGACCTGGTGTGGACGCCCAAGGGCTGGCGCGTCGACGACA
>Ga0209026_1000779_pt1 | contig 17673 bp, 17 predicted proteins | sample AraplaCL_Col_mCL_FD_184262 | JGI IMG/M metagenome (GOLD analysis project Ga0209026, IMG submission 184262) | Arabidopsis root microbial communities from the University of North Carolina, USA - plate scrape CL_Col_mCL (SPAdes) (version 2) | ecosystem: Host-associated > Plants > Roots >... | reverse complement strand
CAAGGGCTTCCGCGTCTATTACGACTTCGGCGGCGCCAAGGTGACCTCGATCGTCTTCGGCACCCAGGACGTCGATGCGTTCGAGTTCGACGGCCTGGCCGCGACGATCTCGGCCGCGCCGGAACCGGGCGCCTGGGCGCTGATGATCATGGGCTTCGGCGCTGCCGGCGCCATGCTGCGCCGTCGCCGGTCGGCCTTCGCCTAGTCTGCGGCCGACATCGACCAGACGAAGGCCCCGGCGCTCGCCGGGGCCTTTTTCGTTGGGCTGCGATCTTAAGTCGGCGGGGTTGTCGAGGCGGTGATCTGGGCCTTGCTCATCGAGCTGACCGCGCCACCGTCGGTGCCGACTGTCAGCGCCGAGGCGGGCAGGTTCACATTGCGGCCGTCGATGCTGGCCGAGATGGTCGTGGCGCCGTCGGGCGTGCGGATCACGCGCGCGATCGTGCCGACCGTGCCGCCCTGGGCGTCCTTGATTACCATGCCGGTCTTGTAAGGCGAGGTGGTCGCGCTGGTGTCGACCGCGGGCGGGGCGGCCGCCGTGGCCGGTGCGCTGGCGGGGGGAGCGGCCGAGTTGGTGGGGTTCACCGCGCCGGGCGGGTTGGACGCCGGCGGCGTCTGGGCCTGGGCGGTCGCGGCGAGCGCCAGCGCGAGGCCGGCGGCGGACAACAGGAGTTTCATCGGGGCGTTTCCTCCATTCCCTGGGTAGAGAAAACCACCGCCGCACGTTGAGGTTCCGGATCGCCGTCAGGCGCGCCGCCCGCTGAAAACGAATGAGGCCCCGGTCGGGGATCCGGGGCCTCTCTCGCGATGGGGGTGCGGGGCGCCCCTCAGGCGAGCGCGGTTCGACGCCGGCGCATAAGCGCGCCCACGCCACCGAAGCCCGTGATCATCAAGGCCCAGGCGGACGGCTCGGGCACGATGCCGCCGTCGCCGGGGGTCACATTGAACGAGGGCTGCTTGAAGTTCGCGAAGGTCGTCGCGTAGGCCGTGCCTTGTTGACCGGCGTCGGTGTAGCCCACCGCGTTCAGGAACTTGATGCTGGTGAACGCCCCCTCGCCACCGCTCGGGAAGAAATTGGTCTGGCCGCTGTTGGGCAGGTCGCCCAGATAGGCCCCGGGCAAGGTTATGGTCAGCGGTCCGCCCGTCGTGAAGGTGAACATCACGTCGTAGGTGTAGCTCTTGAAGTTGACCTTCTTGGTGCCCGGGCCATTGTCCTTTGGCACGTCGATGGAGCCGGTCAGGCTGACCTTCACGCCGAACGCGTCGAAGCTGTCGAACAGGTTGTAGCCCAGCGCTGGCGTCAGGGAGGGGGCGAACTTGATGTCGGTGAGCGCGCCGTCGGCCGCCGACAGCCAGGCATGGCCCTGGCCGCCGCCCGCCTCCGCCAAGGTCTCGCTGGACGTGACGTCCATCAGATAGAAGCCTGGCTTGGAGAACATCTGCATGGAGGCGCTGTTCGCGCCGCCGTTATTGTAGAGCATCTCGTCGAAGTTCGGCTCCTGGGTCGTCACGGTGACGGCGCCGGCCGCGCCGGCGAACATCAGGACCGCGGCGCCCGCCGCGAAGGCCGTCCCCGGCCGCGTTGAAAATCGAGACTTCATCACACCACCCCAACAGTTGTTGTTACATCGTCCCGTGCGACAGGACGATGAATCGACAAATCTGGAAACGTCAAACAACCTCAGGATGCCAACGTTCTTCGAATTGGCGAGTGTTGGTGTGTTGGGGTGTCTAAGTATCTGGAGTTACGAGGGAAATGGGCTATCCTCGACGCCTCTGCAGACACAAAAAGCCCCGGCGAAGCCGGGGTTTTCAGCGTCACGTTCCGGTGAAGCTTGCTAGGCGGTGAGCGCCCGGCGGCGGCGGAGCATTGCGCCCGCCGTACCGAAGCCCAGGATCATCAGCGCCCAGCTGGCTGGCTCGGGCACCGCGACGACCGGCGGGATCGGCGGCGGCGCCTTGCCGGTGGCGTACAGCGCGGCGTTGGACAGGCCCGGCATCACGAAGTTGAAGCTGGCGATGCCCGTCGTGCCCGCATCGAAGAGATAGAAGGCGGTGCCCTGATAGCCGATGCCACCCCCGCCGCCGGCGCCGCCCACGTGGAAGCCCACGACCGTCAGGCCATAGAGCGTCTGGCCGAAGTTGATGGTCGGGCCCGAGGTGTTGATCTTCGCCATCGGGACCAGGGTCGCGGCGTCGAACACCGAGCTGCCGACCAGGATGTTCAGTTCGCTGGCGCGCTTGGTGCGTTCGGTCAGGGTGCCGTTGCCCAGGCCCTCGGCGTTGAGGTTGCCCTCGAACCAGCCGCGGCAGGCCAGGGCGCCGATCTGGGCGCCGGCCGTGGCGCACGGCGTCATGGTGAAGGTCGGCGTGGGCGGCTGTTGCTGCTGCCCGTTGTTGCCGCTGTTCCCGCCGTTCGACTGGCCGGGCGGATCCTTGGACTGCCCGGGCGGGGTCTTGCCGTTGTCCTTGGCGAGGGCGGGCGAGGTCGCGAAGGTCAGCGCCATGACGGCGGCGGCGGCGAAAGCGAACATGCGCATAGAAAAGTCCAGTTCTTACTCGACGTGTCCGTCTGAAGCACCCTAGGGTCGCTTTCGAGAGGGTCTCGAAATGGGCCCGCGGCGCGCCTCAACGGGGACGTCGCACAACTTCGAGTATTCTCGATATATGGACATGGAGGGCTTAACAAACGGTCTCACCCGTCGCGGGAATGTGCGGTTGGTTCGCACCGCCGCCGGTTGCTCACGACCTTTCGACCCAGCGTCTCACGCGTGGAAATGCGCGGCGGACGCCCTCCCCGCAGGCGCTCGCAGCCCCGGAAGGGCGCCCCTGGGGCAGTCGTCAAATTTTCTTAGTATGCGAACGACGTTCCGCTCGACGACGCAAGCTGAACGGCATTAAGGTAGTGATTGATACTGGCTCGCAATCTCAACCCTATCCAAGGGCTGTAGGGAGCGTTTCACGTTTTTTCGAGTTGTTCCGGTCGATGGAAATCCCCGCCGCCGCCGCCGCGCTCTCCGCCCTCGGCAACGAGCGCAGGTTGGCGATCTTCAGAATGCTGGTCGAAGCTGGTCCCGACGGGATCGCGGCCGGCGAAATCGCGCGTCGCATGGACATGCTGCAGAACACCCTGTCCAGCAGCCTCTCGGTCCTGACCCACGCGCGCGTCGTGACGTCCCGGCGCGAAGGCCGTTCGATCATCTACAGCGCCGCCTATCACAGCATCAACGACCTGCTGGGCTTCCTGGTGCACGACTGCTGCGGTGGCGATCCCTCCCGCTGCGGTGAGCCGTTCTTCGCGGTGCTCTCCCAGGACAAGGCCAAGGTCGCCAACTGCGCGTGAAGCGCCCCTAGCATCTCGTCGACGCGGGCGGGGTCGGACGCTAAGCTCCTTGGAAAAGGGAGTACGCCGATGGACCTCAAGCCTGGATCGCGATGGAAGAGCGCGGTTTGCGACGCGGAATTCGTGGTGGTCCGTCCGCCCAAGTCCGCGGTCCAGCTGGAATGCGGCGGCCATGCGGTGATCCCCCATGCCGAAGCCCGCGCGGGCGATCTGGTTCTGTCCGACGCCCATGCCGCTGGCAGCGCCGCCGGCAAGCGCTATTCCGACGCCGAGACCGGACTGGAGGCGCTGTGTTCCAAGGCCGGCGCCGGCTCGCTCAGCGTGGATGGCCGCGCCATCGGCGCCCAGGAGGCCAAGAAGCTGCCGTCTTCGGACTGAGCCCATGCACACCGCACTCCTGCTCGACATGGCCGCCGACGCCGCCCCGGACCGGCTGGCGCTGGGCGGCCTCTCCGACGGCCTGACCTTCGACGAGACCCGCCGCCGCGCCCGCGCCGGCGCCGCCTGGCTGGCGGGTCAGGAGGGCGCCGCGGTGGCCTTCCTGGGGCTCAACGGCCCGACCCTGCCGCTGGCGGTGTTCGCCGCTGGCCTGCTGGGCAAGCCGTTCGCGCCGCTGAACTACCGCCTGCCGAACGCCGACCTGAACCGCCTCGTCGCCCGCACCGCGCCGTCGGTGGCCATTGTCGACGACGACATGCTGGCGCGCCTGGACCCACACGCCGGCGTCACCGTCGTCTCCCGCTCGGCCTTCGAGGCCGCCTGCGCGGGTCCTGCGCCTGACGCACTGCCGGACGCCGATCCCGACATCGCCGTCCTGCTGTTCACCAGCGGCACCACGGGCGAGCCCAAGGCCGCGATTCTGCGCCACGCCAACCTCACCAGCTATGTGATCTCGTCCGTCGAGTTCCTGGGCTCGGAAGAGGGCGAGGCCGCTCTGGTTTCGGTGCCGCCGTACCACATCGCCGGAATCTCGGCGGTGCTGACGGGCGTCTATGGCGGCCGGCGGATCGTCTACCTCGAAGCCTTCACGCCCGAGGACTGGGTGGACGCCGCGGCGCGGGAGGAGATCACCCACGCCATGGTCGTGCCCACCATGCTGGGCGCCATCCTCGACATCCTGGAGACCCGCGAGGAGAGCCTGCCGGCCCTGAAGGCGCTGAGCTATGGGGGCGGGCGGATGCCGCTGCCGGTGATCGAGCGGGCGCTGGCGATGCTGCCGCACGTGGATTTCGTCAACGCCTACGGCCTGACCGAGACCTCCTCGACCATCTCTGTCCTGGGGCCCGACGACCACCGCATGGCCATCTATTCCGACGATCCCGACGCCAAGCGCCGCCTGGGCTCGGTGGGTCGTCCGCTGCCGGCGCTGGAGCTGGAGATCCGCGATCCCGACGGCAAGGTCCTGGGACCTAACCAGCCCGGCGAGATCTACGTCCGCGGTGAGCAGGTCTCGGGCGAATATGCGCACAAGAAGATGCTGAGCGACGACGGCTGGTTCGCCACCAACGACGGCGGCTGGCTGGACGAGGACGGCTATCTCTTCGTGGACGGGCGCCTCGACGACGTCATCGTGCGCGGCGGCGAGAATATGAGCCCTGGCGAGATCGAGGATGTGCTGCGTGAGCATCCCGGCGTCGCCGACGTCGCCGTGCTGGGCGTGCCCGACGATCACTGGGGGGAGAAGGTCGCCGCCGTCGTCGTGGCCCGCGAGGCCGCGCCCACGCCCGACGAATTGGCCGCCTGGGTGAAGACCCGCCTGCGTTCGACCAAGACCCCCGAGGTCTGGGCCTTCCGCGCGGCGCTGCCCTACAACGACACCGGCAAGCTGCTCCGCCGCCAGCTCAAGGCCGAGATGAGCGCCCCGCCCGCCGCGGCGTGAGACGGCGGTGGGCAACGACCTCATCGCCGACCTGACCGATCTGGGCGGGGCCGGCATCGCCGTCACCGAGATTGGTGTCGATCCGCCGCCACTCGCTGCGACGCCGGGCGTGGTGCAGGTGGGGGTGCACAGAGGCGGCCCGGTCCCGGGCGGCGCGCTGGACCCGTTCGACATCCTGCTGTCGTCCGATCCCGCCGCGCCCGGCCCGTGGGTGGGTCTGCCGCCCGCCCGCCTCGACGTCGCCGTCGCTGACTTGCGCGCCGCCGTGGCCGCCCAGCCGGTGGCCGCCGCCGTGGCCGCCCAGGTCCTGCGGACCAGCCTGGACGTCAGTTTCGACCAGGCGCTGGTGGCCGAGTCGCTGGCCTATTCCATGCTGCTGGCGTCGGGCGGCTTCCGCGCCTGGCGCGCCGCCAACCCGTCACGCGAGCGCCCCGACGATCGCGCCCCGCGCGTGCGCATCGACGCGGGGCGGACCCTGGCGATCCGGCTGGACCGCCCCGACGCCCGCAACGCCTTCGACGCCCGGATGCGCGACGAGCTGGCCGAAGCGCTGGCCTTTGCCCTGGATCACCCCGACGCCCCGCCGGTCAGCCTCACCGGCGCCGGCCCGGCCTTCAGCGCTGGGGGTGACTTGAACGAATTCGGCCGGGCGTCCGACCCCGGCCAGGCGCACCTGATCCGCACCCTGCGCTCGCCGGCCCGCCTGGCCCAGGCGCTGGGCGAGCGGCTGACCGTCACCGTGCATGGCGCCTGCGTGGGCGCGGGCATCGAGGTGCCGGCCGCCGCCGGCCGCGTCGCCGCCCGGCCCGGCGCCCACTTCCGCCTGCCGGAGGTGTCGATGGGCCTGATCCCCGGCGCGGGCGGCACGGCCACCATCCCCCGCCGCATCGGCCGCCGCCGCGCCTGCTACATGGCTATCTCCGGCGCGGACATCGACCTGGCCACCGCCCTGGCCTGGCGGCTGGTCGACGGGGTCGAGGTGTGAGCCCGATCCAGCCGGCGCTGGACCGCCTCTGCGCCGAGGTCGCCGAGCGGACGGCGAGTCTCGGCCGCCGAGTAGACGCTGCGACCCTCGGCATCCTCAGCCGCGAGGGGCATCTGCCGCTGAACCCGCCGGGCCTCGTCTCGCCCAACGGCGCCTGCCGGCTGATCCGCGCCGCCGACGGCTGGATCGCGGTGAACCTGGCGCGCGACGAAGACCGCGACCTGGTCCCGGCGTGGCTGGGTTGCGACTTTGGCGACGAGCCCTGGGCGCTGATCGAGACCCACGCCCCCCGCCGCACGGCCGCCGACCTCATCGCGACCGCGACGCTGCTGGGCCTGCCCGCCTCGGCCGTCGGCGAACGCGCCGCGACCGGCCGGCCCGCGCCCCTGACCCGCATGGCGGCCGGCGGCGCGCCTCGTGCGCCGCTGCGGGTCGTAGACCTCTCGGCCTTGTGGGCCGGGCCGCTGTGCGGGGCAATCCTGGCGGCGATGGGCGCGTCGGTGGCAAAGGTCGAGAGCGTCCGGCGGCCGGACCCGACGCGGTCCACGACGCCGCGGTTCTTCGCCGTGCTGAACGGCGCCAAGACGTGTGAGGCCTTCGACTTCCGCGAGGCCGGTATGCGGTTGCACGACCTGATGCGGGCCGCGGACGTGGTCATCACCAGCGCCCGGCCACGCGCCTTCGCCGATATGGGCCTGACGCCCGAAGCCGTCTTCGCCGCCAATCCGGGGCTGGTCTGGGTGGCGATCACCGGTCACGGCTGGGCGGGCCCGGCGGGGGATCGCGTGGCCTTCGGCGACGATGCGGCCGCGGCGGGAGGCCTCGTGCGTTGGGACGATGGCGCGCCGCGCTTCCTGGGCGACGCCCTGGCCGATCCCGTCACCGGCCTCGCTGCGGCTGTCGGCGCCTTGCAGGGCCTGGCGTCTGGCGGCGGCGTCCTGGTGGACGTCAGCCTGGCCGGCGCGGCCGCCGAGGCCGCCGCATGAGCCTCGTGATCCGCAACGTCGAGGTCGACGGCCGCGCAGGCCTCGACGTGCGCCTCGCGGACGGTCGCATCGCTGAGATCGGCGTCGGTCTGCGAGGCCGGGACGACATCGACGGGCAGGGCGGGGCGCTGATCCCCGGCCTCTGCGACCATCACATTCACATCCTGGGCCTGGCCGCCCGCGCGGACTCGGTGACGCTGGAGGACGTGGCGACCCCCGCCGCCTTCACGGCGCGCATCGCCCAGGCCGCGGCCGCCCGGCCGCCCGGCGCCTGGATCCGTGTGCTGGGCTACCACGAGACCATGGCTGGTGACCTGACCCGCGCCGACCTAGACCGCCTGGCGCCGCGCCACCGCCTGCGCGTGCAGCATCAGACCGGCTCGCTCTGGATCCTGAACAGCCCGGCGCTGGCGGCGCTGGGCGAGGGCGACGATCCGCCGGGCTTGGAACGCGACACCGGCCGGCTCTGGCGCGGCGATCCCTGGCTGCGCAGCCGTATCGGCGCCCAGCCGCCGCCGCTCGCGCCCGTCGGCGCGCGTCTCGCGGCTCTGGGGATCACGGCCCTGACCGACGCCAGCGTCGGGACCGACGCTAGCGCCGCCGCCCTGCTGGCCGACGCCCACCGCGCCGGCGCACTGCCCCAACGCTTGACCCTGATGAGCGGCGGCGCACTAGACGCGCCCGCCGACGGCGCCTTCGCAGTCGGCCCCGTGAAGGTGCTGCTCGACGACCACAGCCTGCCCGACTTCGACGACATGCTGGCCCGCATCGCCGGGGCGCGGGCCCAGGGCCGTCGGGTGGCCGTTCACTGCGTCACCGCCGCCGAACTGGCCCTGACCCTGGCCGCCTTTGAGACCGCCGGGAGCGAGGTCGGTGACCGCGTCGAGCACGGCGGCGTCATCCCTCCGGACGCCATCGCGGTCCTGAAGCGTCTGGATCTAACGGTGGTCACCCAGCCCGCCTTCATCCACGAGCGGGGCGATCGCTACGCCGCCCAGGTGGCGGCCCAGGACCTGCCCGACCTTTACCGGCTGCAGAGCCTGCTGGAGGCCGGCGTGCCTCTCGCCGCCAGCTCGGACGCGCCCTACGCCACGCCCGACGCCTGGGCGGGCATCGCCGCCGCCGTCGCGCGCCGCAGCCGGGGCGGGGTGGAACTGGGCGCGGGCGAGCGCTTGGACGCCGCCGGGGCGCTGGCCCTTTACCTTGATGACCCTGCTGCCCCCGGCCGAACGGCGCGCCGCGTGGCCGTCGGGGCGCCGGCCGACCTCTGCCTGCTGGATGCGCCCTTGGCCCAGGTGCTGCGCGCACCCTCGGCCGATCACGTGCGCGCCACCTTCATCGCCGGGGCCGGGGTCTACGGCTGAGCCTGCGACAGGCCGCCTCACGTAGAATCCCCGTAGGGCGCACCCATAGGTATTCGGACGAAATGGTTAGCGGCGGCGGCCTGGCGCTAAGTTTCTCCTCAAGAGACAGGGAGAGACCCAAATGACCGCTGCCACCGCCACCTTCGCCCGCGACGTCGCCACCCTTCCGGCCTTTGTCGCCCGCATCGCCGACTACGCCTCAGACGGCCCCGCCTACCTGCGCCTGGCCGCCGACGGCGCTATGGACTGGGTCGCCGCCCAGGCCGACGCCACGCCGTTCATCTCGATGCGCGAAGCCACCCGCCACGCGACCCGCCTGCCGGCCAAGCTGCGCGCCTTCGGCGTCCCGCGCCGCGACTAGGACTGGAGGGCGATCACGACCGCCGCGGGAGGCCGAGCCTCCGCGGAGTGGGCGTTGTTCGCCACGAAGAGGGCTGCGGACGTCGCCGCAGCCGCCAGGAGGAGCCATCGCATTGCCGGGGAACAACCTCTGCCGTTTCAGCCTTCGGTTGAGGTCTACGTATAGCTGGTTGCGACGGATGCGCCGACTCACCTCTCCGGCATTAGGAAGTTCTTCAGCCATATGACCGGCTGAGGAGAACACGAAACTCGTATGGGCAGTTTTGGTAGTTGAAATTTCTACCAGGCGCCGGATCGGGCGCTTGGATCGGCAATGATATTCTTTCCGGTTCCGTCATCCTTGAGGCTCATTTCCGCGAGCCGGGGTTGGACCATGCTCAAGGCCTTCACGCACCATCCCGAAACGGTCGGTGAGACCTATTTCGAGCACCTGGGCTCGGCCTGGGGCTTCGCCTCGACCATGGCCGTCGGCGCCATGGCCTGCCTGCTGCACGGCCTGTTCCCCTTCGCCTTCCAGAGCTCGGGCAGCCGCCGCATCCGCGAGCTGCACGAACGGATGGTCACCCACCGCACCGCGCCCAAGGCCGCCCGCAAGCCGTTGCCGAAGTGGCTGCCCGGCCTGGGCGTTGCGCTGGTGCTCACCGGCCTCGCCACCTGGATCTCCACCGCCGTGCACCAGCCGGTGGCGCCTTTCGCCCTCGTGGCGGGCTTCCTGATCGCCGCGCCGCTGGCCGGCCGCCTGGACCTGACCCCCGGCCTCAAGGTCGCCGAACGCCCGCTGCTCCGGGCCGGCATCGCCTTGCTGGGTCTGCGCATCGCCCTGGGCGACATCGCCCACCTGGGCGTCGAGACGCTTCTGCTGGTGCTGGGCTGCGTGGCCCTGACCCTGGCCCTGGGCTCGGGTATCGGCCGGCTGTTCGGCCTGCCGCGCGGCTTCTCCATGCTGTCGGCCAGCGCTACCGCCATCTGCGGCGCCTCGGCGGCCATGGCGGTCGCCTCGGTCCTGCCCAAGGGCGACGAGACCGAGCGCCAGACCGGCTATGTCGTCGCCGTCGTCGCCACCCTCTCGACCGTCGCCATGCTGGCCTATCCGGCCATCGCCCACCTGGCCGGCCTGCCGCCCCAGGCCGCGGCGATCTTCCTGGGCGCCTCGATCCACGACGTCGCCCAGGTGGCCGGCGCCGGCTACTCGGTCTCGCCCGCCGTCGGCGACATGGCCGTGACGGTGAAGCTGGTCCGCGTCTCGCTGCTGGCCCTGGTGGTCGCGACGGTGGCCTTCTCGTTCGCCAAGAGCGCCCGCGCCGAGGGCCAGTCGCTGGGCCGCGCCGCCCTGCTGCCGGGCTTCGTCATCGCCTTCTTCGCCTTCGCCGCCCTGCGCAGCACCGGCGTGGTGCCGGCCCAGGTGCTGCCGGTCGCGACCTTCGCCTCGAACCTGCTGATCGGCGCCGGCGTCGTCGCCGTGGGCGCCAAGACGTCCATCGCCGGCCTCAAGTCCATGGGCTGGCGCCCCCTGGCCGCCCTGGCCTGCCAGACCGCGCTGCTCTGCGGCCTGGCCTTTGGTGCGGCGACGGTCGTGGGGTGATCTTTTCCCTCCCCTTCCGGGGTGGGACAGAAGGCGAAGCCGTCAGGGTGGGGAGAGCATGACCGGGCTCAGCGCTTGATCTCGCATTCCCCACCCGACTGTCGCTTCGCTTCGGCCACCCTCCCCTGAAGGGGAGGGATGAGGCGGCCCCTACCAGATCTTCACCCGCTGCTCGGGCGCGACGTACAGCTTGTCGCCCGGCTGCACGCCCCAGGCGTCGTACCAGCCGGGGATGTTCCGGATCGTGCCGTTGACCCGGTAGTAGGCCGGCGAGTGGGGGTCGGTGACCACCTGCTGGCGCAGCGCCTCGTCGCGGCTCTTCTCGCGCCAGACCTGGGCCCAGCCCAGGAACACGCGCTGGTCGCCGGTCAGCCCGTCGATCACCGGCGCCGGCTGGCCCTTTAGCGAGGTGCGATAGGCGTCCAGCGCCAGGCTCAGCCCGCCCATGTCGCCGATGTTCTCGCCCATGGTCAGGCCGCCCTGCACCTTGGCGCCGGGCAGGGGCTCGAACGCCGAGTACTGGGCGCCCAGCCGCTCCGACTGCACCTTGAACTTGGCGTTGTCCTCGGCGGTCCACCAGTCGCGCAGCACCCCGTCGCCGTCGCTCTTGCGGCCCTGGTCGTCGAAGCCGTGGCTGATCTCGTGGCCGATCACCCCGCCGATGCCGCCATAGTTGATGGCCGGGTCCGCGTCGGGATCGAAGAACGGGGGCTGCAGGATCGCCGCCGGGAACACGATCTCGTTGTTGGCGAAGTTGTAGTAGGCGTTCACCGTCTGCGGGGTCATGCCCCACTCGGTCTTGTCGACCGGCTTGTTCAGCCGCGCCACCTCGCGCTGCCAGTCGAAAGCGTTGGCGCGCAGGACGTTGCCGTACAGATCGTCGGCCTTCAGCGTCAGTTTGGAATAGTCGCGCCACGTCGCCGGGTAGGCGATCTTCACCGTGAACTTCGACAGCTTCTCCAGCGCCCGTTCCTTGGTGTCGGCGCCCATCCAGTCCAGCTTCTCGATGCGGCCATGCAGGGCGGTGCGGATGTCGCCCACCAGGGCGTCCATCTTGGCCTTCGATTCCGGCGGGAAGTAGCGGGCGACGTAGACCCGGCCGACCGACTCGCCGATCGCGCCGTCCATGAACGCCCCGGCCCGCTTCCAGCGCGCCTGCTGCTCGGGCTGACCGGCCAGTTCTTTCAGGCGGAAGGCATAGTTGGCGTCCACGAAGCGCTTGGAGAGGTACGGCGCGCCGCCGTCGGCCACCTTGAACGCCTGCCACGCCTTCAGCGTCTCCAGCGGGGCCCCGGCATAGATCTCGGCCACCTTCGGGAAGGCGGTGTTGGTGCTGACGATCACCCGGTCCACCTTCGGCAGGCCCGAGGCCGCGAGGTAGCGCGTCCAGTCCACGCCCGGCGTGAAGGCCGTCAGCTCGGCGGGGGTCATCGGATTGTAGGTCTTGTCGCGGTCGCGCCGCTGCACGCGGGTCCAGCTGGCCTCGGCCAGCTGGGTCTCGAAGGCGACGATGGCCTTGGCGTTCTCGGCCGGCTTGTCCCAGCCGATCATCGTCAGCATCTGCGCCACATAGGCCTCGTACTTGGCCTTCTTCTCGGCGAAGCCGGGCTGCAGGTAGTAGTCGCGGTCGGGCAGGCCCAGGCCGCCATTGGTGGTGCTCACCACATATTTCGTCGGCGCCTTGGCGTCGATGTTGATGCCCACCGGGAACAGGGTGGCGAAGCCGGTGGTGTTCGCCTTGGCCATCAGCGCGGTGAACTGGTCCTTGGTCTTCACGGCGCGGATCTGCGCCAGCTCGGGCGCCAGCGGCTTGGCGTCCAGGGCCTCGACGGCCGCCTCGTCCATGAAGGCCTTGTAGCCGGCGGCGATCTTGGCCGCGTCGGGATCGGTCAGCTTGCCGGCCGCCGCGTCCTCCAGGATCGCGTGCATCCGGTTGTCGCTCAGCTCGCGCAGCTTGTTGAAGTTGCCATACCGCACCCGGTCCGACGGGATCTCGGTGCGTTCGGCCCACGCGCCGTTGGCGAACTTGAAGAAGTCGTCGCCCGGCTTGGCGCTGCGATCCATGCCCGACAGGTCGAAGCCCCAGGTCCCGTATTTGGGCGACGCCAGCGACGGCGCTTCGGGCGCGTCGGCGCTCCAGGCAGGAGCGGCGGCGAAGGCCAGGGCGGCGGCCGCGCCGGCGGACAGCAGAATCTTGCGCATTTCAGAAATCATCGGTCTCTTCTCGATCCGTCGGACCGCATGCGCGGGCCGGAATTCCCATCGGCGCGCACAAAACGTGGAAAACCGAGCCTGTGCAACGGTTTCGCGACGAGCGCGGCCCTGCGGTCGAGAAAAGGGTATGGGCGGCTAGCTGCCAAGCAGCCGCTTGTAGTGGTGGCGGATCACGCCGTAGCACTCGCAGGTCATGGCCTGCAGCGCGGGTCGGTCGACGATGTCCACCACGCCGCGGCGATAGCGGATGACGCCCTTCTCCTGCAGCGAACGGGCGACGGCGGTCACCGTGGTCCGCTGCACGCCCAGCATGTCGGCCAGGAACTCCTGGGTCAGGGCCACCGTGTCGCTGGAGATCCGGTCGTGGCAGGTCAGCAGCCAGCGGCAGAAGCGGGCCTCCACCGAGTGCAGGGCGTTGCAGGCCACCGACTGGATCGCGTGGCCGTACAGCGCCTCGGTATGGCGGTCGGCCAGGTCGCGCAGCGCCGGGCTCTTCTCCCACACCTCGTGCAGGCGCTCGGCGCTGACCCGGGCCACCCGCAGCGGCGTCTGGACGATGGCGCGGCTCAGCGACTGACGCGGGGCGACAGCGGCCATCAGGCCCAGGGCGCCTTCGGGCCCGATCGTCGAACTCTCGATCGCCGCACCGTTCTCCATCAGCGTCAGCAGGGAGATCACCCCGTCGTGGGGGAAATACACGTGCTCGATCGCGTCGCCGGGGTCGTAGAGCAGGCGACCCCGCTCCACTTCCAGCTGAACGATATGGGGCGCCACGAGCGCGTAGTCCGCAGGCGGGAGCGCGTCGAGCAGTCTGTTCTGTAACAGGGGGGCGGGCCTCTGCATCGGGGACTTGAAACGCCGCTCTACGGCTTGGGTTTCAAAGTTATCGATGCCTGCAGCCCAAGACTGTCGAGTACTCGACACTCAACCTGCCCGCAGCATGAATTCAGGCGAGATTGTGGTGGGCTGGATTAACAAGGGTGGGTTTCAAGAGCTTTTCGCACCGTCGGATAGTCGACGTAAATATAGCTGCGCGCTGCGGCAGGCCCCGAATCAGGTCGAATCAACTTTTGGAAGGACTGCGCGGCGCCCGCATTTACTGGCGCCGCGCAGGTCCGCCGCTGGATCAGTGGAAGTTCAGGTCGCGTCGCTCGCCCACGTCGGGCGTGGTCTTGCTGGTGTTCGCCTTGGCCACTTCGAAGGCGTACTTCAGCAGGCCGCCTTCGGTGATCCACACCGCCGCTTCGCGGACATCCAGCCGCAGCAGCGTCAGCGCCGGATCGTCCTTGCCGTCCGGGTACCAGGCCGCCACGTGGGCGTTCCAGTACTTGTCGATGCGCTCACGGTCCTGCGACAGCGTCACCTTGCCGTCGATGCAGGCCTGCAACTTCTTGTCGAGGAAGATGAACGCCGCATCATTGGTCCCCGACGCCACCGCCTGGGCCAGGTCGGTGTCGTTGCGAGTGAAGAACCACAGGGTGTTGGTGTCCTTCTCGACGAAGGCGGTCATCGGCTGGAAGTGGTGGCTGTCGTGGGTCAGGCCGAGCATGCCGGTGTGATGGTCGTCGACAGCTTTCCACAGGCGGTCCTGGACGTCGGCGTTGCTGAGGGTCATGGGGGCTCTCCGGGGTTTGAGTGGGCGCACCCCAAACCCCTGTGGGGGCGGCCCGTTCCGTGGCGTTCCCGACCTTCGCGCTTGACCCCGCGGGCGCCGAAGATCAAATCCTACTGGTCAAGTTGGAGTTGCCGATGATCCGCCTCACCGTCCTGGCCGCCGCGCTCGTCCTCGCCGCCGGTTCGGCCGCTGCAGCGCCGCCGCCGCACGTCAGCATTTCCGACTACAGCCAGCTCAAGACCCCGCTGCCCTATCCCTACGACGAGGCCGCCGACGCCAGCGCCGCGGTCGACAAGGCCCTGGCCCGCGCGAAGAAGAGCGGCAAGCGGGTGATCATCGACATGGGCGGCAACTGGTGCGGCGACTGCCGGATCCTGGCCGCCACCATGGAGCTGCCCGAGATGAAGGCGTTCCTGGACCGTCACTTCGAGATCGTCACGGTCGACGTCGGCCGCTTCGACAAGAACCTGCAAGTGCCCGCCCGCTACGGCATCACCACGCGGCTCGAGGGCGTCCCGGCCCTGCTGATCGTCGACCCCAAGAGCGGCAAGCAACTGGTGGGCCACGCCCAGGTCGCCGCCCTGGCCGACGCCCGCCACATGCAGCCCCAGGCCCTGGCCGACTGGTTCGCCCAGTGGACGCGCTAGGCGCTCACGGCGCCCGGTAGACCACCTTGCCGTCCACGACCGTCAGCACGGCGTGGCCCTTGGGGATCTCGGCCTCGGGCGCCGTCATCAGGTCGACCGAGAATGCGCTGAGGTCGGCCCGTTTGCCTGCCTCGATCGTGCCCAGCTCGGCCTCCGCGAACCGCGCATAGGCGGCCGCCGAGGTGAACAGCTTCAGCGCCTCGGCCCGGCTCACCGCTTCCTCTGGATGCCAATCCGGGGCTGAGAAGCCCTTCAGGTCCTTGCGCGCCACCGCGGCGTAGAATTCGATCAGCGGATCGCCCCGCTCGACCGGCGCGTCCGAACCGCCCACCACTACGGCGCCAGACTTCAGCAAGCTCTCCCAGGCATAGGCGCCGTTCAGCCGCTGCTCGCCCAGGCGCGCGGGCGCGAAGTGCAGGTCGCCGATGGCGTGGCTGGGCTGCATCGAGGCGATCACCCCCAACTGGGCGAAGCGCGGAATGTCGGCCGGCCGCACGATCTGCGAATGCTCGATCCGCCAGCGCAGCGTCTTCACCTTCATCTTGGCGTACAGGTCCAGGACATTGGCGTTGCCGCGGTCGCCGATGGCGTGGCTGGCGACCTGGATGCCCGCCTTGCGCGCCCTCTTCATCGCGGCGGCCATGACCTTCGGCGGCGTGCGGACCAGGCCGGTGGTCGCGGGCTGGTCTGTGTAAGGTTCAAACAGCGCCGCCCCGCGCGAGCCCAAGGCCCCGTCCTCGTACAGCTTGATCGCCCGCGTGGTGATCCGTCCGTCCTTCGACGCGCGCGGCCCGCTCTTGAACAGCGTCGCGGCCTGGTCGGCGTCGACGGCGTTGTAGATCCGCAGTGGCGCCTTGCCGTCGGCGTCCATCGCTTCGAGCAGGCCCACGTCGGCCCAATCCACGCTCATCGAATGGACGCCGGTCCAGCCATAGGCCGCCTCGACCTTGAACGCCGCGTCGAACGCCGCGCGCCGCTCGGCCTCGGTCGGCGGCTTCTGCAGCTTGCGGACCAGGCCCATGGCGTTGTCCACCAGCACGCCGGTCAGCTTGCCGTCTGATCCCTTCAGGATTTCGCCGCCCGCCGGGACAGGCGTGGCCTCGTCGATCCCCGCCGCCTTCAGCGCCGCACTGTTGGCGGTCAGGGCGTGGCCGTCGGCGCGCACCAGGATCACCGGTTGGTCCGGCGCGATCGGGTCGATGTCGCCGCGGTTCAGGAAGCGGCCCTCGGGCCAGCCCGTCTCGATCCAGCCGCGGCCGATGACCAGGCCGGTCGGCTTGCGCTGCGCCAGGTATGCCTTCACCCGCCCGGCCGCCTCGGCCGCCGATTTCGACCCCTCCAGGTTCAGCGACAGCTCGCGCTCGCCGATCCCGCGCAGGTGGGCGTGGCTGTCCGTGAAGCCCGGGAACAGCGCCGCGCCCTTCAGGTCGATGGTCTCGGTCGTGGGATCCAGCTTGAAGCGGATGGTCTTCGGGTCGCCCGCGAAGGTGATCTTGCCGCCCTGGACGATCACCACCTCGGCGGTAGGCTTGTCGGGGACGCCGGTGTAGATCGGCCCGCCCGAGATCCACAGGTTCTGGGCGGCGGCCGGCGTGGCCAGCAGGGCGGTTGCGCAGAGCAGGGCGGTTTTCATCCGGCGAAGCTAGCGACCGATTGTCGCCATCGCCAGTCCGCGACGTTGGCGCGTCCGCTAATGCTCCTCGCCGCCCAGGGCGTGGTCGTAGATCGCCTTGGCCGTGCCCGCGATGGTGCCCGCCGCTGTGCGCAGGGCGGTTTGCCCCACCAAGGTGTCCGCCTCCTCTGACAGGCCGAACAGTTCCTCGGCGACGGCCGCCAGCTTCAGATAGACGTCGCGGTCGTTCATGGCCCACACCTTTGTGTCCGTCCGGTCAAGCACGCCCGGCGAGGTTGTGCTAGAGCCCAGACATGTTTCAGCTTCCGCCGAGCCTCTCCCTCTTGCGGCGTGATCATCCCGCCACGCCTTGGCTTTTGGCCGCCGCGCTCGTCGCCGTGGCCTTCCTCACGCGCCTGTCGATGGCCTCGGTGCTGACCGGCGCCCTGGCCTATTCGGTGTTCTATCCGGCGGTGATTCTGACCGCCTATGCGTTTGGTCGCGGACCCGCGATCGCGGCGGCGCTGGCGTCGGGCGCCCTGGCCTTCTGGTGCTTTGTCGAGCCGGCGAACGCCTGGAAGGCGACGCCCCAGACCCTCACCACCCTGGCCTTCTTCACGCTGGTCTGCGCGGTCGCGATCGTGGTGATCACGGGCCTCACCGCGGCGCTCAAGAACCTGTCCCGGGAACTGGGCCACGCCCAGGCCGTGGCTGACAGCCATGCCGGCCTGTTCCGCGAATTGAACGAGCGGATGACCCACCACATGCGCCTGGTGGCCGGCGTCCTGGCGCTGCAGGCCAAGGGCGAGCCCGAGCCCCAGGTCGCCGACGGCCTGCGCCGCGCCATGGAGCGGACCCTGTTGATCTCGCGCGTGCACCGCCAGCTGGGCGGCCGGTCGGACGAGGCGGTCGACTTCGACGCTTTCGCGGTCGCGCTGGCCCGCGCCGTCTGCGCGGCCCGCAACCAGCCGGTCGAACGGGTCGACGTCCAGGCGTCCGGTCTTCAGCTCGGCGTCGAGGAGGCGACCTCGTTGGGCGTCGCCCTGGCCGAGTGCCTGGGCGCTCTGTTCGACGCCAGCGTGGCGG
>Ga0209026_1000776_pt1 | contig 17734 bp, 19 predicted proteins | sample AraplaCL_Col_mCL_FD_184262 | JGI IMG/M metagenome (GOLD analysis project Ga0209026, IMG submission 184262) | Arabidopsis root microbial communities from the University of North Carolina, USA - plate scrape CL_Col_mCL (SPAdes) (version 2) | ecosystem: Host-associated > Plants > Roots >... | reverse complement strand
TCTCAAGCAGATGCACGCAGACTTGTGTGCGTTGGGATTTGAAGGCTCTTATGATCGCGTTGCCGCGTTCGCCCGGCAATGGAAAGTGGATCAGTTAGACAGGGTCAATGCTGCGAGCAAAGGAACACTCCTGGTCCGAAAAACTCTCAAGCCTGCTGAAGAGCCTGGCTGAAAATGGAGAAAAAGACAGTGCCAAAACGGATGCCCGCATGGTAGGAGACGCCAGCGAAGTGACGCCCGACTCTTCGCAAACTAACGCCGCTGACTCAACCTCTTCGCTTGCGCAGTAGAGGGTTTCGGTGCCTCCGCAAGGGCGCTACGGCATTCACAAACCGTTGCCTGATGATTCATTCTTAGGGAAGGTCTGCTTCTGGCCGTTTGCGGACAAGGTATTTTTTGCTTGCAGAGAGAAAAAATCTTAAGGTTGATAAGACTGTAATTTAGGATTCTCGGTGCTGAACACAGACACGCATTCATTAATTCCAGCGATTAAGTACTCTTTTGTATCCGGGAACATATCTAGCATGCAGCTTCCAAGGCGTGGTCGCTCTTGGTCTAGCCAACCACCTTCCTGGATATTAAACAACCATCCCATCGGCGTTGAACAAATGGGCCAATATTCCATGAGGTCGCGTTCGTCAAGAACCCTAAAACCCATCGTGAAATCGAATGTCACAATGCATCCTGATTCGCCATATACATCGGCGACATAAATTTTCAACCCATCTAAGGGAAGGTACTCTATCCGCGTGATTTCCGTTCCACGTACGAATGCGAACTCAGGCTCCAAGGAATGTGCAGCAACTTTTTTCATGGCATTCTTATAGCAATTTTTCTGTTCGGTCGGCTCTTGGCCGATTTCAGAATTTGATGCTCGACCAATTTAGTCAATAAAATCGCTCGCGCTTTTCGCCCATAGGCGTGCTCGTCGATATATAGCCCCGTACATCATCGTACAAAGTGAGAAATAAAACACTCTTGCTTTTGACTGAATCTTTAATGCGACTACGTACAGGTACTCTCCTGTGATGCTGTTTGCCATCTGGTGTATCCCAGCTCACTTCGAAGTCATCAGGAATCGTCATATCAAGGCGCATAAAAATAATAGAATCGCCATTTGATTTGGAGCTAGGCTTGAAATGCTCACCCAACTCCCCGTAACGATAGTGGATATTCATAGCTTGACTAAGGCTATCGTCAACCATTAATCGAAATGCATAATAGACACGGTCGTTCGGCCCTGCGGCACAACCGCATAGAGTCATCGCTAATATCGTTCCAATCAAAAGCGTAATCCACCGTCTATTTTTTATTTTAAACATCATTTATTCATTCCCATTCGGCTGATTTTCCGGATTCCGAGACGTCCAAAATAACTCAGATATGTCCCATCCAATGTCTGCGTCTGGCTGATTGCGGAAATTTTTCGCTACGTCGCAGAAATGCTATTGGGACCTGTGCGATTTTTCCTCTTCTGATAAATCTTAAACCCGACAGAAACGACGCATAGAGGTATGGAGATAAATATACATACCAAGATTCCTAAGTAGAATCCGCCGAGGCCGGCTATTAGTAGAAATGAGGCCCAGTTAATCGTCCCGACGGTACATTGTCCAAGTGAGTATGGATTTGGATTGCAGCCTGGAATACACCAAATAATCAAATGCGCCAAGAGGCTGATTGCAAATGGGATGCTTCCGCTCACGAATGCTGTTTTCTGCAATGTTCTAGGCGTAATTCGCATGTTGTTGTGTTGCCTCGAAATGGGGATGAATAAGAACTAGCAAGTTTAGCTCTTTGCATGTCGGCTTCTGGCCGATTGCGGACTTCGTAATCTAGTTACAGGGCCCGATAGGCTCAAAGCGTCCGTGTCAGTCTGTCGACTTGAAACACGCAGTGAAAAAGCCCTTTCGATCTTCGTCTTCCATGTAATCTTTTTGGTCTTTAACTGAGAATGGCTTTCCGGTAAAAACTTCTCCATTTACGTAAAGTCGACCATTTCTCGTAAGTGCGATATTTTTTTCTGAGGGCTTAAAAGGAAAAGTCGGTGCAATGGTGTCGTACTCCCAGTCGCCTGTTTGCATCACCAATTTTGTTCCTACTATCTTTCCACGAACGCCGGCTACTATGGCCTTATCTGACAAAGTATTCTGGTCTCGTACTCCGCAGACGATTGTTCCTTTTTGAACTAGAACAATCGATATCCGAATCTCAAAATCAGGCTCTGGATCTTCTTTGGTACAAGCGAACTTGCACACGGTGTCGATTCTGCTCCACCTACCCGCGAAGGATTGTGCTGCGCATGCGGAAGAAGCAGGGTACGCGACAAGAGCCAGAGTGAAAATTAGGCTAGCGCTATTCATAAACTGATCAAAACGCTTCATACATCTCCCCAATAATTGTCCGGTTTCATGAATTGTAACTAAGCCATAGTCATAGTTTTAGACGAAATTCTGGTGACGACAGAAGTCCGCTCTTGGCCGGAAGCGGTCACCCCATTAGCTTGCTAAACACTGTGATATCGCTGCTAGTGGCGAAGACAAATGAGTTTCCGCTAAACGAAAATCCAAATGCACGGAAGTCGTCAGATGCGATATGTACACAGCCTGCCTGATGGCCTTCGACCAAAGCAGACTTATAGGGACCACAGAAGAATAAATCGAATTTAGGCCAGTTCGGCGCCGCACTTTCTAACGACTCGCCGCTTTTGTTGGAAAGTGGTAAGCCACCACCTGCTAATCCGGCCAGTTGTACCCGCTCGTCTTTTAAGGGGCCGATGCCTTCACAAATCAAGGAGCATGCGGAATACCAGTCGCCATCGACCTGGTCGTCACGTGCAATTTTTCTCCCCTGCGTGCAATCGATCACACCTCTGCCGGCGCTGGAAACAACCAAAAGCAACTCGGATCGTTGCGAGAAGCCTATTTCGGTTAGTCCCCCAACGGCGAATGTACCGGTCTTTCGCCAGCCAGGCGGACACGGTTGAGATGGAATCTTCGATAATAATTGGATGAGTCTTGCACGATTATTTTTTTCGTATTCGTTCATGATGCGCCAATACATTCTTCGTTACAGGAGAGTCTGTTTCTGGCCGTAAGCGGAAGTACGCGGTGCCGCGGAAGTACGACCTATCCCTCCCGGTCAATCGCCTCCTTCGCCTCCATGGTTGCATATTGAAGGGCATCCTGACGATGCTTTATCGGCGCACGTCGGGGCGACTCTAAGCGACTACCCGCGATATCCGTCTGCCAGAGCCAGCCATTACCCGCCAGTGGTTGCATCATTTGGATAGTGACTCGCTTCCCCTTGTATTCGAATTGCTCGTCAGCCATGGTGCTTCCCCAAAGTTAATCTTTCTTGGCAACCAGGATGAAATCTTGAATTACTGCGATAGTCCGCTCCATGAATTCGCGCGCATCGGCCGAAGGGGAAAGATTTTCCTCAATGGAGTCAAGCTGTCGCTGAAGGAGTATTTGCAAAAGACGCGCCTGCTCAGGGGGCTGGACGGCGCAAAGCGAATAGAGCACGGCTTTCATACCTGTAATTTCCGCTCGCGCTTTGTCCCATTCAGTATTTGTCATCCTCTTCTCCCTTTAGATTTACTTTGAGGACAGTATAGCGGTTGCGTCAGATGGCGGCTCTTGGCCGAAAGCGGACGTCAAGTATGGGCATTTTGCGAGCTGAATTACCCCATCAAAGCAGGCCCCTTGATGTGGCAATTTTAAATTTGATCAGCCAGGTTTTCTTCGAAAAATTCTGTGACTGCCCTGAGTCGTGCAGAGATGTATTTCCGTCGAGGCCAGACCAAGCTGATGTCCCGCGCCTCATCGATGAAAGTACCGAGGATTGTCATAATGTCCGGATGCTGCAGTTCGCCCACCAGCGATGCACGATTGAACATGCCGATGCCTACACCGGCACTTACGGCCGACAGGATCGTCTCCAGCGTATTTGAGGAAAGATTGCCACTTACCGGTACGCTGAACGGCCCTTGTGGGCCAGTGAACGGCCATTCATTCATCTCGTTGTAGATTAGACAGTTGTGATGGGCCAGATCGGCAGGACTGGTGGGAGTGCCATGCTGCTCGAAGTAGCTGCGGGCGCCAACACACACCAACGAGGTAGTCGCCACCCGCTTGACGACCGCATCGGGATGCCGGGCCGGGCTTATCCGGATAGCCAGATCGACGCCGTCTGCCAGCAAATCTCTCACGCCGTCAGACAGATGGAGATCAAGCCGGATCTGCGGATAGAGCGACAGCAATTTAGGAACTAGCGGAAGCACATGCAACCTTCCGAAGGTCGACGAGGTGGCGATTTTGACCAAACCGGAAGTTTCAAGCGTGCTGTTCATCAGTTCGCCGTCAACCTGCTCCATCTCTTCGAGCAATGGCTTGGTGCGCTCATAGTATTTGCGCCCATGGTCAGTTAAGGTCACCCTACGCGTGCTCCTGTTGAATAAGCGAACGCCAAGGCGCCTCTCTAATGAGCCCACAGCCTTGCTGACCGACGATTGCGAATCGTCGATGCGGCGAGCAGCGGCAGAAAAGCCGCCTGCCTCGACGACCGCTACGAACGCAGTCAGCTCCTGATATTTGTTCATTACTGCTCCGTTGATGCCGTTTTTATCCATATGCATCAGGCGCGCTGATGCTGTTACGGGCGCCTATTTATTCTAATTTAGAATTATTGAAATTCAATTTCTGCTGATTATCGATTAATTTTTCTTAAATTACCATTCACTCGCTGGCAAACAGAGAATCCGCCCCTGCCTGCCGAACGGCTGCGTGGCAGATTCCCTGACGACAGTTCGGCCCCTGTTTCCAGGTGTTCAGCGGTAACGTGACCTCGACGTTTGCTTGCGCTGTAACGGCCTGGGATACCTGGGGTGACCCAATATCGAGCAAAAGGACTTGAACCATGAATGCAGCAAACCGTAATGCAGAAGCAATGTCGGCTCCATCCTTGAACCTGGCTGGAAAGAAGGTAGTGATAGTTGGCGGGAAAAGCGGTATTGGCCAGGGAATAGCGCGAGGTGCGCAGGCTGCCGGGGCGACCGTGATCGTGGCCAGCCGCCGCGTTGCCTCCGCACAGAGTCGTCCGGACCTGATCGGATTCGAGCAGGTGAGCCTCGATATGGGCGACGAATCAAGCGTTCGAAGCGCTTTCGAGGCGATTGGACCGTTCGATCACCTCGTCGTCACGGCAGCGCCGGATATTGGAAGCTGGGGCGTGTTCATGGATGCGGATATGAGCGGGGTCCGCAGCTATATGGAAGGTAAGTTCCTGGGAACATGGGCCTGTGCACGATATGCAGCGCCCAATCTGCGCGCTCATGGCTCGATCACCTTCCTCAGTGGCGGCATGGCCGTGCGGCCTAAACTCGGCTTCACTGCAGTCACTTCCGCCTTTGCGGCCGTGGAGGCATTGTCCGGCTCCCTTGCTGTCGAATTGGCCCCGACACGCGTCAACACGATTCGTCCGGGATTCATCGACACGGACATGTGGGGTTTTCTGCCTGTGGAGGCACGTGCAGGCTTGAAGAAGAAAGTGGAAGAATCTTTTCCTGCGCGACGAGCAGGCCAGGCGGAGGATATTGCTCACGCTGCCCTGTTTCTGATGACCAACCCTTACGTCACCGGCACTGTCCTCGAGGTATCGGGCGGTGAAAATCTGGTGGCAAGCGTATCTTGATCTACTCTTCACCGGCTTTGCGGAGCAAACAAGGCTTCGCAAAGCTACGACCGCCGTTCGCTGCTAGTCTACGCTGAGCCGATCTCCAATCCTCGTGCTTCAGCGTACATTAGTGTCCACTTTATGCAAAGCATTCAACGGCACGATAAGTCGGTTTCTGGCCGCTTGCGGACGGAATACGGCGAGTGCTCCAAAGTCAAAAGCCACCCATACAGGTGGCTTTTGACTTTTGAAACGGCATAGCGGAATCAATTTTCGACGAATGTTAATCAGGTGGCCGTAACGTGACAATGAATACGGGTACTTATTGAATTGACGAACTTCGGGACACTAACATCATCGTATCGTGGAAACAGGCCGGAGGATCAGGTGCTAAAGATCGTAAATCCTGAGACCCCCGATAGATATGTACTAGGACTACACCAGATCAATCCCGGCTAGGCTCTAGTCATCGTCGAAGAAAAAATTAGTGCCGCTCCTGAGAAGACTTGGCACGACATTTAAGGAGCGACTGTCCGGTCCAAAAAATATCGTGAGTGCTAGTCACTTGCATCGCTTTACTCGTAGGTAGTTGCCAGTTTTTCCGGCAGCGGCGCATTCAACCACTTCTTGACGAGAGCATTAAGCTCACCCGACTTCTTGGATTTTGTCAGAATCTCGTTGACCTTAGCCTGCAATGGCGCTTCGCCCTTGTTAAGGCCGATCACACATCGCGATTCCTGAATCGTGTATTTAAAGACAGGTTTGTGGTCGGGATCCTTTTCGCCGAGCGTGATCGCCACAAAGTCGCCGGTGCCTATCAATTTGACCTGGCCCGAGACATAGGCGGAGATCAACGTATTATTGTCTTCATAACGCTTGATCACCGTGCTCGCCGGCACAGTCTTGGTCAACTGAATATCTTCAAAAGTGCCGCGCGCCACGCCGACGGTCTGATTCGCCATGTCCGACGGACCACTAACCTTGATCTCCGATGCACCGAACAGGCTATTGTTGAACGGCGCGTATGGCTGAGTAAAGTCCAACACTTTGTCGCGTTCGGCGTTACGGCCTAATGTCGAAATTACCAAGTCGACCTTGTGCGTTTGCAAGTAAGGAATACGGTTAGCACTCGCAACCGGAACCAACACCACTTTGACGCCGAGACCTTTGGCGACGAGTCGGGCAACGTCGATATCAAGTCCTTGCAACTGCAAATCAGAATTGACCGAGCCGTACGGTTGAAAATCTTGAGGGACCGCGATACGGATGGTGCCGGATTTAGTGATGTCGGATAGCGCATCGGCACGCACACCGAACGCGGCCAAAGCCAAGGTAATGGCAGAGAAAAGCACTAGAAGTTTCGCGAATTTCATTTCTTCCCCAAATTAAACATGTAGTAAAACGCACTTCAGATAATGAGGTGCACGGTAAGCGACCGCAAGAAAGACACAGCAATGCCAGAACAAGAACAGCGATAAAAAATTAAGCCTGAAGCCATCAAGTGACGTGATGAACACCTAGTTCGGTTTTCCGTTATTGCGACGGCAAGTTTAGGAGTGCGATCACGCTATGTAAACTACCGTTTAGGCATAGATTTCATGTTTTTAAAGTATAAGCAAAACTTCCTTGAAACCCTTATAAGTATTGGGAACCGGCTTAAATCGTCAGTGCCCCAATTTTAGTGATTGGCGATAGCAAATCTATGCCAAGTCGATGCAGCTGAAATGATCGGGGAAACTATTTCCAACTTTCTCACATACCGTAAAAGGATCGGGGAAGTGTGATGCAGATCGCTACGCAACGTTGAGCCGGAGGTCACTCAACGCAGCAATTGCGTCAAATATCAAGGAGGAAGAATGAAACGCTTGAGCAACATGAAAATCGGAGATCGTCTGGCCATCGGCTTTGCCATCATTCTGGCACTATCCATCGTCAGTACCGGCATCGGCATCTGGCGCATGCAGGTAGTGTCAAAGGTGACGCGCGCCATGGTTGACGAATCGGTACGCAAGGAACGATTGATCTCGGCCCTCAACACGAATCTGCGTGGGGGAATTTTGCGTACGATCGCGATTTTGCGCAGCACGGACCAAATGCTCAATGCGTTTTTTCTTAATGAAGATTTAATCGCAAAAAAAGATGCCGTTGCCTTGCAAAAGCAGATCGGATCCTTGCTGGTCAGCGACGAAGAAAAGGAGCTCTACAGGCAGGTGCTGGAACAGCAGGTCAACTACGCCAAAATCAATTTTCATTTGATGGAGCTCAAATCCAATGGCGACGCCGAGGAAGGAAATCAGATTCTGGTGCAAGAATTCGTGCCTGCTTCTAAGCGCTATCAGGCAACATTGCAAAAACTGCTCGAATGGGAGCAAGCCGAAATCGACAAGACTTCTCTGCAGATTGATGTCATCGCCGCCCAAAGCCGTATTCTTTTGCTGATTGTAGAAATCGCTGCGCTGCTTTTTGGCGTGTCGTGTGCGTGGCTGCTTACACTGAGTATAGTTCGGCCTCTCAGGCAGGCAGTGGAAATTTCGAGAAAGGTAGCTGATGGAGATTTGACTACGGAGATCCAGATCAAGAGGACGGATGAGGTCGGGCAATTGCTGATGTCATTGCAGGCCATGAATACCAATCTCCGGAATATCGTCAATAACGTGCGTACCGGCACCGTCACCATCGCGACAGCGTCGCGTGAGATTGCCGCAGGAAACATGGATTTGTCCTCTCGCACCGAATCGCAAGCCAGCGCACTTGAGGAGACAGCATCTGCGATGGAGGGACTGATCTCGACCGTACGCAGCAACGCGGACAACGCGCGCGAAGCCAGTGAGCTTGCCAGTTCCGCTTCAAGCATCGCGATCGAAGGAGGTAATGCCGTCGATGACATGGTGCAGACCATGGGGGAAATCAATGCATCCTCGAAGAAGATCGTTGATATCATCAGCGTGATTGACGGTATCGCTTTCCAGACCAATATCCTTGCTTTGAACGCGGCCGTTGAAGCCGCGCGTGCAGGTGAACAGGGTAGAGGTTTTGCGGTAGTTGCATCTGAAGTGCGTAGCTTGGCACAGCGTTCGGCAGCCGCCGCCAAAGAAATCAAAGCGCTGATCGATGATTCGGTCAAGCGGGTAAGCAACGGCAGCATGCAAGTGGAACGCGCCGGCGCCACAATGGCCAATGTTGTCACCAGCGTCAAGCGCGTAACCTCCATCGTGCATGAAATCAGCGAGGCCAGCCAGGAACAAGCCGAAGGTATAGAGCAAGTCAATGATACCGTCACGCAGCTTGATCATGTGACGCAGAAAAATGCTGCGCTGGTGGAGGAAGCCGCATCGGCTGCCGACGCAATGCAACAGCAAGCGGCCAATCTTGCCAAGCTGGTTAGCGTGTTCATCACAGATTCATCAGCGCTGGTTGCCGACAGCAATGTCGCGGCATCGCATGTGGCGACAACAGCATCTCCAGCCTCGCCCGCATTGTCTGCACCGAAGAATGGAGCAAGTCTCAGAAAACTATTGCGCGCTTGATACCTGTCGCCAATCCGATCCAACCTGGCTTCATCTAAAAAAACGCCGGCATCCTCATGAATGCCGGCGTTGAAAAATGGCCTTTGTTCTGTGTCCATTCAGGAGATCAGACACTGACCATACCGAGGAATTGTTGGAGCTCAGGGGTCTTTGGTTTGCTGAAAAATTCTTCCGGTGGCCCAATTTCATGCACTCTTCCTTGGTGCATGAATACCACGCGGTCGCACACTTCACGTGCAAAGCGCATTTCATGCGTAACCATGACCAGCGTCATGCCTTCGGTAGCAAGCTTGCGCACTACACCCAATACTTCGTTGACCAGCTCCGGGTCAAGCGCCGAGGTAATTTCGTCGCATAACAAGGCTTTCGGTTGCATGCTCAGTGCTCGCGCAATCGCGACACGCTGCTGCTGGCCGCCAGAGAGCTGATCGGGATAACTGTCGAATTTTTCCGCGAGGCCGACACGTGTCAGATTTTGTTGTGCGATTTCTCGCGCCTGCTGCTCTTTCGCGCCCTTGACGATAATCGGAGAGATCATGACGTTGCGGCCTACGCTCAGATGGGGGAACAAATTGAACTGCTGGAAGATCATGCCCACGCGCAGACGCAATTCGCGCAACTCGCGTTCACTACGGCCAAGCAGAACATCACCGACGCTGATCAAACCTTCATCGATGGTTTCCAACCCGTTGATACAGCGTAGCAGTGTGCTTTTTCCGGAGCCGCTTTTGCCGATGATGGCAATGACTTCGCCGGCATTGATTTCAAGGTCGATGCCTCTGAGGACAGCATTGTTCCCGTAACTCTTTTTGACGTTCTCAATGACGATGAGCGACATTGAACTTCCTTTCCAAGAATTGACTATATTTTGACAGCGGCCAGCACAGCACGAAGTACATAAGACCGACCAGCCCGAAGACGATGAACGGTTGAAACGTGGCGTTGGTGATGATGGTGCCGGCCTTAGATAACTCGACAAATCCGATGATCGAGGTGACCGCCGTTCCCTTGATGATTTGAACGCCAAAACCCACAGTGGGAGGAATGGCGACACGCAGTGCTTGTGGCAAAACGATATAGCGCATTTGCTGAAAGCGATTCATCGCCAGACAGGCTGAAGCTTCCCATTGGCCACGTGGAATTGCATCGACGCAACCACGCCAGATTTCTGCGAGAAAGGAGGCGCTCCATAACGTTAGTGCTACGCCGGCAGCGAGCCAAGCAGACACCTCGGTACCGAACAGTGCAATACCGAAGAACACCAGAAACAATTGCATTAGCAGCGGTGTGCCCTGGAACACTTCGATATAGACGCGGATGATGTCGCGCAGGATGCGATATCTGGAATTGCGCATGAACAGAAGCACGAGACCTAGCGTGCCGCCTAACAAGAACGACAGTAGGGACAATGCCACTGTCCAACGGAGCGCCAGTAATAAATTGCGGACAATGTCCCAGATCGTGAAGCTGCTCATGCCTGGCCTCCCTTGAGAATGGCGATGGGTTTCGGTGCTTCGACACTGGGTCGATGAAATACGAAACGTCTTCCTATGTAATGCAAGATCTGCCTCAACAGAATCGCCATGATCAGGTAGATAAGAGTGGTGACCAAATAGGCTTCGAAGGCTCTGAAGTTGCGGCTCTGGATGAAGTTAGCGGCAAACGACAATTCTTCTACTGAAATCTGTGAACATATCGACGAGCCGAGCATGACAATCACGATCTGGCTCGACAGTGCTGGCCAGACTTTTTGTAAAGCGGGGCGCAGGATGATATAGCGGAAAACCTGTAGTCGCGTCATCGACAGACTCAGCGCTGCTTCAATTTGACCGCGCGCAATTGCGGATACGCCGGCACGGATTATTTCGGTGCTGTACGCGCCGAGATTGATCACCATGGCGATAATCGCCGCCTGTAATTCGGTGATCGTCACGCCGATACTAGGCAGACCGAAAAAGATAAAAAATAGTTGGACCAGAAAAGGAGTATTACGGATCAACTCTACATAAGCGCTGATAATCAGCTTGAGCCAGCGTGGCCCTTGAGTGCGCGCCCAAGCGCCGAAGATACCAAGTGTGACGCCTGCAACACCGCCGACGACGATTAATCGTATCGTCATCAACACGCCTTGTTCAAGCACCTTTGTATACTCGAGGACAGAAGAAAAATCGAACTGGTAGATCATCAAACTTCTCGCTAGGTAAATGTTAGCCGTTATATTTAATCTTTAGACGTGTCGACTCCCGAGCGCTCAAGCCTCCCTGCCGACGATTGGCTGAGACTTTTAGTCGCGTGACAGATATGCCGTAACGGCCCAGCAGTTCTGAGCTGGGTGCCCCATTCAAATGAGTGAAGCAAAAACGTAATGGAAAATGGACGAAATCATGTTTGACGGAAAAATCGGTCAGAACATGTTCTATATTTTCTGGTTTGTCGGTCTCCTATGCTGACCGGAAACGATTGAAAAAAGATAATCGCCAGGTAAAGACTCAGGTCCCTTTTCAAGCTTCCGATATTGCAATATTTTTCATTATTATCAGAGCATATGCAGAAGTCGGCGGTTTGAAAATTACTGTTTTGCTATTGTTTCTATGCTTGTTAAGTATAGATGCTTGGATTAGCTATAGCCGGTGGGATTGTCATGTTGTTGGTCTCATGCGACGAGTCGGATCAAGCCAGTGAAGGACATTGCTGACGATGCACCGGACCATAAACTTGGTGCGATGCGAGTCGCTCTCGTGGTCTTTTACGACTTGCTATGGGATCCACCATCATTCATGACTTCCGCGAAGGCTCGCAGAATAGGCGAATCATTTTCGCTGAGGAAAATGAATTCGACATCATGGACATCAGGTATGTCGGCGTGCTGATGCAGCACGACGCCGCTAGGGCTATTGTATTTCGATGCTTCCGATACGATGGAGTAGCCCATGCCGGCCGCAACCATACCCAGAGTAGAGCCAACGTCCGTTCCGACAAGAATTTGTTTGGGCGTCAGACCTGCGGCCATGCACTGCTGTATCAGATAATCGTGATACTCGGGAGCGCGATCACGCGGGAACCAGACACAAGGCTCATCCTTCATTTCACTGAGCCGATCAGGTGGTTGTCCCGCGTACTTATGATCGCTCGAAACCGCAAGCATCAACCCCGAGCGCAATACCTTTATACCGGATAACTGTTTGTCAGCAAGATCGCGAAACGCGATAAAGCCCCCGTCCATACGTTCTTCTTTGACGTCCAGCAACTGCCGTGGCGACAACGCCGGTTCCAGCATCAATGCAACATCAGGGAATATTTCGCGGAATCGACGCAGTCGTCTCAATAATTCAGGATGGGCGGTGTGATTGGGAGAGATACCAATGCGCAGCGAGCCGAGCTTGCCGGAAGCGGCGCGCAGGGCGCGCTTCTTGGCGTCCTCAAGATCGATCAACAATTTGCTGCAATCTTTCATAAATTGCGCACCGGCTACCGTGAGCTGGGTGCCTCTGATGCTGCGTTGGAACAATTGGGTTCCCAATTGTTCTTCCAGATCGTGAATTTGGCGACTGAGCGCCGGCTGGACGATATTCAGTTTGCGCGCCGCTTCGGCCACACTACCGTGCTCGGCGACGGCTAAGAAGTAGCGAAGATGTCGGATTTCCATGATGAGCGATATACCTTGAAGGTATTTTATCTATACAAAAACAGTAATTTTCAAGTCTGGGGAACGTACCTACAATCGGCCTCCAATACTTTCCAATCCCGGCCTCTTCCCCGTTCTTATTTTCGGGGGTTCATTCTTGTCCAGATACTACCGCCCTTATTTGCTGCCGCTCTGATGTTCAGGTCAATCTGAAATGCGTCGACAGGTTTACATGCGTGAAATGTGATTGCCGGAACGACCTTGACAACATGTCAACCATTCAAATTATACGATGCAAAATATGAATTTAATAAAAGAAATTGAAACTTCACGTGCCGAATTTTCACACATCCGACGCGATTTACATGCTCATCCCGAGTTGGCTTTTGAGGAGGTAAGAACCGCCGATGCTATTGCCGCCAGCTTGAAAAACTGGGGGATTCCGGTACACCGCGGCTTAGGCGGTACGGGCTTGGTCGGCATCATTCGGAACGGCAACAGCACGCGCGCCATCGGTTTGCGCGCTGACATGGATGCGCTGCCGATTCAGGAGTTAAACAGGTTCGAACATGCCTCTCAATATGCAGGAAAAATGCATGCTTGCGGTCATGACGGACATACCGCGATGTTACTGGCCGCAGCTTGGCATCTCAATGCGACACGCAATTTTGACGGCACCGTCTATCTTATATTTCAACCTGCGGAAGAGGGAAAAGGTGGTGCTGCGAGTATGATCACGGACGGTTTGTTCGAGCAATTTGAAATGGAATCGGTCTACGCCATTCACAACTGGCCGGGCATGCCACTTGGTTCTTTCGGCGTTAACTCGGGTGCCATCATGGCATCTAGCAATGAGTTTAAGATCACTTTGCGTGGCAAAGGATCGCATGCCGCGTTGCCACAGCATTCCATTGATCCGGTGGCGGCGATGGCGGCGTTGTCGCAGGCATTGCAAACTATCTTGACGCGCAACAAGCGTCCCAATGATGCCGCCGTATTATCAATTACTCAAATGCAGGCAGGTGAAGCCAGCAACGTCATTCCCGATTTCGGCTGGATCGGGGGCACGGTGCGCACGTTCTCGATTGACGTGCTCGATCTGATTGAGTCACGCATGCGCGAAATGTCAGAACATTTGGCACATGGTTTCGGCTGTGACGCAGAAGTCGTATTCAATCGCAACTATCCGCCCACTATCAACCATCGCGCAGAAACTGCCATTTGTGTCGAAGTCATGCGCGATGTTGTTGGTGCAGAAAACGTTGATGCTGATATCGAAGCACCTCTCAGTTCCGAGGATTTTTCTTTCATGCTACTCGCCAAGCCCGGCTGCTACGCCCTGATCGGCAACGGCGACGGCGGCCACCGCGATCACGGCCACGGATTGGGGCCATGCATGCTGCACAATACCAGCTACGATTTCAACGATAACCTGTTGCCAATTGGCGCCACCTACTGGGTCAGGCTGACCGAACGTTTATTGGCATTGACGAGCCAAGGATAACATCCGGTAACGCCGATGTATGACCCATTGATGGCAATAGATTTATGTTTAAGACAGTGAGAGGTTGGATTCAGAATTCCGCGAAGCGACCGCAGGAGTCTCCTCATCCAACAACTGGAAAGTAAAACCTGTTACCAAATGCATGATATTCAAGACTGTATTAACCGGGTCGCTATCCAAGCGCGGCCGCTCGCCACGCAAGGTCAGCTAGCCGGCTATATACCTCCACTGATGCGTGTAGACCCATCCAAATTCGGTTTTGCTGTGGCCACCCTAGATGGAAATGTCTATACGGCGGGTGATGCAGATGAACCGTTCTCCATTCAAAGTATTTCAAAGCTCTTCGCTCTCGTGTTAGCGTCGAGTCGTGAGGGAGATTCGTTGTGGATGCGTGTCGGCAGGTTACCTAGCTCAAACCAGTTCAACTCATTGTTGGAGCTGGAACTGGAGTCTGGTAAGCCGCGTAATCCATTTCTGAATCCTGGTGCGCTAGTTGTATCGGATTTGCTTTATAGCCGAAATACGCAAATGGAACGAGCGGTCGTTACACTTATGCGTGAGCTCTCTGGCAATCCAAGTATTAACTATGACACGGAAGTGGCGGCAGGCGAATTCGCTTTTGCTCACCGCAACAAGGCCGCTGCCTATCTGATGAAAAGCTTTAACAACTTCAACAACGCAGTTGATGAGGTGGTAAGTGCGTATTGTGCCCAGTGCGCGATCGCAGCCAGCTGTCGAGACTTGGCAGTTTCTGCACTTTTCCTGGCGAACGCCGGCGTCGATCGCGATGGTCGACAGATTCTTCAATCTCGCCAAGTACAACAAGTCTGTGCCCTAATGATGAGCAGCGGCACCTATGAAGCGTCTGGCGAAACCGCCTTCAGCATTGGTTTGCCAATTAAGAGCGGCGTTGGTGGAGGTGTGCTGGCAGTGATTCCACGATTTGGTGCGGTATGCGCCTGGTCGCCACCATTAGATAAGACAGGGACTTCGATTGCGGCTATCAAAGCAGTCGAACTGTTCGCCATCGAAATGCATAAAACGGTATTCGCATAAAGGTTGGGCAGTGTTCGTGGCTAGCTCATGTAACTTTGTGCTGCTGAGGCAAGATGGAAATCAAGTTCGTAGAAATCTAACCCACTTTCTATTTCTTGAGAGAATTAAAGAGCAATTCTTATAACTCGCCAAGACTTTATTCAATTTTGAAATTGTCTGACAAGTCCGCTCCTGGCCGATTGCGGATGTTCGTTAGAACCAACGGCTCAGGGTTTTCGGCCTTCTATCCAGCAATTCACAATATGGGGAACGACCGTAGTTGCACTACCTCTTAAAAACCTATGCCCATACGGCGGATGCATTGCATCAACAGAGACTATGTATTTCTCTGATGAGAATTTTGCTTTCTTCAGTAAGCCGGCGGCCGGATGGACGGTTAGAGAGGTCCCAACAGTAATTATCTTTTCCGCATTTGCGAAGTGTTTTTCCGCCTCCCTCATAAATCTTACTTCCTCTCCGAACCACACAACATCAGGCCTCAACTGGCTTCCCTTTTCACATATATCGCCGATTTCTAAGGTTGGCGCATCCAGCTGATAGGTCAAGTTTGGGTCGAGGGAGCTGCGCGCCCTCAATATTTCGCCATGAAGGTGAATTACGATGGATGAGCCAGCCCGTTCGTGTAAATCATCAATGTTTTGAGTAACTACAACAACATCGAAGAAATCCTCCAAACGAGCGATTGCACTATGCGCCTCGTTGGGTTTAGCGGATAAAACAGCTCGTCGACGCTCATTGTAAAAACTCAAAACGAGTTCAGGATTTTTGGTCCATCCTTCAGGGGAAGCAACCTCTTCGACGGCATATTCGTTCCACAATCCCCCCATGTCGCGAAAGGTCCTAAGGCCGCTTTCGGCACTTACACCTGAACCACTGAAGATGAGGACTTTCTCTTTCATATTTTTCTATGGCAATAAACCACTTAATAAGTATGACTGGCTGGTTCTGGCCGGAAGCGGTCACCCCATTAGCTTGCTAAACACTGTGATATCGCTGCTAGTGGCGAAGACAAATGAGTTTCCGCTAAACGAAAATCCAAATGCACGGAAGTCGTCAGATGCGATATGTACACAGCCTGCCTGATGGCCTTCGACCAAAGCAGACTTATAGGGACCACAGAAGAATAAATCGAATTTAGGCCAGTTCGGCGCCGCACTTTCTAACGACTCGCCGCTTTTGTTGGAAAGTGGTAAGCCACCACCTGCTAATCCGGCCAGTTGTACCCGCTCGTCTTTTAAGGGGCCGATGCCTTCACAAATCAAGGAGCATGCGGAATACCAGTCGCCATCGACCTGGTCGTCACGTGCAATTTTTCTCCCCTGCGTGCAATCGATCACACCTCTGCCGGCGCTGGAAACAACCAAAAGCAACTCGGATCGTTGCGAGAAGCCTATTTCGGTTAGTCCCCCAACGGCGAATGTACCGGTCTTTCGCCAGCCAGGCGGACACGGCTGAGATGGAATCTTCGATAATAATTGGATGAGTCTTGCACGATTATTTTTTTCGTATTCGTTCATGATGCGCCAATACATTCTTCGTTACAGGAGAGTCTGTTTCTGGCCGATTGCAGTCCTCTTCTGGCGAATACTTACGATGGATTTGAGAATAATTTTTTGTCTATATGTAGCCAATCTCATCCCAATCAACATCTGGTCGAAACGGCAGCGTATTGTTTCTTCTCCATTGAGATATAGCTGTTTTAAAGCCGGAAGGGGGACGCAATTCCACGTTCTGCTGTCGTGAGTAATCTGGAAGATGATCAATTCTTTCTTCCAATACTTCGGCGTATCTTCCGCCCATCGGTATGAGCCATTCGCCGTGATCCGCAATGATCTTCCAGACTAAGGGAGGAAACTCACTTCTTTGCAGCACTTGAATTTCAAGTATGTTTGTCCAAGTAAATTGGCAACTTAGTTCGTGGTTGTCGTACAAGGAAAATGTATTTAAATCGGTATCAAAGACAAGAACAAAGCGATCATCGATTTTTCTCTGCCAATGCTTTTCCACTTCAGGAAACCGCAGTGCCTTGATCCACTTATCGAGCATATTTTTCTTCTCCTCGCGTAGCATTGTAACGACAACTCAATGGCTGCTAGTGGCTGGAAGCGGACGAGCTAATTCACTTTCGTTCCACGCATACCTGTTGATACCACAGCTCGAGCGTTGACCATCGTTCGCTTGTTGCGCCGTCGTGAGACCAATACACAATATCTCCGTCAGACGTAATGCAAAAATAGTCGCCGTTATCTTCGATAAACGGTAAATAGTGACGAGGAACTCCCATCACTTTCCATGCGGTTTCTGCAATCTCCACCAAGTCACAGTATCCCGACCCTGGCAAAACGA
>Ga0209026_1000775_pt1 | contig 17851 bp, 12 predicted proteins | sample AraplaCL_Col_mCL_FD_184262 | JGI IMG/M metagenome (GOLD analysis project Ga0209026, IMG submission 184262) | Arabidopsis root microbial communities from the University of North Carolina, USA - plate scrape CL_Col_mCL (SPAdes) (version 2) | ecosystem: Host-associated > Plants > Roots >... | reverse complement strand
CTGTTCGGGCCCAAGAACGGCGGCTGGACGGTGGCCAAGCGGCTGATGCAGTTCGAGCGCGCCTCGATCGCCGGCAGCCTGGGCGGCGGCAACATCGGCCAGACCGTGGCCATGCCGACCATCCCCGAGGCCGCCAAGGCCGGCGTGGGCGTGGACGACCAGGGCCGCATCGCCGATCCAGACCTGCGCCGCCGGGTGACCGAGCACCTGATGGAGAACCAGGCGTTCCAGCTGACCATGAAGCGGGCGGCAGACGATGCGCGCGCCTCGAACGGGCCGTCGAACACCGCCGCCATCATGAAGTACGCCGGCGCCAAGATCGCCCATGAGCGGAATGAGCTGATGGTCGAGGCCATGGGTCACCAGGGCCTGGGCTGGGAGGGTGACGGTTTCTCGGACGCCGAAATCTCGGCCATGCGCACCATGCTGCGGTCCAAGGCCAACTCGATCGAAGGTGGCACCTCGGAAATCAATCTCAACATCGTCGCCAAGCGCGTGCTGGGTTTGCCAGACCCGAAATAAAGTTTCCCCGGCGCCGCAAACGACATCGTCAGGTAACGACGGACCCTCATTTCCGCCCCGGCGTTGTGGCAACCACGCTATTGGGACGTTCTTTATTCCGAGGGTTGGGTGAATCAGGATTTTGCGAAGCTGCGCCGGGGACCGGCTGCGGCGATGACGTTTGTGGCCGCGCTGATGAGCAGCGCGGCGCTTCCCGCCTATGCCCAACAAGCGGCCGCGCCGGCCGCCGCCAAGCCGGCGACGCCGACGACAGGCGCCGCGACGCACACCGACGACGAATATGCCGACGACACCGTCTCGGAACTGGTGATCGTCGGGACGCGTGACCGGCCGCAGTACGGCGCCGTGGTCGGCGACATCCAGCCCGAGGTGCAGCTGAGCCCCGCGCAGATCCAGTCGTACGGGGTCAGCTCGGTCTCGGACTTGCTGAGCGAGCTGAGCCCGCAGCTGACCAGCAACCGCGGCCGTGGCGGCGAGGCGCCGGTGGTGCTGCTGAACGGCCGCCGCATTTCGGGCATGGCCGAGATCCGCGACATCCCGACCGAGGCGATCCAGCGCGTCGACATCCTGCCAGAAGAGGCGGCGCTGGCGTACGGCTACAGCGCCGACCAGCGGGTGGTGAACTTCGTGCTGCGGCGGCGTTTTCGGGCGATCACGGTCGACGCCAACGGCGGCGGCCCCACGGACGGCGGCCAGACCAACGGCGCGGTCGAGCTGAACCGCATCCAGATCCTGGGCGACAACCGCATCAACCTGGTGCTGAAGGCCCAGGCGTCCTCGGCGATCACGGCCGACGAGCGCGACGTGGACAACGTGGTCTCGGGCCAGCCGTACGACCTGATCGGCAACATCACGGGCGCCACGCGCGGCGGCGAGATCGACCCGGCGCTGAGCGCCATCGCCGGCCGGGCCGTGACCGTGGCCGGGCTGCCGGTCTCGGCGGTGAACGGCCAGCCGCTGACCCTGGCGGGCCTGGCCTCGAGCGCCAGCGTGGCCAATGTCAGCGACGTGGGCCGCTATCGCACCCTGGTCCCCGAGACCAAGACGGTGACCGGCAACGCCGTGCTGGCGCGCACCTTGCCTTGGGACATGCGAGGCACGCTGACCGCCAATTTCAGCGCCAGCCAGTCGGAGTCGCTGCGCGGCCTGCCGGGCGCCAGCCTGACCGTTCTCGACGCCAACCCGCTGTCGCCGTTCGCCGCCGACACGACGCTGAACCGCTATGTCACCGCCTTCGGCCCGCTGCAGCAGAAGACCGACAGCTGGAGCGGTCAGATCGGCGGCTCGCTGAACAAGGACCTGGACAAGTGGCGGCTGTCGCTGACCGGCGCCTACGACCACTCAGACAGCTTCACCACCAGCGACGTGGGCGTCGACATCAGCGCCCTGCAGGCGGCGGTGAACGCTGGGACGACCTCGCCTTATGCGCCGTGGTCGTCGGGCCTGATCTCGGAGCGCGCCGGCAACAAGGCCCGCTCGATCAGCGACGGCTTCAACATCCAGGGCGTGGCCGCCGGCCCGGCCTTCAACGTGCCGGCCGGCCCGGTCCGCACCTCGATCAAGGTGGGCGAGGCGGCCAGCTGGCTGTCGTCGGACACCCTGCGCCTGGGGGTGGAGCGCGATGCGGACCTGTCGCGCAACACCGTGAGCGCCCAGGGCAGCATCGACGTGCCCCTGACCAGCAAGAAGAACGACGTCCTGCCCTTCCTGGGCGACCTGTCGCTGAACGCCAACGCCGCGGTGAACGAGCTGTCGGACTTCGGCACGCTGACGACCATCGGCTTCGGCATGAACTGGAAGCCGATCACGGGCCTGAGCCTCATCGTGTCGCACACGCGTGACGAGGGCGCGCCGACGATGAGCCAGCTGGGCGGGCCCCAGGTGGTGACCGAGGCCTCGCGCGTGTTCGACTACGTCACAGGCAAGACGGTCGAGGTGCTGCGGATCGATGGCGGCAACGCCGGCCTGACGGGCGACGAGCGCAATGTGACCAAGCTGGGCTTCAACTGGAAGCCGATCGCGGGCCAGGACCTGACCCTCAGCGCCAACTACGTCTACAGCAAGATCGACAACCCGATCTCGACCTTCCCGGCGGTCACCGCCGAGATCCAGGCAGCCTTCCCCGAGCGCTTCACGCGCAACGCCGCAGGCGACCTGACCCAGATCGACTATCGTCCGGTGAACTTCGCCCAGACGAAGCAAGAAAGCCTGCGCTGGGGGATCAACTATTCGCGGCCATGGGGCCCGCAACCGCCGCCGCGGCAGCCGGGGCAGTTCGGGCCGGGCGGGACCGGGGGCCAGGGCTTCGGCCAGGGCGCCCAGGGACAGCGGCAACCGGGTCAGGGCCAGGCCGGACAAGGCGCGCAACGGCAAGGCGGCCAGGGCCAGAACGCCCAAGGCCAGGGCACGCAGGGCCAGACCGGCCAAGGTCAAGGTCAGGGCGCGAACGTCGCCGAGGCCTTCGGGACGCCGGGCGAGCGGCCGCCGGGCGGCGCGCCGGACACCACAGCGCCCACCGCGCCCGTGGGCAGCGAACAGGCCTCGGGCAACCAGAACCAGAGCGGCGCAGGGTTCGGCAATGCGCCGAACTTCGGCCCCGGCGGACCGCCCGGCGGCTTCGGCGGTCCCGGCGGCGGCGGGTTCCGGGGCGGCGGCGGCCCGGGCGGCCTGGCCGGCCGCATGCAGTTCGCCGTCTATCACACCGTCCACTTCCAGGATGAGATCCTGGTGCGCGACGGCGGGCCGGTGTTCGACCTGCTGAACGGTTCGGCGGCCGGCAACGGCGGCGGCCAGCCGCGGCACGAGGTTCAGGCGCAGGCCGGTATCTCGCGCAACGGCCTGGGCGCGCGGCTCAGCGCCAGCTGGCAGAGCGCCACGACGGTCGACGCCCCGGCCTCGTCGTCGGTGGGCGACCTGCACTTCGGCGACATCGCCACGGTGGACCTGCGCCTGTTCGCCAACCTGGGCGCCAACCGCGAGCTGGTGGCCAAGCAGCCGTTCTTCCGCGGCTCGCGGATGACCCTGGCGGTGACCAACATCTTCGACGCCAAGCAGAAGGTGACCGACGCCACGGGCGCCACGCCGGCCGGCTATCGCGCCGACGAGCTGAACCCCACGGGCCGGGTGATCAGCCTGGGCTTCCGCAAGCTGTTCTTCTGAGGACGCGCGGCGGGGTCACACCCGCCGCAGATTCACGAAGATTTCCGAACCCAGCGTCGGCATGTGCCTGGCCATGCCCCAGAGGCCTTCGAGCATCTGGGGGGTCATGAAGCCGCTCTCGGTCAGCGCCTGCATCTGGCCGTGGGTGAACGGTTTGACGAAGTAGCTGCCCTCTTCGAAGGCCGCGAAGCCGTGCGCCGCCAGCAGCGCCTTCAGGCTCTCCATGGTGAAGATCCAGGGCTGGTCGAAGAGCTTCTGGGTGTCCGACCGCTCGGTCGGCTGCTGCAACAGACCCATCTCCACCGCCAACAGGCGGTGGAAGGAGTTGGCGTTGGGCACGTTCGCGTGCACGATCGTCGCCGGCCCACACAGCGCGGCGACCGCGTCGAGCAGCGGGCCGGACGCCTCGATCTCGTGCAGCAGGCCGCTCAGCAGGATGAGGTCGTGGGAGCCGCCCAGCGCGGCGGCCGCGCCCTCCAGAGTATCCTCGATGACCTCGACATCCCGGCGTCCGGCCAGGGCGGCCCGGGCGTCCGCCGCGAACCCGGCGCGCGGCTCGACGACGACGAACCTCTCCGCCTCGGTCCAGTGGTTGGCGAGCGAGTCCAAGCCGCACCCGACCTCCACGATGGTGCGGGGGCGCTCGCGCGCCAGCAGGTCCAGCAGCATGCGCTTGCGATATCGCGCCTGGACGACCTCGAACTGATGGGCGCCGTATGCGCGTTCGTACCGATCCAGCTGGATGGGCGCGGCGCTGTCGTCATGATCGTCGTTCAAGCCGTATCCGCCAAACCTGGTGCCTGAGGACGCTTCTCTTGCCGGGTCGGCAGGTCAGGCGTCGCGGTATGCGCCGTCGGCGGCTTGCCGCCATCGCGCGCGGCAACATAGTCAGCTCGTTCGTCCGCGGGAATCCTGCCGCCGTAAAATCCGCGCCCCGACCCGACAGCCGATACGCCGCGAACAGGCGCCCCACACAGACTCCCCGCCTCCGCGGACCGGTGCTAACGTAGAAAAAACGGTATCGAACCGTAGGTCTGAGGGAGGATGCGATGGCGGATTTCGGTGGCGCCGATCTGGACGCGTTTCGGATCGAGGCGCGGGACTGGCTGGAAGCCAACTACCCCCAATCCCTGCGCGGCGATCCCGAGGCTGGGCCGCGGATGATCATGGGCGGCGTGAAGCCCACCGGCGATCACCTGGTCTGGAAGCAGCGCATGGCCGACAAGGGCTGGGGCACACCGACCTGGCCGAAGGAATATGGCGCGGGTGGGCTGACGCCGAACGAGGCGCGGGTGCTGCAGCAGGAGATGGACCGCGTCGGGGCCTATAACCCGATGACGGGCATGGGCCTGTCGATGTTCGGCCCCACGCTGCTGGAATACGGCACCGAGGAGCAGAAGCGCCGGCACGTGCCGCCGATCGTCCGGGGCGAGATCCGCTGGTGCCAGGGGTATTCGGAACCGGGCGCCGGGTCGGACCTGGCCAGCCTCACCACCAAGTGCGAGGACGCCGGAGATCACTGGAAAATCAATGGCCAGAAGATCTGGACCAGCGGCGCGCAGTACGCCGACTGGTGCTTCTGCCTTGTCCGCACGGACACCACGAAGAAGCACGAGGGCATCAGCTTCGTCCTCATCGACATGCACCAGCCGGGGGTGGAGACGCGGCCGATCAAGCTGATCGCCGGCTCCTCGCCGTTCTGCGAGACCTTCTTCACCGACGCGCGGGCCGAGAAGGACGACATGCTGGGCCCGCTGAACGGCGGCTGGACGGTGGGCAAGCGGCTGCTGCAGCACGAGCGTTCGGGCCAGGGCGGCGGGCGGATGACCGGCGGCTCGGACATCGCGGACCTGGCGAAGCAGTATGTGGGCGTCGACGAGGCGGGCCGGATCGCCGACACCGACCTGCGCACCCGGGTGGTGAAGAACAAGATGGACGCCCGCGCCCACGCCCTGACCATCGAGCGGGCGCGGCTGGAATCGAAGGGCAACGTGAACCCGTCGGCCGCGACGTCGATCATGAAGAACTCGGGGACGTGGATCGGCCAGGAGCGGGCCGAGCTGCTGCTGGAGATCATGGGCCACCAAGGATTGGGCTGGTCCGGCGACGACTTCGGCAAGGACGAGCTGGAGGCGGTGCGGACCTGGCTGAGCGGCAAGGCCTGGACGATCTTCGGCGGGTCGCAGGAAGTTCAGTCGAACATCGTCTCCAAGCGCATTCTCGGGCTGCCCGACACGACGCAGTCGAGCTAAGCTGCGCCCCTTAAACTCGTCATGGCCGGGCTTGTCCCGGCCATCCGGATGCGCGGGCGGCTGGGAATTTTCCCCAGCGATCGGTGCGTCGGGATCCCCGGGACAAGCCCGGGGATGACGATCCGAAGAATTGAGAAAAGGAAGAATTTCAAATGGCCGATTTTGGCGGAACTGACGTGGAGGCCTTCCGCAAGGAGGTCCGCGAGTGGGTGGCGGCGAATTTCCCCGCGGACCTGAAGGGCAAGCCCAATCCGATGGCGCGCGAGGAGCGCGGCTCGACCCCGACCCCGGACCAGGAGGCCTGGCGCAAGGCGGTGGGCGCCAAGGGCTGGGGCACGCCCACGTGGCCCAAGGAATACGGCGGCGGCGGGCTGAGCCCGGCCGAGGCGCGCGTGGTGCAGGGTGAGTTCGCCCGCGCCGGCGCCTACAACCCGATCGGCGGCATGGGCGTGATGATGTTCGGCCCGACGCTGCTGGAGTACGGCACCGACGCGCAGAAGCAGGAGCACATCCCGCCGATCTGCCGCGGCGAAATCGCCTGGTGCCAGGGCTTCTCGGAACCGGGCGCCGGCTCGGACCTGGCCGCCCTGCAGACCAAGTGCGAAGACAAGGGCGACCACTACGAAATCAACGGCAGCAAGATCTGGACGAGCGGCGCCCAGTGGGCCGACTGGTGCTTCTGCCTGGTTCGCACCGACACCAAGAAGAAGCACGAAGGCATCAGCTTCGTTCTGTTCACGATGCACCAGCCGGGTGTTGAAGTTCGGCCGATTCCGCTGATCGCGGGCTCGTCGCCGTTCTGCGAAACCTTCTTCACCAACGCCCGCGCCGAGAAGAAGGACCTGGTGGGTCCGCTGAACGGCGGCTGGACGATCGGCAAGCGGCTCCTGCAGCATGAGCGCTCCGGTCTCACGGGCGCCGGCGGCGGTCTGGGTTCGGGCGGCAAGTCGCTGGAGACCCTGGCCAAGGAATATGTGGGTCTGGACGAGGAAGGCCGCATCGCCGACCACGACCTGCGCACCCGCCTGGTCACCAACGTCATGAACATGCGCGCCTTCCAGCAGACGGCGGTGCGCGCGATGGTCGAGGCCAAGGGCAACGCCAGCCCGTCGACCGCCACCTCGATCATGAAGAACGCCGGCACCCAGCTGATCCAGGAACGCCACGAGATGGCGCTGGAGATCATGGGCCACCAGGGCCTGGGCTGGGAAGGCGACGACTTCAAGAAGGACGAACTGGAAGCCGTGCGCGGCTGGCTGTTCGGCAAGGCCTTCACGATCTTCGGCGGGTCTCAGGAAGTGCAGTCGAACATCGTCTCCAAGCGCATCCTGGGCTTGCCTGACCTTACGCAAGCTCATTGAGATGCGGGGTCTTAAGGGCCCCGCACCCCACGCCATTTGAACAACGAACGAATTTTACGAAGGAACACAACAACATGGCCGTTCTGACCGAAGAACAGAGCATGCTGCGTGACGCGGCCAAGAGCTGGGTGCAGGAAAAGTCCCCCGTCACCGCCTTCCGCAAGATGCGCGATAGCGGGGCCGAGCTGGGCTACGACGTCGCCGCCTGGAACGAGATGGCCGAGATGGGCTGGGCCGGGGTGATCATCCCCGAGGAGTTCGGTGGTTCGAACTTCGGCTACCTGTCGCTGGGCCTGGTCCTGGAAGAGCTGGGCCGCACCCTGACCGCCTCGCCGCTGATCGCCTCGGGCCTGGCCGGCGCCTCGGCGCTGATCCTGGGCGGCTCGGACGCCCAGAAGAGCGAGTGGCTGCCCAAGATCGCCGACGGCTCGGCCGTGGCGGCCCTGGCGGTGGACGAAGGTCCGCACCACCGGCCCGAGAAGGTCGAGGCCACGGTCTCGGGCGGCAAGCTGACCGGCAAGAAGAGCTTCGTGATCGAAGGCATGGCGGCCAACGTCTTCGTCGTCTCGGCGAAGGAAGGCGGCAAGGTCGAGCTGTACCTGGTGAAGGCCGACGACGCCGGCGTGAAGCGCACCAAGCTGTCGCTGGCCGACAGCCGCGGCGCGGCGAACGTCGAGTTCAACGGCGCGGCGGCTGAAAAACTGAACGGCGGCGCCGAGCTGCTGGACAAGGTGCTGGACCGCGCTCGCGCGGGCCTGGCCGCCGAGATGCTGGGCGCCGCGACGCAGGCGTTCGAAATCACGCTGGACTACCTCAAGACCCGCGTGCAGTTCGGCCAGGTGATCGGCAGCTTCCAGGCCCTGCAGCACCGCGCGGCCAAGATGTTCACCGAGCTGGAGCTGGCCCGCTCGGCGGTGGAAGCCGCCCTGACCGCCATCGACAACGACGCCCCGGACGTGGCCGAACTGGTCTCGCTGTCCAAGGCCAAGATGGGCGACACCTTCCACCTGGTGTCGAACGAGATGGTCCAGATGCACGGCGGCATCGGCATGACCGACGCCCACGACGCCGGCTTCTACCTGAAGCGCGCCCGCGCCGCCGAAGCCGCCTTCGGCAACCAGGCGTTCCATCGCGACCGCTACGCGAAGATCCAAGGCTACTAGGCTTCGGCGGCCTTCGGGGCCGCTGAGCTGACCAGATGACGGAAGCCCCGTCGGCGCGAGCCGACGGGGTTTTTCGTTGCGCGTAGGCTGGCGCCTTAGGTCGGTTTCCAGACGCACCAGACCGGGGTGGCGCCGAGGCGGCCTTCGCCCCGACGTTCGAAGCCGTTGCGATCGTAGAACGCCAGGCTGCTGGGGTTGGTGGTGTCCAGATAGACGCCGTGCGAGCGGGCGTCGGTCCGCGAGGCCTCGCAGAACGCGTCCAGCAGGGCCCTCCCGGCCCCCTGGCCCTGCAGCGCCGGCCGCACGCCGATGACGCCGAGATAGTAGTGATCCTGGGGCGGCTGGTGCGCGTCGCAGATCGCATCGTAGGCGGCGAAGCGCGCGGCCAGCTCCGGCGCGGTGGCCTCGAACCGGTCCCATTCCCCGGCCAGCGCGTCCGGCCAGGCCGGGCGCGAGGCGTCGTAGCCCATGGCAGCGCCCATGACCTCGCCACCACGACAGAGCACGAACGCCGGCATGCCCAGCGCCAGCCGGACCCGCAGGAGGATGGAGAAGAACGTCGCCACGCTTGGGCGGAGACCGTTCGGATGGTCGCCGAACAGATAGGCCATCAGCGGATCGGGCGCGAAGGCTTCTGCCAGCGCGGCGACCGCAGCCTCCACGTCGCCGGACTTCGCAGGCCTGATCTCGAACATCGCCGGTGCGCCGCGGGTGGAGTGGAGGTGCAGTAGCGCCGAGTTCCGGGCGAGTGGCAATGCGCCGGCCGCAACCCAGGCGGTTCAACCAACCGGCCGTCGATGGCCTGGAGCGGAAAAGCATGCGCCGAACCGCGTTTCGATTGCGCTTCTCAGGGGCGGAAAAGGTCCATAGGCTTGCGCTCGGGCAGGGGCGACCCGCGAGCGGCCCGGAACCGTCAGCGGCCAGGATCGTCGGGCTTGCATCAGGTCTTCATCAGCTATGCGAGCGTCGATCAGACGAGGCGCTGAAGGTCTGCGAGGCCATCGAGCGGCGTGGAACCCCGTGCTGGATTTCCATGCGCGACGTGGCGCCGGGCGCCAACTACCAGGAGGCGATCGTCCAGGCGATCCGAGATGCGAGGGCGATGGTCCTCGTCTTCTCGGCTGCCGCCAACAAGAGCGACGAGATCAAGAAGGAGCTGTCGCTCGCCAGCCGCTACCGCGTGCCGATCCTTACGATCCGGATCGAGAATGTCGAGCCGAGCGACGCCTTCGCCTACGAGCTTTCGACGCGCCAGTGGATCGACGCCCTCGCGGACTGGGACCGATCGATCGATCTGCTGACGGGCCGCATCGCGCAGATCTCGGGCGCCGAACCGGCCCCCACGGCGCCGCCGGCCGCCGTCAGCCCGCCCGCCGCCCGCCGATGGCGTCCCTTCGCCCTGACAGCGGTCGCCCTGCTGGCCCTGCTGATCGCCGCCGGCGCTGCATGGTGGGGGATGCGACCGGCGCCCGCGGCGGCGCACAGCATGACGGTCCGCCTGGCCGGGTTTCAGCTCCTGTCGCCGGACTTGCCCGCGACCCTTCGCGCGACTGTCGACGCCGAAATCACCGCTGCGTTCAACGCCGACGGGGTCGTCGGTGTCTCGACGGCGTCGGCGCCTGCGCCCGGCGCGGCGCCAGCCTACGCGCTGGGCGGGACGATCCAGCGGGACGGCGACACCATCCGCGTCATCACGCGCCTGACGAACGAGCGATCCGGCGCGACCCTCTGGGGCGAGACGTTCGACTACGCCGGCGACGAAGCTGCGAAGGTTCCGCGCCACATCGCCGTCGATGCCGGCAACGTGGTGCGCTGCGGCCTGTTCGGCGCGTCCACCTATCCGAAGACGCTGCCGGATGGAGTCCTGCGGGACTACATGCAGTTCTGCCGCGGGCACTGGAACCCCAACCTCGCCGATGGCCGCAAGGCGCTCATCCCGGCCCAGCGCGTGGTCGCCGCCGCGCCCGACTTTTCCTGGGGCTGGGCGGCCGTGGCCGGCGCGTACTGGAAGGTGGCGCCGCGCGCCGACAAGAGCCCGCTCGCCGAGGCGGGGCGCGCCACCGGGCGCGAGGCCGCGGACCGCGCCCTGGCCATCGACGGCCGCAACAGCGAGGCGCTCTACATCAAGTCCATGCTGATCGACCGGAACGACTGGATCGGCCGGGAAGACCTGTTGAAGCGGGCTGTCGCCGCGCGCCGGCTGGACTGCGGGTGCGAGCACCACCAGTACGGGGAAATGTTGGCCGGCGTCGGCCGGCTGAACGAGGCGATCGAGCACCTTCGCCAGGCCAACGACATGCTGGCGCTCTACATCTACACGCCGCTCAGCCTGGCCAATGCGCTGGTCGCCGCAGGCAAGCCCGACCAAGCCAAGCCCATCTATGACGCAGCTATTCAGCTGGCACCGGACGCCGCCTTCGCGGGGCGCGTCGCGGGGTACAAGGCGACCGCGATGGGCGACGCCGACGCGCTGCTCGATCCAAAGATCCCCATGCCCGCCGACAAGCGGGCAGCGCTGGCGATGGGGTATCGCGCGATGACATCGGGCGACGCCAGCGCGAAGGCCCGGGCCGTGCAGGCGCTCCTTCGCCTGCCCGAAGACCAGCAGAGCGACGCCGTCGCCCTCTTGCTCGGGAACCTCGGAGCAACCCACGACGCCTTCCGCATCGCGAGCCGGCTGGCGACCCAGGAATATCCCGGGCCAGCGATCTTCTGGCATCCGGGCATGCGCGGCGTCTTGAGCGACCCTGGTTTTCCGGCGGCGGCCGAGCAGATGGGCCTGATGAAGTACTGGAAGGCCACCCACACCAAGCCCGACGCCTGCAAGGACCAAGGCCCGCCGGCCCCCTTCTGCAGCATGATCTGAGACGTCGAGGGCCGCGCTTCGGTTCAACCGTGTGGCGCCCACGTCCACCTGCGCCGCGGCCGTTGCGCGATAAGGTAGTCAAAGCTACTGTTATTGCGAGCGGAACCGGCGGCGGCGCAGGGGTGGGAGAGGGTAGCCATGACCGATACCGTCGAGCGCCCCGGCGAGATCCTGGATGTCGGCGGACTGCCGAGCTTGGTGTCGCTGGGCTATGATGGCGGGCGGCAGGCGCTGCGGCGGTTCAGCGCCCGGGCCTTCGCGCCGGATGCGCCCCGGTTCGCGCAGATGGACGGGCGCACGCTGGTCGTCTTCCGGCAGGCGGACCTGCGGCGGCTGGCGGCCGCGCCGGAGCTGGCGACGCTGGCGCCGAACCAGCTGTTTCCCGGCGTTCTCGACGCAGCCCAGGCTGAGGACAAGCCGGCGGGCTACGCCCTGGCCGACCTCATCACCAACCAGCTCTTCAGCTCGAACCCGCCGCTCAACCCCGCCCTGCGGCGGGTCTTGCTGAACCAGATCGGTCCGAAGCCGACGGCGGCGCAGGCCGAGACGGCGCGCGAGATCGCCAGCGAGATCCTGAGCGCCCTGCCACAGGACCAGCCGGTCGACCTGGTGCGGGACATCGCCGAGCCGCTGATCGGGCGCTACTGGGGACACCTCATCGGCCTCAGCGACCACGAGGCGCTGACCGCCGCCGCCCAGGCGCGCAACATGACGCCGATGCTGTTCCTCAGGCCGTCAGCGGGCGACATCGCCGCGGCGGATGCGGCGGCCAAGGCCTATCGCGCCGCCGTGGAGGGCCCGGCGATGCGCAGCCTGGCGCAGGGCGGCTGTCCGTTCGTGACCCGCCTGGCCGGCGACCTGGCCGCGATCGATCTCGCCGACGACCTGGACTACGCCGGCGTCGTGCCCAAGTCGGCGGGCGCCTTCCTGGCCGGCAACCTGTTCGACGGCTTCCACACCGCGGTGCTGGCCGCGACCAATGCGGTCTATGCGCTGGTGTCACGCCCGGGGGTCTGGCGTGCATTGCGCGCGTCGCCGGACCTGGCCGCCGCCGCGGTCTCGGAGGCGCTCAGGCTGGAGCCCCCGGTCATCCACCTGACCCGCCGCGCCAGCCAAGACCTCGCGTTCGACGAGATGATCATTCCAGCGGGGACGCCGGTGTTGATGATGTGGGGCGTGGCCAACCGCGATCCCGAGGCGTTCCCCGATCCGGAGGCCTTCGACCTTCAACGGTCGCAGCAAGGCACGACGACCTTCGGCGGCGGCGCCCACATCTGTCCCGGTCGGTTCGCCGCGACGCTGCTGGCCAGGACCCTGGTGGAGGCGCTGCTCACGCTGCGCCCCGACGTGCGGATCGCCGATGAGGCCGAGGCGTGGATCGACAACCACGCCATGTGCCAGCTGGAGCGGCTGACCGTCGTGCCGTCGGGCGGACGGGACTAGCCCGCGGGCGCGCTGAAGCGCTCGACCAGATAGTCGACGAACACGCGGACGCGGGCGGGCATGTTGGGGCCGCCGACGAAGACGGCGTGGAAGACCTCGACATCGCCCGGGTTGAACGCCTGCAGCAGCGGCACGAGCCGCCCGGTGGCCATGGCGTCACCGAGGCTGAAGTTGCCCACGCGGGCGATCCCCACCCCGTCCAGCGCCAGCTGCAGCAGGGTGTCGCCGCTGTTGGCCTCGACCGAGCCCTGGATCGGCAGCGAGAAGGCCGCGCCATTGCGGTGGAACGGCCAGACCGGCTCGGCGCGGCGGAAGTTGAAGTTCAGGCAGTCGTGGTCGTGCAGGTCTTCCGGAACCTTGGGCGTTCCGCGCCGCGCCAGATAGTCGGGCGAAGCCACGATGGTGCGCCCGTACTCGCCAAGGCGGCGCGCGGTGAGGCCGCTGTCCGCCATGGGGCCGAACCGGATCGCCACGTCCGCCTGGCCCGCCGCGATGTCCGTCATCCCGTCGCTGAGGTTGAGATCGATCAGGATCTGGGGATAGCGACGCACGAACTCGCCGATCAGCGGGACGATGCAGAGCCGGCCGTGGGCGACGGCGCCGCTGACCCGGATCCGGCCCTTGGGCGCGCCCTGGTCGGCGATCGCCTGGTCGGCGTCGTCCAGGTCCGCCAGGATCCGGCGCGCCGAGGCCAGGTAGGTCCGCCCCTCGGCCGTCAGGGTCAGCGCGCGCGTGGTCCGCAGCAGAAGGCGCGCGCCCAGCCGGGCCTCCAGCCGGTCGATCGTGCGGCTGACGCCCGACGGCGTCAGCGACAGGCGCTGGCCCGCCGCCGTGAAGCTGCCCGCCGCGGCGACGGCGGCGAAGACCTCCAGCTCGCGGGCGCGATCGAGGCCGGCGACGACGACTTTTGCTTGCAACGCAATAATCCTTGGCTGTTGCGGAGGCTAATCACGGGGCGAGGCCGCCGTCTATCTTTGCGTCATCGGAAACGCAATCAGGACCACCGCCATGACCCTTCGCTCGCAAATTCGCCGCTTCGCCCTGGCCGGCGCCGCTGTCGCCGCCCTTGCCGGCCCCGCCGCGGCCGCAGACGCCGGGACCACCTTCCCGCAGGACTTCCGCACCCAGGAGGTCGCCACCAACGGCACGACGCTGCATGTCCGCGTCGGCGGCAAGGGGCCGGCGGTCGTGCTGCTGCACGGCTTTGGCGACACCGGCGACATGTGGACCCCGCTGGCCGCCGACCTGGCCCGCGATCACACCGTGATCGTCCCGGACCTGCGCGGCCTGGGCCTGTCGGCGCGGGCGGACAAGGGCTTCGAGAAGGCCAACCAGGCCGAGGACATCGCCGGCGTCATGGACGCGCTGAACGCGCCGCGCGCCGACGTCGTGGCCCACGACATCGGCAACATGGTCGCCTACGCCCTGGCCTCCCGCCATCCCGAGCGGGTGACGAAACTGGTGTTGATGGACGCGCCTGTCCCGGGCGTCGGTCCCTGGGAAGAAGTGCTGAAGAACCCGCTGCTCTGGCACTTCCGCTTCGGCGGGCCGGACATGGAGCGCCTGGTCGCCGGGCGTGAGCGCATCTACCTGGACCGCTTCTGGAACGAGTTCTCGGCCAGCCCGAAGAACTTCCCCGAAGCCACGCGGGCGCACTACGCGGCGCTCTATGCCGCGCCGGGCCGCATGCACGCCGCGTTCGGCCAGTTCGCCGCCTTCGACCAGGACGCCATCGACAACCGCGCCTGGCTGGCCGGCCACGGCAAGATCGCCATGCCGGTGCTGGCGATCGGCGGCGGGGCCTCGTTCGGACCGATGATGGCGGTGGTCACCGGCGGCGGGGCGAGCAACGTCGAGGAGCGGGTGATCCCCGGCTCGGGACACTGGCTGATGGAGGAACAGCCCGCCGCCACGGTGGCCGCGATCCACGGCTTCCTCGACCGGCCCGCGGCGCCGTCCGACGGACGGGTCACGACCCAGGCCCTGTCGCTGGAGCAGACCCAGGCGGCGCCGATGGCCGGCGCGGGCGCGGGCACCTCGGGCGTCGCCGGCATCCGCACAGTGCTGCTGCAGGGCGATCCGGCCAAGCCGGGCCCCTATGCGCTGGAGATCCACGTCCCCGCGAACACGACCATCGCGGCCCACACCCACAGGGACGACCGCTTCGCCACGGTGATCTCGGGGACCTGGCACTTCGGCTATGGCGACACGCCCAGCGCGGCGTCGGCCAAGGCCCTGACGGCGGGCGGCTTCTACACCGAGCCCAAGGGCGCCGCGCACTTCGCCTTCACCCGGGACGAGCCGGCCGTGGTGCGGCTGACCGGCGTCGGCCCCAGCGACACGACCTACGCAGCCGCGCCCGCCGCGCCCGCCGCGCGCTGAACCCCCCATTCCAGGAGACCTGTCATGACGTCCTTCGCCACAGTCCGCGACCAGAAGACCGACCACCTGCTGACGCCGCACAACGCGGCCCTGGTGCTCATCGACTACCAACCGCTGCAGGTCAGTTCGATCCAATCGATGGAGAAGCGCGCGCTGGTCGACAACGTCACGGCGGTGGCCCGCACCGCCCGCCTGTTCGGCCTGCCCACGGTCATCGCCACGGTGAATGTGGGCACGGGCCGCAACCAGCCCACCATCCCGCAGATCGCCGAGGTGTTCCCGGGGGTCGTCCCGATCGACCGCACCGCCATCAACGCCTGGGAGGACGAGGACTTCGTCGCCGCCGTCCGCGCCACCGGCCGTCGCAAGCTGATCGTCGGCGCGCTGTGGACCGAGGTGTGCCTGGTGCTCCCGGCGCTGGACGCTCTGGCCGAAGGCTACGACGTCTATCCGGTGGTCGACGCGGTCGGCGGCACGTCCCGCGTCGCCCACGAGGCGGGCCTGCAGCGCCTGGTCCAGGCCGGCGCCCGGCCGACCAGCTGGGTCCAGCTGATCTGCGAGCTGCAGCGAGACTGGAACCGCGGAGACACGGTGGCCGCGTTCGCGGAGATCCTGTTCGCGGTGGAGGGGAAGTAGGGGCGTGGGCGGACGCTCAGCCGTTAGGTGACGGAAGCCCCGTCGGTCGAGAGGCTGGCGGGGTTTTCTGCTGGAGCACTAGGAGAGCCGTTGCGGGCGCTTCGAAGGCGGTGGGAGCGATCACAGCGCCGCCGTCAACGCTCCCGCCCCTACGCGCCGAAGATCCAGCCCGGCGTGAGGCTGCTCAGTTGCACGCCGACCAGGATCATCTGGCCGCCGCCGGTCATGCTGATCACCGTGTCGGCGCCCGACTGGGCGAGCGTGTAGGTCGTGCCGGGATCGAGCTGGACGCGGTCGCCCTGGGCTAGGCTGAAGTCCAGCACGCGGTCGACCCCGGCGTCGCCGAAGGTGTGGAAGACGTCGGCCCCCGCGCCGCCGGTGACGGTGTCCGCGCCCTTGTCGCCCGACACGTAGTCATTGCCCGCACCGCCATCGATGAGGTCGTTGTCCTGGCCGCCGCGGACGATGTCATTGCCGCCGCCGCCGTCGCAGGTGTCGGCGCCGAGGTTGCCGTAGACGAGGTTCTGGCCATCGCTGCCCGACAGGCTGTCGTTGTCCTTGCCGCCCACGACCCAGTCGTCGCCGCCGCCCGAGACACAGGTGTCGTTGCCCATGTTGCCGTTGATGTCGTCGAAGTCGGCGCCGCCCTGGATGTAGTCGTCGCCGTCGTCGCCGCGCAGATAGCCACGGCCGTCGCCGCCGACGAGCAGGTCGTTCCCTGCGCCGCCCGTCAGCGTGTCGGCCCCGATGCCGCCCACCAGCGCGTCGGCGCCCGTCCGGCCGTCCAGGGTCCCGCCCCGCGCGGCCGCCACCAGCAGGTCGTTCGCCGACCCGCCGACCGCGTCGGTGACCCCGCTCAGGGCCTGGACCGTCGTCCCGATGTAGGCATGAAGGGGGGCGAGGTTGGGCAGGTCCGCGATGCCGGGGAAGTCCTCACGGAACTCGGCGTCGCCCAGGTTGACGCCGACCGGCTGGGTCGACGCCGAGAAGTCGGCCAGCGCGCCCGCGCCGGCGGCGAACAGGCGGACGTCGTCCAGGATGACCACGCCGCTGGTGCGCAGTTCCAGAAGGTTGGGGCCATCGACGGCGGTCACCACGATGTGGGTCATCCGGCCCGCCTCGCTGCCGAGACCGGCGAAATCGGCGACCTTCTGGCCGTTCCAGTAGACCTGGAGCCCGGACGGATCGGAGCGCTCCTGCGGGTGGTAGGCGATGAAGGCGAGATCGTAGGCGCCGCCGGGCGCCAGGCCCGCCACCTGCTGGGTGATGGCGCCGTCGTGCATCAGGCCCCAGACCTTGCCGTCCCACGAGACCTGGCTGCGCGGGGGGACATAGGTCTCCACGCCGAAGAAGCCGCGGGTGAGCGTCCAGCCGTCGGGCGGGAGCGCCGCGCGGAACTGATAGGTGTGGCCGTCGAGGGCCGTGTCGAGCTGCGGCGCCAGGTTGACCCAGCCAGCCGCGTCGCCACCCGCCTGGCGCTCGAAGCTGCCGTTGACGATAAAATCCGTCTTGCCCGCCATGCCCACGTCCCCCAACGCAAGCGACACCGTAGCGCAACTCAGACGCACGCCAAGCCCGGGCTGCACGGTGGGCGGCAGCATGGCGGGTGGCGGCGGGTATGGTGGAGAGGGGGCCTGGCGGGCTCTAGGGCCGGCGGGCGTCACCGCGGGTGAGATCGAGTGTCGGAGAGAGTTGGCATGCGCGACGCCACTGAGAGCCTGGGCGGTGGGGCAAGCGCCGCAGCATGAAGCCGCTCACCGGCGACACAGCCCGTCCAGACACGCGCGGGCCAGGGCGGAGGCTGCCGGCGTTCTTCGCCCTGCGCGCGCTGGAGGCGGCCGCGCGGCACCGAAGCTACAGCGGCGCGGGGCGGGAGCTGGGCGTCACGCATGGCGCGGTCAGTCAGCAGATTCGCCGGCTGGAGGCCGAGCTGGGCGTGCGGCTGTTCGTGCGACAGGGCCACACGATGGAGCCGACGCCGGTCGCCTGCAGGCTGGCCGACGAGGTCGCGCGGGCCGTGGAGATCCTGCAGGCGGGCGTCGACGCGTTCGACAAGGCGCCGTTGCG
>Ga0209026_1000772_pt1 | contig 17898 bp, 20 predicted proteins | sample AraplaCL_Col_mCL_FD_184262 | JGI IMG/M metagenome (GOLD analysis project Ga0209026, IMG submission 184262) | Arabidopsis root microbial communities from the University of North Carolina, USA - plate scrape CL_Col_mCL (SPAdes) (version 2) | ecosystem: Host-associated > Plants > Roots >... | reverse complement strand
CAGGGGCAGCAGGGTGACGGTGATCGCCAGCTGGTAGGCGTTGACGATCCAGATGGACGAGGCGGCGGTGGCGTTCAGCTCGCGCGCGATGGTCGGCAGGGCGACGTTGGCGATGGCCCCGTCCAGCACCGACATGGTCATGGCCAGCCAGATGGCCGCCACCGACCAGTAGCGGCGCGGTGTCGGCAATCCGTCCGGCGCGCCGCCGGGCGCGTGGGCGTCGGTGTCTTCGGCCGGATCGGCCGCTGAAGGTCCTGGCATCAGATGGACAACCCCTCAGCGGCCGGAAGGTGTCAGGCCGAGGCCGCCGCGCTGGGCCGCGCGCGAACGCGGGCGATCCAGTCAGCGAGCTTGACGAACTTGGGATCGAGGGGTTGGCCCACCACCGCGCCGAACTCGAGGAAGGCGAACAGCAGGATGTCGGCCAGGGTGAAGCGGCCGCCGGCGATCCAGGGTCCTTCCATGTTGGCTTCGACGAACGCCAGTCCATCCTGGGCCAGCGCCTTCAGGGCGGGCGCGGCGTCCGGCCGGCACAGCATGCGCGGTTCGAACATCGGCAGGCCCTCGGCGAACCGGAAGCCGTTGGCCATGGGCTCGCAGACCTTCAGGTCGACGCGACGGGTCCACATCCGGGTATGGGCGCGCTCCTCGGCGTTCGAGCCGATCAGCGCCGGGTTCGGCGTCACCTCTTCCAGGTACTCGCAGATGGCCGTCACCTCGGCGACCACCGCGCCGCTCTCCAGCGCCAGCGCCGGCGTCTGGCCGGCGGCGTTCACCGCCAGATAGGGCGCGCGGCGGTTCTCACCCGCGCGCAGGTCGACATCGATGCGGTCGATCTGCAGGCCCTTCTCGGCCATGAACATCTTCACCACGCGCGGATTGGGCCCGATGGAATCGTACAGCTTCACTCTGGTCTCTCCCCTGTTCTCGAATACGTGATCCTAACCGGGACCGTCGCGCGACCCCAGGGTGGAATCACTCGCCCGACAGGCGTATAAACCCGCGTTATGCAAGAGCGCAGCTTCCTTCAGGATCTGACGGGCTCGGACGAGAGCCTCGACGATCTCCTGTCGCGCCTGAGGGCTCAGCTTTCGCGGCCCAGGGCGTGGACCCTTCGCAATCCCCCGTCGGACTTCGGTCACTTCGTGACGTCGCGCCGACCGCCTGGCGGGGCTGGCGGGGCCGAGGCCCCCGTCCCCAAACCGGACCGCGGCCTGGCCGACTGCCACGCGCACTGAGCGCGCCTAGCTGCCTGTCAGCTTCTTGATCGTGAAGTTCGAGGCCATGACGCAGTGCGCCTGGCCCTTGGGCAGACCCACCGTGGCCGGCTGGCCCGGACCGGGCTCGAAGTACCAGGTGCGCTCGCCCTTGGTGATCACCAGGGTCTTGGGGCTGGTGAACTGGCAGACCGGATAAACTTCGGTCCCCCACCCCGCGCCATAGCGCAGGGCCCGGCATTCCATGTGGCCGAACTGGCGGGCGAAGGCGACGCCCTCGTAGAAGGTGGCCTTTGGCGCTTTCAGATGCTGGGCGTCGAACTGGGCCTTGGTGAGGCTGGGGCACGGCGGCCCGTCGACCACCGCCTCGCTGGCCAGGAACAGAGCCGCCTGGCGCTTGCCCAGGTAGCTCTGGGTCAGCAGCCAGCCCGGCAGGGCGATGGCGATCATCGCCGCCACCGTCAGGACGATCTTCTGGCCCGTCGTCAGCCGACGCCTGCGCACGCGCGTCATTCCCGAAACTCCCGCGAACTACGGATTACATTCGTAGTTCGCGACGACGCCGAACGCCAGCCGAAGATCAGGCCGCGATCTTTTCCGGAACCTTCGCCGTCTGGCCGACCGGATTGGTGAAGCGCAGAACCCCGTCCTCCAGCTTGGTGTAGCGCAGGTTCATCAGGTCCTTGGCGTAGTTCTGGTCCAGCCGCCACGGCGCCTTGTTGCCCTGCTTGGGGAACTTGGCCATCGCCCGCTGGACATAGCCCGACGAGAAATCCAGCCACGGCTCGAAGGTCACGGTCGGATCGGTGTTGACCGGCGTCACCTGGCGCTGGCCGGTCTTCTTCATGTGGTTCAGGACGCGGCAGACGTATTCGCACGTCAGGTCGCACTTCAGGGTCCACGAGGCGTTGGTGTAGCCAAAGGCCGAGGCCATGTTCGGCACGCCCTCGTACATCATGCCCTTGTAGGACAGGGTGGTGGACGCATCGACCGCCTTGCCGTCGACGCTGACCTCGATGCCGTTCCAGACCTCCAGCACCAGGCCGGTGGCGCTGACCACCACGTCGGCCTCGATCTCCTGACCCGACTTCAGGCGGATGCCGGCAGGCGTGAAGGTGTCGATGTGGTCGGTGACGACGGTCGCCCGGCCCGCCTTGATCTGCTGGAACATGTCGGCGTCCGGCACCAGGCACAGGCGCTGGTCCCAGGGATTGTAGGTGGGCGTGAAGTGCTTATCGACGTCGTAGTCGGGGCCCAGCTGCTCGCGGACCATCTTCAGGATGTTGGCCTTCACCGCCTCGGGCTTCTCGCGGGCCAGCTTGAAGAAGTACATGCCGAACAGCACGTTGCGCCACCGGACGATGTCGTAGGCCAGCTTGGACGGCAGCCACTTGCGCAGGCTGTTGGCCATCTTGTCCTCGGCCGGACGGCTGACGACGTAGGTGGGCGAGCGCTGCAGCATGGTGACGTGGGCGGCGGTCTTGGCCATCTCCGGCACCAGGGTGACGGCGGTGGCGCCCGAGCCGATCACCACGACCTTCTTGCCCGCGTAGTCCAGGTCCTTGGGCCACTTCTGCGGGTGGACCAGCGCGCCCTTGAAGCTCTCGACGCCCGGATAGTCCGGCGTGTAGCCGCCGTTGTAGGAATAGTAGCCCCCGCACAGGAACAGGAAGCTGCAGGTGAACTGCTGCATCTGGCCCGCGACCTCGACCCGCACGGTCCAGGCGGCGGCCTCGGTCGACCAGCTGACGCTCTTGACCTTGTGATTGTAGCGGATGTGCTTGTCGATGCCGTTCTCGGACGCCGTCTTGCGCACGTAGTTCAGGATCGACGGGCCGTCGGCGATGGCCTTGGCCTCGGTCCACGGCTTGAAGGCGTAACCCAGGGTGTACATGTCGCTGTCCGACCGGATGCCGGGATAGCGGAACAGGTCCCAGGTGCCACCGATGGCGTCGCGGCCTTCGAAGATGGCGAACGAACGGCCCGGGCACGCCGTCTTCAGGTGATAGCCCGCGCCCACGCCCGACAAGCCAGCGCCCACGATCACGACGTCGAAGTGCTCGGTGGTCATTACGGTATCCGCCCCAATGTCTTGTTGGCGACGAAGATAACTGATCGACGTTCACTTACTAGCGGGAAATGTGACGCAGCGTCAGGCCGGCTCGCGCAGGTGGCCCCGGTCATTCAGGCCGACGATGTTCCGCTGGCCTGTGCGGGCGCACATGTAGCGGTGCACGCTGGTGTAGTCGGGCTCGAAGAACAGGCGCGGGGCCATGCCCAGCACGTGCGCCGTCCAGACGTTGATCACCCCGCCATGGCAGAAGACCACCACCCGCCGGCCGGGGTTGGCCTCGACGATCCGTTCCAGCGTCTCGACGACGGTCGCCTGGAAGCCGCCGATGTCGACGCCGTGGTCGCCCGAGGCCATGGCCAGCCAGGTCTCGTAGTCGTCCCGCTTCAACTCCTCCATGGGCACGTAGGTCCCGGAGTCGCGGTCGAACTCGCAGATGCCGTCGTGGCAGTCGATCTCGTGGCCTCGAAGCGCGGCGAACGGCTCGGCGGTCTGGCGGGCGCGCAGCATCGTGGACGAGACCACCACGTCGATCCGCTCGTGGGCCAGCCAGGCGGCCACCTTGCGGGCCTGGTCGTGTCCGATGGCCGAGAGCGGCGGGTCGGCGGTGTCGTCGCGGCGTTCAGGCAGGCCGTGGCGGACGAGGATCAGTTCCAACGGATAGCTCTCAGCTCAGCGCCGCCAGGGCGTCGTGGTCCAGGATATGATCGGCGGCGCTGCCCAGCATCTGCATGAACATGTCGTCGCCGCGCGGCGTCTGGACCACCACCATCGAGGCGAAGAAGGCGGTCAGGAACAGCTGGAACGCGCCCACGCCGTAGTCCCGGCGCAGGTCGGCCATCGAATACCCCGTGACGCCCAGCCGCGTCAGCTCGGCCAGATACAGCTCCAGGAACTCGGCCTCGTGGGCGCGCCGCACGTCGGGGGCCAGCGCGCCGGCCAGGAAATAGGCCACGTCGGTCGCGCCGGTCGCATAGGTGAACGACTGCCAGTCCAGCACGGTCACCGGATGGCCGCCGGCGGGCGTGCCGAACATCATGTTGTCCGGGCGGAAATCGTGGTGCGCCAGGGTGCGCGGCCCCTGCTCGCGCTCCGAAAGGCCGCTCCAGCGGCTGGTCAGAGCCTCGCCCACCTCGATCCAATGCGGCTTGAGGCGCTCGGCGTAGCGGGCGCGGAAACCCTGCCAGAGGCCGCTGACCAGTTCAGGCGTCACCGCGCTGGCCGGCGCGGCCTTCGCGCCCTGCACCCACGGCAGGTCGTCCAGGCTCTCGTCGCCCCAGAACGAGCCGTGCAGGCGCGCGGCCTGCTCCACCACCAGCCGGGCCTGGTCCAGGGTCACGCCCCGGAGTTGGTCGCCCTGCTCGGCCGGCGACAGGTCCTCCATCATCAGGACGAACTCGCCGCCGGTTTCGTCGGTGTCGGTGAACCAGCAACGCGGGGTGTTCACCTGGGCCCGGGGCGCCAGCTGCTGGTAGAAGCGCACCTCGCGCAGGTAGTTGCCCAGCATGATGCCGGTGCCGCGGCTGGTGTCGTCGGGCGACGGGAACTTGCCCACCAGCGAGCGGGGCGCGTCCTCGGCGTCGCGCTCGTAGGCCAGCTTGAAGCGGACGCTTTCGCCGATCTGGCCGGTGCCGACGTTCTTGGCCTCGAAGGACTTCACGACGGCGTCGACGCCGGCGCTCTGCAGCACGGCGGTCAGCCAGGGCGCGTCGATGGCGGCGGGGCGGCGGATGTCGGGCTTGGTGATCACGGCGCTCATGCGGGCAGCTGGTGCACATAGACCTCGTTCAGGGCGATGCGGTCGCCGTCGAGGATGACGAGGTCGAAGCCGCGCAGCCGCCCGCCAGATCCGCCCGGCCCGATCTCGCAGTACCAGCGGCCGCAGAAGCCGCCCGGGATCGGCCAGGTCTCGTCCGGCGTGTAGGTCATCGGCGGCGTCGCGCCGAACAGGCCGGTCAGGTAGGCGCGCAGGGCCGCCTGCCCCGTCAGCCCGCCGGCCGTCTGGGGGTCCTTGTAGACGCAGTCCTCGGCGTAGAAGCCGCACAGCGTGTCCACGTCCTTGGCCGTCCAGGCCGCGAGCCAGCGGGCGTTGTAGTCGGCGATGTCCATGCTCAGGCCTCCACCACGCGCTTCCAATGGGCTTCGGTGAAGATGTCGGGCGGCGCGACCTCGGGCCCGGCCATGACGGCCACGCCGTGCAGCTTCAGGGTCGGATCGGCGGCGCCCTGCTCGTGGTAGCGATCGCGGCGGGCCTGGGCGGCGGGACCGAACTCCATGTCGAGCGCCGACTGCAGCTTGGCGGCGAAGCGCAGGCGGCGCATCCGCTCGGCCCGCTCCTCGGCATAGGGCGCGAAGGCGGCCTTGGACCAGTCGTCGGAGGTTTTCAGGATGTCGCTGACGATGCGCACGTCGCGATAGGTGATCGACAGGCCCAGGCCCAGGATGGGGTCGTTCCAGCCGCCCGCGTCGCCGACCAGGACAACGCCCTCGGCGAACGGCTCGTCGGTCCAGGCGTCGGCGTTGATGTAGCTGTACAGGGGCCCGGCCGGCCGGCCGGCCGCAATGTGGCGATTGCCGGGGCTGCACTTCATGACGAAGGCGTCCAGGAACCGCTGCGGGCCGTCCGCGCCCTTGAAGCGCTTGGCCTCGTCCAGGGCGTAGCCGCCATAGACCCGCACCCGGCCACCGCCCTGCGGGAAGGCCAGGAAGCCGAAGTCGCCCTCGGTGCCGATCGCCTGCAGGTCGTCGGGCCATTCGTCGACACCATCCACCAACAGGCCGGCGAACCAGTGGTGCGGCGTGTCCTGGTGCAGGACGATCCCGGCCGCCTCGCGGACCTGGGACGTGCGCCCGTCCGCGCCGACCACCAACCGGGCCGAGACCGTGCGGGTCTGATCGCCATGCTCGTAGGTGACGCTTGGGGTCGCGCCGCCCTTGGCCTCGATCACCCGCACGCCGCGCAGGGTCTCCGCGCCGGCCGCGCCCGCGGCGTTGAACAGGGTCTGGCAGTGATGCGGATGGCCGATGCACAGCGGCCCGGGCACACCTTCGCGGAAGATCCCCAGCGGCAACGGCGTCGCCTCGGCCACCTCGGGGGCGACATGTTCGTCGTAGGTGACGTGGCGGGTCAGATGGTGGCCGCCGGCGCCGACAAGCAGGTCGTACAGCCCCAGGCGCTGCACCTCGGCCACGCCCCAGGGGGCGATCCACTCGCCGCGCACGCGGTCCTCATAGGCCTCGGACTGTTCCAGCAGGAGGACCGATCGGCCGGCCTCGGCCATGACGGTGGCCAGCGCCGATCCGCCGATGCCTCCGCCCACGATGACGAGATCGTAGTCGCTCATGCTTCCACCCGTTGTCCGGCCGTCTGGTGCGGCGCTGGCCCCAGAGGATCACGCCGGACGCGGCGTCATCCAAGCCCCCGCGCTGCGCGGAATTCTCAGCGTCGGGGAGCCCTGCTATGTCCGTCGCATGGTGATCACCGTCGACAGCCCCCTCGCGCGCAGGGCCGCCCAGGGCGCCGCCCTGCTCCGCACCGGCCAATACAACGAGGGCTTCAAGCTCTTCGACGGCTGGCGGGACGATCCCGCCAATCTCGACAAGGCGCCGGCCCTGCCCTTCCCGCGCTGGTCGGGACAGCCGGTGGCGGGCAAGCGATTCCTGGTCTGGTCCGAGCACGGGGTCGGCGACCAGATCATGTACGCCCGGTTCGCACGCATCCTGCAGCAGCGCGGCGCACAGGTGTCATGGCTGTGCGCCATGCCGCTGACCCGGCTGTTCGCCTCGCTGGGACTCACCATCCTGCCCGCCGACGTCAGCCACGACCTGGCCTGCGACTTCTATTGTCCGTCCAGCGCCCTGCCGCTGCTGTTCGACTTCTCGGCCGAGCCGATTCCGGCCGAACCCTACCTGTTCGCCACCCCGCGCGACGTGGGCGCCAAGGTCGGCTTCATGCCGGACGCCAGCAAGCTGGACCGCAGCATGCCCGCCCCGCTGGCGGCGCAGCTTCAACAGACGCTCGGCGCCATCGACCTGCGCCCCGCCGCCACGGGCGCGCAGGACTTCCAGGACACGGCCGAGATCATCGCGGGACTGGACCTGGTCGTGACGGTCGACACCTCGGTGGCCCACCTGGCCGGCGCACTGGGGCGGCCGGTCTGGATCTTCCTTGGCGACGGATCCGACTGGCGGTGGCTGGAGGGGCGCAGCGACAGCCCCTGGTACCCGACGGCGACCCTGTTCCGGGGGCCGTGGGACGCGATGGTCGACCAGGTGCGCGCGAAGTACGCCCTCTTCCGGTCGGACGGATCTGTCGGGTGACCCGGCCTGGGCGGCGTCCCCCGTGGGGGCCGCACCCTGTCATCTGGCTGGGAAAAGATGGCGGTGACGCAGGGATTCGAACCCTGGATACGCTTTCACGTATGACGATTTAGCAAACCGTTGCCTTCAGCCACTCGGCCACGTCACCGGGTCGCAGGCGCCTGGGCTCCCGCGGAGGGCGGTTATTAGCGGACGATGAGCGCTCTGCCTAGCGGGTCGCGCTCTGATTTCATTCAACCTCGTCGGAGCGCGGGCGTCAGGGCCGGCGCATTGTCCGCCGCCAGGGCGTAGGCCACCGCCAGGGCGCAGTTCAGCGACAGCACAACGGTCTCGCCGCCGTCCTCGATCAGGGTCCAGAACACATCGCCGAAATAGGGTCCGAGCGCGCTGGCGTGCAGGGCGTCGATGCCCACGGCGAAGATGGCGATGCTGGCCGCGGCCAGGATCATCACCGCGCCCACGCGGCGCTGCGCCGGCTCGGGCGGCGGCCAGCCGCGCAGCAACAGGAACGCCAGGCCGCAGCCGATCACCGCGAAGGCCACCGGCTGGCCGACATCGCGCGAGGCCATGGTCAGGGCGCCGTCGGGCGCGACCAGTTGCCCGGCCAGGGCGCCCGCGCGCTCGTGGATGCGCAGCAGATTGTCGACGAGCAGCCACAGGTGCACCCCTGCCAGCGCGAAGAACAGCGTGGCCCGCTCGCGCCGGGCGCAGAGAATCAGGGCGACCACCGTCACCGCCGACTTGGCGTACTCGATGCTCTCGGCCACGCCGCCGTCGTGCGAGAGGCTGAAGCGCGGGTCGTGTAGCAAAAGCGGGGTCGGCAGATGGCCGACGCTGCGCGCGTAGGCGACGTGCAGCGCCATCATGACCGTGTCGCTGATCAACAGCACGGGCAGCAGTCCGAGCAGCGCCGCGCGGTTCAGCCCCAGCCCACGATTGTCGTCCATCGCCGCTTCACCCCATGTGACGATATAACGACGTTATTGCGACAATCGGAGATGGCAAGCCCAAAGCGCGGCCGTGGCGCGCGACTTGCTGGGAAGCGGGAGACCCGCCCATGGCCGTCCCGGTTCGGGGCGCCTGCCCCCAACGAGATCGAAAGTCGCCCCCAATGAAGTTCATCGCCGCCGCAGCCTTCGCCGCCAGCCTGACGATCGCCGGCTCGGCCAGCGCCGCGACCATCACGGGCCTCTACAACACCGGCGTCGGCGCCGATCGCGTGGCCACCACCGGCAATGGCGCGGACCTGCACTGGTCCCTGGACGGCGGCGCGGCCTACACGGGCGGCCAGAACGGCATGTTCCCCATCGGCCCGTGGCTGGAAGAAACCTCGACCTCGCGCTGGCTCACGCCGACCCCGAACGCGGGCGACAGCTTCGACGCCTGGGCGCCGGGTGAATATTCCTATTCGCTGAGCTTCAACCTGCCGAACTTCAGCGCGGCCAGCTTCTTCGCCTCGTTCGCGGCCGACAACGTCGTCTCGCAGATCACCCTGAACGGCAACGTCCTGACGCCGACCAGCGGCGGCGGCTTCGGCGGCTGGGACAGCTTCAGCGCTTCGACGGGCGACTTCGTCGCGGGCACGAACGTGCTGACGGTCAAGGTGGTGAACTTCGCCCAGAACGGCGGCAACCCCACGGGCTTCCGTCTCGAATTCGGTCAGAGCGATGTGGCCGCCGTGCCGGAGCCGGCGACCTGGGCCCTGATGATCATGGGCTTCGGCGCGGTGGGCGCTGCGATGCGCTCGAACCGTCGTCGACTGCTGACCGCCTGATCGCGGCCAGATCTGTTCCGGAGAGGGCCGCTGCGACAGCGGCCCTTTTCATGTCCGGGGTGCGTCAGGGCTGACGGATCAGCCCTGGGCGAGCCACTGACGCGCCTGGCGCTGGGCCTCGGCGACGTCTTCGGACGCCATCTCGTGCGAGATCTCCTTGCGGTAGACCTTCGCCTCGACCGAACCGCGCATGGCGGCCAGGTTGAACAGCATGTGCGCCGAAACGTAGTCGAGCGGCGCGCCGCCCTGGCCCGTGGAATACAGCAGGCCCATACGGAACAACTCGTCGCCCGTCGCGTCCGGAGTCGGCAGCGGCAGGGCGTCGGACTTCATGTCGATGCTCGCCAGCATGGTTTCTATCCTCGTCCGATCGGCGGCCTCGCTTTTCGAGCCCCTCACCGATCTACGAGTGCAGAAAACCAACCTTGCGCTGAACACATGGTTAAAGCCGCCGTTGTCGAAACGTCAGGAATCGCCCCTGGGACATTCCACCGCACCTGTTCGGCGAACGCGCGAGGTGGGACGAGCGACTTCACCTTGGGCAGCGTTCCAGCCTAGATGGCGATGCGACGACCCGTTTTCGGCGGTCAGGCGTTGAAGATCCGCGTTCAGGGAGAGTTCAGCCAATCCCCGCCATGGTCACCGGCAAGATGAAACGTCAGTTCCTCCTGATGGCGGCCGTCGCCAGCGTGGCGGCGACCACCCTGTCCTTCGCGGGACCGGCGGCTGCGGCCGACGACGATCGGGGCGGCCGTGGCCGCGCCGAGCGCTCGGAGGGTCGTGGACGCGGGCAGGAGCGCGGCGGCGAGCGCCGCGCCGAGCCCGAACGCGGCCCGCGCCGCAGCCAGGGCGAAGAGCGCGCCCCGGCCCCACCGGCCGCCCGCGCGCCGCGCTACAGCGACGACGGTCCGCGCTATGTGGACGAGCGGCCGCGCTACGAAGAGCGCCGCGGCGGCGCCGAACGGCCCAACTACATGCAGGGCCCCCGGCCCAGCTATATGGCCCCGCCCCCCGGCGCAGCGGCCCGGCGCGGCTACCTGCCCGACACCTATCGCGGCGATGTGATCGAGAACTACCAGCGCTACCGGCTGCGCCCGCCGCCCCATGGCTATGCCTGGGTGCGGATGGGCAACGGCTTCGCCCTGGTCGAGATGGGCAGCGGCCGGATCTTCGACCGGGTGGACTAGCGAGCCCCGTCCCTCCCCTTCATGGGGAGGGTGGATGCGAGTGAAACGAGCAGACGGGTGGGGAGCCCAAGTTCAAGCTCCAAGCCTGAGCCAGCATTCCCCACCCTGACGACCTCGTCGTCTGTCCCTCCCCATCAAGGGCGGGACCGAACTCACCCCTCCAGCTTCGCTTTCAGCAGCTGGTTGATGACGCCCGGATTGGCCTTGCCGCCGGTGGCCTTCATGATCTGGCCGACGAACCAGCCGATGGCCTGGGGCTTTTCCTTCACCTGGGCGGCCTGGCCGGGGTTGGCGGCGATCAGGTCGTCGATGATCTTTTCCAGCGCGCCGGTGTCGCTGACCTGCTTCAGGCCCTGCTTCTCGACGATCTCGCCCGCCGCGCCCTCGCCCGCCCACATGCGCTCGAAGACGTCCTTGGCGATCTTGGAGGAGATGACCCCCTCCTCGATCAGCTGGACCAGCTCGGCGATGGCCGCCGGCTTGATCGGGCTGTCCTCGATCTCGATCCCGCCGGCCGTGAGCCGCGCCGCCAGGTCGTTGGTGACCCAGTTCGAGACCAGCTTGGCGTCGCGCCCCTTGGCCGCCGCCTCGTAGAAGTCGGCGCGGGCCTGTTCGGTGATCAGCACGCCGGCGTCATAGGCCGACAGGCCGTACTGCGACTGCAGCCGGGCCTTCTTCTCGTCGGGCAGCTCGGGCAGGTCCGCCTCGATCCGCTTGATCCACGCCGGGTCCAGCACCAGCGGGATGAGGTCGGGATCGGGGAAGTAGCGATAGTCCATGGCGTCCTCCTTGGAGCGCATGGACCGCGTCTCGCCCTTGTTCGGGTCGAACAGGCGCGTCTCCTGGGTGATCGAGCCCCCGTCCTCCAGGATCTCAATCTGCCGGCGCGCCTCATACTCGATCGCCTGCTGGATGAAGCGGAACGAGTTGACGTTCTTGATCTCACAGCGCGTGCCCAGGTGGCTGAACGAGCCGGTCTCGCGGAACTTCTCGTAGTCGCCGGGGCGGCAGACCGAGACGTTCACGTCGGCGCGCAGGTTGCCCTTCTCCATGTCGCCGTCGCAGGTGCCCAGGTAGACCAGGATCGTGCGCAGCTTCTTCACATAGGCCGCCGCCTCTTCCGAGGTGCGCATGTCGGGCCGCGAGACGATCTCCATCAGCGCGGTGCCCGCGCGGTTCAAGTCCGCGTAGGTGAAGTTGGGGTCCTGGTCGTGCAGCAGCTTGCCGGCGTCCTGCTCCAGGTGCAGCCGCTCGATGCGCACGGTGAAGGTCGAGCCGTCGTCGCGTTCGACCGTGACTTCGCCCTCGCCGACGATCGGGTCCTTGAACTGGCTGATCTGGTAGCCCTGCGGCAGGTCCGGATAGAAATAGTTCTTCCGGTCGAAGCGCGACCATTCGTTGATCTGCGCCTTGAGGCCCAGGCCGGTCTTGATCGCCTGCTCGACGCAGTGGCGGTTGATGACGGGCAGCATACCGGGCATGGCCGCGTCGACCAGGCTGACCTGCGAATTGGGGCTGGCGCCCGCGCCGACGGCGGCGCCCGAGAACAGCTTGGCGTTCGAGGCCACCTGCGCGTGGATCTCGAGGCCGAGGACGATTTCCCACGGACCCGTGCGGCCCTGGATCTGCTTGGCGTTGGTCACGTCGTTCATGACGCGCGTACTAGCGCCGCCCGGACCGAACGTGAAGCGCATGCATATGCCCTCTTGCGCGAATGCCCGGAAATAGACTCAAAGTTCGGCGCGTCTTAACGGCGCTAAGACCGGGGAAAAGGAACACCCAAATGAAGACTCTCGCCCTCGCCGCCGCGCTCGCCGTGGCCGCGGTCGCCGCGCCTGCGCTCGCCCAGGACCACAAGGATCACGCCGCCCCGGCCGCCGCTGCGCCTGCCGCCGGCAAGATCTCGGTGGAAACCACGCCGATCGGCGACATCGTCAAGAACGACAAGGCCAAGGCCGTGCTGGAAGCGGCCCTGCCGCAGATCCCGCAATTCTACGACCAGATCGCCACCATGACCCTGAGCCAGGTCGCCCCGATGAGCCAAGGCGCCATCGACGACGCCAAGCTCAAGGAACTGCAAGCGGCGTTCGACAAGCTCTGAAGCGATGCCCTTCTCCCCTTGCGGGAGAAGGTGTCAGGCGCAGCCTGACGGATGAGGGGTCGCACGGCGTCGCCGTTGCGACCCCTCGCCGTTTCTAGAGGGCGGAGAAACCCCTCATCCGACCCGCGTTGCGGGCCACCTTCTCCCACAAGGGGAGAAGGCTATCACCACCACTTCTTGGGCTTGGCCTTGAAGTCGGCGGCCTTTTCGATGGCGCCGCCCAGCGAGAACAGGGTGCCCTCGTCCAGGTTGCGGCCGATCAGCTGCAGGCCCAGCGGCAGGCCCTTGGCGTCGACGCCGGCCGGCACGCTCATGCCCGGCAGGCCAGCCAGGTTCACCGTCACCGTGAAGATGTCGTTCAGGTACATCGCCACCGGATCGTCCGACTTCTCCCCCAGGGCGAAGGCGGCCGAGGGCGCAGTCGGGGTCAGAAGGGCGTCGACCTTCTCCCAGGCCCGGTCGAAGTCGTCGGCGATGCGGCGGCGGACCTTCAGCGCCTTGAGATAGTACGCGTCGTAATACCCGGCCGAGAGCACATAGGTGCCGATCAGGATCCGGCGCTTCACCTCGGCGCCGAAGCCCTCGGCGCGGGTGTTCTCGTAGGTCTCGGTCAGGTTGCCGCCCTCGGCGCGCAGGCCGTAGCGCATACCGTCGTAGCGGGCCAGGTTCGAGGACGCTTCGGCCGGGGCGATGATGTAGTAGGCCGGCAGGGCGTACTTGGTGTGCGGCAGGCTCACCTCGACGATCTCGCAGCCGGCCTCCTTCAGCCAGGCGATCCCCTGCTCCCACAGCGTCTCGATCTCGGGCGGCATGCCGTCGACGCGGTATTCCTTGGGAATGCCGACCCGCAGGCCCTTCACCGACTTGCCGACAAAGCTCGGAAAATCCGGGACTTCCAGGTCGATGCTCGTCGAGTCCTTCGGGTCGTGACCCGACATCGACTTCAAGAGGATCGCGGTGTCCTCGACCGAGCGGGCCATGGGGCCGGCCTGGTCCAGCGACGAGGCGAACGCCACCACGCCCCAGCGCGAGCAGCGCCCGTAGGTCGGCTTGATGCCCACCGTGCCGGTGAAGGCCGCCGGCTGGCGGATCGAGCCGCCGGTGTCGGTCGCCGTGGCCCCCAGGCACAGTTCGGCCGCCACGGCCGAGGCCGAGCCGCCCGACGAGCCGCCGGGGGTCAGGTTGGCGTTGCCGCCTTCCGCCCGCCACGGGTTGGCCACCGGGCCCCACGCCGAGGTCTCGTTGGACGAACCCATGGCGAACTCGTCCATGTTGAGCTTGCCCAGCATGACCGCGCCGTCGCGCCACAGGTTGGACGTGACCGTGCTCTCGTAGGTGGGCTTGAAGCCGCGCAGGATCTTCGAGGCGGCGGTGCTCTCGACACCCTCGGTGCAGAACAGGTCCTTGATGCCCAGCGGCGCGCCATCCAGCGGACCGGCTTCGCCCTTGGCCCGGCGCGTGTCCGAGGCCTTGGCCATCTCCAGCGCCTTGTCCGGCGTGTTGACCACGAAGGCGTTCAGCGCGCTGGCCGCCTCGATGGCGCTGAGGTGCGCCTGGGTGATCTCTTCCGAGGAGAACGACTTGTCGGCCAGCCCGCTCAGGGCGGCTTTCAGGGTCAGCTTCGTGAGGTCGGACATGGCTATTCGACCACCTTGGGCACGATGAAGAAGTCCTTGGCGGTCTTGGGCGCATTGGCCAGCACGCGGGCCGGGTCGCCGCCGTCGGTGACCACGTCGTCGCGCATGGGCAGGGTCATGGCCACCGACGTGGTCATGGGCTCGACGCCATCGGTGTCGACTTCGTTGAGCTGTTCGATCCAGCTCATGATGCCGTTCAGCTCCTTGGCGAGCGGCTCCAGCTTTTCCTCGGGCTCGGCGATGCGCGCCAGCCTCGCGACCTTTCGTACGGTCGCGGCGTCGATGGCCATGACCATCCCTCCTCGAATTCGAAGGGCGTGGGTTAGCCGCGGCCCCCTGCGAGCGCAAGGGGCGCGGCCAGGCCCAGGATCAATCGGCCTTGTCGCTCTTGGCCTTCAAGTCGGTCGGCTTCTTGCTCGAAGCCTTCAACTTCAGCCGCTCGAACTCGACCTGCTCGGACGGCGTGAGGCGCGGACGCCCCGCCACGACGCCGACCCCAATCGTCTGCTTCACGTAATAGGTCTCGCCCGCATCGATCTCGAGGGTCAGCTTGTCGGTGACCTCGGATTGGATCGTGAAGAGATGCTGTCCCGGCTCGGCGACATGGACGAAGTAGCTGCCGTTGCCCAACTTCCCGATCCCCTTTTCACCCTCGTGGACCGAGAAGCTGAGCGCCATGCCCATCAGGTTGCTGGGGCGGAAGAACACCACCTGGCCCTTGCCCGCGGGCGGAGGCGCGATGGCGGAAGCGCCCGTCGCCGCTGAGGCGGGCGCTGGCGGCTGGGCGGGACCCTCCGCCGGAGCCGGCGTCGCCGCCTCGGGCTTGGCGTCCTGCGACATGGCGGGACCGGCGACGCTTGCCGCGAGGATCGCGAGCGGAACGAGGTGGCGAAGGTTCATGGGGTTCCTCACTGTGAAGTTATGGCCGCCTGAGCCGCCGGGGACGGGGCGACGGCGGAAACGGGTGCGGGCAGGTCGGCGGCCAGCTTGGCCTGGCCGACGGTCCCGGCGGGGACCTCGATCTCGCCGCCTTGCATGAAGACCGCCAAAAGGCCGACGTACGGCACGAAGCTGGCGACCATGATCGTGTTGGAGTTGTCGCGGCCAGCCGCGCCGAGGCGAAACGCCCGCAGGTCGATGCGCATGCTGTCGGTCTTGATATAGCGCGCGGCCAGGACCAGCTTCGCCGGCCGGCCCAGCGCGCCAGTGCGGCCGGCGTCCACGACCTGGCCCTCGCCCATGGCGCCGGCCGCGACCAACAATCGGCCGTCCAAGTTGATCGGCGTGACCAGACGGATCGGGAACATGTCGCCGGGCTTGGCCGTGCGGCTGGAGACCGGCTGCGCCAGCTCCACGAAGACAGGCGACCCCGCGGGCACGGCAGCGGCCGCCGGCGGCGCGGTCGAGTCGGCCGCGCTAGCTTGGGGCGGAACAGCCTGCGCACGCGCGGCTGGGCCGGCGAACACCGAAAGCCCGACGACCGCCGACAGAATCGCACACCGCATGAATTTGTCCCCCGACACCTCTCGCTATCCGAGTGCCGGGGGAGTCGTAAACCTGCATTCGAGCTCTACCGTGACACCGCCGTCTCAAGCGACGAGCGCGCAATCTCGGCGCCTTGCCCCGTCGCCAGCCAGTCGGCGCAGTCGGGCCCCAGCTCGGCCAGGGCGCGGCTTTCATAGGCGGCGCAGTCGGCGGCGGTGAGCACGTCGCGCCAGCGGCCGTTGACGCCCTTGTTGATGAAGCTCTGCGCGCCGCCGTCGAAGATCGCCCCGCCCATCGGGGCCACGGTCTGGGCGTTCTGCTTCATGTAGTCGAACGAGCAGTGCTCCAGGATCGCGGGCCAGCGGGCCTCGGGGATGTCGCAGTCCAGGAAGTCGGCGATGGCCCGCATCTCGCCCTCGGGATCGGCCTTCAGCGCATTGAAGTGCACCAGGCGCACGTTGGGCAGGTCGCGGGCCGCCCACCAGGTCGCGATGTTGTCCCAGTAGGACCAGAACGGCGCGCCGTCGGCTTCCAGCCAGTGCAGGAAGTAACGGCGGATGTCGGGGTCGGGCTTGCCGATGGGCGGGCCCACGCGCCCGGGCGTCTCGTTCAGCAGCTGGTACCAGAGGTCATTGCCGCTGGCGTGGTGGTTGTAGAGGCTCCACAGCACGTCGCGGCCGTCCCGGGCGACGTACAGATACTTGGCGCGCGGCGAGAAGGTCAGGGCGTCGACCGGCAGGTGCGTCTTGATCACCCGCCGGTGGGTCTGAGCCTCCAGCTGATCCAGGGTGTCGGGCGGCATGACCCGCAGGTCCAGCCAGGGCGAGAGCATGTTGATCTCGACATCCGCCGCGCCCGCGAAGATCAGCTGGCCGACGATCTGCTGGGTCCAGGTGGTGCCCGACTTCGCATAGGTCGCCATCACGTCGTCGTCGCGGAAGGCGAAGCGGTCCCAGATGGTGGAATCCATGTGGTGGTTGTGCAGGTCGCGGGTCTTGATGGGCCAGGTCACTTGGGTGCGGGTTGCGGGCGCGATCGCCACGGCGGTCTCCTCGTTGATTTCGGGAGAGCGCTGATACCCGGGCCGTCGAAGGCCCCTCAATCCGCGAGTTTGCCGACCGGCTGCGCAAAATCGCCGAGGCCGCTTCTGCATCCGTGATACGAGGCCGCCATGGCCGTCGTCGATCTGCTCGAACTCCCTGCCCTGCTGCCCCGCTTCGCCGCCGTGGCAGGCCTGGACCTGGGCGAGAAGACCATCGGCGTGGCGGTGTCGGACGCCGGCCGCTCGATCGCCAGCCCGCTGCAGCTCATCCGCAAGACCAAGTTCACCGACGATGTCGCGGCGCTGTTCAAGCTGATGGAAAGCCGCGAGGCCCAGGCCATCATCATCGGCCTGCCCGTCAACATGGACGGCAGCGAGGGTCCGCGCGCCCAGTCCTGCCGCGCCTTCGCCCGCAACCTGCTGCGCGTGCGCGAACTGCCCATCGCCTTCTGGGACGAGCGGATGAGCTCGATGGCGGTGAACCGCATGCTGATCGACGAGGCTGACGTCAGCCGCGCCCGCCGCGGCGATGTCGTCGACAAGGCCGCGGCCGCCTGGATCCTCCAGGGCGCGCTGGATCGGCTACGCAACGCGCCCTGAAGAACTTCAGAGCCCGCCTGCGAACAGGTCGGGCTTGCCGATCTGGACGCCGCGGGCGCGCAGGATCGCGTAGGCCATCGAGAGGTGGAAATAGAAGTTCGTGGTGGAGAAGCCGCTGAGCCACTGGCCGGCCGGCATGGTCGGCTCGAACTGGCCCAGGTTGAAGCTGATCGGCGCCTGGTCGCGGCCGTCGAACTGCTCGGGCTTCAAGGCGGCCAGCCAGGCCTTGGCCTCGGCGATGGCGGCCTTGTAGCCGGCCACGTCCAGGTCGCCGGGCACGTCGGCCGGCAGCGGCAGGCCCGCGGCGCGCGCCGGCCACTGGCGGGCGAAGTTCAGCGCCACGTTCGCCTGGAAGCGCAGCGGGTTCATGTCGTCGATCAGCCGCCAGTCCAGCATCTCGGCGTCCGAGACGCCCTGGGACGCGGCGAAGGCGGCGCCCTTGGTCAGCAGGTTGTCCAGCGTGC
>Ga0209026_1000771_pt1 | contig 17911 bp, 13 predicted proteins | sample AraplaCL_Col_mCL_FD_184262 | JGI IMG/M metagenome (GOLD analysis project Ga0209026, IMG submission 184262) | Arabidopsis root microbial communities from the University of North Carolina, USA - plate scrape CL_Col_mCL (SPAdes) (version 2) | ecosystem: Host-associated > Plants > Roots >... | reverse complement strand
CGTCAGGCAACCTGGAGCGGAGGCATACGGTAATAGCCCTGAAGCAACTCGGCCTTGGGCAGGTAGGCGCGCATGAACAGGGCGAAGGGCGCGGCCGGCGCCGGCAGCCAGTTGCCCTCCCGCGCCGCGCCGGGGCTCTCGTGGCCGATCCAGATGTCGAGCGAACCATCGTCGTTGATCGTCAGGCCAGGTGTCCGGTCACCGATGGCGTAGCGGTTCAGTGGGTTGTCCCAGAAGAAGAACTGCCCGTCGTCCGTCGCCTCGTAAAGACTGAGCGACCAGAACGAGTTCACCGGCAGCGGCGCATCCGCCGGGAAGTGCAGCCGCCAGTTCTGCGTGCCGTCGAACAGCTTGCGCGGCAGCGGCCCCTCGCCCTGGAGATACATGGCCTCGGCCGGCGGCAAGGCGGCCAATCCCCCTAAGGCCACCGCGCCGCGCAGCAGATAGTCCTGCTCGAAGTCGCCCAGCCGCGAGCTGGGATAGGACCAGCCCTGGATGAAGTCCGTGCCTGAAAGGCCGCCGCCGCCGCGCACGACCTTGCGCCCCTCAGCGAAGCCCGCCTCGATCTCCGCGACCTCGGCCGCCGAGAAGCGCGCCGGATCGAAGCCCTCCAGCAGACCCAGCGGCGCCAGCATGCGCAGGTGGCCCAGGTCGGTCACCGGCGGCGGATTGGCGATCATGAGCGCCGCGGCGCTGGCGAAGTACTCACGCCAATCGGCCGAGCGCGGCGCGTAGGGGCCCGGCACGTCGGACGGGGGGCCCTGTAGCGAGATCCCCGCCTGCACCTCCCGCGCTGCCTCCAGGTCCTCTGGGCTCTCCACCAGAATTCGCGCCAGGGCCCAGACGTGGTCGGTGGGCGAGCGGACGATGTTCCAACCCTCGGCGGCGTCTCTCGGCCCGACGAGGCGGAAGGTCCCGCCGTCCGGCCCCGTCGTCCGCGTCCCCAGGATCGCGAAGTTGTTGGTATAGGCGTCCATCAGCGCCAGCGACAGATAGCGGTCCCCGGCCGGCGGCAGGGTGATCGTCACCGGACCGGCCGACAGGTCGATCTGGGCCGTGGAATAGAGGGTGTCGGTGTTGGGCGTGGTGACCGCCCGGTGCTTGTGGTTGGCCAAATGCCGGACGTGGGCGAAGACGCCCATCTTGTGCCCGACGCCCTGCCCCCGCTGGCGCGTCGTGGCCAGCTCGATCAGCGGCAGGGTGTAGATGTAGGCGTCCCTGGCCGCCGTCCGCAGATCGCTCACGATCGCTCCTGTCCTCGCATCGGCCCAACGGGCCGGTCCCACACAGGATAGGCGGTCAGGCCGGCGAGCGTCCCATGCCTCAGACGCATGAGCCTGTTCGCCCGCAGCAAGGCAGGACTCAGTCCGCCTCGCCCTCGGCGGCCTTCTTCGCCGCCAGCTTCGCCAGGACGCGACCGCGGCCCTTGGACAGGGCGGTGACGACACCTCGGAACGTGCGCACCTCCTGTTCCGACATCCGCGCCTTGCCCAGCGCCGAGCGCAGGTTCTGCACCATGGAGGGACGCTTGTCCGGCGGATGGAAGAAGCCGGCGGCGTCCAACTCGCGCTCGAAATGCTCGTAGAGGCCCATCATCGCCGCGCCGTCGGCCGGCGGCGAATGTTCCCGGAAGATCGGCGGCGGGGCGTCCAGGACCGTCGTGCGCCACTCATACGCGTTGATCGCCACCGCCTGGCCCAGGTTCAGCGACCGGAAGCGCGGATCGATGGGGATGGTCACCACGGCCTGGCACAGGGCGATGTCGGAGGTCTCCAGGCCGGCGCGCTCGCCGCCGAACAGCAGACCGATGCGCTCGCCCCGGGCCGCCGCCTGCGACAGCTCGGCGGCCCCCGCCCGAGGCGTCAGCACCGGCAGCTGCAGCTCGCGCGGCCGAGCCGTGGTGGCGAACACGACGTTCAGGTCGGCGATCGCCTCGGCGACCGTTTCGTAGACCCGCGCGGCGTTCAGCGGCCATTCGGCGCCAGACGCCAGGGCCCAGGCGCGCTCCTGGGGCCAGCCGTCGCGGGGATTCACCAGCCTGAGGTCGGCGAGCCCGAAATTGGCCATGACGCGTGCTACGGCCCCGATGTTCTCGGCGAGCTGTGGCGCGTTCAGGATAATGACAGGCGAGATAGGAGAGGCTTCGGCCATGGCGCGTTTAGAAGAGCCTGCTCGCCGGAAGGCAACCCTTGACCGTCGCGCATTGCTCGCGGCGGCCCCCATGGGCCTGCTCGCGGCCTGCGAACAGAAGATGCCCGAGACAGTCGCCACGACGCCCCGGATCGATATCGCCGGCCTCAACCGCACGATTGGCGCCATCGCCGGCGCTGTTCGGCCGGGCGTGCTGGGGGTGGGCCTCACCAACCTGGAGAGCGGTCAGGCCTTCGTCTTCAACGGCGATCGGCGCTTTCCCATGCAGAGCGTCTTCAAGCTGCCCCTGGCCGCGGCCGTCCTGGCCGAGATGGACGCTGGCCGCCTGCTGCTCACCGAGCCGGTCTATCTGCGCGAGGATCAGCTCTCACCGTCGTTCTCACCCATCGCCGCGGGCTGGCCGGCCCGGCGGGACTACACCCTGCAGGCGCTGTTCGAGGCCATGGTCATTGACAGCGACAACACCGCCGCGGACGTGCTGATGAAGCGGATCGGCGGACCAGGGGCAGTGGCCGCCTGGCTCACGGCCAGCCATGTGCCGGAGGTGCGGGTCGACCGCTACGAGCGCGAATTGCAGCCAGAGGTCTATGGGATGCCATCGTTCCGGCCGGCGTGGCGGGACGGCGCCCTCTTCGCCCAAGCCCGCAACGCGGTGGCCCCGCCCGTCCGCCTGGCGGCCATGCGCCGCTACATGGCTGACCCGCGGGACACCGCCACGCCCCGGGGTATGCTCGAGCTTCTGCAGTTGCTGGACCGCCGGGAGTTGATCTCGCCGGCCTCGACGCGACGCCTCATCGACCTGATGAGTCGCACACGCCGAGGCGCCGACCGGATCAAGGCTGGGCTGCCGCAGGGAGCCTTCCTGGCCCACCGGCCGGGAACCTCGGGCGTGGACCAGGGAATCAGCACCGCCCACAACGATGTCGGGCTGATAACGCTGGCCGACAAGCGGTCGTATGCGCTGGCGGTTTTCCTCTCCGGATCGACGCTGGACGATGCAGGTCGGGACCGGATCATCGCCGAAGTGACCCGTGAGGCCATCAGAGCGATAGGCTGACCCTTCGGGAGCCTTTTCGTAGGCGTCCGTGGCGGCTATACGGCCCCAAACGCATTTTTACGCCCGGAGCGCCTGTCCCCCATGGCCAAGATCAAAGTCGCCAACCCTGTCGTCGATATCGATGGGGACGAGATGACCCGCATCATCTGGCAGTGGATCAAGGACAAGCTGATCTTCCCCTTCCTCGATCTGGAGATCGACTACTACGACCTGGGGATGGAAAACCGCGACGCCACCGACGACCAGGTGACGATCGACGCGGCGGAAGCCATCAAGCGCCATGGCGTCGGCATCAAGTGCGCCACCATCACGCCGGACGAAGCCCGGGTGAAGGAATTCAACCTCAAGAAGATGTGGAAGTCGCCGAACGGCACGATCCGCAACATCCTGGACGGCGTCGTCTTCCGCGAGCCGATCATCTGCAAGAACGTGCCGCGCCTGATCCCCGGCTGGACCAAGCCGATCATCATCGGCCGTCACGCCTTCGGCGACCAATACCGCGCCACCGACTTCGTTGTGCCGGGCGCCGGCAAGCTGACGGTGAAGTTCGAAGGCGCCGACGGCAAGGTCATCGAGCACGACGTCTACGACTTCAAATCGGCCGGCGTCGCCATGGCCATGTACAACGTCGAGCCCTCGATCCGCGATTTCGCGACGGCCTGCTTCAACTACGCCCTGGCCCGCAAGTATCCGCTGTACCTCTCGACCAAGAACACGATCCTCAAGGCCTATGACGGTCGCTTCAAGGACATCTTCGAAGAGGTCTACCAGACCCAGTACATCGAGAAGTTCAAGGCGGCCGGCCTGGTCTACGAGCACCGCCTGATCGACGACATGGTCGCCTCGGCGCTGAAGTGGAACGGCGACTTCATCTGGGCCTGCAAGAACTACGACGGCGACGTGCAGTCCGACCAGGTGGCCCAGGGCTTCGGCTCGCTGGGCCTCATGACCTCGGTGCTGATCACGCCCGACGGCAAGATCATGGAGGCGGAAGCCGCCCACGGCACCGTCACCCGCCACTTCCGCCAGCACCAGAAGGGCGAGAGCACCTCGACCAATTCGATCGCCTCGATCTTCGCCTGGACCCAGGGTCTGAAGCACCGCGCCAAGCTGGACGGCAACGCCGAGCTGGAGCACTTCGCCTCGACCCTGGAAAAGGTCTGCGTCGAGACCGTCGAAAGCGGCTCGATGACCAAGGACCTGGCGCTGCTGGTCGGCGACACCCAGGGCTGGCTCACCACCGAGGGCTTCCTCGACAAGGTGGCCGCCAACCTTCGCACGGCGCTCGCCGCCTAGGCGCAACGCCCACCAGGTCGGCAGAGATCAGCGCCGCGTCCGGGACACCGGGCGCGGCGCTCTTCGTTTCAGCGGCCTTCGACCCACACGTTCAACGGCTGCTTCTCCTCGTGCCGGACGAGCACGACGTAGCCCAGGATGAAGGTGAGGGTCGCTGCGAACGTGCCCCCCCAGAACCCGGCCGGCGTCGCGAACCACAGCGTGAACCAGAAGATGGCGTTGCCGATCATCAGCATCGACCATCGGACCAGGATGCTGAAGGCGTGGTAGGTGCGCTCGTGGTCGACCACGGCGGTGGTCTGCTCGCCAAACTGACTGCGGTCTTCCATGTCGGAGCCTCCGAGGAAACCAGTTGTCATCGGCAAGGGAACGCCCGACTGGCGAACTTGTCAATGTTCTTGCTTTGTTCGATCGCGCCGCTAAGCTCGCGCCCGTCATCAGCAGGAGGATCGCATGAGCATCGGATACGTGACCCTGGGCGCACACGACGTGGAGGCTGCCCTCCCCTTCTTCGACGCCACGCTTGGGGCTCTGGGGTGGGCGCGCAGCGAACCCTTTCCGGGATGGGCCTTCTATGGGCCGAAGGACGGTGAGCCTTGCGTCGGCATCTGCCGCCCGCATGACGGCGAGGCGCCCCGCGCCGGCAATGGCATCATGGTCGCCTTCAAGGCTGAGGATCAGGACCAGGTGAAGGCCGCCCACGCGGCCGCCCTCGCGGCCGGCGGTTCGGACGAAGGCGGCCCTGGCTTTCGCCCACCAGAGGCGACCAGCGGCTTCTACGCCGCCTACTTCCGCGATCCCGTCGGCAACAAGTTCTGCGTCTTCCTGACCAGTTGAGCCCACACGAAAATGGCCGGGGCGTTCACCCCGGCCATGGTCATGTCAGCGGCGCGGCCCGGATCAGGCGGCCGTGAGGGTCCGGCGACGACGCAGCGCGGCGCCGGCCATGCCGAAGCCGCCGATCATCAGCGCCCAGGTCGCCGGTTCCGGCACCACGGCCGCCGGGCTGGCGTCACGGTCCCAGTCGAACGTCGCCTGGACGGTCAGGGCCTTGGTCGGGCCCTTCTTGATGCTGGTGCCGCAGAACAGGCCGCAGCCCTCGTTGTAGGTGCCGCCGTTCACATAGACCGACAGCAGGCCGTCGTTGTTCGGGCCGTAGTTGAGCTGGGTCTTGCCGTTAAGCGTCGGATCCGACGGGCTCCAATCCAGATAGCCGCCCTGCGAGAAGACCAGGTAGTAGCCGGCGGTGAAGCCGTTCAGCGCACCCGCGCCGCTGTTCGGCGTCGGGGCGTCAAAGGTGAACTGCAGTTGGATCGGCTGCGGAACGAAGTCGTCAAATTCCAGGCTGCCCTCATTCGTGTAGATCGAGAACAGATTGAGGGTCTTGAGCTCTTCGTTCTGCGGCGTCGCGACATTGTCCGGCGCGAGGTCGAAATTGAACGTGCCGCTCGTCTGCGACAGCTTCACCACCAGCGCCGGATCCAGGCTGGCGTAGTTCGTGATCTGCCAGGACCCCGTGAAGGTCGTGGCGTGAGCTTGCGACGTGGCCAATGCGAGGCCGACGGTCGTCGCCAGCGCGGCGATGAACTTTCGTGTCATTTGTTAAGTTTCCCCGTCAAATACTCTAATATTAACAGCACGTTAATGACACAATCTGGGGGTGTTGCACGCGCCTTCAACCGGGCGGGGAATCTTAACCTTGCCCCGCGCCGCTAAGGCGAAAACGCAGAGAGCCGAGGCTTGCGCCCCGGCCCTCGAAATGTCGAAGGGTCGTCCGCCTCAGGCGGCCAGTTCGCTCCGGCGACGGCGCAGGGTCGCGCCGGCCAGGCCGAAACCACCGATCATCAGCGCCCAGGTGGCCGGCTCGGGCGCCGCCGAGGCCACGTGATCGACCGTGATCGTCACCTTGGCCGTGGCGTTGCCGCCGAAGGTGACGCCCTTCAGGTCATGGAACTTCACGGTGAAGATCGAGCCGTCCAGGGCGGTGATCTGCTGGATCGGGTTGTCCCAGGTCAGCGAGCCGGTCACCAGGCCGGGGGTGAAGATGCCGCCCAGGCGCAGGTACGAGCCCGTGCCGCCGGTGTGGGCCGGATCCGCGTCAGGCGTCAGGAAGGCCAGCACCGCGTCGACACGCGCATCCTTGTCGCGACCGAAGCCGCTGGAGACGCTGAAGGTCACGAAGTCGAACGTGGCCGACTGGCCCTCGTCGAGCGACAGGTTGGCGAAGGGGTCCAGCATGTCGGCCGACAGCAGGCAGGCACCCAGCGCGCAGAATTCAGGCGTGTTCGACGTGACGTTGACGTGCGAATTCGCCTCGTCGAAGTCGAACACCAGGCTCGCGGCATTGGCGGCAACAGCCGAAAACAGAGTCAGCGCGGCGCTTGCCGCGGCCAGGATCGTGCGCATTGGAAGTCCCCACCAGACGTTCCGCCCCGCGAGCCAGCGGCCCTGCTCAGGACGGAAATCGAACTGTCACGGAAGCTAGGCCTTTACCACGTTTGCACAACAACACTCGCCTCAGCGGGGAATTTTTGACGGACGCGACAAAGAATCCTCCGAGGGCTCAGCCCGCGATGATCGCTTTCACCGCCGCCAGGCCTTCATCGGCCTTGCTGCCGTCCGGCGCGCCGCCCTGGGCGAAGTCGGGACGCCCGCCAGCCCCCTGCCCGCCCAGCGCCAGGACGCCGGCTTTCGCGAGGTCGGCGGCGTTGAACCTGGCCTGCGCCGAACCCGTCACCGCCACGGTCACGGCCGCCTTGCCCTCGGCCGTGCCGATGAGGACGATGACACCGTCGGGCAGCTGCTTCTTGAACTCTTCGGCGATCGGCCGCAGGTCCTTGCCGCCGACGCCGTCCATGACCCGCGCCATGACCTGGACGCCGCCGATCTCTTCCGGTCCGGCCGCAGCCGCGCCACCGCCGCCGCCCATGGCGAGCTGACGCTTGGCGTCGCCCAGTTCCTTCTCCAGCTTGCGGGCCTGCAGCTGCAGCGCCTCGACGCGGGCCGCCACCTCGGCCACGGGCACCTTGAACTGTTCCGCCAGGCCCTTGGCCACCGCCGCCTGCTCCAGCAGCCAGCGGCGCGCCGCCTCGCCGGTCAGGGCCTCGATACGGCGCACGCCGGCGGCGACGCCCTGCTCGGACACCACCTTGAAGAGGGCGATGTCGCCCGTGCGCGCCACATGGGTGCCGCCGCACAGTTCGACCGAATAAGCGCCGTCGCCGCCCAGGGCGTGGCCCAGGGTCAGCACGCGCACGGTGTCGCCGTACTTCTCGCCGAACAGGGCCATGGCGCCGGCCTCGATGGCTTCCTGAGCGCCCATGTTCTTGGTCTCTGCCGCCAGGTTCTGGCGCACCACAGCATTCACCTCGGCTTCGATTCGGTCGATCTCGTCGGGCGTCAGGGGCTGGCCGTGGCTGAAGTCGAAGCGAATCCGTTCGCCATCGACCATCTGGCCCTTCTGGGTCACGTGCGGGCCCAGGACGTTGCGCAGGGCCGCATGGAGCAAGTGGGTCGCCGAGTGGTTCGAGCGCGTCGCCGCACGATCCTCGGCGTCGACCGAGAGGCGCACCCGCGCGCCGGGCGCGAGTGAGCCCTCCAGGATCTCAAGGTCGTGGACGTGCAGGTCGCCGGCCAGCTTCTGGACGTCGGTGACGCGCGCGCGGCCGCCGTCCCACTCGATTTCGCCCTGGTCGCCCGCCTGGCCGCCGCTCTCGGCGTAGAAGGGCGTCCGGTCGAACAGCGCCAGCACCTTTGCGCCAGCGCCGGCCGTATCGACCTCGGCGCCGTTCTCGACCAGCGCCAGCAGTTCACCGGTCGCCTCGGTGTTGTCGTAGCCGACGAAGACCGTCGGCCCCAGCCGGTCGCGGATCGCGAACCATTCGGCGGCCGCCGCCACCTGACCCGACCCGGTCCAGGCTTCGCGCGCCATCTCGCGTTGGCGCGTCATCGCCGCATCGAATTCGTCGAGGTTGACGGTCAGGCCCCGGGCGCGCACAGCGTCTTGGGTCAGGTCCAGCGGGAAGCCGTAGGTGTCGTAGAGCTTGAAGGCGGTCTCGCCCGACAGCACGGCGCCCTCGGCCAGGCCGGCCGTCGCCTCGTCCAACAGGCTCATGCCGCGGCCCAGGGTGCGGCGGAACCGCTCCTCTTCCTGGCGCAGGGTTTCGACGATGGCAGGCTCGGCGCGGCGCAGTTCGGGATAGGCCTCGCCCATCTCGGCCACCAGGGTCGGCGCCAAGCGGTGCATCAACGGCTCTTCCGCGCCCAGCAGGTGCGCATGGCGCATGGCCCGGCGCATGATCCGGCGCAGGACGTAGCCGCGGCCTTCGTTCGAGGGCAGAACGCCGTCGGCGATCAGGAAGCTGGACGAGCGCAGGTGGTCGGCGATCACCCGGTGCGACGGCTGGGCCTCGCCCTCGGCCTTCACACCCGTGGCGTCCACACTGGCGGCGATCAGGGTCTTGAACAGATCGGTGTCGTAGTTCGACTTCACGCCCTGCAGGATCGCCGAGATGCGCTCCAGGCCCATGCCGGTGTCGATCTGGGGCTTAGGCAGCGGCTTCTGCGTGCCGTCCGCGAAGCGCTCGAACTGCATGAAGACCAGGTTCCAGAACTCCAGGAACCGGTCGCCGTCTTCATCCGGACTGCCGGGAGGTCCGCCGGCCAGTTCCGGACCCTGGTCGATGAAGATCTCGGAACACGGACCGCAGGGGCCGGTGTCGCCCATCGACCAGAAGTTGTCGGAGGTGGCGATGCGAATGATGCGGTCGTCGGTGAAGCCGGCGATCTTCTTCCAGAGCTCGGCCGCCTCGTCGTCGGTGTGGTAGACCGTGACCAGCAGCTTGTCCTTGGACAGGCCGAATTCCTTGTTGATCAGCGTCCACGCCGCCTCGATCGCGCCTTCCTTGAAATAGTCGCCGAACGAGAAGTTGCCGAGCATCTCGAAGAAGGTGTGGTGGCGGGCGGTATAGCCGACATTGTCCAGGTCGTTGTGCTTGCCGCCGGCGCGGACGCACTTCTGCGAGCTGGACGCGCGCGGCCAGGGCGAGGTCTCGGCCCCCGTGAAGTAGTTCTTGAACGGCACCATGCCGGCGTTGACGAACAACAGCGTCGGGTCGTTCTGCGGCACCAGCGGAGCCGACGGGACGACGGCGTGGTCGTTCCGCTGGAAGAAGTCCAGGAAGTGGGTCCGGATCTCGTTCAGGCTCGGCATCGGCTTACTTCACAATCGCTTGGACATGCCCCACCCCCCAGGTGGGAACCTCGGACCCTTTACGAAACCTCGGGCGGTCAGCAAAGCGAAAGGGTGGCGTCCACCCATCCGTAAACGAAAGAGGACGCCCGGGGGTGAGCCCCGAGCGTCCAGCCTCGTCAGGTCGCCGGCGGCCCCCGCGTCGGGTGGCTCGTCGGGACGGACCCGGAATGGCGGAAGGTCCGCCCCGGGGCGTGGGCCGCGGATGGCGCCTTAGAGGGAGCCGTCTTCCTCGTCAGCTTCGCCCGGGCTGGGACCGACCAGCAGTTCTTCCTCGATGACGTCCTTGGCGCCGCGGACCTGCTTTTCGATCTGATCGGCGATGTCCGGGTTCTGGCGCAGGAACTCGCGGACATTGTCGCGGCCCTGGCCGATGCGCTGGCTGTTCCACGAGAACCAGGAGCCCGACTTCTCGATGACGCCGGCCTTCACGCCCAGGTCGATGATCTCGCCCAGCTTGGAGATGCCCTGGCCGTACATGATGTCGAATTCGACCTCGCGGAACGGAGGGGCGGTCTTGTTCTTGACCACCTTCACCCGGACGTTGTTGCCGACGATCTCGTCGCGCAGCTTGACCGAGCCGGTGCGGCGGATGTCGAGGCGCACCGAGGCGTAGAACTTCAGCGCGTTGCCGCCCGTGGTCGTCTCGGGGCTGCCGTACATCACGCCGATCTTCATGCGGATCTGGTTGATGAAGATCACCAGGGTCTTGGCCTTGGAGATCGAGGCGGTCAGCTTGCGCAGCGCCTGGCTCATCAGGCGGGCCTGCAGGCCCGGCAGGCTGTCGCCCATCTCGCCTTCGATTTCGGCGCGCGGCGTCAGGGCGGCGACCGAGTCGATGACGATCACGTCGACGGCGTTAGACCGCACCAGGGTGTCGGTGATCTCCAGCGCCTGTTCGCCGGTGTCGGGCTGGGCGACCAGCAGGTCGTCCAGGTTCACGCCCAGCTTGTGGGCATAGCCCGGGTCCAGCGCATGCTCGGCGTCGACGAAGGCGGCGGTGCCGCCGGCCTTCTGCACCTCGGCCACGACATGCAGGGCCAGGGTCGTCTTGCCCGACGATTCGGGGCCGTAGACCTCGACGATCCGGCCCTTGGGCAGGCCGCCGATGCCGAGCGCCAGGTCGAGACCGAGCGAGCCGGTGGAGTACGACTCCATCTCGACCTTGCCCTTTTCGCCGAGGCGCATGACCGAGCCCTTGCCGAACGCCCGGTCGATCTGGGTCAGCGCCGCTTCCAGAGCGCGCTGCTTTTCACCGTCTTCTTTGCCCACGAGCTTCAATGCCGATTGTGCCATGCCATCACCCTCTATCCCACGATTCCGCGAACCGGACCGGCCCAACCACCGGGCGTTCCGATGAACAAAGGCGTACCGCTTTCGTTCTGAGTTCGCAATACGTTCTTTTTTGAGGGTACGTCCGAATTTGACGTAGGTCAGGACCCGGTCAGCACGAAGGGCGCCCAGTAGATCGGATCGCGCCACTTGCCCTCTCGCGAGAAGGCGAGCTGGGTCGATCGGAGCGCCTGCTGCGGCGTCTCGCCCTTCACGAGGGACGCGTAGAAGCGCTCCATGAAGGCGACAGTCGCCTCGTCGGAAACCGGCCAGAGGGTGGCCATGACGTTCTGGGCGCCGGCCTGATGCAGCGCCTGGGCCAGGCCGTAGACGCCCTCCCCGCTCGCCACCTGGCCCAGGGCGGTCTCGCAGGCCGAGAGGACGACGAGCCGGGTGCCGCGCAGGTCGAGGGACATTGCCTCAAGGGCGGTGAGAATCCCCTCGGCCCCGGCCCCCGCCGGCGCTTGCAGGCCCGCGTTGGCATTGGCGAACGCCAGGCCGGATCGCGAGAGCGCGACCAGCGGATCGCCCTCTTCGCGTGAGCCGGCCAGCCCGATCAGGAAGAAGCCGTGAGTGGCGAGGTGGAGGATGGCAGGCGACCGGGTGGCGGCGATCGCCGCCTTCGTGGCTGCCGGTCCAGCCAGGAACCGACTCGCATAGGCCTTGGCCAGAATCGCATTGACGCCCTCGCCCTCGCTCAGCGCGCCCGGAAGCGGCGCGAAATAGATCTGATCACTGCGCGTACCCGTCACGCGCGCCACCGCCCGCGCGCCGGCCGGCCCTGCCGGCGCCGCGCCGAACGCGGGGCCGCCGACCACCAGCGCCGTGGTCGGGCGCGTCGCCGAGGCCGCGTCCATCAGATCGCGGGGCGCGGTCAGGGTAACCAGTTCGTAGCGCTCCACCAGCGGACGACCCTGCGGATCCGGAAGGGCGGCCAGTGGCGAGACATCCAGCACGTCGTCGGGTCCGAGCAGGATCCGGGAGGCGTCGCCGACGCGGGCCGCCACGGGCTTCCACAGCAGGTCGTAAAAATCACGACCGGCGGACTGCAGTTGCGCGGCGCGCGCGGCCTCGCCGTCGTCCAGCAACATCGCCAGGCGGAAGCGCGACGCGGCGGCGCGGATTGGCGCGAGGTCAGTCCACCAGACCAGCTCGGGCGCGGCGCCGGCCCGCGCCACCACCGCGACCAGCCGCTCCCGCCCAGGTCCTTCGGCGGCGTCCGGGTCGCGGAACGCCAGGAAGTCCACCAGCGCCTCGCCCGGCCGAAGCTTCGCCAGCACGGCCTGAGGCTCGACGGCAGCTGCGACACCGCCCGCCTTGCCGAGCTGGGCCGCAAGCTGGGCTTCGATGTCGTCGATCCGCCGCCGCGCCAGCAGCGCCTCGGCGCTGCCCGCCTTGTCGCGCAACGCCAGCGCCGCGAACTGCGCGCGCAGCTGCCGCAGTTGGCCCAGGAGCGCCACGGTCGAGGCGTCGCTCCGCGTCTGCGCCCGGACGCCGATCTCGCCGGCCACACTGGTCAGCAGGCCCTTGTGGCGAAGCGAAAGGCCCAGGACCTGCATCGCGCCGTCCGCCGGCGCGGCCTCCCGCACAGCGGCGAGGTACTGATCCACGTTTTGGCGATCGTCGCGGAAGAACTGCCGGCGCTGATCCTCGCTCACCGTCCAGAGGCGGCTGGTCAGGAACTCGCCGCCCAGGGTGTGCCAGTTCGACCAGACCTGGACGGCCGGCGCCGGCTGACCCAGCCGGCGGATCGCGTGGCCCAGCGCCGCCAGCGAACGCAGGGCGTCCGGATGGCTGCCGCCCAGCATGACCCGCTGCAGGCCGAAGGTGGGGACCAGGACGTTCACGGCGTCCGCCGGGAGCCCCGCCTCGATCAGCAGCTCGCCCATCTCGGTCGCCCGCGCGAGGTCCGCGGCGGCGGCCGGCACGCGGGAGGCGCGGCGCGCCTCGTCACCGCCCCCGCCGGCGCCATCCTCGCTGACGTAGGTGATCTGCCGGTCGTCGGCGTATTTCCGCCCCATCGCCTCGGCCCTGGCGATCGCCTGCGTCAGGTCGCCCTCGACCGGCTTTCGCATGCAGTCGAAGACCTCCTCGATGTCGGCGCCGACCTGCACCATCATCTGGGACAGGACGACCCGCGCCTCATCCCGCTTGCCCGCGCGCAGCAGCAGGCGGGCGAGTTCGGGCGAGGCTGTGCAGCATCGACGGTAGAGCGCCTCGGCCTCGGCGAAGCGCCCGGCCTGCTCCGCAACCTCGGCCTGGGTGGCGACCACCTTTACCCGTAGATCGACGAGGCCGGCCGGCGGGCCGATGGCGGGGTTGTCCGCGCTCAGCGCCGCTTCGCGCTCCAGCGGCGCCAACGCGGCCTGCTCCAGGGCGAGCGCCTCCTTGAACCGGCCGGCACGCTCGTAGAAGGGCCCCAGCACCCGCTCGGCGTTGCCGGTGCTAAATTGGTCGAACAACCGCTTCTGGTATTTCCAGACGTCGCCGCCGACCGGATAGCCGTGGATCTGTTGGGTGAACAGGGATTGGTTCTCGGCGATCCGGGCCTTGGCGATCTGCTGCAGCATCCGCTCCGCCTCGTCCGGCCGCGTCGAGGCGTACAGTTGCGCCAGGCGCTCTTGCAGCACCTCCACACGATAGGCGGCCTCCGAGCCGTTGCCATGAGTCAGGCGCGTGGCGAGCCTTTGCTTGAGGAAACGCTCGGCCTCGCTGTAGCGCCCGGTGAATTCGAGCGTGTCCGCGACCGCCAGCTCAAGCTTCGCCGTCTCGCCTTCCTGCTGGCCATCCCGGGCAGCGCTGGCGTTCATCGCCGCGGTCAGCCGATCCAGCGAGCTACGATAGGTGATGGCGAGGAACTGGGCGGAGCTGCACGCGCGAGGGTCGCGGCCGACCCGCCAGATGCGGCCGTAGAGTTCCGGGTCGAGCCCCTGGAAGCGCCCCAGCAGCCCGAGATCGGACAGTTGTTGCGAGGTGAGCGCGCGCGCAACCGCCGGCCGGGCCGCCGGCGTTCTGTCGGGCTTTGCAGCCAGGGCGGCGAGCGGCGCGAGAGCCAGCAAGGCCGCAAGGCCCAGGCGGCCCAGCCATCCCCGGCCAGGCCGGCCACGCGATGTCCCGGTCAGCATCGCAGGCCACTCCATCCGCAATCAGCTTTCCTCGATGTGGACGCCTGATTCCCCAACAAGCGCGACCTCGGAGAAGTCGAGTTCTTCCTGGAGGAGAAGAAAGGCGTCGGGCCCCACCCGCTGTTCGGCGCGCAGCTCCTCCAGCCGTTCGCGCTGGCGACGGATGGCCTTGAGGCCCAGGCGACGCTTCTCAGCCAGGGCGGGCGGATCGGCGGCCGTGGCGGCGCCGCGGTGAACCTCGAACCCGTACCGCCAATGATCGGCGGCGGGGCCGGACTTGCCCTCCAGCGTGCCCAGGGCCGCGGTGGCCAGATCGGCGCGCACCTGCGCCATCTCGGTGTCGAGGCCGTCCCGGCCGTCCAGTTTCAGCAGACGGACCAGCGGGCCCAAGGTCAGGCCCTGGACCACCAAGGTCGCCAGCACGACAGCAAAGGCGGTGAGCACGATCAGGTCCCGCTCGGGGAAGGACGCCGGCAGGGCGAAGGCCGTCGCCAGGGTCACCAGCCCGCGCATGCCGCACCAGCCGACCAGCAGGCTCTGGCGCACGTTCGGCGCCGGACTGGCCCCGCGCAGCCAGCGGAAGACCGACGACAGACGGGTGTAGAGCAGCACCCAGACGACACGCACGACGATCAGGCAGCCGATGACGGCCAGGGCGAAGATACCCGCCTCGCGAAGGCGTTCGGGCTCCATGGCTCCCACGATGGAGCGCGCCTGGAAGCCCATCAGCAGGAAGGCCAGCACGTTCAGCAGGAACACCGCGGTGGTCCAGACGGCGAAGCTGTGGATCCGCATCCGCGGGGCCGTGGTCAGGGCCGCGGTCCGGGCGATGGTCATGGCGAAGGCGACCAGGCACAGCACCGGCGAGACGCCGAGCCGCTCGGCGAGGATCCAGACCCCGAAGCAGCTGACGAACTCCATCAGGTTGCCGCCCAGGGTGCCGGTCACGAACGGGGTCAGGTAGCGGAACAGCCGGGCGATGACGTAGCCCAGGAGCAGGCCGCCCGGCGCGGCCAGTCCCAGATGGATCGCCAGGTTGGTGTCGACGCCGCCTTCGGTGTGCATGGCGGTGGCCGCGCCGAACAGCAGCAGGGCCGTGGCGTCGTTCAGCAGGCTCTCGCCCTTCAGCACCGTCACCGAGCCCCGCGGCATGCTGACATTGCTGAGCACCGCCGTTGCGGCCGCCGCGTCGGGCGGCGCCACGATCGCGCCGAGGGCCAGGGCGGCGTACAGCGGCAGGCCGATCATGGTCACGCCCAGCCAGGCGACGGCGCCCGCGCTGAACAGCACCGCCAGGACGGCCAGGGCGAACAGCGGCCGCCACAGCCGCCAGACGGTCCGGGCGGGGAAATCGAAGGCCGCGTCCACCAGGGCCGGGGCGATGAACAGGGCCAGGGCCATGTGCGGGTCGAGGCTGATCTCCGGCGCGCCGGGGACCAGGGCCAGCACCACGCCGGCCGCCGCCAGCATGGTCGGATAGGGAATGGCCAGGCGGCGCGAGACCTGCAGCAGGACGATCGCGACGGCCATCAGGGCGAGGAGGCTCTCGAAGAAGCTCATCGCGCCGCCCCCAGTCCCCGGTCGATCCAGTCGGCGGCGGCCAGGCCGCTCTCCCAGGCGCCGTGGACGGTGGAATAGTCGTGCGCCGAACAGGCCTCGCCGGCGAAGCAGATCCTGCTGCTGGGCGGCCGGGCCAGGACGGCCCGCGCGTCGGCATGGCCGGGCTCGGCGTGGCTGTACGAGCCGAGGATGGTGGGCTCGTGTCCCCAACGGGTCGCCATGAGGGGGGTCAGCGAGCCGACGAAGGCCGAGCCCAGCAGCTCGCGCAGCTCGGCGGAGACGAAATCGAAGGTCGCCGCATCGCCCGCGGCCTCGAGATCGCGCGCCAGGGTCCCGCCCAGGAACACTTCGACCAGCGGGCGGCCGAAGGGACGCAGGTAGTAGCTGCCGGTCCCGGCCCGATCCAACTGGCCCAGCAAGTGCGATTCCGGCGGCAGGGCGTCAGGCTCGGACATGGCCAGGAAGACCTTGTTGTCCAGGCCCAGGGGCAAACGGGCGGCCGCGTGCAGGTGATCGTCGAGCGCGGGGACGAAGCGGATGTCGCCGCGGGCCAGGATGTTGCTGGAGACGGCCACGATCGCGGCGCGGGCGCGGATCGTCCCGCGGTCGGTCTCGAGGGTGACGCCCTGCCCTTCCCGGATCGCAGTGACCCGCGTTTCCAGCGCTGTCGGCACGCCGGCGCCCTGGTCGACGATGAAGGCGCCGTAGCCGCTGGGCAGGCGCCAGTTCGTATCCGTGGCCGCGTCGTCATAGGCCAGGAAGTCGCGGATCGAGAGCTGGTCCAGCTCGACCCCGTTCAGGAAGCTGCTGAGGCCATCCAGGAACGGTCGCCACGGGTCGCCGGGCTCGACGGCGTCGGAGGCGCGGTCGCTGGCCGGTGGGTCGTGGCGTAGGCGCTTGCCGAGCCGCTCATACGCCGCCCAGGCCTCGTGCTGCGCCCGGACGGGAAAGTCGATGTTGTGGAGCTGCCGCCGCCAGGCGCCCTCGCTGCGATCCAGGCAGCGGCCTTGGGCCTCGGCCAGTGCGACCAGCGGATTGTGCTCGGCCGAGTGCAGCCAGCCGCACCCGAGGTCCACGCACGCGCCCTGCAGGTCGATGGTGTGCGCCCGGCCGCCCAGCCGCGGCAGGGCTTCGATCAGCAGCACCGAGCGGCCGCGCTCGACCAGGCGCCGGGCCGCGGCGATACCGGCCGCGCCGCCGCCGACGATGGCGACGTCGGGCTCGCGCTCGGCAGACGTCAGGTCGGGCACCGATCCTCCGTGGCGACAGCGTCGGGCGGCTGTCGACGATCCGCCCGGCCCTCACCATGTCATGAAATCCGCCGGCCGCTAGCCGCCCGCAGCGACCTGCGTCGCCTGGGGCGCATCCCAGCCGCCACCGAGGGCCTTGTAGAGCGCGACGACCTGGGTGTTGAGCGTGGTCTGGGCGGCGGCCTCGGCGTCCTCGGCCTCCAGCAATGTCCGTTCGGCGTCGAGCAGGGTCAGGAAGTCGGTGGCGCCCTCGCGATACCGGACCCGCGCCAGTTCGGCGGCGCGGCGCGAGGCGGCCGAGCGCTGGGCCAGGCTGGCGACACGGGCCTGAGTCTGGGCGTAGGCGACCAGGGCGTTCTGGACATCCTCCAGCGCCAACAGGACGGTCTGGTCGTAGGTGGCCAGGGCCGCGTCGTTGCGGGCCTGCTGGACGCGCAGACGGGCCTGGGCGCCGCCGAAGTCGAGAGCCGGCCAGGACACGGCAGGGGCCAGGCTCCACATGCGACTGGCGTCGCCGCCAAGCGACGACAGGTCGCCCGACAGGAAGCCGACGAAGCCGGTCACCGTCACCCGCGGGAAGAGGTCGGCGGTGGCCACGCCGACCCGGGCGGTCTGGGCGGCCAGGCGGCGCTCGGCGGCGGCCACGTCGGGCCGGCGGCGCAGCAGGGCGGACGCATCGCCGATCGGCAGGGCGCGGGCCAGCACCCGGCGCGGCCGCTCGGGCGCGAGCTGGGCGTCCAGGGCTCCGGGCCGCTCGCCGACCAGCACCGCCAGCCGGTGCGAGGCCTGGGTCGCCTGGATCGTGAACAGCGGGATGCTGGACTCGGTGGCCGACAGGGCCGCCTGGGCGCTGGCGACGCCGACCGCATCGCCCAGGCCCACTTCGAAG
>Ga0209026_1000762_pt1 | contig 18053 bp, 13 predicted proteins | sample AraplaCL_Col_mCL_FD_184262 | JGI IMG/M metagenome (GOLD analysis project Ga0209026, IMG submission 184262) | Arabidopsis root microbial communities from the University of North Carolina, USA - plate scrape CL_Col_mCL (SPAdes) (version 2) | ecosystem: Host-associated > Plants > Roots >... | reverse complement strand
GATGCATCCCTGGGCTGGCAGACCTATATTGATATGCAAAAATCTGACAAGGCGAAGAAAGAAGAAGAGCGCCATTGGTGGAATTAAAGTGAATGAATTATTATTTACAGACGTCTTCTTCTAAACACATGATTATATTTGGCTATGTCATCTACCAACCTGCTGAACATTGCCAAACGGCTGAAAACCATGTCGCACCTGGGCCTTACCTATGCCAATAACGAGTACGACGCCGACCGCTACAAAGAACTCGAACAAATTAGTTTGGAGCTGATGAACATGGTTACTGAGCACCCGCTCGAAATATTGACCACCTACTTTCATCAGAAGAAAGAATATATCACACCCAAGGTGGATATCCGTGCGGTGATATTCAATAATGAGAACGAGATATTGCTGGTGAAGGAAAAATCGGACGGACGATGGTCGTTACCGGGCGGCTGGGCCGATATCGGGCTTTCGCCTGCGGATGTGGCTGTAAAGGAAGCGCTGGAAGAAACCGGCTTTACCGTTAAGCCTGTAAAATTGTTGGCCGTGATGGATAAACGTTGCCATACGCACCCACCGGAGCTTGATTATGTTTATAAAATTTTTATTCATTGCCGGATCATCCATGGCGAATACCACCCGGCCTTTGATATTTTGGAAGTGGGCTTTTTTGCACGTAACGCTATACCACCACTATCGTTAGACCGGGTTTTACCGGCGCAGATAGACCTGATGTTTGATTATCGGGATGATCCGGATAAAGTGGCCATAGTGGATTAATTTTAAAGACCTTAATGATGAAAAACGCAAACATACCAACGCTTTATGAATGGGCAGGCGGAATGGAAACCTTTGAAAAACTAACCGTACTGTTTTATGCAAAGGTTTTGAAAGACGAAATGCTTGAGCCTATATTCAGGCACATGTCGCCGGAGCACCCTAAACACGTAGCGCATTTTATTGCAGAGGTTTTTAAAGGCCCCGAAACCTACAGCCAGCAGGAAGGTAGCCATTATAAAATGATACAAAAGCATTTTATGAAACACCTGACCGAGGCGCACCGCCAGCGATGGGTGGCTTTGTTGTTACAATCGGCAGATGAGATAGCGTTACCCAACGACCCTGAATTTCGGTCTGCGTTTATGGCTTATATTGAGTGGGGAACGCGCATCGCTGTAATTAACTCAAATATTGACGAAATACCCTTGCACCCCGAGGCACCGATGCCCAAATGGGGATGGGGCGAACCTGGCGGGCCTTATATTCCCTGAAAAAAAACCTCCCCAATTATTATTGAGGAGGTGGTCTATAATTGGTCAGTCAACACAACCGCATGGTTAGTGCGGTATTTCTTTTAAGCCGCACTGTCCAGCGCTATTTTTTCAGTTTTCAGGCTTTTTTCTATCTGGCTGATGGCATATACGGTTTTGAAGAAGGAGTCGGGTGTAACCGAAATGGTATCGATACCCTGTTCAACCAAAAACTGCGCAAAATCTGGAAAATCCGATGGGCCTTGCCCGCAGATACCCACCTTAACGCCTTCTTGTTTTGCCGTTCTGATGAGCATTTTGATCATTGATTTTACGGCGTCGTTGCGCTCATCGTAAATATGAGCAACTAAAGATGAGTCGCGATCCAAACCTAAAACTAATTGGGTTAAGTCGTTAGAGCCTATAGAGAAGCCATCTATATGTTTAGCGAATTGATCGGCCATGATCACATTTGATGGCAGTTCCGCCATCAGGAATACTTCCAAACCATCTTCACCCCTGTTCAGGCCGTATTCATTCATTACTTCGTAAACCTGTAAAAGCTCTTTTACAGTACGGCAGAAAGGTATCATCACCACCACATTTTTCAGTCCCAGTTTTTCGCGAACGAGTTTGATCGCTTTGCACTCTAAACCAAAAGCTTCTTTGTATTCGGGCGAATAATAGCGCGATGCGCCTCTCCAGCCTATCATCGGGTTTTCTTCGGTAGGTTCGAAGTACTTGCCGCCTAACAGGTTAAAGTATTCGTTACTCTTAAAATCAGAAAAGCGTACGATCACTTTATTAGGATAAAATGCTGAGGCAATACGAGCGATGCCGCAAGCCAGTTTCTGCACGAAGAAATCTTCTTCATCTTTAAAGCCACGGGTCAGATTATTGATCTGAGCGGTCAGGTCAGCGTCATTGAGCTCTTTGTGGTGCATTAAGGCCATCGGGTGCACCTGGATATAGTTATTGATGATAAACTCCTCGCGAGCTAAACCAACACCTTTGTTTGGGTAATGCGAAAAGTTAAAGGCCATATCGGGCGAAGCAACATTAAGCATAACCGGTGTTTCTGTTTCGGGAAGATCGTCCAGGTTATATTTCAATTCTTTAAAGGCGATGGCGCCGTTATAGATCAACCCGTTATCGCCTTCGGCGCACGACGCGGTGATTAGCTGATCCTGCTTTAATATTTCCGTCGCGTTAATGCAGCCGACAATAGCTGGCACCCCTAACTCACGGGCAACGATAGCCGCGTGGCAGGTACGGCCGCCTTTATTGGTGATGATGGCAGATGCGATTTTCATGATCGGCTCCCAATCCGGGTCAGTCATATCGGTAACCAAGACATCTCCTTTTTTAAAGTCGATATGGGTGAGATCATCTTTATGTTTTGCCACCAGAATGTTTACATTTCCGCTGGCAATTTTATCGCCAACAGCAATCCCTTTTAAAATTAGCTGTTCAGCGCGGTTGGCTTCGTCAATAGCGTAGCCCGTGATGGTATTGTATTGCTTGCGGGAGTGAATTGTTTCAGGACGGGCCTGAACGATGAACAGCTGGCCAGTGGCGCCGTCGACAGCCCACTCGATATCCATCGGGCACCAGCGGTTTTTAATGCGTGAATAATGCTCTTCGATAGTGACTACCCAACGGGCTAATTGCAACACCATCGCATCGCTCAGGCAAAAACAATTGAGTTCTGATTTGGTAGTATCCACGATCTTTACTCTTTCGGTAGCAGTATCTCCATACACCATCTTCTTATCCTTAACGCCTAATTTGCGTTCGATGATGGAGTCGAAACCTTGTTTCAATGTTGGTTTAAATACCATAAATTCATCCGGAGAAACAGAGCCCTGTACGATCAATTCGCCCAAACCGTATGAACCGTTGATAATAACGGCATCTTTAAAACCGCTTTCAGTATCCAGCGAGAACGCTACACCAGAGGCGGCCAGATCCGATCGTACCATTTTCTGCACGCAAACAGAAAGGCCGATATCAAAGTGATCGTATTTAAAGCTTTCGCGATAGCTGATAGCCCTGTCGGTAAACAATGATGCGAAGCAGTCGCGCACAGCATCCAATAAACCGTCAATGCCGCTTACATTTAAGAATGTTTCCTGCTGCCCGGCAAATGACGCGTCGGGCAGGTCTTCGGCTGTAGCCGATGAACGTACCGCCACATCGACATTATCCTGGTTATAAATAGCTGAAAGCTCGTGGTAAGCGTTGGTGATCTGCTCGGTTAAAACCGGAGGGAAAACACCCGCCGCTACCATACGCCTTACCTTTTGTCCGCAACGGCGTAAAGCATCCAGGTCATTTAGGTCGGTGGCACTAATAATGCTTTTGATCTGCTCTTCAAGTTGATTATACGAAATGTATTCCTTGTAAGCAGCTACAGTGATGATATAGCCACCGGGTATGCGGATATTTAGTTTGGTAAGGTGTTGGATCATTTCGCCCAGAGAGGCATTTTTTCCGCCAACAATATCTATATTATCAATGCCAACCTCGTTGAGGTTTAAAATGAACTTTGTATGTTTCATAACAATTGGTTTTATGTGATGGATAACAATACAAAGAACAGGCTTAAAATCGAAAGGACTTGAAGTGAAGTTAACCAATTTTGATACTATCTTAACCACTGTTTTGTATATATGGTATAAAATAGGTTATCTTAGTACTATAATATGAATCCACAACTTTATAAAGTAGCTGCAAGTGCCGAATACTCGTTCAGTATCAAACACGATATTGTCTCGTATTTTTATAATCAGCTACATTATCACCCCGAAGTTGAACTGGTGCATATTATCCGCGGTACAGGCAGCAGGTTTATCGGCGACAGCGTAAACAGCTTTAGAGAAGATGAACTTGTGCTGATCGGCTCCAACCTGCCCCACCTGTTTCGAAACGATGATGACTATTATAATGATCTGCCCGGCTTAAAGGCCGAATCGGTAACCGTGCACTTCTTACCAGAGATATTTGGCACAGCATTTTTAAATATCCCGGAGAATAAACCTATCAGCGATTTGCTGGAAAAAGCGCAGTATGGCATCACCATACATGGTAAAACAAAAGAGTTGGTCAAGAAACAAATGGAAGCGTTGAGCTTTGCCGGTAAAAGCGAACGCATTATCTTACTCATGCAGTTGTTAAATACCATTGCAGCGGCGCCGGATAACAAAACTATCGCGCATTTTAGTGGCAATCATGTGCTTAACAAATCGGACGAAAGCCGTTTAAACCGGGTTTACCAATACACGTTAAATAATTACAATCACGAGATCACTTTAAAAGAGATAGCGGCCATTGTTTATATGGTGCCCCACTCCTTTTGCCGTTATTTTAAACAACGCACCAAAAAAAGGTATTCGCAGTTTATATTGGAGGTACGCGTAAGCCAGGCTTGCAAATTATTATCGGGAACAGATTACAGCATTGCCGTGGTTTGTTATGAAAGCGGCTTTAAAAATTTCAGCAACTTTAACAGGCACTTTAAAGCCATTGTGGGTAAATCGCCTTTAGAGTACCGCAAGAGCTACCGGACTTTGCAATAACACTTACAATTTGTAGCTTTAGACCGCCATTTATAAGTGTCAAAATGAAAAATAAAATCTCAGCGTTATTTACCACCTTATTGCTATTAACAGCTCCTACTTTTGCCAGAGTAAAATCCGGCGATACGGTTATCCATAGCAATGGCAACCCCATCATCAGGCATAAATTTACTGCCGACCCCGCCGCTATGGTTTATAAAGGACAAGTTTACCTATATACTGGGCATGATGTTGCACCCACGGGCCGCGCGAGCTATGTAATGCACGACTGGCTATGTTTTTCATCGCCGGATATGATAACCTGGACAGAGCATCCGAGTCCGCTAAGCGTTAAAGACTTTGCCTGGGCCGAGGATGATGCCTGGGCCGGGCAGGTAATTGAACGCAACGGTAAGTTTTATTGGTATGTGGCAATAAGCCATGGCACTATACACGGCAAGGCTATTGGCGTAGCGGTGAGCGACAGCCCTACCGGGCCTTTTAAAGATGCACGTGGCTCTGCTATTATTACCAACGACATGACCACCGACACCAAGATCAGTTGGGATGATATTGATCCAACTGTTTTTATTGACGATGATGGGCAGGCTTATTTATGCTGGGGCAACACTTATTGCTACTATATAAAATTAAAGCCAAACATGATCGACGCGGATGGCCCGATACACAAGATCGATGATTTGCCGCATTATACCGAAGCACCCTGGCTGCACAAGCACAACGGATGGTATTATCTGAGCTACGCTTATGAATTCCCGGAAAAGACCGCTTACGCGATGAGCCGCAGCATAAACGGGCCTTGGGTGTACAAAGGCATATTGAACGAGCTGGCTGGCAACTCGAACACCAATCACCACGCCATTATTGATTTTAAAGGAAAAACATATTTTATTTACCACAATGGCGCTTTGGTGCCCGACGCAGGCAGCTTTCACCGCTCAGTTTGTATTGATTATCTGTACTACAATCCAGATGGTACAATGAAACGCGTTGTAATAACCAGCGAAGGCGTAAAACCTGCCAAGTAAAAAAGGCTCCGATAATCCGGAGCCTATATGTATTGATAAATAGATGCCTGCTTAAGCGCGCATTACGCCGATATGCTCTCCATTCCAGTCAGGGAATAATGATTTATCGTTTTTGATGTTGAGGTGCCTGTCGGCAACTTCGCTGAATACTGAGCGGAAGTCGGTACTTACCGCTAAATCGCGGCCGTCTTCCAAAGTTTCGAGGCTCATTGGCTGCACTTTGTTGTGCACTATACCACCGTTAACATCGTTACCCAGGATAAAGTTACATGATGCACGACCGTGGTCGGTACCGCCGGTACCATTTTGCTTAACCGTACGGCCAAACTCGGTCATTGTCATCAGGGTAACATCATCGGTATACTGACCAAGATCTGTCCAGAAAGCTACGATACAGTTACTTAGGTCGTTTACGTTACGGGCGAAGATGCCGGTATCCGATCCCTGGTTAAAGTGGGTATCCCAGCCGCCCGATTCGGTAAAGGCGATCTCCAGGCCAACATCCATCTTAATTAACTGGGCAATTTGTTTTAAAGAATTACCTACCGAAGTATTGGGATAAACAGCGCCATTGGCCGGTTTATAGTTTTTAATATCTGTTTTTTGCAACATCTTCATCGCGTCAAAACTTTCCTTACCTGTTGATTTTAACAGGCTCGATGAAGTTTGATCATACAAGTCTTCGAAGCTTTTTGCAGCCATATTTACACCCGAAGGATTGCCACGCATCTGGATAGCGAAATCCTGCAAGTTACTAATAGCAACTGATGGGTTATCGCCATAGAACGAACGAGGTAAAGCTGAAGTTAAGCTCACTGCCTGGAACGGCGTAGCAGGCGTACCGGCATCGTGACCCAACAAACCAACCGCGCGGTTTAACCAGCCGCTTGCAGTGCCTTTGTTGAACGGCGTACCCGATTCCATATAATCCTGCGCATCAAAGTGCGAGCGGGTATTATTTGGCGAGCCGATACCATGTACTATCGCTAAACGCTTGTCGCGGAAGAGTGGCTCAAAAGCACTCATTGATGGGTGTAGGCCCCATTTGCCGTCAAGATCGATCAACGGAGCTTTGTTACCTGTTTTAGCTGCTGACAAAAACAAGGTTGGGCGATTGGTTTGCAGATATTGCTCGGTAAATGGTGTTACAGCCATTAAGCCGTCCATCGCGCCACGCTGAAAAATACAAACCATTGTCTTTTTCTTTTTGTATGGGCTGATGATCTTGTCGCTGGCTGCGGCTTCTGCGATGAACGATGGGATACCGCCCATCAAACTTATTCCAAATAAGGCTAATCCGCCTGCTTTAAGGAAACCTCTTCTCGATGTCATGATCTATATTTTTTAGGTGTGTGTCTTGTTTCAGTTAAATCTTCAATATTAACGGCGTTGATATTCAGGCGAACCGATCAATATCCCGACAACCTGCGACAGCATCGTGTTTTGACCCGGGTTGTTTTGCATCGCATACATCAGCCTGTCGTTAGCCGCGCCGCCGCCTTTATTCAATTTTGGTTTGTAATTTTTAGCATCGTTAACTTTCGCGTCCATCATTGGGTCTTGCGCAGCTTCCATGCTTGCAGCTTGTGCTGATGGGGTTTTACCTGCGGCATCATCTACTTTCTTTACCAGATCTGGGTCGTTAAGCATCGGCGTTAAGCGCGCAATAGTTTGATCCAGGTTACGCTCAGGCATGATCAGTTTGCCGTAAGTTGACAGACCTTCCTGCGCGCTTTCGGGCTCGTGATTATTATTAAGGGCTTTCAGGTCGAATGAAATGCCTGGGATACGCTTGGTAGCCAGGGCTAAACCAAAGTTCATGCGGTTAAGTAACGCGCCTGTGTTGATCCAATATTGACCTTTATCAGGGAAACCGGTTGGAGCCTGATAGTAATATAATTTCTGGCCCATCTTGGTGATCCACAAATAAAGCGGATAAGGTGCGGTAATATGCGCGTTTAAAGCACGTACCGAACTGATAGCAAGTTCAAACGGCGATTTTGTTTTTTCGCGTAAAGCCTGGCCATTCCAAAACTCGGGTGCCGAAGCCATTGTGATCAAAACCTCTTTGATATCGCCGTCGTGATCGGTAAACGATTTGGCCATTTTATCTAATAAGCTTTGTGACGGGTTATCGCTCACAAAACGTACTGCTATTTTTTTAGTGATGAATTTAGCTGTAGATGGGTTGTGTGCCAGCATCTCTAACAGATCAACCCCTTCCTGGTAACCACCGCCTGCAGGGAAGGTATGGCCCAAAACCACTTTCTGACCTTCGTCGTGACGGTTGGAAGCAAATAAAAAGTCGCCCTCGTGTACCGAACCATTTCCGCCTGCATTGTTACGGGCATATTTTCCATACTCACCCATCGGGTAGATGGTCCAGCCTGTTAATACTTTCGCTGCCTGCGTAACATCGGTTTGGGTATAACCGCCATCAACACCTAAAGTATGCAGTTCCATTACTTCGCGGGCATAGTTCTCATTTAAACCTTGTGCCTTTTTAGCTTTTTGCGCATTGGCTAAAAATTTAGCTTGAGGCGAGTTTGGATTAGCCTCCATCATTTGCTGTTGCTGCTGTTCTATAAACTGCGCGCGCCTTGCGTTTGGTTGTTTGGCGTTGGGATTTACACCTACGCTGCTAAAATTATCCAGAAAGTATAGCATGGCCGGCGATTTGGCTGTTGCCAAAAGCAGCTTATCAAATTTGCCTAACACATTTGGGCGGATGGCATCGCGCTCGTAAACCGGGATAAACTCGGCGCAATCGTTTTTGGTAAAGGATACATTAAAGTGGTTGAACCAGAAATCGGTCAGTACCTCTTGCAACTGGTTATTGGTATAGGTAGCCCTGTATATTTTTGAATTAACAAACTGGCGCAAAAGCTCCTGCTGCGGTTTTAAACCATTTTTATCCATGTAAGCTTTGATCTGCTCGCGGTACTCTTTTTTATCTGTTTTTAACGCGTTAACCGAATCTTTGCTAATAATACCTTCTTTAACAGCCATACGTACCAGTTGGCCTGCTTTTGGATACTCGGCTACGATCTGTTCGTTGGTCAGGGTGAGATCCTTGTACTGAGCAAGCATGCTATCCAAAGCGGGATCAGGCTGCTTCGCCTCCAGCTGTTGCTGGAACCATTTTTCGAGGCCCATGTTAACCACGGCATCAATTTGCCCCGGTGTTGCGCCATAAGTAAACCTGTTTAATAAATGTGCCGCCGCCTGGCGCTCCGTTAAGCCCGCCTTTTTGTAAGGGAACGAATAAGATTTTTCGGGTAAGCGTGGCCCTCTGAAAAACGAGGTGAGCATTACCGCACTTGCGGTAAACGCAGCAAATAGTAAAAGGTACTTAAACTGAGCTTTCATAATAAATAGCTTTAGGTTAGCATTTAACTGTCAGACGGTTAAAAATTGCCGAAGTTTAATGAGGTGGTTAAATTTAATGAAAATCAGATGAAATTTATTGTTCAGCTAAAAGTATAACAGAAATCAACGCTTATAGATTTGATTAAAAATTATTTAAGTTTTAGTGAAAGAAACTTAATTGTTACATCATATTGGCTATTGATAAAATTATTACTTTAGCATTTATGAATATTAAGAAACAAATCCTTGTTATTGCCTTAGTGATCTATCTGCCAGTGCAAACCATGGCCTGGGGACAGCTTGGGCATCGCGTTGTTGCACAAATAGCAGACAGTTATTTAACTCCGAAAGCGCGTTTGGCTTTAGAAAAAATATTAGGTAACGAGTCGCTGGCGATGGCGGCTAACTGGGGCGATTTTATCAAATCCGATCCAAATTACCGTTACCTGTCATCGTGGCACTATGTTGATCTGAAAGCTGGTGAAAGCTTTGCCGATGCAAAAACCTACCTCGAAACTGACACCATACCCAATGCTTATAACAAGTTGAACTTTATGATCAAACAGTTAAAGACCAACAAGGCTTTATCTGCCGATAAAAAGTTAATGTATGTACGCATGATCATCCATATCGTGGGCGATATCCACCAGCCTTTCCATGCCGGCCGTGCCGATGATCAGGGCGGTAATAAAATACAGTTGATGTGGAATGGCGAACAAACCAACCTGCACAGCGTTTGGGATACCAAGTTAATTGAAACACAACAATACAGTTATACCGAATACGCGCACAACCTTAACCATACCACTGCCGCGCAACGTGCCGAGTGGCAAAAAGCCAGCCTGATGCAGATCATTTGGGAATCAAACCAGATTGCCGAATCGTTATATGGCGAGATCAAAGAACCGAATCAAAAGATCAACACCTATAATTATATATTCGCGCATATCCATACTGCCGAAGAGCAAATGCTGAAAGGCGGCGTGAGGCTTGCCGGTATTTTGAACGGTATTTTTGGATAAAAAACTAAAAACCATGTCTGCTGCCCTATTAAACCAACAATATGAGTTGCTCAAAGGTAGCAGACAGGTATTATTTGACTATTGCGAAAAGATTTCGAAAGAAGATTTCACCAAAAAAATGCCACAATTCGGCCATGGCAGTATACGCAATTTGTTTACTCATATTGCCGATGTGTATATCCACTGGCTGCAGAACTTCGCGTTAAGCAAACTAACACCCTACCCTAACCCGGCAGATATTTACCAGATGAGCGATGTGCACCGGATCTTTTCACAAGCAGATCAATGTGTTGATGACTTTATAGCTCATTTTGGTGGAGATGTGAATAAAGAGTTTACCGGTACTGTCCCCGAAAGTAACAAAACCCTTACCACTACCCCGTTAACGTTATTTACCCATGTGCTTACGCACGAATTTCATCACAAAGGGCAGATCCTCTCAATGAGCCGCCAATTGGGTTACACCCCTGTTGATACTGACGTGATCCGCACCTAGCACTTGTTTATATGTTGATAAATTAACTATCAGCTAATAAAATGTTAGGTTAATTTAGCATCCTATTATTTAATAAAAACAACACCGTGAAACTAAACAGATCGATACCTTTAGCTTTGGCTTTTATTGCCTCGGCTATAAGCCAAACCTTCGCGCAAAATGCTGCAGCCATTATGGCCCGTAAGCAAGTGCCTATCTTATGCTATCACCAGATACGCGACTGGAAGCCAACCGACTCCAAAAGCGCTAAGGATTATATCTGCCCTATCGCCACTTTTAAGGCGCATATGAAATTGCTGGCTGATGAAGGTTACCATACCATTTTACCAGATCAGCTTTACGCTTATCTGACAACTGGCGCAGCCTTGCCAAGCAACCCCATCATGCTGACATTTGATGATACCGACCTTGACCAATATACCATTGCCGATCCGGAATTAAAGAAATATCATTTTAAAGCGGTTTATTTTGTGATGACAGTATCGCTTGGCCGCCCGCATTACATGACGCCCGACATGGTAAAAAAACTATCCGACGAGGGAAACATCATCGGCAGCCATACCTGGGACCACCATATGGTGACCAAGTACTCGCACACTTCGGGTATGAAGATGGCGCCCGATAAAAAACATCCGAACGGCTACACCAAGCCAATAGATGATTGGGTTACCCAAATAGATAAACCAACCAAAAAACTGGAAGAAATTACCGGCAAAAAGATCGATTACTTTGCCTATCCGTTTGGCTTGTGGAACAAGATGGCTATAGCAGAGATCAAGAAACATGGTTTTAAAGCAGCTTTTTCATTAGCTGATAAACGCGATGACGCCGATCCGTTGTTTACCATCCGCCGGATTATTACCAGTGGATTTTGGTCGCCTAAAACTTTGAGTACCAGTATCAAGCAATCATTTTAGCTGTTTGAGTTAGCTAATTTAGATTAAACAGATTAATGAAAGGTTATGGTAGATGATACCGTAACCTTTTTCTATTGTTACCGGTTGTAGCTAATGGCTTATTAACTGTGGTAAAATGATCCGGATGTAAACGGGGGACTTGCGTGTGGGGTAAGCGCCCCCTCTGCGCCGCTCGGCACGCCGCCGCTGGTAATACTGTTATGGTTAATAATATGTATTTGGGGTACCTGCCATTGTTTGCGTAGCGATGTGCGGATAATCGGAGACTGAACTTTTTGATCCTTGTTGTTAATTATCATGTTCAAATGTAGAATTATTTATCGGATAGCGCTAAGATACTAACTTGTAATTTAATTGCAGGTTAAATACAATCCGGGTCTACTCTTTTCTCCAGCTCTGCCCTCTTTTCTTCTTCGCGCTCTTTGTCCTTACCTATCAATTTTAACAAGGTTGGCAGTACGATCAATAACAGCGGCAAGGCAAACAGCAAACCGCCTATCACCGCGATAGCCAAAGGCTGGTGCAATTGAGCGCCTGTTCCTAAACCTAAAGCTAAGGGCAGCAGGGCGATGATGGCCCCGGTAGCAGTCATTAATTTAGGGCGCAAACGTTCGGCGATGGCGTGTACGATGCTTTGTTCGCTACTCCATTCCAGTTTACCGGTATCGTACTGATGGTAGGTAAAAATGGCGTTTTCGGCAATAATGCCGATGATCATGATGATACCGGTGTAACTACCTACGTTTAACGGCGTGTTGGTGATGAGTAATCCCAATAAACAACCGGCAGCGCCCAATACAGCTAAACCGATAATGATGGCGGCAGCGGCAAAATTGCGGAACAGTACCAGCAGCACGATAAATACCAAAATACTCGATGTTATTAATATGGCCATCAGCTCCTTAAATGCCTGTTGTTGCTGGGCGTAATCGCCACCGTACTCAATGTGGTAACCGGCGGGCATATTTAAAGTAGCTAATGATTTTTGTATGTCTTTTAACGTACTGCCCAGATCGCGCTTATCTAACCTGGCGGTGATCACACCCATCATCTTTTGGTTTTCGCGGTTAATTTCGGCGACGCCGGGTACGATATCGACCTTCGCTAAAGCCGTTAGTGCTTTTTGAGAGCCGTTCGGTAAAAACACATTAGTGGATTGAAACTGTTGCAGCGATGTTTGCGATGCTTTTGGATAGATCAAACGGATATTGACCGACTGCTCGCGCTCGATGATGGTACTCACCACGTTACCATCCAACTGCGCCTGTAATTGAAACTGAAAATCGGCCGGGTTCATGCCTAACTGCGCCAGTTTGGTTACATCCGGATTTACGTTAATCTCGGGGCCGGCAATGGTTATCCCATTAAAAACATCGGCGGTGCCTTTAACTTTGCCAACCAAATCGGCAGCCTTTTGCGAGATATCCTGTAAGGTGCGCTGATCATCACCAAATACCTTAATCTCGATAGGTTGTGCCGATGCCATGAGGTCGCCCAGCATATCGCCTATTACCTGGCCAAAATCAACTGTTAATACCGGCAATACCGATTCGATATTTTTACGGATGTCATCCGATACTTCATCAGTGGTTTTACCGCGTTTCTTTTTTAACTGGATCAGGTAATCGCCTGTATTGGGTTCGGTAATAAAAAAGCCCATCTGCGTACCCAGGCGTCGCGAAAATGATTCTACCTCTGGCGTGTTTTTAACGATATCGTCCACCTGCTTCAGCATCCGGTCGGTTTCCTCAAGCGTAGTGCCTGGCGGGCTCTTAAAATCGAGCACGATGGCGCCTTCGTCCATATCAGGCAAAAAGCCGGATTTTAACCTTCCGGGGATAACCACAATCAATGCAATACACACCACCATGAACATAATGCTGATCATCGGCACCCGTAAAAAGAATTTTATCCAGCCTTCGTTAACCGGTTTGGGCTTCTTTACCTTTTTGCTTGGCGGGATAAAGATGAACAGCATGGGCAGCAAAAGCCAGGTCACGAGGAAAGACATGGACAGGGTAATGATCATCGAGAAGGCCAGCACTTTAAAATAAGCGCCCGCTACCCCGCTCATCAGCACAAAAGGGATAAAGATCACGATGGTACTTAACGACGACCCCATCATCGAAGGGAAAAGGTAGGATATAGCTTTGCGGACGATATGGTGCATGCCTTCGGCAGGGTGCTCTTCGTGGCTGCGGAAGATCTGCTCGACCACGATCACAGCGTCATCGATCATCAAACCAATGGCGGCTGCTATGGCACCGAGCGTCATGATATTGAAGGAATAACCTACGAGCAGCAATGCCACAATTGACAAGGCCAAAGTTGCAGGAATGGTAATTAAAATGATCACACTGGCCCGCCATGATTTAAGGAAGACGATAACCACCAGTATAGCCAATACCAATCCGATCCACAAAACATCTTCGATACTTTTTACGCTGTCGTTAACAAAATCGGCCTGTTTATAATACGGGCGGATATGTACGTCGGATGGAAGTATTTTGCTCAGCTCGGCAACCTTTTGCATTACGCCGTCGTTCACGTCAATTAAATTGGCATCAGGTTGTTTAATAATGGCGATGAGTGGAACATCCTTACCATTGGCATTAATGCGTACATATTCCTTTTGCTCGGTAATTTTTATATCAGCAACATCTTTTAACTGCACGGTGCGGTGCGGGTTGTTGAGCACCACCAGGTTTTGCAGCTTATCGATATTATCGATGGCGTTGTTGGTTAGGTTGAGATACAGCCGGCCGTGATCATTAATGTAACCGTTAGACGCCAATATATTAGCCTGTGTGATAGCCGTTGATATCTGTGAGGGTACGATGCTTAAGGCCGACATTTTAGCCGGTTGCAGGATCACCTGGTACTCTTTGGTTTTACCGCCGATAACGGCGATATCCGATACGCCCGGAACGGCGGCTAAAAAAGGCCGCACCTGGAACTGGGCTATCTTTTTCAGCTCGATACCGGAGCGGTTGCCCTCGAGCGAGAAACCCATCACAGGCAAAATGGATGGGTTCATCTTTTGAACGTTGATACTGGTATTAGGCAACAGATCGCCTTTTACCTGCTCGGTAAGCGCCTGGATCTGGGCCATGGCCTTATCGATATCCATATCCCAGCTTAAAAATACATTGATCTCAACGCTGCCGCGCGATGTAGTGGTACGGATATAGTTTAAACCCTCGGTACGCTTAATGGCATTTTCGAGCGGAATGGTCACGGTGGTCATCATCTTATCCACCGGTTGCTGGCCGGCATCGGCAATAACCTTTATTTTTGGAAAGGTGATATCCGGAAAAAGACCTGTTTTGAGCTTGGTATAGCTATATACCCCACCCATGATCACTAAGATCAACAGCCCAAGCAGCGGTTTTTTATAGTGATGATGCAACCCTTTTAAAATGGGGCCGGGGTGTTTTGTATTGTTGTTATCCATTTAGTCTTTATCCTGTTTTTTATCATCCTTAGCATGCTGACCGGCTACCTGTACTTTTGATGAGTCGGCCAGGCCGTAAGCTCCCTGAACAATGATCTTATCATTCATACCAATCTCGTTGCTTTGGATCTGTTGCAGCGAATCGGGCGAAATTTTGCCGGCTTTTATTTCTATCTTGTGAGCAATATTGTCATTGCCGAGTTTAAATACCCAAAAATGCTCCTGTGTTTCATCGGTTTGTACGGCGCTTAAGGGTACTGCTATTCCGCTTTCGGGGTTTGATAAAGGCACCAGTACCTTTAAGTTAGCACCTTCGGGCAGGTTGGTTGATGCGATAGGTACGATGAACGATTGCGTTTGAACCGTCGGATCGGCGGTTGGTAAACCTGCCTGCAAATGCGTGTTCATTTTGGTACCGTCGGGCAGTAAAATAGTAACGGCTGTACCCGCTTTTACTTTGCTGAGGTATTCGACCGGTACATTAACCAGCAGTACCAATGATGATTGCTGGGTAAGCGTAGCCAAGATATCGCCTTCGCTTACAAAATCGCCGTTTTGATAGTTAACCGCAGTAATTATTCCCGACGATCCCGCGACTACCGGTATCGGCTGACTGAATTTTTTAAGGATACCGGTTTGATCGATACTTTTTAGCGCCTGTTGCTCTTTGCTGGTTATGGTGCAATAAACTATTCCGGCCCTGACCTGATCGCCCATTTTCCAGCCGCGGTGATGAACGTAACCTGCTATGCCAGCCCTGATAACTGCCTTTTGCTGATACTGCGTAGTGCCGGTGAGGGTAACGCTGTTGTTAAATGAATGCGTTACCGGACTCCCAACTGAAACAACCGGCGTAGCCTTTACTTCGGCCTCGGCATCATCCTTTGGTGCGCCGGAGCATGCTGCCAGTATTAAGACAGAACTTAGGGCGCAAATATTTTTAATTTGTTTATACATGTTACCAGTTATAATAGTTGTATTGATTGGTGAGCAGCATAAGCTGGATCTTTGCGGTAATTAAGCTTTGCCTGGCCGTGGCATAATCCTGTATTGATTTTACGTATTCCAGGATCGAGAGCTGCCCATTCTTCAGTTTTTCCTGATCGAGCCTGATAAGCAGTTCCTGCTTATCAGTTAATTGTTTGATCAGGCCAAGGCTGGTGTTAAACATATCCATTTGCCTTTTTAAGCTTTGCAAGTAGTTTTTTTGCTGGGCGGTGAAATTATCGCGGGCGTAGACAATGCTTTGCTGGCTTATTTTTACCTGGGCATCATTAATCTCTTTCTGCTTCCCATCGTACAAAGGGATGTTGAGATGCAAACCAGCCTGCATGCCTACATTATGATAGATATTGCTGATATCGGACGACAAGATGCCGGTATTGGCCGCGAGGGTTAACTGTGGTTTATATTTGTTGTTAAACACATTTTGCTGTGCGACCAGAGCAAGGCTATCGAGCTTAAACTTTTGCGCATAGTAGTAAGTTGAGGGATTGGCTGCAATGCTGATGCTGGGTTCCTGCAACCTGGCTATCCCGGTATCGCTTACGATCGCGGTATTCTTTAAGGTCAGATAAGCGTTTACTTCGGCAATGTGCGCCTGGGCAAGGTCGTTCTCGTGGCCGTTTTGCTCAATTTCTAACAATAGATAATCGCTTTGCTGTAGTAATCCCCGTTTTACCAATGCTTCGACAGTGGCTTTACGATTCTTTACCTCGTCGACAATCTGAGTGAGATATTCTTCCTGTTGTTGAAACTGGTAAACCTGGATGTACTGATCGGTTACCGCTTTGCGCAGATCGTGCTCCAATTGCGCTTTATTATTGCTGTTGATGGCTGCCTGGTTATTATTTTGTTCCTGCAGGCCATTGATAGTAGCTTTATTGAATAAGTTGAGCGACACATTTAATTGCGTAGCGTATAAACCACCGTTTGTTAATGCGGGATCGTAACCAAAAGAACCATCGGGCGGGTTTGGCGAAATAGTAAAGGGGCGGCCGCCGCCAAAGTAGGGCACAAATAAATAATCGGATGTGAAATTGACCTGCGGCGCTTTGTTCTGCGCATTGATCAGGCGCGATTGCAAGGCATAAAACTGTTGTTGGTTCAGATTCTGGCGTATACCAACGTCATTTTTTAAGGCATGATCTATAAAGTAATTTAAATCAAGCTGTTGTGCCTGTATGGGGGTAACCAAACATAAAAAAAGGCAGGAATATATAATGGATAGTACGGTTGATCTCATTAAACAAATTTGTGTTTACTTAGCGAAAATAACATTTAAATCTGTAGAAAAACTGGAACGATATAATATGCCATCTCTAATTTATTGAGTTCAAATTGATTTTGAGCCGCCCTAACAGTTTATCACACAGATATTACAATATTTACCACAGGATGTTTTAAACTAAACTGGATAATACTAATCAAATACCTAATTTTGCCAAGCAACAAACCGGGAAAACCTCCTATATGACGGATACCAACAAATTGTTCGATGAAGCGCTTAGCCTGCTTCAGCAACTCATTCATATTCCATCCTTTAGTCGCGAAGAATCAGCTACAGCCGATGTGATCGAAGACTTTTTAATTAAGCGCGGTGTAAAAACGCATCGTAAAATGAACAATATATGGGCCTATAACCAGTATTTTGATGCCGCCAAGCCGACTATACTGCTCAACTCACACCATGATACTGTAAAGCCGAATTCAGGCTATACCCGCGACCCGTTCGAGGCCAAAATTGAAGATGGTAAACTTTATGGACTGGGCAGTAACGATGCCGGTGGCCCCTTGGTATCGCTTATCGCGACGTTTTTATATTTCCACGACCGTGATAACCTGAAATATAACTTTTGCTTAGCTACTACCGCTGAGGAAGAGATATCGGGCAGTAATGGGCTGGAGCTGATCATCCCTGATCTGGGCCCGCTTGACTTTGGCATCGTAGG
>Ga0209026_1000759_pt1 | contig 18135 bp, 24 predicted proteins | sample AraplaCL_Col_mCL_FD_184262 | JGI IMG/M metagenome (GOLD analysis project Ga0209026, IMG submission 184262) | Arabidopsis root microbial communities from the University of North Carolina, USA - plate scrape CL_Col_mCL (SPAdes) (version 2) | ecosystem: Host-associated > Plants > Roots >... | reverse complement strand
TGACCCAGGAGGTAATGTTCAGTGCCGAAAACTGGCCGGTCTTTGATTGGAACGGTGGCCGGCTTCAAATCGGAATGGTGGCCGGTCTTTGATCGGAATGGCGGCCGGCTTCACGTCGGAATCTGCAGTGCTGAGACCGATTGCAGAATCAGGCAGCGTGGAAGTCTTCCGATGAGCGCAATAGCGCTGCCACTCGCGGCGCGTTCTCTTCAATCTCTTGCTTGGTGAAGCCCTCGGCCTTTAGTTCGGCCTCGGTAATGCCGGGCCGCTCGCGGCTAAGCTCTGCGATTTCTCGGGCAATGTTTCGGTTGTGCTGAGTGCCGGCGGCGGTCAATGCATGCATGGCGATGTCCTTTCGCAAGTCTGACCTCAAGGGTCGTTCGATGCGCCAGAACATACACGCAATAGCGTGCATGTAAAGTAGGTACACGTTATTACGTGCACAATTCGCTTGTCTGTGAGGTTTGCGCCCGGTAGTGCGATACGGATCGCAATTCAAGTGCGCATATCCCGAACCGCGATCTCATTGTGCGAGAACGGTACGGAATGTGTGAATAAAATCCTAATCATTCTTGTTTTGTTCGCAATTCAAAATAAACGTGTTGCACGTATGAAGCGCGGATAACTGAGGCAAGCGCCATGATGGTGGTTGTAAATGGCCGGCGTGGAAGCCCCCACTATTGCCGGCTCGCAAGGGCAATATCAGTTTTCTAAAATATCCTTGTGCGTAGCGTGCAATGCAAAAGCGGAATTTAGTAAGTATGGTGGTGGAATTTGGGGATTGATGATGAAATACTGTTGGCTTGGGCAAGTCTGGACCGCAGTGCGCGGGGTAAGATACTTCGAGACTTTATTGCTTGCCTGCCCGCAGAACAGCGAGCAACCCTACCTTTGCATCTGCGGGAAGTGATTGAAGAGCCAGCAAAAGGTCCTCATCATCCTTTGACAGATCGCGTCCTAGAAAAAGGTAGGCCATGCTAAGTTGAAGCTCCGCAGCAAGCTTCAAAACCTTTTCAATACTAGGGTCTTTCGGGGTATTGCGGAGTTCGTTGACGAAATTGACGCCCAAATCAGCCGCCAAGCTGATCGCTCGGTCCGACCGCTCGTCCTCATCAACTGCCCGCAATAGCCGTGTTTTCCAGTTCTCTTGCATGGTTCTCTCATAGCATTGTGCACGAAAAAACGTGTGCACGTTATTACGTGTATTGAATGTACACGCAATTGCGTGTACGTGTGCCGATATGCGCACGCCTATTCTTGAAGAAATTGATGCTTTCATGGCGGAGACCGGCATAGGCGGTTTCCGCTTTGGCATGCTTGCAATCAAAAACGGCCGACTGGTCGAGCGTCTGCGGTCTGGCGGTAGAATTTGGCCGGACACTGAAGAGCGAGTTCGTGAATTCATCATTGCTGAAAAGGAGCGTCGTGCGCTTCGTGCCTCGGAGCGTGCCCGGCAATCTCGCAATCAGATCAGCGAGCCGATGCCTTCGGAGGCCGCAGAATGACCGGCCTCTTTTATCGTTTGCGCGGCCAATCCTCCCGGCCTGCTGCACCCCGCGCCGTGACACTTTCTTGTCAGTCGTCCGGCGCGGGGAAATCTCGTTTTGCATGTGGGCCTCCGTAGCTTCGTAACGCCCTGAATCTCTCACCTTCGATCAATTCCCACTACGGGAAAAACGCTGGGAATTTCCCGGCGCGGGAAAGGCTTTGTCCCATGAATCAGACTGCATGGTTTCATCGTATCAAGGCAGCACAGCGCGATCTCATCCGGCTTGTCGGCGGTATCGAGCGGGCGGCGGAAGTGTCTTCGATCTCGAAAAGTCATATCGGGCGCATGAACAATGCGACAGACCCCGAATTGATGCCGCTGCATGCGGTCTATGCCCTGGAATCTGAATGCGGCGTGCCTGTCGTTACGTCGGCGATGGCCGAGCTAAGCGGAAAGCGGTTGGTGGACCCGGAGAGCGAGCGCGGGGCCGATCACTGCCTTATCGCGGCTTATTCAGAAACGGTGCGTCGGGCCGGCGACCTGATTTCCGGGGGTGCGGTTGCGATTGCTGATTTGGTCGTCACGTCTGCGGAGGCGACGAAGATGGACCGCGATGCTGCCGAGTTGGAGCACGGACTTGCTGTTCTCCGTCAAGTTCTCGCTGTGGTCAAGGCGCGTGGCGGGCAAAAGGTCGGCCTTCATGTGGTCGGAGGTGGACAATGAAGCCTCAAACCAATCCCACCATTGATGAACTGATGTCTCGCCCCTTGTCCGAACGTGCAAGGGGTTTTCTGCGTGAGGTGCAGTTTGCAGGCGGACAGGTCGAAATTGCAACCGGCCTTGGCCGTCGCCAGCTCGCGCAGGAATGCCGCCGCAGCGGCTATGTCCACATTCGCGAAGACGAATGCATCGCAAAGCTGACCGGCCTCGGGCAAGCCTATCTCGACCGGTTGATGAGGGCGAACTGATGGCCGGTTACTCATCCGTAAAGCTCCTCAAGCCCGGCCCGAACGCCCTTGCTCTCATTACGACGGCGGTTAGCGAAGGCGTCGTGACTGCAACCGAACCAAGACATGTGACTGCCGCGAACAATGCCGTTGGCAATGGCTACCTGACGCGCGACAAGAAGGACGCCAAGACGTACTATCCGACTGACCGCGCTCGCGATGTGCTGGCGATGCTGCAAGGGATAGCGGAACCGGGCGACCTGCCGGCTTCCGTGGATATCCCGAATAATCTGCCGGATATCCTTCCTGCTGCCGATGCATCGGGCCTTGTCGCGACGGTCGAACGAGCGCGGGCGCTGCTGGACGAGGGCGATATCGTCAATGCCCGCATCGTCGCATCTGTTGCTTATGCGACCGCGAAGTCGGCGGCGCAATTCGCCGAGCAGGTTGGGGCGACGGAAAAGCTGATCGCGAAAGCCCGGCGCATGCGGGCGGACGCACTGCTGATCGAAACGCGGGCCAAAATCCTCATTGCCGACAAATGGGACGAGGCGCAGGCAGCCGGGCAGGCGTCGAAGGGCGGTCGCCCGAAAACCGTTTCCGATGGAAACGGTTTTACATCGGAAGAAACCGGCTTGTCGCGCAAGGAAATTCATACGGCGCGAAAGCTGGCGGCGGCGGAACATCGTGAGCCGGGCATTGTCGAGCGAGCGATTCAGGCCCGGCTATCCGCCGGTCTTGAGCCGACGCGCGCCAATCTGCGCGCGGCCGTGGGTACCTCGACGGCGACGAAGGAAGAGCGCGGCAACAACCTCTATGAGACGCCTGCGGAAGCAATGCATACGCTACTTGCGCTCGAAGCCTTTTCGGCGACGGTGCTTGAGCCCTCCTGCGGACGGGGCGCGATTTCGCGAATGCTCGAAAGTGTCGGCTATGGCGTCGTTCTTGCCGATCTGGTCGATTACGGCACGGCGGACCAACACGGCGAATTGCAGGCGGTGCAAGACTTCCTGACCTCGCAGCCGCCGGAATGCGGGTCTTACGATATCGTGACGAACCCGCCCTATGGCGAGGTGGTCAACGCCTTTGTCGCCCATGCCTTGCGGGTTTTTCGACCGCGTAAGTTGGCGCTGCTGCTCAATCTCAATTTCCTTTGCGGTTTTGCGGATGACGACCGCAATTTCGTCATGGACGATTGCCCGCCGGCACGCGTTCACGTCTTCAAGCGGCGGTTGCCGATGATGCACCGCGACGGATGGGATGGCAAAAAGCCCAGCAGCCGCATGAATACGGCGTGGTTTGTTTGGGAGCTGCGCGACGACGGTAGCTACGGCGATAGCACTGTGATCCGGCGATTCGACTGGAAAGACCACATGCCGGCTGAAACCGCCGTCACGGTGGAAGGCGAGGCGGCATGACGACGCCAGCGCAAGCCGCTCGCCAGCGCGAAAAGACACGGGTTGCCCGATTGACCGAAATCGCCACCTTTTGCAAGGGCGACAAGTGGTCCATCGACACCGAAGGCGGTGCTACGCGGATCGTCGCGCGCCGAGCAACCGGCGAAAGTGCCGTGCTTTGCACCTTCCATGCCGAAGCGCTTTCCGACGATATCGAGCTGATCAGCGGCGCACTTGAAAACGTGGTGTTGTTCTTGGAGCTTCGCCGCCGCGCTATCGTTGCCTTACGACAGGGGCGACCAATCGCCCGCGAACGGAACGGTTTGCGCGAGGGCGATTTCGCTGCGAACGCCGCGATGCTCTGCAATGAAAAGCTGTTTCACCGCTTCCTTGAGCGGCGCGACAGTAGCCGGGCGATTCATAATCGGGACCACGCGGACGGCGTTTTGAAAAAGCTGCTCCGCATTACCAGCAAAACACAACTCAACACCGAAGAGCGCGCGCAGACGGCCTTTCTCGACCTGCGCGCCGATTTCGAAGTGTGGGCGACGGGCAGGGGCACATGAGCGAGCGCGAGTTTCCAGAAGAGCCAATTTCCTACGGCGATAAGTCCACAAAGGCCATGAAAATCATGTGCGCCTGCTGTGGCGCGGTCGCCTATTTCCCCTTTCAGACAGGGGCAAGCCGCAAGCCGCCCGGCGCGGCAATTCAGCATTTCCAACACAAGGGATGGGTGGTCGGCAACGGCCCGCGCAAGGATTTTTGCCCGCACCATGCCAGCCCGGCCAAACGTAAAGGATCGATAGTCATGACTAACACTCCCGCACCGACCAGCGCCGAAAAGCCGCGTGAAATGACGCGCGAGGATCGCCGGATTGTTCATGACAAGCTAGATGAGGTCTACGGCAAGGATGCCTATAAGTCGCCCTGGACTGATGCCGCCGTTGCCAAGGATTTGGGCGTGCCGCGCGATTGGGTTGTGCAGACGCGCGAGCATTTCTTCGGGCCGGCGGCTTCCAATCCGCTGTTTGACGAGATGCTTGCCGGCATGGCGCAAATCGAAACCGCCTTCAAGTGCTACGCGGTACTCTGCGCCGACGCGGCAAAGGCTGCGGAATTGCAGAAGCTCGCTCATGCCGATCTCTGCAAGCAGATGGATGCCTATCGCGTTCTTGCTCGCAAGGTTGAGCGCGAGGTGGGCCGATGACCGCACTATTGCCCATAATCGAAGAGCTTGCCGACTGCCAAACCGACGCGCAGCGCGCGGACTGGCTTTTGCGCGTGCCGGCGGGTGTGATCTGCCGCGATAGCAGCGCAATTCGCCGCGTCCTCATGGAATCCCGCTTTGCGCTCGGCGTGCAGGCGTTTGAAGTCGAGTTTGCGGCCATCAATGCCACGCGCCTGCCGGACGGCGGACTGCCGCAGACGGTCGTTCTCGGCGTGCAGGCTGTCCGCTCGTTTCTGCGCGATATCGTGCGCAAAGGGGGTGGACGGTGATGGAACCCGATCACGGCGCAACGTCCCGCGCGTGGTCATGGCGGCATGCGGTCGGAAAGTCCGGCTTGCCACCGATCACGCGGCTTGTGCTGCATACACTTGGCCTCAAAATGGATGCCACGGGGGGTTCCTGTTATCCGCCGATCTCGGAGCTTGTCGAGCTGACTGGCCTCGACAAGAAAACCGTTTTGAAGCACCTCGATATTGCCGAAGGCAATGGTTGGATTGAGGTAATGCAACACGGCTTTCGCGGACAAAAATGGAAGCGCAACGAATATGTCGCGCGTTGGCCGGGACGCGATCTTGCCGGCAATGCCGCGGTCGCCTCCGAAGATGAAGGCGGTGGAGCTACTCCACCGCGTTCCGCCGATTCGGAAAGTGCCCAAGGTGGTGGAGCAGTTCCACCACGTTCTGCCGCGAAGGTGGTGGAAATGGTTCCCGAAGCTGGTGGAACTGACGCCACGAAGGTGGTGGAGCAGCTCCACCAAGATAAGATTCTTCCAGCTAACATTCCAGAAAACTCTCCCTCAACCGCTGGCGCGGGAGAGGAGGGGGTGAAAAGAGCTGATCGAAAGAAGATTGAGGTTGCCTTCACCCTCTGGTTTGCCTCGTGGAAAAAGGGCGACGTCGATTATGCCCGAAACGCATGGTTCGCACTTTCGTCGGAAGATCGGGCGGAATGCATCGAGCGGACGCCTGCGTACCTTCGTTGGGTAAAACCTGCCGACCAGACGGCGGCTGCGGTCTTCCTAAAAGGCCGTCACTGGCACGACCTGCCCGAACATTTGGTTTCGCCGCCTGAAAAGACCCATGGCGTTGCCAAGCCCTGCGGAAAGCTTTGGATAGGAACGCGCTTTGAGGCTCTATCGAGAGAACCGACAGGCGCTTTACACCTCACGGTTTTTGACGAGCGGCGGATTGCCAGCGGTGCGATTTCTCGTGAGCAGCTTGTGCGCGAAAAGCGTCGGGAAAACGGTTGGCCGTTAGTCAGTTCCATGCGTGATCTGGCTAGACGGCGCGAGCCTTTCACCACATCGCTGACCTTGTTGCCGTTCGTTCAAGAGTTTCGGCAGGTGCATCGAGACAGCGAATTGTTCGCTGCTTGGAAATCGCTTCACGAGCGCAATGGCTGGCCTTTCATCGAGTACGTGCCCGAATGGGTCTATTTCCCGCCGGTCGATGACACGGCGGACGATCTGGACGCGGCGGTTGCTGCCGCGCTTTCCGCTTTCCTTTCTTCCATCAACGAGGGACGCATCCAATGATGCATAACGTGAAAATCTATGCTGCCAGCAAACCGGCCGACCCGCAGGTTTACGACCTGACGCGCTTTGCATCGCTGTTCGATCAGATGCGCGACCGCAAGCGAATCAAGGCCACCATGCTCTCCATGGCGGCGGGCGATCAGCCGGGAAGGCGCGAATGGTTCGTGGTCGAGACGAAGCATAAGCAGGAAATTTTTGTTGAAGACGTCCTAAGCGCAGCTGGCGTGAAAACTTTTCTGCCGCTGGAAAATGTCGGCCAGCAGGTTGTTCGCGGCAAGCTGATGCAAGATGTGATGCGGCCGCTGATGCCGGGTTATGTGCTCGTCAACATGGTGTATTCGGCCGCTGCGGTATGCGGCATTTGCCGGGTCGAAGGCGTCGCCGGCTTTGTTGGCGGAATGATCTCGCCGCATCGTGTATCCGATCAGGAAGTGCAAAGATTCAAAGCCTTCGATGAAACGCCCGATGCGCTGCACTGCATGGCGTTCAAGCGTGGGATGACCGTCCAGTTTACCTTTGGACCCTTCGCACAGTTCAACGGCGTCATCTGCAAGATGCGTAAGGATCGCACCATTGACGGCCAACGAGTGCCGACCGGGGCAGTGGTCAAGGTGGAGCTTTTCGGCAAGGAACATCTCATAGAGGCCCCTCTTGCGTTCTTGGAAAAGTTGTGAGAGTCAGAGGGCAGGATGATCTACCGTCCATGTGCAAGCGCGCCACCTTCGCGGAAGGCGAGCGGAGCGAAACGCTCCCACGCTGTTTAGCCGGGTAGACCCTGCCTTGACCCTCTCGAATGAGAGCGGCGATTCAAGGCCGGTGCTACTGCATTGCTAAAATCATCATCGTATCGAAGGCGGTCCAAGAGGGTCGCCTTTTCTGCTTTCCAAAGGTAGGGCTTGCCGATGACCGCACTAACCATGCAATGGGTTGACCGCAATCTGTCGGAATACGGCAGGCGGGTAGGGGAGCTGAAAGAGCGCTTCCCGAAGGTCTTGCCGCGTATCGTCAATCAGGTCGGCAACCGTGCGAAGACGGTCGTCATTCGCGAGCTGACCAAGCAAACCGGTCTGCCGCGTGCGACCATCGTTAGAGCGATTGGCAATCCATCGACAGCGCATCCCGGCAAACTCTACTATGACATGACCACTCGGGGTGGGAACATTCGGTTGAAATTTCTGCGCCCGAAGGAAACGCCGGCTGGCGTGGTGGCAAGACCCTTTGGCAAGCCGACGCTCTATCCCGGTTCGTTCATGCGAGGTGCCCATTTCCCCGACCGCAAGGACGTTCCACGGTTCAACGGACACGTCTACTATCGCTTGAACCGGTCGGGAACGAAGATCACCTTCGCGCGCTCCGGGGTGTTTATCCCGAAAGAGATGACGACGGGTGCCACATCGGCGGCGTTCCATCGGATCGCAGCGCCATTGCTCAAGGAGCGGGTCGAAGCCGCCTTGAACAAGCTGGTCCCCTGACCCCTCTGCCGCCTCGACCCTCCGGGGCCGGACACCCCCCATTCAGGGACCGGTTTGCCGACTTTATCGATGGACGGGCCTGGGGGACTGCGCGATTTCGCCAGTAGCACTTTCAAAAAGCGGTACACGGATACACGTGCAATACACGTGTTGATGCACGGGTGGTACACATGAACGAGGAATGGATATCGATCACGGAAGCCGCCGCGCGACTTACACAGGCCGGCGACAAGATCGACCGATCGTCACTCTCACGATATCTCAAGCAGCATTCCGAAGCTCTGCCGCTCAAGGCGGATGGCAAATCGAACCTTGTCGATTTTGTCGCGCTCATTGCCCATCGCAGTGAGAATGTCCGCCTAAAGACGCCGGTTGCTTCATTGCCCGGTATGGGAGCCGGGCCGGCGTCGGCTCCGCACATGATGCCGTCTCGCTTCAAGGGCACGCAGTCCGATGGTGCCGCGCGTAAGGCGCAAGCGGAAGCCGAACTGAAGGAAATGGACCTTGCGGAGCGGCGTGGCGAATTGACCATTGTCGCCGAAGTCGATCAAGGCGGACGCGATGCAATCGCCCTCATGCAGAGCGCATTCGAACGTGCGATTGAAACGGAAGCTGCTGCCGTGTCCCTGAAATATGGATGGGATGAGCGCATGGCCCGTCTCGCACTCAAGGGTTTTGCGCGGGAAGGTTTGAGCGTCTTCAACCGCGAAATCCTGAAAAAGCTGGACGGCATGCGGCGCCAGTCAGAGGCCGGCGGCGATAACCAGTATCACGAGACAGGGCAGGCTTTGCAGTGAGCTTTCACGATGTTCGCGTCCGATTTCCGGAGCTGGCAAACGGCGCGGCTGTCCTCTTTGGAGGCTTGGCCGCTGCCAGCCGTCCAGCGGAAGACCTGACGATAAGCGAATTTTCGGATCGTCATCGCAAGGTGTCGCCGGAATCGGGTTCGCCTTGGCCCGGCGATTTTCGAACCGACCGCGTGCCGTACCTGCGCGAGCCGCAGGACTGCTTGCACCCCGACCATCCGGCGCGGCGTGTAACTTGCCGATGGGCGGCGCAGCTCGGCAAGTCGACTGCAATCGAGAACTGGTTTTGCTTTATCGTGGACCAAGCGCCGGGGTCGATGATGATCGTGCTGCCGACGCTTGAAGAGGCGACGAAGTTCAATCGCATCAAACTGCAGCCGACAATCGAAGCCTCGAAGCGCATCGCGCATAAGGTTTTGCCGGTTAGCAGCCGTGACGAGCAGGGCAGCACCACATCATTTAAGCGATATGCCGGCGGCTTTTGCCAGATCGTCAATGCAGGCTCTTCGAAGGGCTTGCAAATGGTGTCTATCAAATACCTCGCCATGGACGAAGTGACGGGCTACCCGAAAGACGTTGACGGTCGCGGTAGTCCTCGCGATCAGGCGCGCGCCCGTCAAAAGATGTACGGCGATCTTGCCAAGGAATGGCAGGGGTCCACGCCGGGCATAGCGGGCGAATGCGCGATTTCGGAGGATTTTGAAAGCGGCGACCAGCGTTTCCGCTACATGCCTTGCCCCCATTGCGACACCTTTCAGCCGATCATCTTCGACATGATGCGCGGGCCTGACAAGGAGCACGGGCTACCTGTTCATGTCCGGTGCATGCGCTGCGATGGTGTGATCCTCGACGGTCACAAGCGGGAAATGGAAGAGCGGGCACACTGGATTGCCCGCCGCGTCCGCGAGGGTGACGAGCCGATCCCGCTTGAGATTTCGGCGGAAGAAATAGCCGATTGGATTTGTCCACCTTGCGAGGGACGTTGCCGCGACTGGCAACCGAGCTATCATTTGTGGGCCGCATACGCGATCCGGGAAAAATGGGCTGACATCTGGCAGCGCTGGATAGATGCGCAGGGCGATACGACAAAGCTCAAAGCCTTCTATCAGCAGGATTTGGCAGAGCCCTACGATCCCGGTAGCACAACGGTCGAATGGGAAAAGATCGTCAAGGCCGCAAGAGACGAGATGGTGCCGACCGGCATCGTACCGGAATGGGCCGCGCTGCTTGTCTCTGCTGCCGACGTTCAGGGATACGGCATCAAGTGGGTTGTCTATGCCATTGGTCCACGCGAGCAATATTGCTTGATCGACCGTGAGATTTTCGAAGGCTCGCCGGATCAGAGCGATGAGCCGTGGATACAATTATCCGACGCCTTGAACCGAACGTACCCGACGCCCGGCGGACGCAAAAAGGCTATAGACCTTTCAGGCATCGACTCCGGGTGGTCCACAGACAGAGTCTATCGCTTCTGCGTTGGCCGTCCGAATGTCATTCCGCTTGATGGACGCGAGCCGGTCGGTCTGCCTTGGCTCGGGACGCCCGTAAAGAAGGATGTCAAGGACCATCGGAAAAAGGTCATTGCCAAGGTCCTGCTCTATCCTGTCGGTCTCTACGATGTGAAGACCGCTGTCACTGCGGCGCTCGCCAATCTCGTCCAAGGTGCCAGCGAGGCCGGGCAATGGCCGCGCGGCACGATCCACTTCGCGGGCGATCTCTGCGACGAGGATTTTGCCAAGGAGCTAACCGCCGAATGCTTGGTGGACGAGGAAGAGGAAGCCCGAACCAGCCTCAAGCGAAAGTCGAAGCGGCTCGTCAACCCGAAAGCCGGACGGAAATGGAAGAAGATCAACGGTCGTATGAACGACTGGTTTGACGCGACCGTCTATTCCTATGCTCTCGGCTGGTATCTTCAGAACAAGCGCAAGCTTACTCTCGACCGGTGGGCCGACCTGATACGCGAACTGCATGGCGAACCGGAGCAGGCAAACGACCTGTTCGACCTGGCTGACCTGAGCCCGTTCGGCAAGCAAGAGCAGAAGCCCGCGCAACCATCCGGAAAATCACGTCAGCGAAAGCGTTGGGGGTCATACTCATGATTGAAAACAAACCTCGCATGCGCGTGAAGGCGAATTCGGTCCGGGTCGAGATGCCCGCGCCGCAGCCAGCGCCGTCCCGTAAAATGACGGCGCGATATCTTCGGGGTGATCGGGCTGGCACACTTAGCATGCGCCGGGCGGTCACACGTGATGCACGGATAGATGTCCGCGAAGCTGCTGAACGCGCTTCCGCGTTGGCCTTCGACTTCATGCAAAATAGTGGTTGGATATCGGGCGCTATTCAGCAGATCGTCACCGATACCATCGGCGAAGAGCTGAAACTTGCCTGTCTCGCACAGCTCGAATCCTTCGGTTACACAAAGAAGCAAGCTACGGCATGGTGCCGCCGCGTCGAGCGGGCTTGGCGGCGGTGGGCATGGAACCCGAAGGAATGCGACCTAGCCGGCAAGGCGACTATTGCCGATATGGCGGAAGCGGCCTTGCTCAGCTTCCTTGCGACGGGCGAGGCTTTCGGGTTGCTCGATAATCTGCCGCTCGAAAAGCAACGTCGCCTCGGCTTGAAGTCTGGTACGAAAGTCTCTCTGATCGCCTCGCATCGCTGCCCTCGCAGGACAGAGGAAAGCGTCGGCCTCGATCAGGGCATCTACCACGATGAGGATAACAGGGCGGTTGCCTATCGCTTTCGTGTCCGGGTGGCTGGCGTCGAGCAAGACCGAACTGTCGATGCTTCGGACGTGATTCACGTCATGGATCGTGCCGCAAACCTCAATAGCCCGCGCGGCATTTCGGTCATCGCAGCCGCGTTGAAGGTTATTGCGCAGTCGGACCAGTTGGCCGATGCGACCTTGGCGACGGCATTGATGCAGACCATCTTTGCGGCGACCATCAAAAGCCCGGAACCGAGCGAAACAGCGTTTCAGGCTATACAGACGTTGAACGATATTGATGCTCCCGCCGGCTTTGACGGCGATTGGTCGGAGTTCATCGGCGGGCTGCAGCAAGATTTGCTCGACGTTTGGGACCATCGCATCGGCGCGTTAAAGGAAAAGGGCATCTCCATGTCCGATTCCGCACGCATCAATCATCTCGGTCCCGGCGAAGAATTCCAGATGCATACGGCAGCAACGCCGGGTTCTCAATATCTGCCTTTCTTCCAAAATCTCTTGAAGGAAGTCGCCCGTTGCCTCGGCATCACCTACGAAGCGTTGGCAATGGATCATTCAAACGCTTCCTATTCCTCGGTCCGAATGGCCGTTGCCAGCATCTGGCCGATTGTTCTGCGTCGGCGCACTCGTATCGTCGCTCCGTTCTTGCAGGGCATCTTTGAGCGCTGGCTTGATGAGATGATCTTTCGCAAGATCATCCCTTTCAAGGGTGGATATGAGGCTTTCAGTCGGGACAGAGAGAGCGTCTTTCAGACGGAATGGAGCGGTCCCGCCGCACCGTCTGCCGACGACTACAAAGCCGCCCTGGCTGCTAAGATCAGGCTCGAAACCGGCCTGTCCACCTACCACGACGAATGCGCACTCGCCGGCAAGAACGGCGAGGAACAAATTGTTCAGCTCGGGCGCGAAAAGAAGATGTTCGAGGATGAGGGCGTGCCTCATCCCTTTGGCCGGTCGCAGGGTGGCGGCGGTCCCCTCGGGGCCGCAGCCGTTGGCAACAGAGACCCCGCGAAAGAGGCTGCTTGATGGTGGACGGTTCCGACTCGCTGAAAATCGATTGGTGCGCGCGCGCGGTCAAACTGCGTCGCGTCGAAGAGGCGTTGCTTTCCGGCGAAATGGTCACGGAAGCGCGCTTCGGTGAAGACATGACCCGCTACGCCAATGCCTCACTGGCAGAGGTGCGGCGGGCTTTGGATGAGGCCATCCGCAATTGTCAGATTGCGCGAGGCGAGAAACCAGCGCGAACCCGATACGCGATCAGCGGTCGCATGCGCCCTTACTGAGGTCACGGAAATGGCTGCTATTCTTGAAGACGGGAAGCTGCGGCTTTCCGGCTATGTAGGCGACTATTATTTTGAAGACGGCTTTACATCGGCTGATGTCGTCTTTGCCTTGTCGCAAATCGAGGCCGATGCAGAGCTTGCCGTTCACATCAACTCGGGTGGCGGCATTGCCACGGAAGGTGCGGCAATCCACGCCCTGCTTACAGCGCGTCCCGGTATCACGAATGTCGTGGTTGAAGGGATTGCTGCATCTGCCGCATCCCTCATTGCCATGGCAGGCCATACCGTCACCATGTCGGCGGGTGCCGTGATGATGATCCACGATCCGAGCGGTTACACCTTCGGCAATTCCGACGATCACAGCAAAACCATCGAAGCGCTCGAAGCGTTGGCAACCTCCTATGCCCGCGTCTATGCGGCCAAGTCCGGCAAGACTCCTGACGAGTGCCGGGACATCATGAGGGCGGAACGCTGGCTGACACCTGACGAGGCGGTCGCCGAAGGCTTCGCCGATGAGACGACCGAGAATAAGGCCAAGTCGGTTGCCGCCTTCGATTACCGGCTTTTTGCCCATGCGCCGAAAAACCTCGTTGCGCTGTCGAAGGCGAAGAACTGGTCAATGACGATCACTCCCCCTCCCAAAAATCAGAACCCCAATTCCACCAAGGAGAAGACCATGAACGACAAAGAGCGCGCGGATAGCCTTGCGACCGAAAATGCCGGCCTGAAAGCGCAGATCGAAAAGCTCACGGCCTCGGCAGAGATCGCCGTGAAAGAAGACCGCGAGCGGCGCGTCGCGATCATGGCGCTCGACGAGGCCAAGGGACGCGAGGCGTTGGCGGAGCATCTTTTTGCAACCGGTGTTTCTGTCGATGCCGCAAAGGCCACACTGTCGTTTGCGCCAAAGTCGTCCGACGCGGGCGAACAGGAATATCAGCCGCCGCGTACCATGAATGCGCAGGGCCTCAATCGCGAGCCAACCAACAGCAAGCCGCAGGCGAAATCGGGACTCTCCGCTCGGATCGATGCCCGCGTGCAGCGCGCCAAGGCATAGCCCGTTCGGCTCGCTTTCATCTCACCTGAAACATATCTTTTGAAGAGGATATCAACATGGGCACTTTGCCTGTTCTGAAATTCCAGCAGTCACCGGGCATGTCCAAGCTGCTGAAAAAGGAAGTCGATCCCGAAATTTGCCGTGGCCTCGGCACCTTGCTTGCCGGGGAGGCTGCAGCCCGCTCCGTAAAGATGGGCCAGCTTGTCGGCAAGATCGTCGGAACCGATCAGGCTCCGGCCGGTGCGAAGGCTGGCAAGCTTGTTGCCTGGGACCCGGATGCAACGGACGGCAGCCAGATCGTCTACGGTGTTTGCCTCAAGGATTGCGAAGCGGCGATCGGGGCCGATCTGGTTGGCGGCGTTCTCTACTCGCGCCGTCTGTCGGTGCTCAATCGAGCCGCCATCGTGTGGCCCGCTGACGCCACCGACGCCCAAAAAACTGCGGCACTCAATGACATCGAAGAGCGCTTGGGCCTGATCGCCCGCGCCTAACTCCCTTCATCATTCGCTGGAATTTCCGCCTCGCGGTCGCGGGTAGGGGTTCCTATGCCTATCAGGATACAAGGACCAATCCGCCATGCCGGAAATTGTTTTGCCTTACTCTAACGTTGATCTCACGACGGAGGTCAACAAGCTGCCGAATACCTTCGGTCTTCTCAATGCGCTTGGTATCGCGCCGGGCGAGCCGAAGCGTTCGCGGCTCGTTCGCATCGACTACCGCGAAGGACAGATTGTTGTGCTGTCTCATCAGGAGCCGGGCGGACCAGGCGAGATTTCGGATGATGGCGTGCAGTCCGGTATCATTCTGTCCATCCCTCATTTCACCCACTTCGAAAACATCCTTGTCGGCGACATTGATGGCCTCTTGGAAGTTGTGAACGGGCAGATCACGGAAGCATCGCTCGACGCCGAGCTTGAGCGCAAGCTCATCACCATCCGCAAAAACCATTCGATCACGCGCGAATTTCTGCGGCTCGGCATGCTGCGCGGGGAGATCAAGGACGGCAAGTTGCGGACGCTCTATAATCTCTATGATCTCTTTGACGTGGAGCGGAAGGAAGTCGATTTCGCCCTGGGCACCGCCGGCACCGATGTTCGCCAGAAGTGCGAGGAAGTCAGCGATCACATTCTGACGAATGCCAAAGGCGAGACGGTCGGCGGCGTCGAAGCGGTCGTTGACAGCAAGTTTTTCGCCAAGCTGATTTCGCATTCCAAGGTCGAAAAGTATTGGGTGCAGGCGCAGAACTCTTCACTACATACCCAGTTGGAGCGCCAACGTCTCGGCGGCAACTGGGGCCGGGTGTTCGAGTTCGGCGATATCGTCTGGCGAGAATACAAGGGCGGCTTGCCGGTCAAGGACAATGACGGCCGCATCGTGACGGCAAAGAACGTCGACGACAATTCCGGTTCGGTCTATCCGTCCGGAACGCAATCCATGTTCCGCACCTTCGATGGTCCGGCCTACCATATCGATCGCGTCAATCAAGCTCCGGGCGCAGACGAGGAAGGCTCCATTTTCATCTCCACCAAGGAACTGGACCACGGCGTTGGCCTCGAACTGAAATCGCAATCGAACATGCTTGCCATCTGCAAGCAGCCGGATTGCTTGGTGCAGGTCAAAACCTCGAACTAGCTTGGCCGCGTTCCGCAAATCCGTGCGATGGCGGCCGGGGGCAGGAGCACGAGTTGCTCGATGATCCCGGCCGCACGGCTTTCACTGAATATTTCGGTTGGATCAGCGAGACTTGTTAGGTGACCCGAGAGACGATGGATGGCTTCGTTTGTTTGCCGGAGAGGACCGACAGGGTCTTCGTCATCATAATGCGCGCGACCGAAGATGGTCATTTCCGAGATTGTCGCCGCGATGAGCATTAATAGGTCCGGGCGTTGCGCCGCGCGCATTCGATCGATCACCTGTTGCAGCATGTCTTTCGTCATCTTCTCTCTGTAGCGCCTTTGCAATAGCGGCCCAATCAGTGCGGCCTTTGGAGAATACTATGCCTGTCGGGGCTACCTTTCATAGCGTGCGCGATGCTGTCGTCTCGGCGGTTGACGGCAAGTTTGCTGAAACAATTCGCCTATCACCCATGGCCGGCGGCACGCGTGACCAACAGAGGCCGCAGCGCGAGATTTCGGCAGTCTTGCGTACAGGCGCCGAGAAATCGAACGCCGTTGACACTGCGAACCCCGCCGCATGGCAAGTCAAGATCGCGGCAGGCAAGGCCATGCTTTATATCGACCGCACACGATATCCCGATATCGCTTTGAAGAAGCAGGATGCGGTGCGCGCTTTGACCCGCCACGGTCAACCCGTTTTCGAGGTCTCGCTTGTCGATGACCGCAATCATACTCGGCTGATTGTCGAGCTTGTTCACAAATAACAGAACTGGTGAGTCCCATGTCGCTCGTACGTATCGCATTGCGCATCTCTGCCGTGGAAGCCCTGAAAGGGCGGACGTTGGTGGATGGCAATGTTCTCGATAGCCAGATTGGCGCGCTCGATGTTGCTGCCAACGGTTCGTTGCATACGCCGCAGGAGAAGCCGTTTATCTCTGTCTACACCGACGACGCCAAGGTGACGGATGGGTTAGAGCTTCGCTCACTCACAAAGAGTGGCAAGGTGGACATCTTTTTCGAGGCCGGAATAGCAACGTCGCATGTCGTGACGGATGCCGCGACTGATGAATCCGTCATATATGAAGGCGTGCCGGCGACGGACGCGAATTTCGAATTCCATCTGGATTTAACGATGCGGCAAATTGCCGATACGTTGGCCGACCCGGATAACGAATGGTCGGCAATCTTCAATAGCTTGGTGCTCGGCTTCAGGCAGTCGCAACGCTCAAGGGCAAGCGGCGATACCAATGGCGTCCGGCTAGCGGCACACCAATTGAAATTGACCGTTGACGCTATCGCCGACCCAATGCGCGGCATTGCGCTCAAAGCCAACTCGCCATTGGTGCGGTTCTTCGCGAAGTGTGAAACGGAGCTTGTTTCGCACTCGCCGGATATGGGCCGAAAGATCGCGCTTATGCGTGCACAGATCTCCGGCGATGCGGACGAACTGCAAGCCGCGATGCGCCGTTACGGCATGATCTACAACGAGGCCGACGCCATGTTGATGACACCTGCATTCGAGGTGACGCGATGACGGGCCTCGTTGAACAGTTTTCGGATATGATGCACCGAATTGCCGAGCTTGAGCGCCGCAACCGGAACCGCCGCAGGAAGGGGACCATTGCGGAAGTCAGCGACGACAAGAGCAAGTATCGGGTCAAGCTGTCCGATCAGAACGGCAAACCCTACCTCTCTCCATGGATCAGAGCGCGGACGCTCGCCGCCGGTGGCGTCAAGGTGGACGTTCTTTATCAGAAGGGCGAGCAAGTCGATGTCGTGTCCGAAAGCGGTGACATGGCGGATGCACAGATAGATTTCTCCACCTACAGCGATGCCAACGCGCGCGAAAACAAGGATATGCCACTGCATATTAAAATCGGCGATACCGTCGTTGAAGCCTCGGTCGATCTAGTCAAGGTAACGGGTGCAAACGTCATTGTTCATTCGCAGAACGTTCAGCTTGGCGGCGAGGGCGGCAAGCGGGTAGCGCGCATCGGCGATAAGGTGGATGTTGGAGCCGGCTCGTCAAAGGGCCTTTGGCCTATTGTCGAAGGCTCGTCCTGTGTTTTTGCGAAAGACTAGAGCGGATCATTGCTTATCGGAATCGGTTTGGGATTCCCAAATCAGTGGAATTGTGATTCCTGATGGATGCTGGAATGGAGGCCAGCATCCATGACGCGACCCTATTCGAATGATCTTCGTGAGCGCGTTGTTGCTGCGGTGACAGCCGGGCAGAGCTGCCGGATGGTGGCGGAGCGATTTGATATTGCCGTCTCATCCGTGGTGAAGTGGTCACAACGTTATCGGGCGACCGGCAGCGTGTCGCCTGGCAAGATGGGCGGCCATCGCCGACGGGTGCTGGAGCCGCACCGCGCCTTTATCGTCGAGCAGATCGAACAGACATCCCATCTGACACTGCATCGGCTGAAGGATGAGTTGGCCGCCCGCGGCGTGACCGTCTCCCATAATGCCATCTGGCAGTTCATGCGCCGCGAAGGCCTGAGCTTTAAAAAAAACGCTGTTCGCCCTTGAGCAGGGCCGCGCCGACATTGCTCGGCGCAGAGCCCGCTGGAAGGCCTGGCAA
>Ga0209026_1000755_pt1 | contig 18340 bp, 18 predicted proteins | sample AraplaCL_Col_mCL_FD_184262 | JGI IMG/M metagenome (GOLD analysis project Ga0209026, IMG submission 184262) | Arabidopsis root microbial communities from the University of North Carolina, USA - plate scrape CL_Col_mCL (SPAdes) (version 2) | ecosystem: Host-associated > Plants > Roots >... | reverse complement strand
CTTGTCGCCCTTGAACAGCGGCCAGATCGGCAGGCTCTCGGTGCGGCTGAGGCCGCCCGGGCGCAGCGCCGCGATCAGGGCGCGGGTCGTCGACCACGGCGTGAAGCTGGCCGGCAGGGTGGTGCTCTTCAGGCCAACCCGGTGGATGCCGTCGTTGCTGTCCTTGGCGTAGTCGACGTTCAGGCTGGCGTAGAGGTCCGAGTTCTCCGGCCGATAGGCCAACTGCACCCGCGCCTGGGTCGAATCCAGGTTCTCCAGGTCGGTGTTGTGCAGGATGTCCTTGTAGTAGCCGTCGTGGTTGATCGTCTGGAACGAGATCCGGCCGGCCAACCCCTTGGCGATCGGGCCGGTGACGTAGCCGTTGGTCTGGCGCAGGTCGTAGTTACCGAGGGTCACGGTGACCTTGCCCGAGGCGTCGAAGCTGGGTGCGTTCGAGATGACGTTCACGGCGCCGCCGGCCACGTTCTTGCCCAACAGCACGCCCTGCGGACCGCGGACCACCTCGACCCGCGCCACGTCGTAGAAGGCGGAGTTCAGGTTGCCGGAGCGGCTGACGTAGACGTCGTCCACGAACGTCGCGACCGACTGGTCGGCGGTGGGCGAACTGAGGCGGGTATTCACGACGCCGCGGATGTTGATCTCGTTCGACTGCGGTGAGTTCGCCGTGAACGAGATGCCGGTCATGTTGTGCGCCAGGTCCTGCAGCGACAGGACGCGGTCCTTGGCGAGGTTGGCGCCGGTGATGGCGGTGATCGCCAGCGGCGCGGTCTGGACGTTCTCCTCGCGCTTCTGGGCGGTGACGATCAGCTCTTCGAGCTGGGCGCCTTGATCGGCCGCGGCGGCGGCTGCCGCGGGCATGGCCAGGCCTAGGCCCGTCAGGAGCGCGATCACGGACGTGGTGTGCTGCAGCTTCATATGTCTTCCCCCCGGGGCCGCGACGGTCGAGCGCCGTGGTCCCCTCTCGTGTTGTCCGCGCAAGGCGGCGGCGTCTTGGTCCGGCGGGTTGGGGTGGCCGAGGGATCAACAGCGCTGGAAGGCGCGGTCAGCTTGCATAACGCGTGATCGGCAGGGGCGCAGAAGCGCGGGCGCCGACGTCATGAAACGTGGTTTTCCCCTGTCACGCCCTCCCGACTTGCATCGTTCTTGTTCGTACAGCGCCATCGTCAGACTAGGCGCCGGTTTTCCGTCTCGTCAAGCAAGTCACCCCCTGTCGTAGGACGGGAAGGCGACTCTCGAGAAAGAGCTTGCCAATAGTCCGTACCGTTATGCAAGTTGATTTTCGGCGGGTGTAAAACGCCTCCAAAATGCGAGGAGAGAGACGGCATGGCCGGCGAACTGACGGACGAACAGAAGATCGCGGCGGGCCGAGAAATGGCCGAGGCCTGGCGCGTCATGGACTGGCGCAAGGTGGCCGACATGTTCACGCCCGACGGCGTCCTGCACTCTATGATGGTCGAGCCGATCCAGGGCCGCGAGGCGGTGTTCAAGCGGGTCTCGGGCCTGGGCGACGGCCTTGAGAGCATCACGCTGCAGATCCACCACATGGGTGTCATCGACGGCGTGCTCTACATGGAGCGAACGGACGAGTTCGTGATCCGTGGCAAGGCCGGCTCAGCGCCCGTCGTGGGCGTGCTGGAGTTCGACGGGCCGCTGATCAAGGTGTGGCGCGAGTACTACGACCGCGCCCACCTCCTGAAGGCCATGGGCCTGGTCGAGGATTTCGACCAGAAGACCCGCTGACCCCGACGGCTACCGTCCGTACGGCCGCAGCTCGGCCGAACGGGCGGAGTCGAGGTACTCGTCCAGACGGGTGATCACGCCGCCCTCGATCTTCACCACCACGCAGGCGTCCATCGCCCACTTCTTGCCGTCGGGCAGGGTGGCTTCCAGCACGTGCTGCTGCAGGAAGCCGTCCGGCAAGGCCTCGCGGCGCAGGACGCGGTAGTTGCGGTCGGGCAGGGTGCGGATGAACCAGTCCAGCACCTTCATGTTCTGATCGACCGTCTGCTCGATCCCGTCGCTGTTGTGCCAGAGCTTGGCGTCCGGCGCGTAGCAGGCGCGCACCGTGGCGGTGTCGCCCGACTGGATGGCGCCGACGAAGCGCTCGGCGAAAGCGAGATAGTCCTGGGCGGTCATGCGTGTTTCCCCTAACGGCCGGTCGTGACTCGCTCGCCCGATAGCGAGCGGCGCATCTGCAGTTCGAAGCCCTTGGGATCGCGGGCCAGGTTGGCGCGCACGTCCACGGCCATGAAGTCGGTGTCCACCTCGTCGGCGCCCTTCCGGATCGCCTTGAGGGCGGCGTCCGCGATCGTCGCCGGCGTCTCCTTGAAGCCCTCCACGTGGCTGGCCATGCGGGTGTCCACCGAGCCGACGATCAGGGCGGTGACCGAGGTGTTCTGCGGCGCCAGTTCGGCGCGCAGACAGGTCGACATGGCCCGGCCCGCGAACTTGGAGGGGCTGTAGCCGCCCATGCCCGGCACCGCGACGATGCCGCCGGCGGACAACACATTGGCGATCGCACTCTCGTTATGGCGCGCCAAGATCGGCGCGAAGGCGCGGCACATGGCCAACGGGCCGAAGTAGTTGGTCTCCATCTCTGCCCGCGCGGCCGACAGGTCCGGCGCCTTCAACAGCGTCTGCATCGAGAACTGGCCGGCGTTGTTCACCAGGATGCTGACGTCCTGGCACTGCGCGGCGGCCGCCTCGATCTGCTCGGGCTTGCCGACGTCCAGTTGGATCGCGACCACCCGGGCCGGATCTTCGTCGACCAGGTGCTGGGCGTTGGCGGGGTCGCGGGTCGCGACATAGACCCGCTTGGCGCCCGCCGCGAGGAAGGCGCGCACGAAGGCTTCGCCAATACCGCGGTTGCCGCCCGTGACCAGGGCGACGCTGTCCTTGATTTCCATCCCTCGAACTCTCTTTGGCTTGATCTCAGTCCGCGGCGACGCCGTCGCGGATGAAGGCGCGATCGGCCCAGACGGCGTGCGTGCCGCTGCTGATCTTGTGGGGCAGGGCGATGCGCACGACCGGGCCGTCTTCGAAGCGCTTGCAGTCGATCAGGACGCACTCGGACGTGCCGGCCGTCTCGTCGATGATGAAGCTGACCAGGTAGCCGTCGTCCTCGTCCTTGGCGCCGATCCGCGGCACGAACGGCGCCTCGCTGGCGTAGCGGCCGTCGGGCAGGGTCACTTCCCACGACTGTCCGGTCTCCAGGTCGTGCTTCACGAACCCGCTGAACAGGAACCAGCCCGGCTTGGACGTGGTGGAGTACGCGTAGCGATACGGCTTGCCGGCGTAGCGCTGGTTGAACATGCCGAATTCTAGGATCCGGTCGTCCAGGTGGCCTTCCTGGGTCTCGCCGGTCTTCAGGTTGAAGCGCCAGCGGTGCAGCTTGGGCCTGAAGCTGTGCTCGTCGAGGAACGACATCATGTGGCCGAACCCGTCCGGCGCATCGGCCAGCGGCCGCGGGGTCGGGTTCTCTTGGAAGTAGCCGTCCATGACCACCTCGTCGCCCTCTTCGTAGGCGTTGAGGAAGTGCAGGATGTAGGTCGGCTCGGCCTCGAACCAGCGGACCTCCGAGCTCTTGCCGTAGCGCGGGATGATCCCGAACCGCGACGGGATGCCCTTGTGCATCCGCACCGCGTGGACATCCCGCTTCAGCAGCTCCTCGTCCCAGAACACCGGCAGGTCGTTGAGGATCGAGTAGTTCGCGGTGAACGCCATGTCGTGCGGCAGGCGCGGGCCGGGCAGGGGGACCGGCACGTAGTGCGCCAGCTTCCCAGCCTTATCGACCACGCCATAGTGCATGTAGGGCGCGTACTTGGAGTAGTTGAAGAACAGCAGCTCGCCGGTCGCCTCGTCGACCTTGGTGTGGGCCGACACGCCATCCAGCGGCCCCCAGCTGGCCACGCCGCCCTGCTCCAGCGTCTCCGGATCCAGCCAGTAGGCCTCGCCGCACTGGTAAAAGGTCGAGACGATGCGGCCGCCATGGACCACAACATCGGTCGACGACGAATCCTTGAGGCCTTCGTGCGCGCCGAAGCCCGGGCGTAGCGAGACGCCCGGCCCGTCCATCAGGCCGCCCCACAGCGCCTGGCCGGCCTCTTGTTCCGCCTCGAACCCGCGGGTGCGAACGAAGCGGTTGCGGTAGTCGGCGCGGCCATCCTTGAAGCTGATCATGTGGATCATGCCGTCACCGTCGAACGGATGATGGCGGCCCAGCGGCTGCTGCACCGGGTTCTCGGTGTTGCGGATGTAGAGCCCATCGATGTCGGTCGGAATCGCGCCCTCGATCACGTCGAGATCGGTCGCGTCCACCTCCTCGTGCAGCGGCGTCCAGGCGCCGTTCAGGTAGGGGTGGTTGCTGGGGCGCAGCGAGACCTGCACCGGCGGCAAGCGCTCCATCTTCATGCGAGCTCTCCGAACATCTCGGCGCACCGGCGGCGGCGCACCCTTGAACCGACTGTAGCAACATGGTCTTGTTGTGCAAGTGACATAGGTCTGGATGTGAGATCGCCTCACGCACCGGCCGCTCAGAGAGGACCCAAGCCGATCATGAAAGCCCTGCTCAGCCTCGCCGCCCTGGCGCTTTTCGCAGCTGCGCCCCTGCCGGCCGTCGCCGCCGACACCGACGCCAGCCGCATTGCTGTGGCCAAGGATATGATCGCCGCGTGGAAGGCGGCCGACTGGCGCAAGGTCGGCGATCTGTTCGCGGAGAAGGGCGTCCTGCACTCGATGATGATCGAGCCGGTCACGGGCCGCGAGGCGATCTATCAGCGGATTGCGGCCCTGGGCAAAGGCGCGCCGGGCGGCGTGACCCTGGACGTCGCCCACATGGGCGTGATCGACGGGCTGGTGTTCATCGAGCGGGTCGACCGCTTCGTCTACAACGGCAAGCCGGGCTCGGTGCCGGTCGTGGGCGTGTTGGATATTCGCGACGGCAAGGTCCAGGCGTGGCGCGAGTACTATGACCGCGCGCAGCTGCTGACGGCGCTGGGCGAGAAATAGCCTAGCCGACGCGTTCCAGGACCATGGCGGCGCCGACACCGACGCCGCCTGTGGCCACCACGAGCCCGGTCTCGGCGTTCAGCTGGGCCATGTCGTCCAGCAGCGTGGTCGTCAGGACCGCGCCCGTCGCGCCCATCGGGTGCCCCATCGCCAGGTGGCCGCCATTGGCGTTCACCCGCGTCATGTCGGGCGCGTAGCGGCGCTCGAACAACACGGGCACGGCGGCAAACGCCTCCATGAACTCCACCGCGCCGACGTCGTTCAAGGCCAGGCCGGCGCGTGTCAGCGCCCGCTCCATCGCCGTGAAGCCCGCTGTCAGTTGCAGGACATGATCGGCCGCGGCCTCCCCCACAGACCGGATGCGGGCGAGGGGAGTGAGCCCCAGCGCGCGACCTGCCTCCAGGGTCCCGACCAGCAGCAGCGACGCGCCGTCGGCGATCGGCGGGCAGTGGGCGACGCTGTGCAGATGATCCACGGCCGCGAGGCTCGGCCGGCTGGCCAGCAGGATATCGTCGTAGCCCTGGGCGCCTGTGGCGGCGAACACCGGCCCCAGCCTGGCCAAAGACGCGCCGTCGCCGAAGTCGCGGATATTCTCGTCCCGATCCAGCGCCACCGCGCCGTCCGCGCCCGTCACCGGGATCACCCGTCCAGCATATCGACCCTCAGCCCAGGCCGCGGCCGCGCGCTGATGCGATCGCAGGACGGCCGCGTCCATCTCGGCGCGCGTTATGCCTTCCTCGGTCGCCAGCAGATCCGCCGCCAGGCCGACCGGAACCCAGCCCATGGCGGCCGCCTGGCCCATATCGCTGTAGAAGTCAGCGCCGTCGGCCAGGAAGGGAGTCTGCGACATGCTCTCGACACCGCCTGCCAGCGCCATGTCGACCTCGCCCGACGCGACCCGACGCGCCGCGTCCGCGAGCGCGCTGAGACCCGAGACGCAGAAGTTGTTGATCGTCAGCGCCGCCAGGCTGTCGGGCAGTCCGGCCTGGATCCGCGCGGACAGGGCGATATGGCCGCCCTGGACGCCGGTCTGGGTCACGCAGCCCAGCGTGAAATGGCCCGCCGCCGCCACGGCATCGCGCCCGTTGCGCGTTTCCAGCGCCTGGACCAACTGGCTGACCAGCGTCGCGGGCTTGATGGCGGCCAGCGAACCGTCAGGCCGGCCTTTGCCTCGCGGCGTCCGCACCGCGTCGAAAATATAGACCGACATGCGCCGCTCCCAGACCCGCCCGAGTCAGTCTTGTAAACGAAGTGATCGTTGAACGGGAAGAGCCGCTACGCGCCGTCGCGCAGCCGGATCGATGCCCCGCACATCAGGAGAGCGCGCTAACTCACGGATGTATCGGCGTTTCACATAGCCGCAGGCATCACTCTCGAAGTGCAACGCCGGCCCGGGCTTGCTGAAGGGGCGACGCCCGTCATCGGGATCGGCGCCGACGGCGCTGCGCCAGCTCCGCCGGATCGCGTCTTCAGCTCCAAATGGCCCACATCATATTTCCGATAATATTCCTTAGGCGCAATTCACATAGCGCCCGGGAACTGCCGCGCTGCCCCACCAGACCGCCCATGTAGCGCAGCGACGGTCTGGTGAGCGCTCGCTTTCAGGCGCCGGTCAGTTCCAGCGCCGGATAGTCCACGTAGCCTTCCGGTCCCGGAGCGTAGAACGTCTCCAGCTTCCACTCATTGAGCGGCGCGCCGCGCTGCAGCCGCACGGCCAGATCGGGATTGGAGATGAAGAGCTTGCCGAACGACACCGCGTCGGCCTCGCCGCCGTCCAGCAGCGCCTGGGCGCCGTCGGCGTCCGTCACGCCTTCATTGGCGATGTAGACGCCGCCGAACTCGGCCTTCAGCTGCGGGCCGATGCTGTCGGCCGCCACGCGCTCGCGGGCAAAGATGAACGCCAGGCCGCGCTTGCGGGCCTCACGCGCCACGTAGCCGAACGTCGCCAGCGGATCGCTGTCGCCCATGTCGTGAGAGTCGCCGCGCGGCGCGATATGCAAGCCCACGCGATCGGCGCCCCAGACCGAGATGGCCGCGTCTACCGCTTCCAGCAGCAACCGGGCGCGATTTTCGATAGGTCCGCCATAGGCATCGGTGCGCTTGTTCGTGCTGTCCTGCAGGAACTGATCCAGCAGATAGCCATTCGCGCCGTGCAGCTCGACGCCGTCGAAGCCGGCCTTCTTCGCGTTCTCAGCGCCCTTCCGGTACGCCTCGACCACCTCGGCGATCTCGTCCAGCGACAGCGCACGCGGTACCGGATACGGCCGCTTGGGCCGCAGCAGGCTGACGTCGCCCTTGGCGGCGATGGCGCTTGGCGCAACCGGCGCCTGCCCGTCAAGCAGGCTGGGATCCGAGATCCGGCCGACATGCCAGAGCTGCAGGACGATCCGGCCGCCGGCGTCGTGCACGGCCTTGGTGACCAGCTTCCAGCCTTCGACCTGCTCGTCCGACCAGATGCCGGGCGTGTGCTCGTAGCCGACGCCCAGCGGGGTCACCGAAGTGGCCTCCGAGATGATCAGGCCGGCCGAGGCGCGCTGGGCGTAGTACTCGGCTACCAGCGGCCCGGGCGTGCGCTCCACGCCGGATCGGGCGCGGGTAAGCGGCGCCATTACGATGCGATTGGGAAGGGTAAGGGCCCCGACCTTGAGGGGCTCGAAAAGCGAAGGCATGGCGGATATCCCCAGAAATTGGTCAGGCACATGTGGGCGCCCTGCCCGCGCCTCGCGACCTTAGTTTTCCTGATGGCGCTTGCAGCTCTCGCCCGGCCGCCGATTGCAACGCCCCCGCCGCGATCATAGCTTAACTGCAGCCTCGCAGGCCGACATGGCGCGCGGGCGTCGCTGTCGTTGGGCTGCAAAGGGATCGGGGGCGTAGAGATGGATATCGGCGCGTCACCCGCCCTGCACCCGCCAGCCAGCGTCGCCGACGCGCGTCCGGCGACCGAGGTCTACTACGGCGGCCCCGACCAGGCGCCCGGCGCGCTGCGAGATCTTCTGAAAGCACGCGTCGATGCGGCGCCGCCCGGCAGCGAGATCACCTGGGCCACCTACTACTTCCGCGACCAGGACCTCGCCGAGAGCCTGGTGGCGGCGCAGAAGCGCGGCGTTCGCGTTCGCATCCGCGTCGAAGGCAGCCCCCGCCGCGGCAAGGCCAATGATGCGGTGATCGACACCTTGCGCAGCGGGCTGGGCGACGGGCTGCGGCTGCACCGGTCATGGTTCGGCGCGGCGCACCTGCATTCCAAGGTCTACGCCTTCTCCGGCCCCTCCCCCGAGGTGCTGATCGGCTCGTTCAATCCGTCGGGCGACGCCTCGCCCGATCCGAAGCTATTGGCCGACATCGGCGACCAGGACCGGGGGGAGAACCTGCTGGTCGGCTTCCGCGATCCCGACGCCGTGCGCGCGCTGCGCCGCCAGGCCGATCGCCTTTGGCAGGGCAAGGGCGGCCGCTTCGGCCGCCGCGAGAACCGCCCGGTGAAGCTGGAGGAGGTCCGCCTCTACTACTACCCGCGCCTGCGCCCCGGGGTGGTCGAGCGCCGGATCGCCCGCCTCGGCCCCGGAGACCGTGTGCAGGCCGCGATCTCACATATGGACGAGGGGCCGTTCGCCCATGAACTTGCCGAGGCGGCGACGCGGGGCGCCGACGTCGAACTGGTCGTCCACGATACCAAGCGCCGGGTTCCGAACGGCGTGGTCCGGGAGCTGGACCGCGCCGGCGCCAGCGTGCGCCGCTACTGCAATGCCGAAGGCCTGCCCATGCACGCCAAGTTCGTGCTGATCGATCGCGGCGGCGAACGGTCGGCCTGGTTCGGCAGCCTGAATTACAATGTGACCTCGCGTTTCCTGAACAAGGAGATCCTGGCGCGCAGCACCGACGCGGCCGTGATCGATGACCTTGAGGCCCGTTTCCGTGCGATCTCCGAGACGGCGGACCGCCAGGGCGAAGCTTGCGGTGGCAAGGCTCAGGCCGCGGCCACGGCTTCGGACAAGCCCTAGGCCGCGCCCACCGCGATCAGGCTGTTGGCGGTCTCCAGGATCGTGTCTCGCGTCGGGCGGGACTTCCAGCCCAGCACGCGCTGCGCCTTGGCCGAGTTGAACGCATGGCGGCGTCCCAGGGTCGGGACGATCCCGCTCAGCCGCCGGTCCCGCCGCGCGGCCAGTCGCACCACGAAGTTCGGCAGCGTCCGCTTGGTCGTGCGACCGGCATAGGGTTCGGGCAGGCCCTTCCGCAACACGGCCGCCATCTCGGACATCATCATGTAGTCGCCGCAGGCGATGAAGCGCTCGCCGGCCGCCCCCGGCGTGGTCATGGCCAGGATCTGGGCCACGGCCAGATCGCGCACGTCGACCACGCTGAAGCCCACCTTGGGCGCCCCCGGCATCGTCCCGCTGAACAACCGCCCGACCACCATCACCGAGCCCAGGGTGTCGCGGCTCAGGACCGGTCCCAGGATGGCGCTGGGCAGGACCGTCACGAGTTCGGTGGCGCCGCCATGCTGAGCCATGAAGTCCCAGGCGGCGCGCTCGGCCACGACCTTGGACCGGCGGTAGGCCGTGCCGTCCGGATCGTTCAGGTCGGTCCAGACCGTCTCGTCGTTGTTGCTGTCGCCGCCTTGCAGGGGCGAGGCGCAGGCGGCGGTCGAGGAGGTCATCACGACCCGCTTCACCCCGGCGGCCACCGCGGCCCGCAACACCCGGACCGTCCCGTCCCGCGCCGGCGGGATCAGGGTTTCGTCGCTGGCGTCCGCCGCATCGCCCAACGGCGAGGCGACGTGCAGGACATAGTCGCATCCCTTCACGGCCTCGGCCCAACCAGCGTCCGACAGCAGGTCGGCCTCGACGAAACTCAGCCGGTTCCCCGGATCGACGACCGTCGAGACCGCCGCCCGCACACCCTCGGCCTTGGACAGGCTGCGCACGGTCGCGCGCACGATGTAGCCGCGCCGCAGCAGTTCCACGATCTGCCAGCTGGCGACGAAACCCGTGCCGCCGGTCACCAGAACCGTTTCCATCGCGATCTCCCTTGCCTCTGCGAAACCTATGCGCGCTCGGTTGATGTGATAAGCCGCACAAAGCTGTTCGACCTGTTGAGAGTTCTTGGACAATGGCCGGTCTGTCGCTGCAGGAACTGGCTGCCCTGACCGCAGTCGCCGGCCGGCGCAGCTTTCGTGGGGCGGCCGCCGAACTCGGCGTCTCGGCTTCCTCGCTCAGCCATCAGGTCGCCAGCGCCGAGCGACGGCTGGGCGTGCGGCTGTTCAATCGCACCACCCGCAGTGTCTCCCTCACCGAGGCGGGCGAGCACTTCCTGGCGCGGATCAACCCCGCCCTGCGCGAGATTGCCGACGCCGTCGAGACGGTGAACCGCTTCCGCGACACGCCCGCGGGCCTGCTGCGCCTGAACGCCTCGGAAGGCGGCGGCGAACGAATCCTGCCGCATGTGCTCAGTTTCCTCGCCGCCTATCCCGATATGCGCGTGGACCTGGCCGTGGATGGCCGGATGGTCGACATCGTGGCAGAGGGCTTTGACGCCGGCGTCCGCGGCGGCTCGGCCGTGCCGCAGGACATGGTCGCCGTGCCGTTCGGCGTTCCCGAGACCTTCATGATCGTCGGCAGCCCGCAGTACTTCGAACGCTGCGGCCGTCCGGCGTCACCGGGCGACCTGCTGCAGCACGCCTGTATCCGGGTCCGGATGCCAAGTGGCGTTTTGCTGCCGTGGGACTTCGAGCGGCAGGGTGAGCGGGTCAGCATCGATCCGCCCGGCCGGCTGGTGGTCGGCAGTCCGGGCCTGGCGGTCCAGGCGGCGGTGGGCGGCGCCGGCGTGGCCTATGTGATCGAGCGCGCCATGGTCGACGAACTGGCCTCGGGAAAGTTGGTCCGGGTGCTGGACGCGTGGACGCCCCCCTTCCCCGGCGTGGTTCTCTACTATCCCCGCCAGCGGTTGCCATCGGCGGGACTGGCCGCCTTCATCGCGCATTTCAAGGCGCAGCGGCGGGGCTAGGCGAAGAGCCTGGCTGTGACCGCAATAAGACCCGCCCAGAGCCCGACCGATAAGACCGCGCCCAGCAGCAAACCGTATCCGATGGGCAGACGTTGAAAGCGGTGGATGCGCGTGGACGCGGCCAGAAACGCGTCCGGGCGGGTAGAGACCGTCTCGCTCATGCGGGCCTCCTGAGCAGCGCGGGGGAATGCGCCGAATCTCTGGGAACCATCTTATGAAGATTCGCCTCAGAGGCGAGTTTTGAAGTCGCACCGCCGCCTTGTGCGCACCGCGCGGGCATCCTATCTTTGTCCAGTAATTACTGTTGGCCGATCGGAGCTTCCCCCATGCGCCTCATCGCCCTGTCCGCTGCCGCCCTGATGTTCAGCGCCACGGCCGCCCTCGCCGCCCCCGCCTCGGTCAGCGTGACCCTCGCGCCCGAGCTGCAGAAGAAGTTCGACAAGACCTATGGCCAGCGCGAGGCCGACCTGCTGACCGCCGATCTGCGCAGCTCGGTCGAGAAGAGCCTGGCCAAGACCTCCGCCTATGACGGCGCGAAGATCGAGCTGACCCTGGTCGACGTGAAGCCGAACCGACCGACCTTCAAGGAAATGGCCGACAAGCCAGGCCTGTCGTTCCAGAGCTTCGGCGTCGGCGGCGCCTCGATCGAAGGCCGCGTGACGTCCGCCGACGGCACGCAGAGCCGCGTCGACTACAAGTGGTTCGAGACCGACATCCGCCAGACCTGGGCGAACTGGATCTGGAGCGATGCTGAGTGGACCTTTGACCGCTACGCCAAGAAGCTGGCGCGCGGCGAAGAGGTCGCCCGGCGCTGACATCCGCGTCACACGCTTGCGCCATCCAGCGGCGCGCGGTCTGATCGCCGCGCGCCGTTTCCTTTTCGAGCTCCCAGCATGACCCGCCCTGCCCCGTCCGCCGACCAGCGGCCCCTCGACCGGCTGCTGGAGATCATGGCGCGCCTGCGCGACCCCGCCGACGGTTGCGAGTGGGACCTGGAGCAGACCTTCGCCACCATCGCGCCGTACACGGTGGAAGAGGCCTACGAGGTCGCCGACGCCATCGAACGCAATGACCTTGCGGACCTGAAGGACGAACTGGGCGACCTGCTGCTGCAGGTGGTCTTCCACTCGCGCATGGCCGAGGAACAGGGCGCCTTCGCCTTCGAGGACGTGGCCGCCGCAATCAACGACAAGATGGTCCGCCGCCATCCGCATGTGTTCGGCGACGAGACCTATGCCTCGCTCCGCGACCAGAAGGCCGGCTGGGACGCGCTGAAGGCCCAGGAGCGGGCGAAGAAGGGCAAGGCCCAGAGCCTGCTGGACGACGTGCCGGTCGGCCTGCCCGGCCTGACCCGCGCAGTGAAGCTGTCCAAGCGCGCGGCCGGCGTGGGCTTCGTCTGGCCGACCGTGCAGGACGTGGTGGCCAAGCTGCACGAAGAGGTCGGCGAGATGCTGGTCGAGATCGAAGCCGGCGATCTGGACAAGGCCCGGGACGAGATCGGCGACGTTCTGTTCGTGGTCGCCAACCTGGCCCGCACGCTCGATGTCGACCCGGAGGATGCCGTGCGCGCGACGAACGCCAAGTTCGTGCGCCGCTTCAACTATGTGGAGCGTCGTCTCGCTGAGCGAGGCAAGACGCCGGACCAGTCGGACCTCGCCGAGATGGACGCCCTCTGGGATGAAGCCAAGGCCGCCGAGCGCGCCGGCTAGGCCAGCAGCGAGGCCATGCCGTTCGGCGACAGGATCTCGATCCAGTAACCGTCAGGATCCTTGATGAAGGCGATGCCCTTCATCCGCCCATCGTCCGGGCGCTTGATGAACTCGACACCCAGGCTCTCGAACCGCGCGCAGGCCGCGGCCACGTCCGGCACACTGATCCCCAGGTGCCCGAAGCCGCGCGGCTCGGCATTGCCGTTGTGATAGCCGGCGAAGTCCGGATCGGCCTCGGTGCCCCAGTTGTGGGTCAGCTCCAGCGTCGTCTCCCGCGAGAAGACGAACCGCAGCCGTTCCGCCGGATCGTCCGGAACGGTCTCGTCGTCCCGCAGCAGGGCCAGGAACAGCAGCGAGAACTTCGCCTCGGCGAAGTCCAGCCGATGCAACAGGGTGAAGCCCAGCACCTCGGTGTAGAAGCGCACCGATGCGTCCGGATCGCGGATCCGCAGCATGGTCTGGTTCAGGGTGAACCCGGCGGTGGCGGGATCGCGCATCAGGGTCTCCGAGGTGTCAGGGGGCCACCACTTGGGCCTGCGGGAAGAGCTGTTCGAACTGGCCCATCGCCTGGGCCGTCAGGCTCACCGACAGGCGGACCGAGCCGTCCTTGCCGTCGACCCGCTCGATGACGCGCCCGTGGCGATACAGCCAGGCGATCGCCGCCCCCTCGCCCGCGGGCGTATAGACATCGACAGGCGGCGCTTCGTCGACCAGCCCTGCGACGGTGGCCAGCAGCGCTTCGCAGCCCTCGCCCGTCACCGCGGAGACCAGAACGGCCGGCGGGTTCGAGCGACGCGCGTCACTGATCGCCTCGTCACGTGCGTCTTGCGGCAACAGATCGGCCTTGTTCCAGACCTCCAGGATGCGCCGTTCGTCCATGTCGACACCCAGGCGCGACAGCACATGGCGCACGTCCGCCGCCTGGGCGTCCGTCTCCTCGCTGGCGATGTCGCGGACGTGCAGGACGACGTCGGCCTCACGCACCTCCTCCAGCGTCGCGCGGAACGCCTCCACCAGCTCGTGCGGCAAGTCCGAGATGAAGCCCACGGTGTCGCTGAGGATCGCCGGTCGGCCGTCGGGCAGCTTCAGCGAGCGCAGGGTCGGGTCCAGCGTCGCAAACAGCATGTCCTGGGCCACGACCGTGGCGTTGGTCAGCCGGTTGAACAGTGTCGACTTGCCGGCGTTCGTGTAGCCGACCAGCGCCACGCTGGGGAACGGCACCCGCCGGCGGGCCGACCGTTGGAGGGTGCGCGTGCGGCGAACCTCCTCCAGTTCCAGCTTCAGCTTGCGGATCTTGTCGGCGATCAACCGGCGGTCGGTCTCGATCTGGGTCTCGCCAGGACCGCCCATGACCCCGAAGCCACCGCGCTGCCGCTCCAGGTGAGTCCAGGTGCGGACAAGGCGCGAGCGCTCGTAGGTGAGGCGCGCCAGTTCCACCTGCAGCCGGCCTTCACGCGTGCGGGCGCGGCGGGCGAAGATCTCCAGGATCAGGCCCGTCCGGTCGATGACCTTGGCCTTCCAGGCCTTTTCCAGGTTCCGCTGCTGAACCGGCGTCAGGGCGTCGTCGATGACCACGACGTCCAGTTCCTCGACCTCCACCAGGACCGCGATCTCCTGGACCTTGCCCGACCCGAACAGGGTCGCAGGGGTCAGCTTTCGCAGGCCCACGACCATGGTCTCGCGGACCTCGAGGTCGAGGGCGAGGGCGAGGCCGGCGGCCTCCTCCAGCCGCGCGGCCGGGTGGCGTGCGCCATCGCGCCCCTCCCGATCGGGGTGGATTACGAGGGCGCCCTGTACGGGCGCCTCACGGTCTACGGATTTTGAAGAACTCAATCGCCCTCGTCGTCAGCGGGTTCATAGAGCTGAACGGGCTGAGCCGGCATGATGGTGGAGATGGCGTGCTTGTACACGAGCTGGGATTGGCCGTCCCGGCGCAGCAGGACGCAGAAGTTGTCGAACCAGCTCACCACGCCCTGCAGCTTTACGCCGTTCACCAGGAAGATGGTCAGCGGCGTCTTGGACTTCCGCACGCTGTTGAGGAACGTGTCCTGCAGGTTTTGTTTCTTGTCGCTCACGGCTTTCCGCCTTTTCGTTTTGATCGGGCGGCAGATCCGCCCACACACAAGGTCACGCTAAGCCGCAAACCGCGGCTGTTGCAATCGCGGGCTGAGCCTAGATGGCCGTCGCCTTCGCGCGCTCGATATAGAGGCGTCGGAGCCTCGACGCCACCGGTCCGACGACACCGTCCCCAACTGGCTTGCCATCGACGGCCACGACCGGCAGCACCAGGCTGCCCGCGCCGGTGATGAAGGCCTCCTTGGCGGCCAAGGCTTCAGCGGGCGTAAAGGGCCGCTCTTCGACCTTCAGCCCGGCCTCGCGAGCCACGTCCAGCAGCGACAGGCGGGTGACGCCGCGCAGGATGTTGGCGTTGGTGTCCCGCGTCCGCAGCACCCCGTCGCCGTCCACGATCCAGGCGTTCGACGAGGCGCCCTCGGTGACGAACCCCAGGTCGTCCACGAACCACGCCTCGACGGCGCCCACCTCGCGCGCCTTCTGCTTGGCCAGGGCGTTTGGCAGCAGGCCCACGGTCTTGATGTCGCAGCGGCCCCAGCGGTTCTCGGGCGTGGTCACGACAGCGACCCCCTTGGCCGCGCGGGCCTCGGTCGCCTCGCGATCGACGCGGCCGACGGTGACCACGACCGCCGGGCGGACCGGCGTGGTCGGAAAGGCGTGGTCGCGAGGCGCCACGCCGCGGCTGACCTGCAGGTAGACCAGCCCCTCCCGAACACGGTTCCGACGCACGGCCTCGCGCAGCACCATGGTCAGCGCCTCGCGGCTCATCGGCATGGCGATGCGCAGCTCCGACAGGCTGCGCTCCAGTCGAGCGAAATGCCCCTCCGGATCGGCCAGCTTGCCGTCGAACAGCGCCCAGACCTCATAGACCGCGTCGGCCAGCTGATAGCCGCGGTCCTCGATATGCACGAAGGCCTCGGCATGCGGCACGAACCGGCCGTTCACATAGGCGATGCGCCCCACCCTCAGGCCTCCTCGGATTCCAGCGACCGGGCGCCCGACAGGCCCAGCGACTTCAGCTTACGGTGCAGCGCGGAGCGCTCCATGCCGATGAAGGCTGCCGTCCGTGAAATATTGCCCGAGAAACGAAGCATCTGGGCGTTCAGGTATTCGCGCTCGAACACCTCGCGCGCTTCGCGCAGCGGCAGGGCGATGATCCGCTCGGCTCCCAGCGAGGTGGCCTGATCGTTCACAGACGCCTCGGGCGGCAGCATGTCGGCGGTGATCGGGTCGGACGGCGCGCCTGAGGCCAGGATCAGCATCCGCTCCACGTTGTTGCGCAGCTGGCGCAGGTTGCCCGGCCAGCCGCGGACCTGGAGCATGGCCAGCGCGTCGTCCGACAGCTTGCGCCGCGGCAGGCCCGAGGCCTCGCAGATGCGGGCGATGAAGTCCTCGATCAGCTCGGGGATATCCTCACGGCGCTCGCTGAGCCCCGGCACGTTCACCGGCACCACGTTCAGGCGATGGAACAGGTCCTCGCGGAACCGGCCCGCGACGATTTCCTCGCGCAGGTCGCGGGAGGTGGACGAGATCACCCGGACATCCACCTGCACGTCGGCGTCGCCGCCCACCCGGCGGAACCGTTGCTCGACCAGGACCCGCAGGATCCGCCCCTGCGTCTCGCGCGGCATGTCGGCCGCCTCGTCCAGGTACAGCGTGCCGCCGTGGGCGCGCTCGAAGACGCCGATCTTGGCCGGCCGGCCGCCGGCGCCCTCCTCGCCGAACAGCTCCAGGTCCATCCGCTCGGGCGTCATGCCGGCGGCGCTGATCGGCACGAACTCGTTGCGGGCCCGGTGGCTGGCGTCGTGGATCAGCCGCGCGACCGTCTCCTTGCCCGAGCCGGCCGGCCCCGAGATCAGCACCCGGCTGTTGGCGCCCGCCAGCTTGGCGATCATCTGACGCAGCTGTTGCGCCGCCATCGACTTGCCGATCAGACCCTCGGGCTGGATCGTCTGAGCCCGCAGCCGGCGGTTCTCGCGACGCAGATTGGTCGTCTCGAGCGCCCGCTCGACCACCAGAAGCAGCCGGTCCGACTTGAACGGCTTCTCCAGGAACTCGTAGGCGCCGCGCTTGATCGAGCTGACGGCGGTCTCGATGTTGCCGTGGCCAGAGATCATGATCACCGGCAGGTCGGCGTCCAGCGCCTTGACCATGTCCAGCAGCTCCAGCCCGTCCATCCCGCCGCCCTGCATCCAGATGTCCAGGATCAGCAGCGCGGGCTTGCGCGCCCGGATCGCGGCCAGCGCGCTCTCGGAATCGTTCGCCGTGCGGACGTCATAGCCTTCGTCGGTCAGGATCCCCGCGACCAGTTCGCGGATGTCCGCCTCGTCGTCGACCACCAGAACATCGGCTGCCATCAGGTCTTCCTCACTTGGCCGTCACGGCCGCGGTTGGTTTCGTCGCGCGCGGAGCGGGCGCGGCCGGAAGGCGCAGGATCGCCAGCGCCCCCTGCCCGCCTCGCGCGTCGGCCAGCTCCAGCTCGCCGCCATGGTCTTCCAGAATGCGTTTGACGATCGCCAGGCCCAGGCCCGTGCCCTTCTCCCGCGTCGTCACATAGGGTTCGGTCAGGCGGTCGCGATCCTTGGCCGGCAGGCCGACGCCGTTGTCCTCGACCTCGATCGCCACCGACGCGTCCTCGACGACCAGCCGCGCCTTGATCCGCCCCTTCATCCGGGGGGTCTTGGCGCGCCGCGCCTCGACCGCCTCGGCGGCGTTCTTCAGCACGTTGGTCAGCGCCTGGCCGATCATCCGCCCATCGGCATAGAGAATGGCGTCGGCCTTGGGCTCTTCCAGTTCGACCACGAAATCGGGACTGGCGACGCGCTGGGCGAAGACCGCCGCGCGCAACAGTTCGCCCGCTTCCAGCTTGGCGAACTTGGGCGCCGGCATTCGGGCGAAGGCCGAGAACTCGTCCACCATCCGGCCGATGTCACCGACCTGGCGCACGATGGTGTCGGTGCAACGGTCGAAGGTCTCCAGCTCGGACTCGGCGATGTCCTTGCGGTACTTGCGGCGCAGGCGTTCGGCCGACAGCTGGATCGGCGTGAGCGGGTTCTTGATCTCGTGGGCGATCCGACGGGCGACGTCGCGCCATGCGGCGTTGCGCTGGGCCGCCACCAGCCGAGTGACGTCGTCGAAGGTGAAGACCAGGCCGCCCTCGCTCTGGCTGGCGCGCACCCGCAGGCGGCGGCTGTCGCGGCCACGGACGACGTCGATCTCCTCCTCGGCCTCGCCGCTGCGCCCAGCCGCGGCGAGCTCGGCGAATTCAGGAGCCACCTCGGCGACCTTCTGTCCCCGGCCGCGATCCTCGGGCAGCGCCAGCAGGATCTCGGCCTGGCGATTGGCCACCGAAATCCGCCCGTCGGGGTCCAGCCCGATCACGCCGGCGCTCACCTCGGCCAGCACGGTTTCGATGAACTGACGCCGCTCCTCGGCCTCCTCGCCAGCGCGCCGCAGGGCTTCCTGCTGCGCCTGCAGGTCGTGGGTCATGCTGTTGAAGGCCCGCGACAGCACCGCGATCTCGTCCGGATCGCTGTCGGCGTCGACGCGCGCGC
>Ga0209026_1000753_pt1 | contig 18346 bp, 13 predicted proteins | sample AraplaCL_Col_mCL_FD_184262 | JGI IMG/M metagenome (GOLD analysis project Ga0209026, IMG submission 184262) | Arabidopsis root microbial communities from the University of North Carolina, USA - plate scrape CL_Col_mCL (SPAdes) (version 2) | ecosystem: Host-associated > Plants > Roots >... | reverse complement strand
TTTTTTACGGTTTGTACTAAAAAATTTCGTTTTACGTCAGAAACCTTTGCATCATCAAACATAATAAACGGCTTATTATTGTTTTTTGCCCATCGCAAGGCTAACGCCCCAGCGTAAAAAACAATCGACCCGGCTATAACAACATCCGGCTTCAGTTCATTTAGTTTTAGAAAAATTTGGTCTTTGATCTGAGATTTGGTGAGTTGATCATTGCGCTTATCCGGGAAAAGACAATCCCACCATACTTCGTTCTTGTTAAACGGATCGAAATCGTAGGGCGATCCCTTGCCGAAAAGCTCTATAGCGTACAGATCAATGCCCCTGGCAGCCAGAAAAGATCGTAAAAATACCAGCCTGCCTCTCCAATAAACACGCAGGTCATTATGAATAATTAGAATTTTCATTTAGCCAGTATCTTAGCGGCGCTCTACATATAACAGATCTTCTTTTTTGTACTTATCATACAAAACAGGAAATAAGGTTTTTACCCAAAGTTTAATAAAGATTATTGGAAGCGATAGGGGGAAATGCACCCACGTATATTGCAAGTATTGTTTATAACCCAACCCTTTAGGACTATATAAGTATTCCACACGTTTTTTTAAGGGTGTTCCGTGCGGCAGCCAGGTCATCATGTGGTCGTTGTCGCAATAGCCATAGTAGCCGGGGGCCACCCATACTTTAACCCCGTTCTTTATACCGGTTAATGTGTAGTCGTAATCAGCTATCCCGTGCGTGTAGCGCTCAGATAAGATTCCTATTTTTTTTACAGTAGCTTTATCAACCAGCATAATGTTGGCGTTGCCAATTTCGCAAGCTTGCAGCTTTGTTTCATCCGGACGCTGGAAGACCGCCTTACCGGTAAACTTGTTTATAAGCTTTAATCCGCCATAGGTTATATACTTAGACGAGCTGTCTAATACCGTTCCCATTATAATATTTCCCTCATGCCCAGATTGCGCGTATGCAGAAAAAAGGTCTATAATGGCTCCCTCTTTTAACACCACGTCGTCATTAAGCAATAAGTAAAAATCATACTCTTGTTTAGCCATCACACGTTTCCATAAGGTACGTATGCCGCCGGCCCAAAACAAGGTTCCTGAACCTTTCTCAACAAAAACTGATGGGAAATTAGCTTGAACATAATCGGCGGTGCCGTCGGGCGAATTGTCATCCAACAGGTAAACATCCATTGTATAACCATCCGGCATTTCCTGTTTAACTATACTTTCCAAAAATCTGCTCGTTGTTTTAATTCGGTTATACGAGCAGCTTAGCGCGGCAATTTTCATATGATTTGTATAATATTATATCTCTGTACAATAATTAATAATAGAAGTTAGAGGTTATAAATTCAGCACTTAATCGTTACTAATTAGCAAATTCACCGATTTCCTGCAGGTTAACGTTTACATCAGTTAAACCACGTATCGGCTCATTTTGTTCATTTAATATCGCACCGTAAATTGCGAGCAACTCATTAGTTATTTTTTCCTGATCATGCCTTACAAGGGCACGCTCGCGCGCTTTTATGCCATAAGCAATTGCTTTTTTATAATTGTCTTTGAATTCCATAATTGCCCCGGCCATAGCGTATGGATCACCGTCCTGGATTAAAACTCCATCTTTATTGTCATCCATCAAACTACTGGTACCACCGGCATTAGTTGCAATACAAGGCACACCTAAAATTAACGCCTCGCATAAGCTATTAGGGCTGTTTTCGATGTGTGACGTTCCTACATATATGTGTGATTGTAACAATCCATCAATTAATGATGTTTCATTTATCATTCCAAGGAACTTAATATTAGAAGATACACGATTCTTGTTTCCTTTTGAGGCTATCCTTACAACTTCATCATTTAGCTTAATGCCAGCAACTTGCCATTCGTACGGTATATTAACCTGGTCAAGCAAACGTGCGCAATCAAGCAGCGTTTCCAGCCCTTTGTAGATATTCCCCCATATAGTAGTAAACAATTTGAGTTTGGCAGCAGGTTTATAAATCCATTTGTTAGTATAAAAGCCGCTTCGCAAAATCTCATCATTGTGGTAATATCGGGCAGAGGGTGCTAAAACCATGGTTACTCTTCTATCCCACGCTGTACGGCCAATAAAATGTTTGGAATGCTTAAATACTTCCTGTTCTATCGCACCTACTTTTGCAAACTGTTTATATACATGAATAAACGTGCGGGCGAAAAGAAAGCTTTTTAAATCAGAGTACTTCAATACATCGAACCAGGATATTTTTGAAAAGAACTTATACCGGTATACTGTAATAGCAGCCTGTATGGAAACTACTGTGGGAATATCTGTAAACTTTTGTACCAGGCCAAAGGTGCTTTCTGTTCCATGTATATGTATAAGATCAGGTTTTACTTCATTTATTATCTGTAAAAACAACGGCATGTTATCCCCGGTTTCAATAGCGTTTAACAAACGGTACTGTATTTTGGTCCATTTACCATTTTTGTATCTTTTGATAGGATAGTATGTGGTTGCGCCTAATTTAAACGGGGGTAAACTTTTATCATGGTAAAATGCGATAGATAGATCCACCTTTTTTTGCAGATGCTTTTCAAGCGATTTTATCCAACCAATGCCTTCGTAGTTGTTGTTTAAGTGGGCATCGCTTAAGCCCGGGGATAAAGAAAACCATAAAACTTTCATTTCAATTCTGTAAAGGGTGTAAGCATTATGATTAATCGGTCAACATCATTTTTTTGTTTTTCAAGTAGTTTGCTGAAAACGATAATGTTGCATTTTCGGTGAGCGGTATAGAGTAATGATACAAGAACAGGAAACAAAGTATTAAAGAAGTCACAAAAATACATTCACCAAATCCGCAAATAAGTATTATTAAGATACTGTAGATACTTAACTCTATACTGCCCGTATGGTTTTTAAAAAATTTAAAACCCCTGAATAATAAAAAAATAAGGCCAATGCCGCCAAACTGCGCCATAAACGCAAATATTCCGTTAGAAAGATTTAAGTGTTTAAGCAACGGTACCGCTTCATTATAAATATTAGAAACCCCCCAAATTAAATTGTCGCCAAAAAATTGTAGGAGGCACAAAATGCTGGCAAACCTGTTTAATGGCATTGTTTGACCATGCTGAATATACCAATCGCTCAGGGTTTGGATATTCTTCATATCATCTAAATCTTGATTGTAAGTGGTAACGATCTTGTCTAACATAAACGGCACCATTCCAGCCAATACGCAAAGCGCAGGCGCTATAAAAATTAACAGGGTGATAAACTTTACACCTCTTCCCCTAAGATATAATAGAATAACAAGCGAAAAAGCTAAATAGGTAGTGGTGGAGAGCGTGGTAATAATAGCCAGGATTATCCATTTAGAGCGTTTGTCGAATTTAAAATCATTGGTTACCAATTGTAATAACAGCCCCATGTTTAAAAAGAAGCCAAAGGCGCCCGGCTCCCATGCAAAGCCAGAGTTACGGATATGATGCACTTTTACATAGGTAAAAATCAACATATTAACGTAGCCATTGTAGTGTGAATGCGGCAGATTTAACGATTTTCCAAAAGCATAAAGTGCATCGCCGGCTACCAACTGTAAACAATATAAAGGCAAAGAAATAATGGCGAGCTGAAAGATCACTTTTATTAAATAGTGAATAGCCTTATCTTTTAATACTGCGCAAAAAAGAAAACTCGTGAAAATGTACTTAAACAAAAACACGACATCGTTAATATAAAAGGTAATTGGCAGGTGAACAAAAAAGAAAGATCGAAGCGTGCAAAAGACGAGGTATATTAATGAGAACTTTCCAAATAATTCAAAGTCGCCTTTAGTTAACCGCGCTTTAGAAAAACCCACCCACAACAAAATTACGTCAATTGCAATCCAACAAGCGTTTGTAAGGTCAAAAAACGAGGCCTTTGCCGAAAGAATTACAAAAAGTAAAGTGACAAAATAATACATACTCTTATTTTGTGTTAAAAATTAATTCCGGTTCAATAAGTTCTTCCCCGGGCGTTTTCGGTTCAAGTTTTAGTACAGAGTTTATTTCTTTTCGCCATACAAAAACCTGTATAAGCGCCCACAACGCACTGGCATATACTAAAGAGTTTAATCCAAAATGCAGGGTGCGGATAAAAAACAACACCACCGGTATGTGTAAAATTGCAGTAGCTAATGATACGATCGCTTGCACCCTTACCTTCCCGGTGCCGTTTAATACCATTGAGTACACCGATGTGAATAGGGTGATGCAGAAATAAATAACCATTACCAGGCTTAATGTAAAAGGTACCTGAATCTTTTCGCCCACCCATATTTTAAACACCGGGCCAACCAACAACAGTTGTAATAGGGTAACTGCTAAAAGCAGGCAGGCTACTCTAACTAATTTTTTAATGCTGGTTTTGATCCAGGTAAAGTCGTTAAGTGCGAAGGCGTTGGTAAATGCGCTCCAGTAAGTAGCCAGTATAATGCTAAGAATCAATCCCGTAGTCGAGAAGTATTTGAATAACAGGTTAAATAAGGTAACATCGGGTCCGCCAAACTCACGCGTTATTATCAACTCTGTTGTTGAGTACAAAAACACGCCGGCAATCTGTACAATAAAAAATGCGAAACTAAGGCCAAATAACGACTTGCTTTTAGCGAGGTTTACTTTTCGTAAAGAGGGACTGATGGTTGCATATTGGGTTTTAAATAACAGAATGGTATAAACTATCAGCACACATACCGGTAAAATAGTTTGTGCTATTGCCAATGCCACCATTGAGCCCCTTAAATATTTACTAAAGCATATTATTGGGATCAGCGGAATAAAATTACATATCAGTTGAATAAGGTTTGATTTGTAGATCTTTTGGTCTCCCTGTAATATAGACGAGATTGGCTTTAAAAAAAACTGCATCAGCAACCCTACAAAAACTGTAGCTACTGTTAACCCCAGTTCTCGTTCATCAAGTTTTGTATTAAAGATGGAATTCCAATTAGCGAACTTTAAGACAACACCAAAAAACAGTAAAACAGGTATTACTATAATAAATAAAATTGCGTAGGTGGACGATACTGCAATTTTTGCCTCCTCATAATTTTTGATGGCCAAATATTCTGCAACCTTATTTCTCAAACCGTTAGCTAAACCAATATCCAGTATGCTGATCCAACTTACGGTTGATGAGATGGCCAGCCAAATACCGTATTTATTGGTATCAAGCAGCTTAAGCGAAAAGGAAACGGTAAGGAACGAAACGACAATGCTTGCCGCCCTTAACGCAAAGGATACAGCAATATTGAAATTCACTTTTGTCGTCCTTGCTTTATCCCCCTCAGATTGCGAATTAATATATCCTTTTAAAAAATTTATCACCATTGTTGGTTTTGTGCAGTTATGCCCTTACATCAGGCTTAAGCATTACCGGTTTGTTATCAGCCAACATCAGCCGATAAATATTTAATTATTTTTATAGTAGTTTTCGTAACGTAAACCATCGCTATCCCTCCCGCCGCTTAACCCGTTAAATATGACATTCATATCCGGAAATAATTCTTCGGCCTGTAGTTTTTGAATATATGGCAATACAGACCTTGAAGTTTGATCGTACCTTATTACGTAAAGGGTAGTATCGCAATATCTGGCAAGCGTAAAGGCATCGCTAATGGCATGCGTCGGTGGCGTGTCAAACAACACATAATCATACTCCGTTTTCAGTTGCTCTATAAGCGCTTTAAGTTTTTCCTGATCTAACAGTTCGGAGAAGTCGTCAATAAAAGCGCCGCTTGAAATGATTGAAAGGTTAGGATACTGATCGCGTTTCTGTATAATATTTTTCAGCTCAACTTTTCCTTTAAGATAATCTGCTAAACCGGGCGCTCCGTTTAAACCGAAGATTTTACTAATATTGGGCTTATAGATGTCCATCTCCAGCACGATGGTTTTCTTAGAGGTGTTGGCCAGGGAAATGGCCAGGTTACTACTAATAAAACTCTTGCCTTCATTTGCTGCACTTGAGGTTATCAATACTGCAGCACCTGTTTTGGTTGTACCTTGCAATGAAACCAGCCGGGAGCGTAAATGCCTGAATTGTTCTACCAATATAAAACTGTCTTTATTGATTTTGTTATTAAAGACAATAGGGGAGGTGAGGTCTAAGAGACTAAATTCAGATAACACCGGGATGCCCGTGCTGTGCTCAATTTCTTTACGACTGGTAACTGTGTTTTTTGCTAAATCTTTCCCGTAAATAAATCCTACCGGAAAAAGCAGTGCAAATAAAAACGCGACGCCAAAAGGGGCGTATCTTTTTGAGGCTTTTAAAGGCAATATGTGTGCAGCATCTACCAAACGCACATTTGATGTAGATGAAGTATAGCTTAAAGCTATTTGCTCACGTTCCTGTAATAAATATTTGTATAACGTTTCTTTATTTGATTGCTGACGCCCCATGCCAGCCAATTGATGTTCTTGAACGGGAACATTTTTTATTGATGACTGCACATTTGACTTAAAGCCCTGCAACGATTGTTGTGTAGTAAGCAAAGACGATTTAATGCTTTTTATATTGTCTTTAATGGCGCTTTTAAGCGAGGCGATCTGACTGTTTAAGGGGTCAAATGCCGGATTCTTTTCAGGCAATGTGGCAAGTAATTTGTTCTTTTCCAGTTGTACATCTGATAGCTTTTGTACCAACTCAACTAAATGCGGATCTGTTATGCCCAGCGTAGATGGGATATTGGCGTTGTTATTTGCCGATCTGTTTACATAGTCATCTAACTTATCAATTATGTTTAGTTGAATATTGATATCATTTAGTTTCTCGCCATTGCTTTGTATTTGCTGTAAATACATTTGCGATTGAGCGTTTACATCGGTCAACTCGTTTTGGCTACGGTACCCTTCAATTTTACTTTCAGCATGGTTTAGCTGACCGGAAAGAGAGTCCAGCCTATTGTCTATAAATTGCAGGGTGTTTTGCGCGATCTTGTTTTTCTCGGCAACTTCGTTTTGTCTGTAAAAGTAGATCAGGTAGTTAATAAAGTCCTGCCCCCTTTTTATGTTTTTATCGTTGATCGAAATATTGATTACACTGGCTGGCTTTTGCTCTGCTTCTACTGCTAATGAGCTTTGGTAATTTAAAACGGTGAGTTCAGGATCATTTACCTCAATTTCAATAGCGCTGCCAATGTATTTCTTTAAATTATCATTTGCTGTAATTTGCCATGATCCTAATTTATCAGTTACAGTTTCACCAAAACGATGTTTCCCTGAACTGTTACCATCGCCCGAAAGGATATAACTATTTTCGTCGACAAGCTGAAACTGCAGTTTCTGGGACGCAATGGGTGATGCATGATCTAGTAGGTTGATTTTTATTGGGCTATCGCCATACAGATCCGGGTCTTTGATCATGCCGCCTTTTAATTTGTAATTAGCCCATAGTTGAAACCGGTCTACTACTTGCTTAATAATGCGGTTGGATTTTAATATCTCCATTTCGTTTTCTACCACACGAGGAGCATTCACCTGATCTAATTGCTGAAAATCAACCAACGAGGTTTTTTCGGCCGGAGGTTTATCACCAATGTCCTGAATTTCGAGGGTTGCGACGATATTATAAACAGGCGGCACATATTTTTTATAAATAATAACCCCTATTAAAGCAACGATTGACGAGATCAAAAATAATTGCCAATAGCGAGTATATTTTACCAGCAACGCTCTTAGATCAATAGCTTCGTCGCTGCCAACGGCTTGATGATGTTTATTGTTAACAGTTAATTGATTAATCATGATATTGATGCTCTATAAAATTCAACACGTTAACGACGATAAATAAGGAGCGCAGACAGGACAACTGCTGCAATTGATAAGGCAGACAAGGTTAGTGTAGTTCGCTTATAGCTACGGCTTACCGTATCATACTTAGTTTTATCCGGATCGACGTATATAACATCATTATTGTGCAAATAATAATAAGGCGAAGAAAACAGATCCTTTTTAGTTAAATCTATAGTATAATAAGTCCTGTTGCCATCCTCTTCACGCACCAACAAAACATTTTTTCTATTTGCGGTGATATTTAGATCGCCGGCCAGACTTATCGCTTCATTAATGTTTATCCGTTCGTTTTGAATATTGTACACATTAGGTCTTAGTACATCTCCCAAAATCGAAACTTTAAAATTTAATACACGGATATTAACTATCGGACTTTTAAGATAGGGCAGCAAATTGGTACTTAACTGCTTCGCTACCTGGTCGGTAGTCATTCCAACTACCTTCATATCACCCACAAGCGGCAATTGCACATTACCGCTGCCATCTACTTTAAATCCATAAACAGGGCTAACAGCATCCGGCGCTGCACCGTTAACCCGGTTTGTGCTTGTGTTAAAAACCGAGGCAGCTTCCTGGTTAATACTATTTACGTTTATTCCTAAAATATCTCCATTTTGTATCTTAAAGGGAGTATAGTTGTTAATTTTTTCTTCGAAATACCCTGAATGATTAACGTCCTGGAAATAGGATACGTTTTTATATCCGCTATCTTTAAACACAGCTTTATCGGAAAACAAACCACAGGAAGACACAATTAAACAAAGTGTCAACAGGGTTATTTGGGTAACAGTATTTTTCATGGTAGTTAGTTAGTGTTGCAATGACGGTTAGAATAACCAGTTAAACAACGAATAGTTTTTTCGTTAAGGTTATATAAATTTCATGAGTGTTTTTACGTGACTTGCTTAAACATAAATACATACTGTTCTGTAGTAGTGTATCCAATTTTGTTATAAAACCCGTAGGCGGGCATATAGCGGTTTGTCATTAATACAATAGAACCGATTTTATTTTCGGCAGCATATTGATCGCAATAGGCCAGCAATTTTCTGCCATAGCCCATTCCTTGTTTTTCGCCCGAGATGAAAAATTCATCGATCATCAGTTGATCGTTGGTCCACCAGGTTTTCATATGACCCAGGGTTGCGCCTGCAACCTGTCCTTCATCATATAAAATAAACCCAACAAATTGGCTGCATCCTAAATACTCTGAAAGATATTTTTTGGCCTTATCATAAGTCCAATTATAGTTCCAGGGCGGACCATTGTAGGCTTTTAAAAAGGCATGCACGCAATCTTCCAGATTCTCAGTCGTTATAGGTACTATCATTTTATCAAGATTTTAAACCAGCGTTTTCAATAACGGAATTTTAATATGGTCTGCAGCATCAGGATTGGTATAAACGTTATCTGATTTTGCCTCAGCCCCTGCCTGCTCTTCACCTTCATCTAAGCTAGCGCTCAAAATGGATGCAAATACCTCAACATTTGGCGGCATGATCATCGTTAAGTGGTCGCCCGGAACGTCATACAATACAACGCCGCCAAGTGCATATTTTTTCCACCCTAAAAATTCAGTGTCATAAACATAATGAACACATATGCGCGCCTTATACAGATAAACCTTGCCGTTAAACGGCTCCATCTTATAATTTCTGAAAGCATGTAAATGCTTGTCTTTAATCTTATTGATCAGCTGATAAAAATTCTTAGTCTCTTTTTTAAAGAAATATTTTGCCAAAAACCGGGGCAGCGGGTTTTTTTGCTCGTTGCCAAAGTTTGTAAGCGGATGAAGTATCGATGATTTTAAAAAAGACAATAAAATGGGTACATTTCTTTTTACCTTCTGCGGCAAAATGTAATACCAATCTTTGTATTCAGATTTTTCGGCGTCGGTATCAAACATGATCAACTTTTCTACCTGCTTGCCCATTGCGGCCATTTGTTTATGTATTTCTAACGCTACATAGCCGCCAAAGGAATAGCCCGCCAAAAGATATGGTCCGTTAGGATTGTGGCGTATTATTTCGCTGAGGTAAAACTTTGCGATATCGGGTAAATTATCCAGCGGCTCATCAATCCCATTTAATCCAACCGCCTGTAGTCCAAATATAGGCCGGTCTTTATCCATGACTGCGGCCAGGCTGCTAAAATTCAGTACGTTTAGCCCCTCGCCATGAATAATGTATAAAGGCGTTTTGTTTCCGGTGGGTTTAATGGGTACCAGGCAGGTGTAAGTTGCTTCCTTTTTATCGTTATCAATAAAGTTTGCCAGCGATTGAATATTAGGGTATTTAAAAAGAAGCGCCAACTGAAAGCTCCGGCCAAGCTTTTTTTCAAGTTTCGCCAAAATTTGCACTGCCATAAGGGAGTGTCCGCCAAGAGCAAAAAAGTTATCATCAATACTGATGTCGTTTATCCCCATGCACTCTTCCCAAATACTCGTCAATATTTTCTCGGTAGCGGTGTTAGGTTGTAAAACCTGTCTTTTTTGCAACAGCGTATCAGAAAACTCAGGCAAAGCGTTTCTATCTATTTTGCCATTAGCGTTAAGAGGCATTTTGTCTACTTCCATCCATATGGCCGGAACCATATAATCCGGAAGTTTAGTTTTTAAGTAAGCAATTACGGCTTCCTTTTCAAACTTTGCTAGCGGCACAACATATCCAATCAGTCTTTTATTGCCGTCAGGGCCTTTTTTTGCCAATACTACACAGCTTCTTACTAATTCGCTTTTGTTTAATACGCTTTCTATTTCACCCAGTTCAACCCTAAAACCATTAATTTTTACCTGGCTATCCTTACGCCCCAAAAATTCCATGTTAAAATCGGGCATCATTCTGCCGGTGTCCCCGGTACGATACATCATGCCACCTAATTGGGTATTAAAAGGATCTGGGATAAAGGCTGCGTTAGTCTTTTCGGCATCATTAGCATAACCCCGTGCTACGCCTACACCGCCTATATACAAATCTCCTGATTGACCTACCGGTAAAGGCTGTAGTTGCTCATCAAGTATGTAAAAAAAGTTATTGTAAATAGGTCTGCCGTAAGGGATGCTGCGCCATTCAGGCTGGACATTGTCAACGATATAAAAGTTTGACCAAATGGTGCCCTCGGTTGCACCACCCAAACTCACAAATTGCGCCTGAGGGAAAAACCTTTTAGCCCGTGTTGCAAGGTCTACCGGTATCCAGTCTCCGCTTAAAAAGATGGTTTTTAATCCTTCATGTTTATAATCGGGGCGCTCCTGCTCCAAATTTAAAACGAGGTAATCCAGCGTAGTAGGAACAGAATCCCAGAAGGTGATCTGGTAGTTAACTAAAATATCTTGTAATTGCCGTACATCTTGTATCTGCTCATTTTTAGCAATTACTATTGTACCCCCGGCGGCGAGTGTGCCAAAAATATCGTAAACCGATAGATCGAAACACATGGATGTGATAAATAACAACCTGTGTTCTGGCCCTACGTTAAATTTGGTATTTACCCATAATATTAAATTCACCACGCTGTGATGTTCAATCATCACCCCCTTAGGCCTGCCGGTTGATCCGGACGTGTAAATAGTGTAGGCTAATTGCGTTGAGGATACACTTACAGGAGGGTTCCTTTCATCTAATTCGCCAGGGTCTGAAAAGTTAACTTCAAGAAAGTACTCTTCGCCTATTATACTTTTTAACGGGTAATTATTATTAGCCAGTACCAGTTTTAGCTTTGATTGATTAAAAATATACTGTTGCCTATCCACCGGATATTCCGGATCTATCGGCACGTATGCCGCGCCAGCCTTCATAATAGCCAGCATGCCAATTATCATATCAAAATCGCGGGTTACCAGTAACCCAACGTTATCCTCTGGCATTATACCTTTGGCCACTAATAAATTGGCCAGGCGGTTAGCAAGTTTATTTAAATCGGTATAAGTTATTTTATTAAAACCTTTTTCAATAGCAATGGCCAAAGGGCTTTTTGCTACTTGCTCTTCAAATAGTCCAAAAATTGTTTTTTCTTTAGGATAGGGAACAATGGTATTATTAAAATCATTCATAGTATAGGTAGTGACAATAAGAAATAGCGTATGTATCTCCTTGGGATTGACGGTCCCAAGGAAGAAATTAACCGTTGCTGTCTTGGTAACAATGAGGTTATTCGTATTGGCTCTTGATTAAGTAACCAGAGTCTTTTAACAACTTGTCTTTCATAAATAATTCAATATCAGCCTCTACCATTTCTTCCACTAAGCCTTTTAAATCATACTTAGGGCTCCAGTTTAATTTTTGCTGGCATTTTGTAGGGTCGCCAATTAACAGATCCACTTCGGTTGGCCTAAAATATTTGGCATCTACCGAAACAACCACCTGGCCTGTTTCCAACATGTAATCGGGATTGCTGCAATTGGTTACGTAGCCTATTTCATCCAGGCCGGTACCTTTAAATTCAACGGTAATGCCCAATACTTCAAATGAAAGTCTTATAAACTCGCGCACGGTTGTAGTTACTCCGGTAGCTATAACAAAGTCTTCGGGCTGGTCTTGTTGTAATATTAGCCACATCGCCTCAACATAATCTTTGGCATGTCCCCAATCGCGTTTTGCGTCTAAATTTCCCAGGTAGAGTCTGTTCTGCAGGCCCAGAGCAATTTTTGCTGCGCCGCGGGTAATTTTTCGCGTTACGAATGTTTCACCACGTTGCGGGCTTTCGTGGTTAAACAAAATGCCGTTACATGCAAACAAATTGTATGATTCGCGATAGTTTACGGTAATCCAATACGCATACATTTTAGCCACTGCATAGGGCGAACGCGGATAAAAAGGCGTTGTTTCACATTGTGGAACGGCTTGTACCAGGCCGTACAACTCGGACGTTGAAGCCTGGTAAATTTTGGTTTTTTTACCAAGATTTAAAATCCGTACGGCTTCCAATATCCTCAATGTCCCAATTCCATCTACGTTGGCAGTATATTCCGGTGTATCGAAACTTACCTTTACGTGCGACATGGCACCCAGGTTATAGATCTCGTCTGGTTGGGTCTGTTGGATGATCCTGATCAGGTTTGTCGAGTCAGACAAATCTCCAAAATGTAATACAAAATTGCGGTCAGCTTCATGCGGATCCTGGTATAGGTGATCGATGCGGTCGGTGTTAAATAAAGAACTTCTTCTTTTAACGCCGTGAACGATATACCCTTTGTTTAATAAAAACTCTGCTAAATAAGATCCATCCTGTCCGGTGATACCCGTAATCAAGGCAACTTTTTTCATGGGTGTAGTTTGTTGAGGTAAATGTTGTTACGATTATTAATACTTTTTTATTACTGTTAATTTAATATTTGAATAATTGTTTTAAAATTTACCTATTTTTTAATCATTGATTAAAAGAACTTTTTTCACCTGAAATTGTATCGGCTGTTTACTTAATAAGATGATGGAAAAGGTTGATTTTTAAGGATTGTTATACCTGGTATTGAAGATAAATTAACTTTCGATAGTGAACTGTTGTTAAAACATACAACAACACAATAATTCTTTTTGTTAAGGTTGAATAATTTAAGGTTATGGTTTTATTTGGACTGCCTGCTTAAATCATTTGATATATTATATCCTTTATATGATACACGAAAAGAAAACCCCTAAAGGAAATAGATATACCGTTATGCCTGGAAAAAAACAAGTCGTTACCCTGTTTATAGTTTGCATGTTCCCAGTCTTTGCGCTATTAAGTTCTTTTAACTATGGGTTTAACAGGGTAAGGGGCGAAATATTGGCACCTTACAAAAAGCCAGTTTCAGTTGGTTTCCGCATATCAAGGCCACTTATGTTTTCTGATATACATAATAAAACTATCAGTAGCCTGATAATAATGGGCGGTAATGTGCCTCCGATAACATTAAAAAATTGCAGTCATATTCGTATAACCGGTAATAAACTATACAATTCAACCCAGGTTGGTATACATCTTTATCGGTGTAAAGACATAATCATTGATCATAACTATATTAGTAACGTAAGCACTGGGGTTTATGTTCAACAAACCAATGGCGGCGGCATTGTAATAACCGACAACCAATTTTTAAATATAACAGGCCCCCTGCCACGAGGGCAATTTGTGCAATTTAATAATGTAAATGGCCCCGGCTGTTTAATAGCCAACAATACGTGCGAGAACATAACAGGGCAAAGCTATGCCGAGGATGCAATAAGTTTATACAGTAGCAACGGCACCCCAACTAGCCCTATCACTGTTAAAAATAACCGTATAAGAGGCGGCGGCCCAAGCAAAACGGGCGGGGGTATTGCATTAGGCGACGCGGGCGGTAGCCATCAGTTAGTAGAAAATAATATCCTGGTTAACCCAGGTCAATACGGCATTGGCATAGCCGGGGGAACTGACCTGAAAATTTTAAATAATAAGATATACGCTAAGCAAAATACATTTACCAACGTAGGGATATCGGTATGGAACCAGTATACCCGTACAAGCGGCTGTGCAATGATAGTGGTGCGCGGCAACGAGGTTAACTGGACCAACGCAAGGGGCGAACCAAACCCGGCATGGAATAACGGTAACTGCGGTACAGTTGTAGGATGGGACGATAATAACTGGAACGCAAGAATTGATTTTAATATTTTGCCTTTTGTTTTAATAAAGACGCGAGGTAGATAGCCCTAAAATATTTAAAGCTACCTGCGGCTAGCTAATTGCACTCGTGTTTAAAAGTGTTGTATACTCTCCGGTGGTGCTTTTAGTTTCGATAGCCGCTTTGGGACGTTTAAAGGTAAACAGCCACCACAATTTAAATTGCATACAAAAATTATAAACAACAATGGGTATTGCTATGCCACTTGTCCATATAAAAATAACCAGGAAGGGTACATAGGTAATTTTTAAAACGTTCACCAATACTACCCGCGCCATGGTCATTATTATAATTTGCATGCAATATATGTAGAGCGAATGGAACCCTATAACACGTAGAAATTTAAGTGCATTATACTTTTGAAGTAAAAAAGAAAAATTTACCGAGATAGTGCAGCCTACCAATGCCTCTAACAAAAAGAAAAGCGGCATTTTATGTTCGACATAGTTTATGCCATCAGGACCGCCGTGCATATTGTATAAAGCAAATCTGTATTGTAGTACTAAAAAGATAGCCAGCAGTGGAAAGAATATCTTGAACGATGCAAATTGCCGGGCCTTTTCCGGGTCTAATGCAGTATTAGAGATCAGATCACCAATGGAAAAGAACAGGTAGTATTCTAAAATATCAGTTAACGAACCGGCGTTTAGATCATAAATGTGGATATAAGCCGATACAGCATACAGTACCAAACCTAAAACAAACTGTTTAGCAGGGCCTATTTTTAGTGTTGCCCTTGTTACAGCATATATTACGCTTATGCAAAATAAGGCATTCAAGTACCAAAAGTGTCCTGTTTTTCGGGCGTCAATTATTAAATTGAGGTAGCTAAGAACAGTGGTACCATTATGCGTAAAACGCGATGTAAGTAATGAAAAGCTAATTTCAATAAACCCCCAAATAAGTAGAGGATAAAAAATGGTATCAGCCCGATAAATAGAATATCCTTTAACGCCTTTCTTCTTAAGGCCGCCCGCAATAAATATACCCGATACGATAAAAAAGAGGGGCATCCTGAATCCATATAAAAAAACGCTGAGGTAAGTGATGGCGGGATAAGAATTTAACGCTAAACCATGACCTTGTAAGATAGCCAGGCAATGGCCAAATCCAACGAGTATTATACTAATTCCTTTATCACTATCAATCCAGACCCACCTTTTTTGTGATAAAATAGATTTTGCGTTAAAAGCTTTCATATCGGGTAAAATATATTGAATGAAAACAGCTAAAATCCGAAAAAAGTTTTCGTATCAATTATATCTTATTTTCATTGTAGCATGTTTGTACACATGTTGACTACAAAAACACACAAAAATTTGACTGTATTGGCAAAGTAATTATCTAAAGGTTGTATATATTATTAAAAAATAAACTCCCATGTAAATTATTTAAAGAAAATGGCCATTGTGGCTCGTATTTTGAATAGCGAATATTCTCTGGCAATAATATCAAAACGAGTGGTTAAAAAGAATTCCATATCGTAAAAGCTAGTTTCACCATTGAATTGCTACCATTTTTAAAAAATAATTTTTAGTTAAATTAATCTATACTACTATGAAAACACCTTTGCTTACTATCTTTATTTCCGGGTGCCTGCTGGTATCATTCAGCAGCTGCAAAAAAGCCGGCATTGACAACTCAACAAAAACAACCGGAAATGATCAATCCGGGGGAACCTCGAAAACAAATCCGGTAACGACCCCTACCACATGTGACTACAATTTTAATGACACCACTCTCACTAATCACGGCTGGACAAAATCCTTCGACGACCATTTTAGCGGCGATCTATCTAACTGGTACGCGTTTACCGGAGGCGTTACTAACGAGTTAATGTGCAACGAGCCGGCAAACGCTAAGATTGTAAACGGCGAGTTGCAATTAACGGCAAAAAAGGAGAATGTTACCGGCCCTGCAACAGTGGGAAGTACTACGCAGCAGAACTTCAGCTATACTTCGGCTTCAATCGTAAGCAATCAAACGTTTTCGGCAGGTACCACTACACCAAAACTAATGATAGTTGCACGTGTTAAAGCTGCTGCCGGTTACGGCCTTACCTCTGTGTTTAACAGCTTTGGGACAAACTGGCCCACAAATGGCCAAATTAATTTTTTCCAAATAGAAGGCGATGATACCAAAGAGTATTCTACCAATTATTTTTACGGCGCAACCACTTCACAAAATACTGTAACTGGTGGTATGCAGTATAATCCGGTAAATTCAGATCTCGCAAACTGTTATCACGTGTTTATGACAGAATGGAGCCAAAACACACTTAAATATTATATAGACGGTACGTTGGTCGAAACAAAAAGCGGTAGCGACATCGCTAATCTTTTCAACAAACAAGAAACACTTGGCATAAGCCTGCCAGTAGGTGGTTTGTTTTATAACAATTTCAATCCGGCTAATATTCAGGTTGGCACATTGACTGTTAGTTACGTAAAAGTATTTACCTCAAAATAGTTAGTTCATTATTATATAAAAAAGTGGCCCGCAGCATTTAATGCTGCGGGCCACTTTTTTATATCTGGTTTATAAATTTGCTCTATTAATGTAGGCTGGGATAACAATAAAAACGAACATTATTGTTGGGCAACCAACTCAATTTTATTCAAAAAGTCTTGATAGGCAAGTTTTATGCCGTCTTCAAGCTTGGTAGTATAACGCCAGCCGGCATTGGCAAGTTTACTAACATCCAATAATTTACGGGGAGTGCCATTTGGCTTGGTCTGATCAAAGGTTATTGCGCCGGTGTAACCTGTGATATCTTTAATCACCAGGGCAAGATCGTTAATTGATATTTCGACACCGGAACCTATGTTAACCACACCGGGTTCATTATAATTCTGCATTAGAAAAAAACATGCATCGGCTAAGTCGTCAGCAAATAGAAATTCGCGCAAGGCTGTACCGGTACCCCATATACTCACCTCCGGTGCCATTTCTTCTTTTGCTTCATGAAAACGGCGTATTAAGGCAGGCAATACATGAGAGTTTTGTGGGTGGTAATTGTCATTATAGCCATACAAATTTGTTGGCATTACGGATATATAATTACATCCGTACTGCTGTCGGTAGGCGTCGCACATTTTGATGCCGGCAATTTTAGCTATAGCATAAGGCTCGTTTGTAGGCTCAAGTAAACCGGTAAGTAAATATTCTTCTTTTAAGGGTTGTGGAGCAAGCTTGGGGTAAATACAACTTGAGCCTAAAAACATCAATTTTTTTACGTTATTTAGGTAAGCGTTATGTATAACGTTAGTTTGAATTTGAAGGTTGTCGTATATAAAATCAGCGCGATAGGTATTGTTGGCCACAATACCACCCACTTTGGCCGCTGCTAAAAATACATAGTCAGGCTTCTCCTGCTCAAAAAAATCAGTAACCTCCCGCTGGTTTCGCAAATCGAGCTCCTGCGAATTACGCACTACCAGGTTGGTATATCCTTCTTTAACCAGTTTCCGGAATATAGCAGAACCCACCATGCCATTATGGCCCGCCACATAAATCTTGTCGTTTTTGTCCATTTATAATAAATTAAACGTTGTATATTATTGTTAACTACTAGTTAATGAACAACATTCACAGCCATTATGTTTAGCGAAATACGTGATTTACAACAACAGGTTTTCCAACCGAACGCTGACGATAAAGCCGCTTAGTTGTGCAGTGTTTTTATAAATTAATCCCTGCTGTATTTCCAAATAACATTTTTTAGAACTCAACCGGGCAGGCGCCCGCAAATTATGCGAAAAAATACTTTTTTCGCTAAGTGTTTTTGTGATTTATATTTTATAATTTTCGTTATAAAATCATTGTTATATGTCAACCTTAAAAGCCTTTTTTTTGAGTAAAAAGGGCGCCCTCA
>Ga0209026_1000750_pt1 | contig 18442 bp, 10 predicted proteins | sample AraplaCL_Col_mCL_FD_184262 | JGI IMG/M metagenome (GOLD analysis project Ga0209026, IMG submission 184262) | Arabidopsis root microbial communities from the University of North Carolina, USA - plate scrape CL_Col_mCL (SPAdes) (version 2) | ecosystem: Host-associated > Plants > Roots >... | reverse complement strand
ATCGCCCGCGACCTGGCCGGCGACGGCATCCGGGTGAACTGCATCCTGCCGGGGATCTTCAACACTCCGCTGATGAACGCCGCCCCGCCGCAGGTGAAGGAAGCCCTGGCCGCCTCGGTGCCGTTCCCGAAGCGCCTCGGCAACGCCGAGGACTACGCCTCGCTGGCGCTGCAGATGATCACCAACGGCTACTTCAACGGTGAAGACGTCCGCCTCGACGGCGCCATCCGCATGGCGCCGCGGTAAGCCGCAGCGTCATCGCCGAACGGATCGAGCCCTCGCGCAAGCGGGGGCTCTTTCTTTTTTGAACCACAGAAAACACAGAAGGCCACAGAATCGCGGCAGCCCTTCTGTGCGCGTCTGTGTCCTTCTGTCGTTCGGAACGCCGCTTCGCGGCAGCTAGTAGCGCCTGCGGCGCGTGGGGCGGCTGGAGCCGACCAGGCCGCCCAGGACTCCGCGGATCAGTTCGCGGCCGACCTGGCTGCCGATGGTGCGCAGCATCGACTTGGCGAAGGCCTCGCCCATGCTCTGGCGGTTCGAGGCGCGCGCGCGCGGCGCTGGCTGGCCCGAGGCCTCGTCGCCGGCCCAGGGGCCGCCGTGGGGCTTGGGCTGCGGCGCCTCGGGTTCCGGCTCGGGCTCGGCCTTCTTCTGCAGCATTTCGTAGGCGGACTCGCGATCCACGGCGGTGTCGTAGACGCCGCGGACGGGGCTGGCCGCCATCACCGCCGTACGCTCGGCCGGCTGCAGCGGGCCCAGGCGCGAGGCCGGCGGGCGGATCAGGGTCTTCTGCACGACGGTGGGCGCGCCCTTCTCGTCCAGCACCGAGACAAGGGCTTCGCCCACGCCCAGGCCCTGAATCGCCTCGGCGGTGTCGAAGGCAGGATTGGTGCGGAAGCTCTCGGAGGCCGCGCGCAGGCCCTTCTGATCGGCCGGGGTATAGGCGCGCAGGGCATGCTGGATGCGGTTGCCCAACTGGCCCAGCACCGTGTCGGGGATGTCCGCCGGGTTCTGGGTGACGAAGTAGATGCCGACGCCCTTGGAGCGGACCAGCCGCACGACCTGCTCCACCTTCTCCAGCAGCGGCTTGGGCGCGTCGCGGAACAGCAGGTGCGCCTCGTCGAAGAAGAACGCCAGGCGCGGCTTGTCCGGGTCACCCACCTCGGGCAGTTCCTCGAACAGCTCACTCATCAGCCACAGCAGGAAGGTGGCGTAGAGGCGCGGGCTGGCGATCAGCTTGTTGGCCGCCAGGATGTTCACATAGCCCTTGCCCGTGGTGTCGGTGCGCATGATGTCGCTGAGCGCCAGGGCCGGCTCGCCGAAGATGTTCGTGCCGCCCTCCGTCTCCAGGACCAGCAGGTTGCGCTGGATGGTGGCGATGGTTGTGGGCGAGATGTTGCCGTACTTGGCCGACAGCTCCTTGGCGTTCTCCGAGGCGTAGGTCAGGGCCGCCTGCAGGTCCTTGAGGTCCAGCAGCAGCAGGCCCTCTTCGTCGGCGGCCTTGAAGACCACCATCAGGACGCCTTCCTGGACGTCGTTCAGCTCCAGCATCCGCGAGATCAGCAGCGGCCCCATCTCGGACACCGTGGCGCGGATCGGGTGGCCGGCCTCGCCGAACAGGTCCCAGAACACGGTGGGCGCGGCGGCGGGGTTGAGGGTCAGGTTCATGCCCTGGGCGCGGGCCAGCATCTTCTCGTTCGGGGCGCCGACGGCGGCGATGCCGGAGAGGTCACCCTTCACATCGGCGGCGAAGACCGGCACGCCGGCGTCGGACAGGCCCTGGGCCAGGATCTGCAAGGTCACCGTCTTGCCGGTGCCTGTCGCGCCGGCCACCAGGCCGTGGCGGTTGGCCCGGTTCAGGAGCAGCTGCTCCGGATGATCCGAGAACCCGATCAGCACGCCGTTGTCGGCCATGTCTCACTCCTGGAGTTGCCCCGCCATCACTAAGCACGCCGCGCGCCGCGCTCAACGGGGAACCGGCGATGCTTGCAGGAGTCTCCGACGCCACCCGCCGCGTTTTCGCGGCGATCGTTGCCGAAAATTGGGGGAGGACGGGCAAATCCGCTCCCACTTTCTTGCCAACAGGGGTAGAGCACGCCCGATTTGACGCCAGCGGCGACCGCGCCGACATTGCCGCCTGACCCGTCCTCCTGAAAGCGCGCATGCCCCCGTCCACCGCCGATTCGGTCTCGCGAAACGCCCTGGTGATCCTGGCGACGATCGCCGCCGGAACCGTCTTCTACCTGCTGGCCGACATCCTCACGCCTCTGGCGCTGGCCCTGTTCCTGGCGGTGATGATCGACGGGTTCGCCCGGGTGCTGGAAGCGCGGGTCTCGTGGATTTCGAAGCGGTTCGCGACGCCCGTGGCCATCGTGCTGTCGGTCGCGATCTTCGGCGGCGCCGCCTTCTTCATCGCCGACAACGCGGCGGCCTTCGCCACCCAGCTCGTGGCCTACACGCCCAAGCTGAACGGCCTGATCGCCCGCGTGGCCGGCATGATCGGCGTCGAGGCGCCGCCGTCGGTGACCGAGCTGTTCCGCCAGCTCAATCCGACCAGCTATCTCGGCCAGGTCGCCCAGGCGCTGCAGAGCTTCCTGTCCACCGCCGCGTTCGTGCTGGTCTACCTGGGCTTCATCCTGGCGTCGCGAAGCGGCTGGGAGCGCAAGGTCATCCATCTGTTCGCCACGCGCCAGCAGCGCCACGACGCCACCGCCGGCTTCCTGCGGATCCGCGACGGCCTGGAGCAGTATCTGTGGGTGCAGACCGTCACCGGCCTGATGATTGCGGTGGCTTCGTGGATCGCCATGGCGGCGGTCGGCCTGGACAACGCCCTCTTCTGGGCGACCCTGATCTTCTTCGCCTCCTACATCCCCGTGGTGGGTGGCGTGATCGCGGTGGCCGCGCCCCCGATCTTCGCCCTCGTGCAGTTCGACACCCTCTGGCAGGCGGTCACCCTGTTCGTTGTGCTCCAGGCCATCACGACCTTCGTGGGCAATGTGATTCTGCCGCGGATGCAGGGGCAGAGCCTCAACATCGACCCGATCGTGCTACTGCTGGCCCTGGCCTTCTGGAGCGTGATCTGGGGCCTGACGGGCGCATTCCTGTCGACGCCGCTGACCACCGTGATGATGGTGATCCTGGCCCAGTTTTCGGGAACGCGATGGATTGCCGTGCTGCTGTCGGAAAACGGCGATCCAGGCGGTCTAAAGCATGACGCGGTCGAGCCGCCGTCGGTCGAGGGGCCTGCGAAGCCCGCCGCAAAACCCGCAACCAAAGCTGCCGCGAAACGTCGTTCACGATCTTGAGAGCCGGGACTTAAACCGTGACCACTCCCTCCCTATCTAGTGTTGGCTGGACGACACATTCGTCTGGCGGGTGCGTCCGTTTCCCAACCCCACGGGCGCAGCGAGCACCCAGCTTCCCGTCGATCCCCCACGACGGGAGCACGCGGCGCCGGACACTCTCCTCCGGCGCCGTTCTCGCGTCTGGACCTCTGTCATGACCCGCGCCCCCAAGACGACCCCGGCCGCCTCCGGATTGGCCAAGGCCCTCCAGGCCGAGCTCAAGGACGACCCGGCCGCCGCCGGCGTGAAGGCGTTCGCCAAACAGGCCGCCGAAGACGCCCAGCCCGACGAGCTGCCCGAGCTGTCGGCCGCCGACCTCGCCAGCAACCTGGCCGACTTCTGGCGCTTCGCCGACCGCCGACGCGGACGCGCGCCACAGATCCGCATCGCCGCCGCGACCGGCGCCGATCTGGACCGGCTGGAGATCGTCCAGGACGATGCGCCGTTCCTGGTCGACAGCGTCATGGGCGAGATCGCCGACCAGGGGCTGTCGGTCCGCGCCATGTTCCACCCCATCGTCGAGGTGCAGCGCGACCGCGCCGGCCAGCGCGGCGCGTCCGGGACCGCCCGGCGCGAGTCGATGATCCAGGTGGTGCTCGAGAATATCGGGCCCGACCGCGAGCGCGCCCTGGTCGATGGCGTCAAGGCGACGCTGACCGACGTCCGCGCGGCGGTGGAAGACTTCCCCGCCATGCTCGACCTGATGGCGAAGTCGGTCGCCGACCTCGGCGCGTCGGGCAAGGCGCGGCCCGACGAGGTCGAGTTCCTGAACTGGCTCAGCGCCCAGCACTTCGTGTTCCTGGGCGCGCGGATCTATGAATATCCCCGGCTGAAAAACGGCGACTACGCCGCCGAGGAACCCGTCTATCAGGCCAAGGACGGCCTGGGCGTCCTGCGCGATCCCGAGCGCACGGTGCTGCGCCGCGCCAACGAGCCTGCGGTGTTGATGAGCGCCGTCAAGGATCGCATCGTCCGCGATCCCGCCGTGACTATCGCCAAGTCCAATGTGAAGAGCCGGGTCCACCGCCGCGGCTACATGGATTACGTCGGCATCAAGCGGTACGGCGAGGATGGCCGGCCCAGCGGCGAGGTCCGTTTCGTGGGCCTGTTCACCGCCGAGGCCTATGACCAGCCGGTCGTCACCGTCCCGCTGATCCGCGAGAAGGTCGCCCGGGTGATGAAGCGCGCCGGCGCTGCGCCCGGCAGCTACAACGAGAAGCGCCTCAAGAACATCGTCGAGAACCACCCGCGCGACGAACTGTTTCAGGTCAGCGAGGACGAGCTGCTGGCCATGGCGGTCGGCATCCTGCACCTGTCCGACCGGCCGCGGGTGAAGCTGTTCGAGCGGCGCGATCCGTTCGACCGCTTCGCCTCGGTGCTGCTGTTCGTGCCGCGTGACCGCTACGATTCCGACCTGCGCAAGCGGGCCGGCGAGCTGTTGACCGAGGCCTATGGCGGCCGGCTGTCGGCGTACTACCCCAGCTTCAACGATACGCCCCTGGCGCGCGTCCACTTCATCATCGGCTTTTCGCCGGGCCACCACCGCAACCCGGACCTGCGCAAGGTCGAGGCCGACATCGCCGAAGCCGCGCGCACCTGGGAGGACCGGTTCGACGCGGCGGTGCGCGGCAGCGGCCGCGATTCCGATGCGGTCGCCGCCACCGTCGCTCGCTATCGCGACGCCTTCCCCGCCGGCTATCGCGACCGGTTCGACGCCGCCCAGGCCCTGGCCGACGTGGCCGAGTTCGAAGAGTTTGCCGACGATCAGGCCGTCGCGGTCCGCGCCTATCGCACCGCGGCCGATGGGCCGCTGCACTTCCGGTTCAAACTGTACCGCCGCGGCGAGCCCGCGCCGCTGGCCGACGTGCTGCCGATCCTGGAGAACATGGGCCTGAAGGCCCTGGCCGAGGCCGGCTTCAAGGTCTCTCCCGAAGGCGCGACGCCGATCTGGGTGCACGACTTCGAGATCGAGGACCCCCGCGGCGGCAACCTGGTCTTCGCCGAGATCAAGGAGGTCTTCGAGGACGCGGTCGCCGCCGTCTGGACCGGCCGCACCGAGAACGACGGCTTCAACCGGCTGGTGATGGAGCTTTCGCTGCCGTGGCGCGATGCGGCCCTGGTCCGTGCGCTGGGCCGCTATCGCCAGCAATCAGGCCTGGACCCCTCGCAGCGGGTGCAGGAACAGGCGCTGTCGAACCATCCGGGCGTGACCCGGCTGATCCTCGACCTGTGGCGCATCAAGTTCGACCCAGCGATCGCCGCCGACGTCGAGGCCCGCCAGGCCCAGGCCGGCGCGGTGATGGACGAGATCGTCGAGGCCCTGCAGCTGGTCGACAGCCTGGACGACGACCGGGTGCTGCGCCGCCTGGCCCTGCTGGTCGGCGCGGTCCAGCGCACCAACTTCTACCAGCGCGCCGCCGACGGCTCGGTGAAGCCCTACATCTCGTTCAAGGTCGCCTCGGGCGCCCTGGCCGACCTGCCGGCGCCCAAGCCCTTCCGCGAGATCTTCGTCTGGTCGACCCAGGTCGAGGGCGTGCACCTGCGCTTCGGGCCCGTCGCGCGCGGCGGCCTGCGCTGGTCGGACCGGCGCGACGATTTCCGCACCGAGGTGCTGGGCCTGGTGAAGGCGCAGCAGGTGAAGAACGCGGTGATCGTGCCCGTGGGCTCGAAGGGCGGCTTCTATCCCAAGCAGCTGCCCAAGGCCTCGCCCGACGCCATCCGCGCCGAGGCGATCGCGGCCTACAAAACCTTCCTCTCGGGCCTGCTGGACCTCACCGACAACCTGGACGCCGCCGGCAAGATCGTGCGGCCGGACAGCGTGGTCGTGCACGACGGCGACGACCCCTATCTGGTCGTGGCCGCCGACAAGGGCACCGCGACCTTCTCGGACATCGCCAACGGCGTGGCCGAATCCTACGGCTTCTGGCTGGGCGATGCGTTCGCGTCAGGCGGGTCGGTCGGCTACGACCACAAGGTCATGGGCATCACCGCCCGCGGCGCCTGGGAAGCGGTGAAGCGGCACTTCCGCGAGATGGGCAAGGACATCCAGTCCGAGCCCTTCACCGTGGTCGGCTGTGGCGACATGTCGGGCGACGTGTTCGGCAACGGCATGCTGCTGTCGCGCTGCATCCGCCTGCAGGCCGCCTTCGACCATCGCGACATCTTCCTGGATCCCGACCCGGATATCGCGAAGAGCTACGGAGAGCGCGAGCGCATGTTCGCCCTGCCGCGCTCGTCCTGGGCCGACTACGACAAGAAGAAGATCAGCAAGGGCGGCGGGGTGTTCTCCCGCGCGCTGAAGTCGATCCCGCTGTCGGCCGAGGTCCGCCGCCTGCTGGGCACCGACGCCGAGGCCCTCTCGCCCAACGAGGTCATCAACCTGATCCTCAAGGCGCCGGCCGAGCTGCTCTACCTGGGCGGCATCGGCACCTATGTGAAGGCCAAGACCGAGTCCAACATGGACGCGGGCGACAAGGCCAACGACGCGGTGCGGGTCAACGGCGCGGACCTTCGGGTCAAGGTGGTCGGCGAGGGCGCCAACCTGGGCCTGACCCAGGCCGGACGGATCGAGTTCGCGCAAGCCGGCGGGCGGGTCGAGACCGACGCCATCGACAACTCGGCGGGCGTCGACAGCTCGGACCACGAGGTGAACATCAAGATCACCACCGGGATCCTGGAGCGGCAGGGCAAGCTGACCCGCGCCCAGCGCAACAAGCTGCTGCCCACCATGACCGACGACGTCGCCCGCCACGTGCTGGTCCACAACTACGACCAGACCCTGGCGCTCTCGCTGCTGGAAATGGACTCGCCCGGCGAGCTGGAGCCGCACGCGCGCTTCATGTCCGAGCTGGAACAGGCCGGCCGGCTGGACCGCACGGTCGAGGGCCTGCCCGACGCGCTGGCGATCTCGGAGCGGCTCAAGGCCGGCCGCGGCCTCTACCGGCCCGAACTGGCGGTCCTGCTGGCCTACGGCAAGCTGGAGCTGAAGCGCCAGATCGTCGGCAGCCACGCCACGGACGACCCCTTCTTCGAAGGCCGGCTGGAAGCGTACTTCCCGAAGCCGCTGCGCAAGTACAAGGACGCCATCCGCGCCCACCGGCTGCGCCCCGACATCATCGCCACCGTCATCGCCAACGACATGATCAACCGCTGCGGGCCCAGCTTCCCGTCGCGGACCATGACCTCGGCTGGCTGTGACGTCGTCGCCCTGACGGCGGGTTACGAGGCGGCGAAGTTGGCGCTCGACTTCGACAAGCTGTGGGCCGACGTCGAGGCGCTGGACCTCAAGATCCCGGCGTCTGGCCAGATGGCGCTGTTCCGGCGCCTGGTGGCCGGCCTGCGCGGCGCCACCTTCTGGCTGGCGCGGCGCGCCGGCCGCGAGGGCCTGGACATCGCCCAGCTCACCAGCCGCTACGCCCCGGGCTTCAAGAGCCTGCACGGCTTGCTGCCCGAGGTGCTGTCCAAGGCCGAGCGCGCGGCCGTGGACGCCCAGGTCGCCCGCCTCACCGAGGCTGGCGCGCCGCCGGCCATGGCCCAAGCGGCCGCGGTGCTGGGTCCGCTGACCAACGCTGCCGACCTGGTGGATCTGGCCGAGGCGTCCAGCTGGCCGTTGCCCAATGTGGCGCGGCTCTACTACGCCACGGGCGCGGCCTTCGCCTTCGACCGCCTGCGGGCGGCGGCGGGCGAGTTCCGGGCCGGCGACATCTTCGAGCGGACGGCCCTGCGCCGCCTGATCGAGGACCTGCTGACCGAACAGACCCAGCTGACCCGCGCGATCATGGCCTTCACGGGCGGCGCGCAGGCCGGCGAGGACGATGCGTCGGCGCGGCAGGCGGTCTCGGCCTGGATCGCCCTGCGCCCCGATCAGGCGCGTGCGGCCACCCGGACGGTCGATGAGATCGAGGCGGGCGGCGGGACCTGGTCCTTCGCCAAGCTCACCATCGCCAACGCCGCGCTGCGCGAACTTGCGGCCGAAGCGTCCAGCGGGCGCAAGCGGCGGACCTGACGCGGTTCCGCCTCCGCCACCCTGCGGACGCCGTGCCTGGGTCAGCGGCGCCCTGTGGAGAGGCCGATCGGTCGGAGGACCGGTCGGTGGCGGCGAAGGCGGGTCCGGGGCCGCGGGGAAAGTGCGGCCTGGGATCTCTGCGTCGGCAGGTCACCCTTGCCCGCATGTCCCAAGCCCCGCACCCTGCTGCGCGACAGACACGCCCAAGCCATCGACGAACGCCGTCCCGGGGTCAGGCGAGCCGGGCCGCTGAACGGCGGCGAAGGCCGAGACCCGCCAGGCCGAAGCCCCCGATCATCAGCGCCCAGGTCGCAGGCTCGGGAACGACCGTCTCGGGAACCAGGTAGTCCAGCCGCAGCACGAAGTCCGTGTTCCCATCGCTGGCGAAGGCGCCCGGGGGATAGCCGAACGACATGCGGTCGGCCGTCGTGATCCCGGTCGTGACGATCTTGATCCCGTAGGCGGCGAAGTTGAACACGGTCACGCCGGCCGTCGCGAGATTGGGCACGGTCGAGTTCCCGATGAGGAGACGATCGTGGCCATCCGGATCGCTCATCCGCAGGAAGATGCTGATCGCACTGCCCTGGGTCATGAAGCTGGTGCCGGCGTAGGGGTTGCCGAAGATGTAGTAAGAGCCCGGCTCGAGGCTGATCGCCTTGGTGCTGGTGTTGTTCAGCAGCGGGTTCGTCACGCCGCCCGCCAGGGTCAGGCCCAGCGGCGAGCAGCCACTGCCGCCGATGGTGTCCTCGCAGTTCGAGGTGGAATCACCGCTGAAGAGATTGATCGATTTGATCGTGGCCGAGGCCGGTTGCGCGAGCAGGAAGCTCATCGCCATGGCCGCGGCGGTCATCAGGCTCAGTTTACGCATCTACGCACGCCCCAAAACGCGGGGCGACAAAAGCCCGGCAGGTGCAGGGCTGCTAGTAGCCCGCCCGATCCAGGACTATGCGAATCCGGCATGAACGGCGGGATTCGTCAGCGAAGGCCGGCTGGCGCCCCATCCCGTCGCAGGGTCTCGGATGGCCGCTCACCGAAGCGGCGCCGGTAGGCCTGGGCGAAGCGGCTCAGCTCCCAGAAGCCGTAGTGCATGGCGACGCTGGTGACCTGGGTCCGCGCGGGATCGGAGGCCAGCAGCCGCAGGCGCACCAGGTCGAGGCGTCGCCCGCGGGCGTATTGCATGGGGCCTTCACCCAGGAACTCCTGGCAGGCCAGGTTCAGCGTCCGCGCCGCCACGCCGACCGCGCCGCAGATCGCCGACAACGACAGCATCTCTTCCGGGCGCTCCCGCAAGGCGTCTTCGAACCGCATGACGATCTGGCGGTGACGCCGCAGTGCGGCCCGGTCCGGTCGCACCACGCCCTCGGTCAGGCAGGCCAGCAGCGCCGTCATGACGCTGCCGCCCAGCGCGGTCGCCGCCGCCGGCGCGCCGGTAACCCAGGGCGTATCGCGGATTACGCGCGCGACGTCCTTCATCACCGCGATCAGCCGCGTCATCTCGCGGCCCGGCGCCGTGAAGATCCGGTCCTCGTCGAGCGGGATGCGCGTGTCCATGCCGGCGACCCGCGGGGCGTCCAACGCCAGTTGGCCCAGGGGCGCGTTGATCAGGCCGAAGGCCCAGGGCATCCCCGCCGGCGAGGTGCTGGCGGTCGGCGCGTTGGGCCGCAGATGGATGATCTGGCGTCCACTCAGAAGCTGGCCTGAGACGCGCCGCACGATCGACGCCTCGGTCGGGAACACGAAGGTATGGGTGTCCCGGGTGACGTGGGCCTGCGGGATGCCGACGCCGAACCGGCCGACCGCCACGTTGAGCGGCCCCAGCGTGCCCCGCGCCAGGCTGCTGTGCAGCCGCGGGTCGACCGCCTCGACCGGCCGTTCGGGATCCATCTCGACGTCGATCCCGAGCAGCGCCACCGCGACCGTCGCCGGATCGGGGAACGCGCCGAAGTAGGTCGGGAACGGTTGGGCGGCCTGATGCGGTGTCATGGTCGCCCTGGCGGGTTAAGCTACTGGCCCGCTCACTAGTGCCACGCCAGAAGCTTTGCAATTCAGCTCGCCTGAGACGCTAGCCGGCGTTCAGGCCCAGGCGCGCCAGCACCGCCTTCACATAGGTCGGACCCACCGCCACGTTCACCCCGTCGCGCAGCACCAGGGCGATCAGCCCCTTGCCCAGGCGCTGCACCTCCTGGACGCGGCTCAGGTTCACGAAGGCCGACCGGTGGACACGGGTCAGCAACTCGGGATCCAGCATCTCCTCCAGCGCCGTCATGGTCAGGCGGTGGATGTGGCTGCGAGTGGGCGTGTGCAGCAGGACGTAGTCGCGGGCCGCTTCGATCCAGTCCAGCTCGGACGATGAGACGCGCACATGGCCGCTACGGCCCGGCACCCAGAACGACACCGCCTCGGGCGCGGGCGGCGGTTCGACCGGAGTGGCGGCTTCCTTCATGACGCGCCGGCGGCGCGCGCGTTCGACGGCCTGGCGCAGACGGTCGAAGCGGACGGGCTTCAGCAGATAGTCGGCCGCCTCCACGTCGAAGGCGTCGGCGGCGTAGATTTCGAAGGCGGTGACGAAGACGATCTCGGGGCGCGCCTCGACCGGTAGGGCGCCCGCCACCGACAGGCCGCTCAGCTCGGGCATCTGAATGTCCAGCATCACCAGGTCGGGCGTCAGCGTCGCGATCTGGTCCAGCGCCTCGCGGCCGTTGCGGGCCACCCCCGCGACCTCGGCGCCCGGGATCTGCTGGAACAGCGCCTGCAGCCGCTCCAGAGCCGCGGGCTCGTCGTCCACCAACAGCACGCGCATGTCAGGCCGCCCGCGCCGCGCGAGGCTTGAGGGTCTGGATCAACGGCAGGCGCACCAGGGCCAGGAAGCCACGCTCCCGCGCCGTGGTCTGCAGGGCGCCTCGAGGCCCGTACAGCACCTCCAGCCGCTGGCGGATGTTCTTGAGGCCTACGCCCGCGCCCTTCGCCGGCTCGCCCGATCGCTCGGCGTCGTCCTCGATCAGCACCACAAGGTCGTCGCCGTCGCGGGCGACCTCCAGGCGGATGGTGACGGCGCCGGGCGCGCGGGAGACCCCGTGCTTGATGGCGTTCTCGATCAGCGGCTGCAGGATGAAGCTGGGCACCACCGCCCGGCGCAACTCGTCCGGGCACGAGAAGTCCACGCCCAGCCGGTCGCGGAAGCGCACGCTCTCAATCTCGAGATAGGCTTGGATGGTCGCCAGCTCGTCCTCCAGCGGGATCAAGCCCTCCGGGTCGGCGGCCAGGGTCACCCGCAGAAACTCGGCCAGCTTCTCCAGCATGGATTCTGCCTCGGCGTTCCGCTTGGTGATCACGGCGGAGGAGACGGCGTTCAGGGTGTTGAACAGGAAGTGCGGATTGAGCTGGTAGCGCAGCGCGGCCAGACGGGCGGCGGTCGCCTGGCCCTCGGCCTCGGCCGCGGCGGTGCGGGCGTCCGCCAGCTGGCGCTCGTGCTCGACCAGGGTGCGGTTGGCCTGCAGCATCAGGTAGAAGGCGCCGACCAGGCCGAACATCCACGACAGGCCGAAGAGGTTGCTCACCCCCCGGAACAGCACCCGCTCGGGCGGAACGGCGGTAGATGGGTCGATCAACGTCCGAAGCACGCCGCCGATCGTCAGGTCCGCCAGCGAGTCGAGCCCGCCGCACAGCAGCGCCAGACCGACCAGGGCCGCGTAGCGTGTCGGCGCCGGCCAGCCGCGCATCTTCGCCGTCGCCCAGTAGACCGGCAGCGATAGGGCGCAGCCAACCACCGCGATCAGCAGGACGTTGACGGCCACCATCGGCGACGCCCGGCCATCCAGGGCCAGGGGCAGCATGTTGCAGACGATATCCAGCGTCCACACGCCAAGGGTCAGCCAAACCGCCTGACGGGCGATCTGCCGACCGGGATCGGGACGGGAAAGGGATGCCATCACGTCGATGATAGCGCAGTGGATGCAACTGCACGCCCTGCTTCGTCGATGGTCCGGCGGCTTTGGTCGACGTCCGCGCCTAGGCCCCCAACCGGAACGGGACCGTGCGGCGCTCGTGCTTCGGCACGCTGAGCCGCCGGTCTACTGGCGGGAAGGCCCGCTGGGCGCAGTCGTCGCGCTCGCAGATCCGGCAGCTGACCCCGATCGGCGCGGCCGGCCCCTTCAGGTCCAGGCCCTCGGAATAGACCAGCTCGTGGGCGTGGGCGATCTCGCAGCCCAGGCCCAGGACATAGCGGCGGTCGGGGGCCAGGTAGCTTTCCGACCGCTTCACCACCGCCCGCGCGACGCAAAGATAGCGGTCGCCGTCCGGCATCGAGGCCACCTGGACCAGGAAGCGGTCGGGCGAGGCCACCGCATCGTGCACGTTCCACAGCGGGCAGGCGCCGCCGAACCGCGCGAACCGGAAGCGCGTGGCGCTGTGCCGTTTGGTGATGTTCCCCGCGTAGTCCAGCCGCACGAAGTAGAACGGCACCCCCCTCTGCCCCGGCCGCTGGAGGGTCGAGAGCCGGTGGCAGACCTGCTCCAGGCTGGCGCCGAACATGGCGGCCAGTTGCTCCACGTCGTGGCGCTGTTCCCGGGCCGCCGCAGCGAAGCGCCGATAGGGCGTCAGCAGGGCGCCCGCCGCGTAGTTGCCCAGGCCGATCCGGCAGACGTCGACCGCTTCCGGGCTCTTGAACCTCGCCTCGCTGAGCTCGGTCTCGATGATGTCGGACAGGTTGGCCACGGCCACGTGGAAGGCCATCTGGAAGCCCCGCGTCGCCGCCGGCTGCGCCGTGTTCAGCCACAGCTCGTGCGTGACGGGATCATAGCGGCGCATAACGTCGCCCAGCGGCGCGTAGCGCACCCGCACGCCCAGCCGCTCGCGCAGGTACATTTCCAGCAGCATGTCGGCCGAGGCCGGCTGGTCCAGCCCGATCTCCTGGGCCAGGTCCTCGGCGGCCCGGTCCAGGCTGTCGATGTAGTTGTCCTTGAAATGGAAGAAGTCGCGGACCTCCTCGTAGGGCAGCAGCGAGCTGGCCGACATGGACTCGTCCAGGGCCACCGCCTCCTCGGTCAGCTTCAGCCGCTCGGCCAGCCGGTGGTTGGCGCGGTGCAGGTCCAGGAACCGGCGTACGAGGGCGGGAGACTGCTGGGCCACCTGGCGCAGCTCGCTCAAAGGGATCGGCGCCTCGGCCGAACCGCTCTCGGCCACGGCCTCACGCAGGTCGAACAGCAGGCGCTGGTCGTCGTCGGCTTCGAAGCTCTCGGCGGGCACGCCGAAGGTCTCGATCAGGCCCATAAGCACCCGGTCGGTCACCGGCCGCTGGTTGGCCTCGATCTGCGAGAGATAGCTGACGGAAATGCCCAGCTTGCTGGCGCAGGCCTCCAGCCGCCAACCATTGCGAGCGCGCAGGGCGCGGACCTTGGGCCCGACGAACAGCTTGTAGCGCATTTTACAATTTCACAAATGCGACGCCCGGGAAGGCCAACTCTTCGCACGATGTCATTTGTCCCGCGAGGGAAAATAGCGCGTATTCCCCGGCGAGTGTTCCGGAGCGTCACACCGCAGGCCCCGTTCAACTTCACAGGCTTGTGTTTATCCGGTCTCCAACGGGATGGAAAAATGACCAGCATCGGCATCAGCAGAGAAAATATCCACCACCTGCCGCGGCTCGGCATGTCGGGCGCTATGCGCCTGTTCGGCCTGACCGCGCGGGCGCTGCGCTTCTATGAGGAGAAGGGCCTGGTCGAGGCGCGCCGCGACCGCCTGAACGCGCGCTACTACGACCCTGTGGCCCGCGGCCGGCTGGAATGGATCGCCCGCCTGCGCAAGGCCGGCGTGTCGCTGCCCGACATCGAGGACGTGCTGGGCGCAGATGAGGACGGCAAGGGCCGCGAATGCGCCATGCGCAAGCTGGAGCGCCGCCGCGAGGCCCTGCAGGCCGAACTGACCCAGCTGGACGAGGTCCTGGTCGACCTCCAGGCGCCCCGCAGCGACGGCTCGGCCCGTCGTCTGGGTCGGTCTGTCTAATGTAGTCCGTCTCCCGTCAGGGAGACGGCCACAACGCTAAAACCCGCCCTGGTTCGGCTTGCCCTTGCCGCGCTTGGGCGGCGGGCCCTTGCGGGGCGGGCGAGGCCCGTCAGCGCGGGGACCACGCGGCGGACGCGGGCCGTCACGGTGCGGGCCATCGCGGGTCTGGCCGCCGGGATGCGGGCCCAGGCCTCGCGCGGCGCGCGACGGCGGCGCCGCTCCGGGCGCGCTGCCCGGATTGATCCGGATCTCGCCGGCGTCGGCGGCTGCCCGGATGGCCTCCAGGAAGCGCGGCTCAACCTCCTTGCTGATCTCGAACTTCGTCTCGTTGTCGAAGATCCGGATTGAGCCGATATCCTTCTTGGTCACGTGGCCCAGGCGGCAGATCAGCGGCACCAGCCACTTGGGGTCGGCGTTCTTGCTGCGGCCGACCGGTAGGCGGAACCAGGCCGCATCGCCCACGGCGCTGTGGTCCTGGCGCGGTTCTTGGCGATCCAGGCGCGGGCCGCGTTCCGGCCGGTCCGCACGCGGCGGGCGGGTGTCGGGGCTGCGGTCGCGGACGTCGTGGAACATGTCTTCCGGCGCCGGCAGCCGCGAACGGTGCAGGCGGATCAGCGCGGCGGCGACGGCCTCGGGCGTGCGGTCGGCAAGCAGGCGCGCGGCCAACTCCAGCTCCTCGGCCGACGGCTCCTCATTCAGCAGCGGATCTTCCAGCATCCGCTCCTGGTCCTTGGCGCGGATCTCCTCGGCCAGCGGCGGGCCTGACCATTCGGCGTTCAGGTTCGCGACCTGCAGCAGCCGCTCCGCCTGGCGGCGCTTGGTGTAGGGGACGATCAGCACCGAGGTGCCCTTGCGGCCGGCGCGGCCGGTGCGACCCGAGCGGTGCAGCAGGCCGGCCGTGTTGGTCGGCAGGTCGGCGTGGATCACCAGGCCCAGCTCCGGCAGGTCCAGGCCGCGCGCCGCAACGTCGGTGGCGATGCAGGCGCGGGCGTGGCCGTCGCGCAGCGACTGCAGCGCGTCCGAGCGCTCCTTCTGCGACAGCTCGCCCGACAGCTGGACGACGGCGAAGCCGCGCTCGCGCAGGCTGCCGTACAGATGGCGGACGCGTTCGCGGGTGGCGCAGAAGATCAGCGAACCGGGGCTCTCGAAGTAGCGCAGCAGATTGACCACTGCGTTCTCGATCTCGTTCGGGGCCACGCGGACGGCGCGGTACTCGATGTCGCCGTGGGCCTCGTCGCGGCGGATGGTGTCGATCCGCACCGCGTCGCGCTGATAGCGCTTGGCGAGCGAGGCGATCTCCTTGGCGATGGTCGCCGAGAACAGGAAGGTGCGGCGTTCCTTCGGCGTGGAATCGAGGATCTCCTCGAGGTCCTCGCGGAAGCCCATGTCCAGCATCTCGTCGGCTTCGTCGAGCACCACGACCTTCAGGGCGGTCAGGTCCAGGTTGCCGCGCTCGATATGGTCGCGCAGGCGGCCGGGGGTGCCGACCACGATGTGCGCGCCGGCGGCCAGGGCCCGCTGTTCCTGGCGCGCGTCCATCCCGCCAACGCAGGTGACCACCCGCGCGCCGGCGGCGGCGTACAGCCAGGTGAGTTCGCGGCTGACCTGCAGGGCCAGCTCACGGGTCGGGGCAATGGCCAGCATCAGCGGCGCCTCTGCGCGCTCGAACCGCTCGGCGTCACCCAGCAGCGGAGCCGCCGCGGCCAGGCCGAACGCCACCGTCTTGCCCGAGCCGGTCTGGGCCGAGACCAGCAGGTCGCGGTTGGGCTCGGCGGCCAGCACGGCCTCCTGAACGGGGGTCGGCTCGCGATAGCCTTGGGCGCCGAGCGCCTGGGCCAGCGCCGGATGGGTGGTCGGGAATGGCATGGAAAGTCCTTAGTCGCGCTTCGGGCGCGAAACGGCGGCCCTTGGACGCCTCATCTGTAACAAACGCAAGCCCAATCGTCAGCGTGCGACGCTGGCGCGCGGCTGGTTTGCTTAACGCGCGACACTCGCGCGGGCGCGGGGCAGGTTGGCCCGGCGGGCCTGGCCGGCCTCGGCTTCGCTGGCGTTGAGCGCCGAGAGCAGCGCGGCCTTCAGGCTATTGCCCTTGCGTGCGTCGGTCAGCTTCTGCCCCGTCTCGTCCACCACATAGAAGGCGTCGACCGCTCGCTCGCCATAGCCGTCGATGTGCGCCGAGGTGATCTCCAGCCCCGCGTCCGACAGGGTGCGCGCCAGGGCGGCCAATAGGCCGGGTCGGTCGCGACCGGACGCCTCGACGACGGTGGAGGTCTCGGAGGCCTCGTTGTCCAGCATCACTGCGGGGGTGATGGTGAAGGCGGCGGCGCGGCCCAGGTCCTGGCGACGCGGCTCGCGGCCGTGCGGCTCGCCCCGGGCCGCCCCGGCCAGGCTCTCGGCCAGACGGGTCAGCACCCGGTCGTCGGTGAAGCCAAAGGGCTGGCCGGTGACGTCCTGCACGAAGAAGACGTCCAGCGCCTGGCCGGCCCGCGAGGTAAACACTCGCGCCCCGACGATGTTGGCGCCGGCGGCGGTGATCGCTTCGGCCAGGTCCACGAACAGACGCGGGCGGTCGGTGGCGGCGACCACGACCTCGGAGGCGTTGAGGTCGGCGCGGATGCGGCACTCGGCGGCCCCGCCGGCGCCGTCCGAGCTGGCGACGGCTGCGAGACGCGCGTGCGTCTGGACCTCGTCGTCGGTGAAGGCGCTGAAATAGGCGTCCTCCATGGCGTCGCCCCAGGTCTCGGCGCCGGGCCGCGCCTTGGCCAGGCGGACGCGGGCGTCGTAGGCCGAGTTCTCCTGGTAGCGCCGCAGCGCCGCAGCGCCGTCCGAGCCGCGGCCGCCGCGGAACACCGCCTCGGTGGCGTTGTACAGCTCGCGCATCAGCTGGCCTTTCCAGCCGTTCCACACGCCCGGCCCCACGGCGCGGATGTCGGCGACGGTCAGCACCAGCAGCAGGCGCAGGCGCTCCGGCGTCTGCACGATGGCGGCGAAATCGGAGACGGTGCGCGGGTCGGAGACGTCGCGCTTCTGAGCGTAGTCGCTCATCACCAGGTGGTGCTCCACCAGCCAGGCGACCAGTTCGATCTTGGACCGCTCCAGGCCCAGGCGCTCGCACGCCTGCCGCGCCGCGCGGGCGCCGGCCACTTCCTGTCCGCCCGCCCCGCCCTTGCCGGTGTCGTGCAGCAGCATGGCCAGGAACAGCGCCTCGCGGTCGGCGATCAGCGGCATGACCTGGACGGCCAGCGGGTGGTCGTCGGCCAGCCGGCCCGCCGCGATGTCGGCGATCACGCCCACGGCGCGCAAGGTGTGCTCATCCACCGTGTACGAGTGGTACATGTTGAACTGCATCTGGGCGACGATCCGGCCGTACTCCGGCAGATAACGGCCCAGGACCCCCGCCTCGGTCATCAGCGTCAGGGTCGTGCGCGGATCGCGGCCCCGGGCCAGGATGTCCAGAAAGACCTTGGCCGCGTGACGATCGCGTCGCACCGCCGAGGTGATCAGGGGGATCGCCCGCGAGGCCGCCGTAAAGGCGTCTGGGTGCAGGTCCAGGTTCCGCTGGTCGGCGATGCGGAACAACCGCAGCAGGTTGATGGGGTCGTGTTCGAAGATGTCGGGATCGACGTCCAGCCGGCCGCCGATCTCGTGGAAGCCGGGCTCGGCCAGCGGCTTGCGCTTCACCGTGCGGCCCGGGATGAAGCGGCTGATGCCCTTGGGCGCCATCTTCACCTGGTCGGCTTCCAGCTTGGCGGCGAACACCCGGGTCAGGGCGCCCACGTCCTTGGCGATCAGGAAGTAGCGCCGCATGAACCGCTCGACGGCCGGCGCATCGCCCCGGTCGCCATAGCCCATCCGCCGGGCGATCTCGGGCTGCAGGTCGAAGGTCAGGCGCTCTTCGGGCCGGCCGGTCGTGAAGTGCAGGTGCGAGCGCACGGCCCAGAGGAAGTCGGTGGCCTTGATGAACGCGCGCACCTCGCGGCGGGCGAACATTTCCAGCTGCAGCACCTTTTCGATCGACTGGCCGGGATGCAGGTACTGGGCGATCCAGAAGAGGGTGTTCAGGTCGCGCAGGCCGCCCTTTCCCTCTTTGATGTTG
>Ga0209026_1000749_pt1 | contig 18446 bp, 18 predicted proteins | sample AraplaCL_Col_mCL_FD_184262 | JGI IMG/M metagenome (GOLD analysis project Ga0209026, IMG submission 184262) | Arabidopsis root microbial communities from the University of North Carolina, USA - plate scrape CL_Col_mCL (SPAdes) (version 2) | ecosystem: Host-associated > Plants > Roots >... | reverse complement strand
CCCGCCAGGAAGCGCTGAGCGCCTTCGCCCGCCTGATCGCCCCCTTCACGCCGCACCTGGCCGAGGAGTGCTGGGCCCGGATCGGCGGCCAGGGAATGGTCGTGGCCGCCGAATGGCCCGCCTTCGACCCGGCCCTGACGGAGGACGCCACCAAGGTCCTGCCCGTGCAGGTCAACGGCAAGCGCCGCGGCGAGATCACCGCCCCCGCCGGCGCCGAACAGGCCGAGGTCGAGGCGATCCTGAAGTCCGATCCCGAAATCGCGCAGCGTCTGGAAGGCCTGACGATCCGCAAGATCATTGTGGTCAAGGACCGGATCGTGAATATCGTGGCCGCATGAGCCGGATCCTGATCCTTGCCGCGGCCTCGTCCGCCCTGCTGCTGTCGGGCTGCGCCGGCTTCCAGCCGCTGTACGCCCAGCCGGAAGTCACGCGAAGCCTGGCCGCCATCCAGGTCGAGGCGCCCTCGGGCCGCTCGGGCTACCTGATCCGCCAGCATCTGGATGACGCCTTCGCCAAGGATCATTCCGCGCCGCCGGCGTACACGATGGAGCTGAGCCTGGGCGAAGCGCGGTATCCGCGCGGCGTGCGGATCGACAACGTGGCCACCCGCTACGAATACGTGCTGACCGCCGGCTACGCCCTGCGCGACGTGAAATCGCGGGCGCTGGCCAAGCAGGGCCAGGTGCGCGTCGAGCTGACCTACGACAGCGCCGACCAGCCCTATGCCTCGATCTCGGCCCAGCAGGACGCCCAGGACCGCGCCGCCGAGGAGGCCGCCCGCCGCATCGAGCTGGAGCTGGCCGTGTGGCTGGCCAACGGGGCGAAGGTCGCCAGCGCCAAGTAGATGATCCTCGGCAAGCGTCCGGATATCGAGCGCTTCCTCGGGAAACCCGACCCGGCGATCCGCGCCGTCCTGATCTATGGCCGCGACATCGGCGTGGTGCGCGACCGCGGCCACCAGCTGGCCGCCAAGATCGTCCCCAACCCCGACGACCCCTTCGACGTGGCCCTGCTGACCGAGCAGGATCTGGCCGACGACGGCGGGCGCTTGGAGGGCGAGCTGGCGGCCCAGTCGCTGATGGGCGGCCGCCGGCTGGTGCGCCTGCGCCTGACGGCCGAGAAGCCCGCCGCCGACAAGCTGGCCGCCGAGGCGCTGGACCGGCACGCCAAGGGCGAACTGAACCCCGACGCCCTCTTCCTGATCGAGGCGGGGAACCTGGGCCGCGAGTCCGCCCTGCGGAAGGCCGCCGAGAAGGCCGCCACGGGCGCCGCCGCCATCCCCTGCTACGAGGACGAGCCCGGCGACGTGGCCCGGCTGGTGCGCGAAGTGTTGGCCAAGGACCAGGTGGCGCTGAACGCCGACGCCCTGCAGCTGTTCGTCGGCCGCCTGCCCAAGGAGCGCGGCGTGGCCCGCCAGGAGATCGAGCGGCTGGCCCTCTACCTCGGCCCGGGCAGCGGCACAACCGCCACGCCCGCCGACCTGGAGCCGTTCCTGGGCGTGGAACCGGAGTCCTCGCTGTTCGACGCCGCCGCCGACGCCTTCGGCGGCAAGCTGGGCGAGGCCCAGGCGGGCCTGCGGCGGGCCGCGCAGGAAGGCGAGAGCGGCCCCGCCGCCGTCCGCGCCATCGGCATGCACCTGGCCAAGCTGCGCCGCGTGCTGACCCTGGCCAAGAACGGCGCCGGCTTGGCTGAGGCCGCCAAGGCCTCGGGCGTCTTCTGGAAGCAGGAGCGCGAGTTCCTGCGCCAGGCGCGCGCCTGGTCGCTGGACGAGCTGGATCGCATCCAGCCCGAGGTCCTGGCCGCCGACCGCGCCTGCAAGACCGCCGGCTCCCCCGACCGCCTCCTCGCCGAACGCCTCGCCCTCACCGTCGCCGGCCGGGCGAAGCGTCTGGGGCTGTAGAAGCGGACGACCGCTGCCGCTACGCTCCCGGCCGGGAGGCGCCGACCATGCTGAAGACCCTCGCTATCGCCCTGTTCGCCGCGACGGCCGCGCAGGCCGCCGAGCCCTTGCCGCCCACGGCCTACATCAAGCCCGCGCAGCTGGTGGCCCTGCCCGACGGGCGGAAGATCAACCTGTTCTGCCTGGGCAAGGGCGCGCCGACCGTCGTGCTGGACGCCGGCTGGGGCTCGGGCATGAGCGCCTGGAGCAAGGTGCAACCCGCCCTGGCCGAGACCACCCGCGTCTGCGCCTTCGACCGGCCGGGGATGGGCTTCAGCGAGGAAGGCCCCCTGCCCCGCGACGCCAAGGCCATCGTCGCCGACGAGCGCGCGACCCTGAAGGCGGCGAAGATCAAGGGCCCCTATGTGCTGGTCGGCCACTCCATGGCCGGGCTGCACGTGCGCCTCTACGCCTCGCTCTATCCCAAGGAGGTCGCCGGCGCCGTGCTGGTCGATCCGTCCAACCCCCACCAGACCCGGCGCTTCGCCGAGGCGGCGCCCAAGAGCGCGGCGCTGAACGAGACGATGTTCAAGCTGACCCGGGCCTACGCCGACAAGGTGATCGCCGGGACGATCAAGCCCGGCGATGCAGCCTTCACGACCTGCTACCCGGCGCCCGCGAAGACCCTGCCCGAGGATGTGCGGGCCGTGATGCTGGCGCGCCAGGGCGAAGGGTGGCGGCTGAAGATGCAGGCGTCCGAGGTCGACAGCATGGCCACCACATCGTCCACCGACATCGACGCGACCAAGCGGCCCCTGGGTGATCTGCCCTGGATCGTCCTGACCGCGACCGGGACCGGCAAGAACCCTTCGGCCTCGCCTGAGGAACAGGCGGCGACGGTTGCGGTCTGGAAGGCCATGCACGACGAGGCCGCCGCCCTTTCGACCCGCGGCGAGAACCGGATGATCGAGTCCGGCCACAGCATTCAATGGGACAAGCCCGACGCCGTGATCGCCGCGGTGAACGAGGTGGTCGCGACCGTGCGGGCGACGCGGCGCTAACCGCCTAGCGCCGCATCAGCCGGCGGCAGATCTCGTCCAGCTGTTCGAGGCTGGCGTAGCGAATCTTCACCTCGCCCGCGCCGCCCCGGTCGGCGATGTCGACGGTCATGCCCAGGGCGTCCTCCAGATCCACCTCGAGCGAGGCGGTGTCGGCGTCCTTGGCCTTTCGCGGCCCCGACGCCTTCTTGGGCGCGTCGGCCTTGCCGCGGCTCAGCGCCTCGGCGTCGCGCACCGTCAGGCCCTCGTCCACGATCCGGTCGGCCAGGGCTTCCGCGTTGTCGACGGTCAGCAGCGCGCGGGCGTGGCCCGCAGTCAGGCGGCCGGCGATCAGGTGCTCCTGCACCGCCTCGGGCAGCTGCATCAGCCGCAGGGTGTTGGCCACGTGGCTGCGCGACTTGCCCACGCGCTTGGCGGCCTCCTCCTGGGTGATCTGCATCTGGCCCATGAGGGCGGCGTAGGCGCGCGCCTCTTCCACCGGGTTCAGGTCGGCGCGCTGGATGTTCTCGATGATCGCGATCTCGAACGCCTCGGCGTCGCCCAGGGCGCGCACCAGCGCCGGGATCGCCGTCAGGCCCGCGCGTTGGGCTGCGCGCCAGCGGCGTTCGCCAGCGACGATCTCGAACTCACCCTCGGTCCGGCGCGAGGGGCGCACGAGGATCGGCTGCAGCACGCCCTTGTCGCGGATCGACTCCGCCAGCTCGGCCAGCTCAGGCTCGGCGAAGGTCTGGCGCGGCTGGTCCGGATTGCGGTGGATCAGCTCGATCGGGATCTCACGCACCCCGCTGGCCGGATCGGCCGCATGCGCGATCTCTTCGCTCTCGCCCAGCAGCGCCGAGAGCCCCCGACCCAATCCCCTGCGGTTTTCCGCCATCTTCAGTCCAGTCCTAGGATTTGACGTGGTCGCCGACCATCGTTCTCAGCAAGAGGTCGCGCGCCACCGTCCGCACGAACGTGATCGCCCGGCCGCCGACATTGTGACCGATGCCCTCGATAAGACGCACCCGAACCTGCGGATGCGCCGCCAGCAGGTCCCGCTCCGGCGTGTCCAGAAGGCTGGGCGTTTCCTGGAACGGCCGTTCGGGCATCAGCGCCTGATCGCCGAAAAGCACCCAGGTCGGCCTGTCCAGGCGCGAGACAAGCTCGCGGTAGTCCTTGCCGTTCACGCCGTCGACGGAGATCCCGAAGAGGTTTTCCAGAAATACCCGGAGATAGGCGTCTCCCGGACGCTCACGGAACAGCCGCTGGAATGTCCCGAAGAGCGGCCAGAGCTTGCCGGTCAGCAGCGGCGGATCCAGCAGAACCAGTCCACGGCGCAGCGGCGAACGCATCGCCATCGCCACCAGGCCGCCGATCGACGCGCCGATCACGATGGCCGGGCGGTTCACCTGGCGGAGCAGCTCGTCGTAGGCGGCCGCATAGGCTTCCACCGAATGTTCGGCCGTCTCGGGGCAGTGGTTGCCCGGCAGGTGGGCGTTCAGCACCCGGGCCTCCGGCAGATAGCCCTGAAGCTCGAACGACCGCGGACGGGGTATGGAAAAGGCGCCGTCGATCCACAGGATCACAGGCCGTGTATCGCCTGCTGTGGTCGGCTCGCTCCAGGCCCAAAGCTCGCCCCCGGGCGTGACGAAGACCTGCTTGACCGGCTCGGTCATCAGCCGGCCTCGAGCGCGGCGACCGCCTGTCCCCGACGCTTGCGTTCCCGCAGCACCACTTCGCGCGCCAGCTTCAGGTAGGCCTGGCTGCCCGAGCACTTGAGATCGTAGACCAGCACGGGCTTGCCGAACGACGGCGCCTCGGACACCCGCACGTTCCGCGGGATCACCGTCTGGTAGACCGCCTCGCCGAAGTGGGCGCGCACGTCGCTGGCCACCTGTTCCGACAGCGAGTTGCGGCGGTCGTACATGGTCAGCACCACGCCCTGCAGCTCCAGCGCCGGGTTCAGGCTGCCCCGCACCAGGTCGATCGTGCGCATCAGCTGGGTCAGGCCCTCAAGGGCGAAGAACTCGCACTGCAGCGGCACCAGAACCGCATCGGCGGCGGCCATGGCGTTGACCGTCAGCAGGTTCAGCGACGGCGGGCAGTCGATCAGGACATAGGTATAGGCGCCCGTCTCGCGGATCGGCGCCACCGCGTCGCGCAGCTTGAACGAGCGGCGGGCCTGCTGGCCCAGCTCCAGCTCCACGCCCGAGAGGTCGGGATCCGACGCAATCAGGTCCAGGCCCGGCACCGTGGTCTTCACCACCGCGTCCAGCAGCGGCTTCTCGCCCATCAGCACGTCGTAAAGGGTGGTCTTGCGCTGCGCCCGGCCAACGCCCAGGCCCGTCGAGGCGTTGCCCTGCGGGTCGCTGTCGATCAGCAGCACCTTTTCGCCCACGGCGGCCAGGGCTGTGCCCAGGTTGATCGCCGTCGTCGTCTTGCCGACGCCGCCCTTCTGGTTGGCGACCACCAGCACGCGTAGTCCCCGGTCAGACCTTGCGGGCACGGCCAAGCCTCCTCACACGCACGATGCGACCTCTCTCGTCACTCGAAGAGGGTACGACATCCGCCTCATATTCCCAATATTTTGCGGCCTCGGACATGTCCGCCACCACATCTTGACCCTTGAGGAACAGACCCGTCGCCCCCGCCTGAAAGTATGGCCGGGCATACCCCAACAGTCTGTGAAGCGGAGCGCAAGCGCGGGCGGTGACGATGTCCACAGACAGCGAGAGGTTTTCCGCCCTTTCGTTGTGAACCGTGGCCGGCAGGTCCAGCGCGTCGACCACCTGCTGCAGGAACCGGCAGCGCTTGGCCATGCTCTCCACCAGATGGACGTGGAATCCCTCGCGCCCCTTGCCCAGGATCGCCAGCACCAGGCCGGGAAAGCCCGCGCCGGCGCCCAGGTCGGCCCAGGTCAGCGCCTCGGGCGCCAGCCGGAACAGCTGGGCCGAGTCCCAGGCGTGGCGGTTCCAGAAGTCGGGAATGGTCGCGGGACCGACGAGGTTCATCACCGCGTTGCCCTCGGTCAGCATCTCGAGGAAGCGCGTCAGGTCGGCGATCTGCTCCGGGGTGGCCTTGGCCTTCTTCGCGAAGGCGGTGGCGTCCATCAGGGGCGACGCCCCCTCCGTCGGCTTCGCCGCCACCTCCCCCGCTGACGCAGGGGAGGAACTGTTCGCGCCAGTTCCTCCCCCGATTTCGGGAGAGGGGGACCGCGAAGCGGTGGAGGGGGCGCTGCCCCGCGCTTTGCCAGTCATCTAGGCCGCGCGCCGGCGGACGTGGGCCAGCAGCGCCGTCAGGGCGCCGGGCGTGACGCCCTCGATCCGGGCGGCCTGGCCCAGGGTCAGCGGGCGCACCGTGGCCAGCTTCTCGCGGACCTCGTTGGAGAGCCCGCCGATGGCGGCATAGTCCAGCTCGGCCGGCAGGCGCAGGTCCTCGTCGCGGCGGAAGGCCTCGGCGTCGGCCGCCTGGCGATCCAGATAGCCGGCGTAGGAGGCGTCGATCTCGATCTGCTCGCGCACGGCGGGCGACCAGTCGGCGATCTGCGGCCACACCTGGGCCAGGTCCTCGAAGCTGATCGTGGGATAGGCCAGCAGCTCGACCACGTTGCGGCGCTGGCCGTCGGCCTTCACCGGCAGTCCCACCTTGGCCGCCGCGGCGGGCGTCAGGGTCAAGGCGGTCGCCTCGGCGCGGGCGGCCGAGAGCGCGTCGCGTTTCACGTGAAACGCTTCGGCCCGGCGTGCGCCGACCACGCCCAGAGCGATGCCTCGGTCGGTCAGGCGCTGGTCGGCGTTGTCGGCCCGTAGGGTCAGACGGAACTCGGCCCGGCTGGTGAACATCCGATAGGGCTCGGTGACGCCGCGGGTCACCAGGTCGTCGATCAGCACGCCGATATAGGCCTCGTCCCGGGCGAACTGCGCCGGCTCGGCGCCCGACGCCGCCCGGGCCGCGTTGAGGCCGGCGACCAGGCCCTGGGCCCCTGCCTCCTCATACCCCGTGGTCCCGTTGATCTGGCCGGCCAGGTACAGGCCCGGCAGGCGCTTGACCTCCAGGCTGGGGAACAGCTCGCGCGGGTCGACGTAGTCGTATTCGATAGCATAGCCATGCCGCTTCACCACCACCTGCTCCAGGCCGGGGATGGTGCGCAGGAACAGGTCCTGGGTCTCGGCCGACACCGACGTCGAGATGCCGTTCGGATAGACCGTCGTGTCGTCCAGGCCCTCGGGCTCCAGGAAGATCTGGTGGCTGGTCTTGTCGCGGAAGCGCACGACCTTGTCCTCGATCGAGGGGCAGTAGCGCGGCCCCTTCCCCGACACCCGGCCCCCATAGACCGCCGATTCCGTCAGCCGCTCGGCGATGATCCGGTGCGTCTCTTCGGTCGTGTAGGTGATGCCGCACTGGACCTGCGGCGTGGTGATGGCGCCCGTCAGGAACGAGAACGGGATGGGCTCGGCGTCCGCATCCTGCATCTCCAGCCGGTCCCAGGCGATGGTCGAGCCGTCCAGCCGCGCCGGCGTGCCGGTCTTCAGCCGGCCCATCCGCAGGCCCGAGGCGTACAGCCGATCCGCCAGCCCGATGGCCGGCGCGTCGCCGATCCGGCCCGCCGGGATGCGTTGCTCGCCCTGATGGATGACGCCCTTGAGGAAGGTGCCCGTCGTCAGCACGACGCGGCCGGCCCGGTACTCGGTCCCGCTTGCCCCCACCGCGCCAGCGACGACGCCGTCGGTGACGATCAGGTCCTCCACCGCCTCGGCGATGATCTCCAGGTTCGGCGTCGCGGCCAGCTCGGCCTGCATGGCCTCGCGGTAGAGACGCCGGTCGATCTGGCTGCGTGGACCGCGGACGGCGGCGCCCTTGGAGCGGTTCAGCATTCGGAACTGGATGCCGGCCACATCGGCCAGCCGCCCCATGACGCCGTCCAGGGCGTCGATCTCGCGAACCAGGTGCCCCTTGCCCAGGCCGCCGATGGCCGGGTTGCAGCTCATCTCGCCGATCGTTTCCAGCTTGTGGGTCAGCAGCAGCGTGCGCGCGCCGAACCGCGCCGCGGCGGCCGCAGCCTCACAGCCGGCGTGTCCTCCGCCGATGACGATCACATCCCAGGTCATGGTGCGCTGCATATAGGCGAAAGGCCGCGACGTTTCACGTGAAACATCCCCTCCCTTGATGGGGAGGGACAGACCGCGAAGCGGTCAGGGTGAGGGAGTAGGGTTCAAGCACCCACCTATCCATGCTGGCCCTGACCGCCTCACCCTGCTCGCCTCCGGCGAGCTGTCCCTCCCCATCAAGGGAGGGAAGTCACTTCCCGATACAGAACGTCGAGAAGATCCGCCCCAGCACCTGTTCCGGGTCGATCCGCCCCGTAATCCGGTCCAGCGCGCGCGCGGCAAGCCGCACGTCCTCGGCGGCCAGCTCAAGATGTTCATCCTGGGCCAAGGCGTCACGCAGGCGGTCAGAGGCCTCGCTCAGCAGTTCCTGGTGCCGCAGGCGCGTGGCGGCGGGCGGCTCGGCGCCTTCCAGGGCCTCGACAACGCGCTCCTCCAGCGTCTGCCGGATCCAGGCCAGATCGCTCGGACCCTTGGCGGTGATCTCGGCCACGGCCAGGCCCAACCGCTTGGCCTGCACCGCGGCCCAGGCGCCGGCGGCGCCCACCGGCAGGTCACGCTTGGTGATCAGGCACAGATCGCCAGGCCGCAGCTCCATCGGAACCGCCCCGGCGTCGGCGCCCGAGCCGTCCACCAGCCACAGCCGCAGATCGGCCGCCGCGGCCCAGGCGCGGGCCCGCCGCACGCCTTCCGCCTCGATCTCGTCACCCGTCTCGCGCAGGCCGGCAGTGTCAGCCATCAGCGCCTTGTAGCCGGCCAGCACCATGGGGACCTCGATGATGTCCCGGGTCGTGCCTGGCGTGGCGGTGACAATGGCGGCGTCGCGGCCTGCCAGCGCGTTCAGCAGCGTACTCTTGCCGGCATTCGGGGCGCCGATCAGCGCGATGCGGTACCCCTCGCGGATCCGCTCGCCCCGCTCGGCGTCGGCCGCGGCGATCTCCAGTTCGGCCACCAGATGCTCCAGCGCCGGCCGGGCCCGGGCCGCCACGTCCTGCGGCACCTCCTCGTCCGGGAAATCCACCGCCGCTTCCAGCATGGCCAGGGCTTCCAGCAGCGCCTCGGTCCAGCGCGCCTGGACATCCGAGAGCCGACCGCCCAGCTGCTCTACCGCCTGCCGGCGCTGGGCCTCGGTCTCTGCGTCGATCAGGTCGGCCACGCCCTCGGCCTGGGCCAGGTCCAGCTTGCCGTTCTCGAAAGCCCGCCGGGTGAATTCCCCCGGCTCCGCCAGGCGCAGATCCAGGGCCCGCAGCGCCTCGATCAGGGCGCCCACGACGGCGGTCCCGCCGTGCACGTGAAACTCTGCGGCGTCCTCGCCGGTGTAGCTCTCCGGCCCGGCGAACCACAGCACCAGCGCCTGGTCGATCGTCTCGCCATCGGCATGGCGCAGGGTCTTCAGGCTGGCCCGGCGCGGCGCCGGCACACCGCCGGCCAACGCCCTCACCGCTGCTTTCGTCCCCGGCCCCGACAGGCGCACCACCGCGACGGCCGCCCGGCCTGCGGCCGTGGCCGGCGCATAGATGGTGTCGGTCATTTCCGGGTGGTCGCGGCGTCCATGAACTTGCGGAACTGTTCCTGCGCTCCGGTGCCGAAGGTCATCCAGTTCTTCATGAACTCCTCCGGGTTCAGCATGTTGATGTTGGCGTCGATCCGCTTGCTCATCTCGCTGACGAGGTGGTCGTTGAGCCCGCTCACATCCGGCAGGCCCATGAACCGGCGCGCTTCCTCCGGGGTGCAATCCACCTCGATGGTCATCTTCATGACGTCTGGCCCTTCCTATCCTGGCTCGCCATATGGGCTTGAGCCGGGCTTCTACGCTAGTACCTGGGACAGACAGTAACGAACGAGGACGGAAGATGGGCGAACGCATCAACATCAAGACGCCGAACGGCGAGTTTTCGGCCTATGTGGCCCGCCCGTCGGCGGCCAAGGCGCCGGCCGTCGTGGTGATCCAGGAGATCTTCGGCGTGAACCAGGTGATGCGCGACATCACCGACGGCCTGGCCAGCCAGGGCTATCTCGCCATCTGCCCCGACCTGTTCTGGCGGATCGAGCCCGGCATCGACATCACCGACAAGTCGGAAGCCGAGTGGAAGCGGGCGTTCGAGCTGTTCAACGCCTTCGACGTCGACGCCGGCGTGAAGGACATCCAGGCCACCATCAAGACCATCCGCGCCGACGCCGGCTGCGACGGCAAGGTGGGCGCCGTGGGCTTCTGCCTGGGCGGCCAGCTGGCCTTCCTGACCGCCACCCGGACGGACGTGGATGCCGCCGTCTCCTACTATGGGGTGGGCCTGGAAAATCGGGTGCCGGAAGCGGAGAAGCTGACCCGTCCCCTGCTCCTGCACATCGCCGAAGAGGACCAGTTCGTCCCCAAGGAAGCCCAGGCGGTCATCATCGCCGCGCTGAAGGACCACCCGCAGGTCGAGATCCACACCTATCCGGGCCGCGACCACGCCTTCGCGCGCGAGGGCGGCGAGCACTATGACGAGGCCGACGCCAAGTTGGCCGGCGGCCGCTCGCTGCAGTTCTTCAAGCGGACCATCGGCTGATGCGCGCTGTTCGCTTCGAAAGGACCGGCGGCCCCGAGGTCCTCGAGGTCGTCGACATCGACACCCCCGAGCCCAAGGCCGGCCAGGTCCGGGTGCGCCATGAGGCCATCGGGATCAACTTCATCGACACCTACCACCGCACCGGCCTCTATCCCGTGAAGCTGCCCTGCATCCCGGGCGGCGAAGCGGCGGGCGTGGTGGACGCGGTCGGCGAGGGCGTGACCCGCGTGAAAGTCGGTGACCGCGTCGCCTACTCCGGCGGGTTTGGCGCCTATGCGCAGGCCAATGTCGTCGCCGGCGACCGGGTGGTGAAGCTGCCCGACGGCATCGACACCCGCACGGCCGCCGCGATCCTGCTCAAGGGCATGACCACCGAGGCCTTCATCCGCCGCACCTATCCGGTGAAGGCGGGCGAGACCGTGCTGGTCCACGCGGCCGTCGGCGGCGTCGGCCAGATCATGACCCAGTGGCTCAAGGCCCTGGGTGCGACTGTCATCGCCACGGTCGGCTCCGAGGCCAAGGCCGCCAAGGCCCGCGAACTGGGCGCCGACCATGTCATCCTCTACCGCGAGCAGGACGTGGCGGCCGAGGTGCGGCGGATCACCGACGGCAAGGGTGTGCCGGTGGCCTATGACTCCGTGGGCAAGGACACGTTCGAAGGCACCCTGGCCAGCTTGTCGCGCCGCGGCCTGTTCGTCAGCTTCGGCAACGCATCCGGTCCGGCGGCGCCGTTTGCGCCCGGTCGGCTGGCCCAGGGTGGGTCGCTCTACATCACCCGGCCCACCCTCTTCGACTACATCGTCACCACTGAAGAGTTGGAAGCCTCGGCCGCCGCCCTCTTCGACGTCGTCCTGTCAGGCAAGGTGAAGATCGAGATCGGCCAGACCTTCAAGCTGGAAGACGCCCGCAAGGCGCACGAGGCCCTGGAAAGCCGCGCCACGGTCGGCGCGAGTTTGCTGATCCCGTAATTGCTCCCCTTCGGGGGAGCTGTCGGCGAATGCCGACTGAGGGGCTTCCACTCAGACTGATCGTTTTGAGTGGAAGCCCCTCACCGCCGATTCTCAGCCAAAACAAGCTGAGCCATACCGCCCGCCTGTTGAACGAAAACGATGTTTCACGTGAAACAGTGAAGCTCGTAATACCGGTATGGCGGCGGTACTACCGCCGGTGCGAAGCGGACCCGATACACGCTTCGATTGGCGCCTCTCTCGCGCAGGGGCGCGGGCAACCACACGGCTTCCGGTTCCAAATTCGCCACACGGCCAATTTCGTCCGACGCCCCTTGAAATCATTAAGCTTTCATCGCGGAAAAACACCACCGTTCGCCCACGAAAAAGGGCTCCCATCGCTGGGAGCCCCGATCTGGTCTGCAATGACCTGGAAGACGGTCAGGTGTTCATCGACTGGAAGAAGTCGTCGTTGTTCTTGGACTGCCGCAGCTTGTCGAGCAGGAACTCGATCGCATCCTGCGCGCCCATCGGGTTCAGGATCCGCCGCAGGATGTAGGTCTTCTGCAGGTTGGTCTTCTCGGTGATCAGCTCTTCCTTCCGCGTGCCGGACTTCAGCACGTCGATGGCCGGATAGATCCGCTTGTCCGCGACCTTGCGGTCCAGGACGATTTCCGAGTTACCGGTGCCCTTGAATTCTTCGAAGATGACTTCGTCCATCCGCGAGCCGGTGTCGATCAGGGCCGTGGCGATGATCGTCAGCGAGCCGCCCTCCTCGATGTTCCGCGCCGCGCCGAAGAAGCGCTTCGGGCGCTGCAGGGCGTTGGCGTCGACACCGCCGGTCAGCACCTTGCCCGACGACGGGACCACGGTGTTGTAGGCACGGCCGAGACGGGTGACCGAGTCCAGCAGGATGACCACGTCGCGCTTGTGCTCGACCAGGCGCTTGGCCTTTTCGATCACCATCTCGGCCACCTGCACGTGGCGGGTCGCCGGCTCGTCGAAGGTCGAGGAGATCACCTCGCCCTTCACCGTGCGCTGCATGTCCGTCACTTCTTCCGGACGCTCATCGATCAGCAGCACGATGAGGTAGCACTCGGGGTGGTTCAGCTCGATCGACTTGGCGATGTTCTGCAGCATCACCGTCTTGCCGACCCGCGGCGGGGCGGTGATCAGGCAGCGCTGGCCTTTGCCCAGCGGCGCGACGATGTCGATCACCCGGCCCGAGCGGTCCTTCAGGGTCGGATCGTCGATCTCCATCTTCAGGCGCTGGTCGGGGTAGAGCGGCGTGAGGTTGTCGAACAGCACCTTGTGCCGGACATTCTCGGGGCTCTCGAAGTTGGTCAGGTCCACCTTCACCAGGGCGAAGTAGCGCTCACCCTCGCGCGGCGCACGGACCTCGCCGTCGACCGTGTCGCCGGTGCGCAGGCCGAACTTCCGGATCTGCGAAGGGCTGACATAGATGTCGTCCGGGCCGGGCAGGTAGTTGGCTTCCGGCGAGCGCAGGAAGCCGAAGCCGTCCTGCACCACTTCCAGGGTGCCCGAACCCGAGATGGCGATGCCCTCTTCGGCCAGCACCTTCAGGATCGCGAACATCATGTCCTGCTTGCGCATGGAGTTCGCGGATTCGATCTCCAGCTGTTCGGCGAAGATCAGCAGGTCGGCCGGCGGCTTGTCCTTCAGTTCCTGAAGGCTCATGCGGGTCAGGCCCATGGCCGCGATGGCCTTTGAGGCCTGGCTGGGCTCTTCGGGTTCGTCGTCACCGGCCTCTTCGGCGCTGGCGTCTTCGGCCGCGGGGTCATCCGAAAGCTGCGCTTCCAGGGTCTCGCCCAGGGTCTCGGCTTCGGTTTCGGGGACGTCGTTGGTTTCGTCTTGCATTGATTTCACTTTGGAATTCGCCACGCCGCCAGACGGAGTCCGGGCGCGGGCGGGTTAGTCTGCGGGCGCCGGGGCGCCGATGTTTGTTCGTCTGGGAGCCGGTCGGCGACACATGCCGCAGCGAGCCGGAATAAGGCGGGGCGCGCCGGAGACCGACACGTAGGGTGAGGGGAACCATGTCTGGGGGGGCCGGTCAAGTATTCCTCCCCTGTCGGGGAGGTGGGGCGAAGCGCCGGAGGGGGACTCCGCTCGGAAAGCGAAGCTCCCGCAATGCCATAAATCTGAGTGGAAGCCCCCTCAGTCGGCATTCGCCGGCAGCTCCCCCGAAGGGGAGCAATTTTCATGTGGGATCACCGCGCCCAGAATTGAAGGGTCACGGCCAGAACCGCGACCACCGCCGCCAAGAACGGAAGCTCGTTGGTGGCGCGCCAGAACTTCGCCGTCTTCGGCCGTTGGCCGGCCAGGAACTTCTTGTACGAGCCGGCCAGGAAACCGTGCCAGCCGGAGATGAAGGTCACCGCCGCCAGCTTCACGATCATCCAGGGCTGAAGCAGGAAGGCCCACCCTTCCTTGGCCGCATAGACGTGCCAGAAGATGAGGCTGACCCCCAGGATCCAGACCAACGTCATCGACGGATTGATGATAATCTTCAGGAGCTTACGCTCCCAAACCAGGAAGTGGGCGTCGAACTCGGTCCCCGGCGGGGCGGTCTCGGTGTGGTAGGCGTAGAGCCTGGGCAGGTACATCATCCCCGCCATCCAGGCGATAACGGCGATGATGTGCAGGCCGCGCAACAGATCGAACCAGTTCATGCCGCCTTCTCCCCCCGGCAGGCGCACTTGCCAAGACCCGCCGGACACCTCCAGGTCCCGTGCGGGGCGACCCCCTCGCGCGGCAGGGCGCTGGTCACCGCTGCAGCCAGCTCGGCGATGAACATCGCACCCACACCCGGCGTGCGTGCGCGGATGTAGTGCGCGACGCCCAGGCTCTTGGCCAGGTCGGCATACTCGTGGTCCAGCTCCACCAGCGTCTCGACATGCTCGGAGACAAAGGCAGTCGGCGACACGATCACGCCCTTGCCGTCGCCAACCGCCGCTCGGATCGCGTCGTCCGTCGAGGGCTTCAACCACTCCAAGCGCCCGACCCGGCTCTGGTAGCAGACCTTCCAGTCCGGGAACTCGGGAAGCAGGGCGGCGATGGCTCCGGCCGTCGCCTCGATCTGCGCCTGATAGGGATCGCCGCCATCCACCACCTGCTGCGGAAGGCCGTGCGCCGAGAACAGCAGCCGCACATTGGTCGGGCTGCCGGCCGCACGCCAGGCCTTGCGGATCTCATCGGCATGCGCCCCGACCAGCCCCTTGGAGGTCGGATAGCAGCAGACCTCACGCGACCGCCCCGGTCCTCGGTAGGCCTTGGCCCAGTCCTTCAGCGACGAGCCCGACGTGGTCGTCGAGTACTGCGGATAGAGCGGCAAAAGGACGATCTCGTCTGGCGCGTAGGCCGCGACCTGCGTCGCCGTCTCGTCGGCGAAGGGCTTCCAGTAGCGCATCGCGACGAAGACCTTGGCGTCGTGGCCCTGCGCCGTCAGCTCGGCCTGCAGCGCCTGGGCCTGAGCTTCAGTCTCCGGCAGCAGGGGCGAGCGGCCGCCCATGATCGCATAGTTGGCCTGGGCCGACTTGTTGCGCGTGGTCGAGATCAGGGCCGCCAAGGGGTAGCGGGCGATCGCCGGCAGCTGGATGATCGCCGGGTCCTTGAACAGGTTGAACAGGAACGGCCGCACAGCCTTCAGGCTATCCGGCCCCCCCAGGTTGAAGAGGACGACGGCGAGTTTCGTCACCCTATTCGGCCGCCATCGCCTTGGCGGGCTTGCCCGTGACCCGCTCGACCACGCGGGCGATGTGCGAAATCGGTGTGGCGGGCATCACGCCGTGGCCCAGGTTGAAGATGTAGGGCCCGCCGCTCCACTGCTCGAGCAAGGTGTCGACGCGGGCGTCCAGCGCCGGGCCGCCGGCCAGCAGCAACAGGTTGTCCAAGGCGCCCTGGATCGCCTTGCCCTGCCCCTGGATCCTCTGGCCCATCGCCGCGCTGGCCTGGGTGTCGAGACCGACGGCCTGGACCGGGACCTCGGCGGCGTAGCGCTCCACCAGGGCGCCGGCGCTGCGCGGGAAGCCGATGAACGGCGTATCGACACCGGCGGCGCGGACCTTCTCGATGATCCGCTTGTGAGGACCGATCACGATCCGCTCGAAGACATCCTCGGCCAGGTTGTCGGCCCAGCTCTCGAACAGCTTCAGCGCCTGGGCGCCCGACTTCGCCTGCATGACGAGGTAGCGCGCGGTGGACTCCACCAGCACATCGAGCAACGCGTCCAGCTGTTCGGGTTTGCGGTAGGCGTAGGTGCGGGCGGCTTCGCGCTGGGAGCCGCGACCCTCCAGCATGTAGGTGGCGACGGTCCAGGGAGCGCCGGCGAACCCGATCAGCGCCCGTTCCGGCTCCAGCTCGGCGCGGACCCGGCTGAGCGTCTCGCCGATGTTGGCCAGCTTCGCGGTCGAGCCCTGGATGGCGTCCTGGAGAGCCCCGATCGGCGGCAGCTCGCCCAGGCGTGGCCCCTCACCCGCCTCGAACCAGACGTCCTGGCCCAGGGCCAGCGGGATCAGCAGGATGTCCGCAAAGACGATGGCGGCGTCCATGGGGAAGCGGCGCATCGGCTGCAACGTCGCCTCGGCCGCCATCTCGGGGTGGAAACAGAAGGCGATGAAGTCCTTCGCCTTGCTCCGCAGCTCGAGATACTCGGGCAACGACCGACCCGCCTGGCGCATGAACCACACCGGCGGGCGGTCCAGGGTCTCTCCGGCCAGGGTGCGCAGGAAGCGGGGCGTCTCGGTCGTCATGGGACCGACTTAAAGCCTGCCCGGCCCCGCGGCTCAAGGGCGCCCACTCACGCCCTGCCCAGCCTGTCTTCCCTTCTATCTAGAAGAATCTTGAAAAGGGTTGGAGCAGGAGGAGTAGGGCCTGTCGGCAGTGGGGAAAAGATTGACGATCCTTTGACAATCAACCGGTCATCCCCAGGCCGTCCCAGCCTCGCGCCATACGCCCACACCCCTGTGAGTTTCGGGGAAAGCCGCCAGACCCCCTGACGTTAATTAAGGATTCAGTAAGATCTTCGGGGAGAACCAGGGGCGCCGCGGGTTATATCGACCGCTGTTGGCAGGCGCCCACGCATCGGCGCCCTGTCGCACAGGGCTGGGGGTTAAGAGATGGTTAACGGCCGATTCCATCCTCGCGTTCCCACCCGTGCGGCCGGACCCGGGTTTCGGCGCCGGTCTATCCCCAAGGCCGTCCAGCTTCGCTAAGACAGCATCCACAGTAACCATCCCCAGGCATTTCTTCGGAGCGCCCTTGCCGAACACGCCGCCGCCCAGACTGGCCACCTACTTCCACGTCCACCTGGTCTCCGACTCGACCGGTGAGACGCTGAACGCCATGGCGCGCGCCGTCTGCGCTCGCTTCGAGAACGTCCTGCCCATCGAGCACATCTACGCCCTGGTCCGCTCCCAGCGGCAGCTGGACCGGGCGCTGGGCGACATCGAGGAGGCGCCGGGGATCGTCCTGCACACCATCGTCGACGACAAGCTGCGCGAGGCCCTGGAAGAGGGCTGCCGGCGGATGGACATGCCCTGCCTGCCGGCCCTGGATCCCCTGGTCAGCGCCATGCAGCGCTACCTTGGCGCGGCGACCACCTCCCGCGTGGGCGCGCACCTGCGGCTGGACAACGACTACTTCAACCGCATGGACGCGCTGAACTACGCCATCGGCCATGACGACGGCCAGGGCGGCCAGGACCTGGACCAGGCCGACGTGGTCCTGCTGGGCGTCTCGCGCACCTCAAAGACTCCGACCTGCATCTACCTGGCGCACCGCGGCGTGCGGGCGGCGAACGTGCCGCTGGTGCCGGGCCGGCCGCTGCCGGAAAAGCTGTTCCAGCTGCAGAACGCCCTGATCGTCGGCCTGGTGATCTCGCCCGACCGGCTGATCCAGATCCGCCGCAACCGCCTGCTCAGCCTGAACGAGAACCGGGAGTCGACCTACATCGACACCGACTCGGTGCGCGAGGAGATCATCGCCGCGCGCCGGCTGTACGAACGCCACGGCTTCCCGACCATCGACGTCACCCGCCGCTCGGTGGAGGAGACGGCGGCGGCGGTGCTGAACCTGCTGTCGCGGGGCCACGGACAGATCGAGGTGCTGGGGTGACCATCATTCTGGCGTCGAAGAGCGCCGCGCGGCGGGCCGTGCTGGACGGCGCGGGCGTGACCTACGAGGCGACGGTGGCGGGCGTCGACGAAGACGCGGCCAAGGCCTCGCTGCTGGCCGAGGGCCACGGCCCCCGCGACATCGCCGACGCCCTGGCCGAGCTGAAGGCGCTGCGGGTCTCTCGCGCCAAGGGCGGCTTCATCATCGGCGCCGACCAGACCCTGGACCTGGACGGCGTGCTCTACGACAAGGCCGAGACCGTCGAGACCGCCCGTGAGCGGCTGATCCTGCTGCGCGGCAAGACCCACAAGCTGCACTCGGCGGTGGTGGTGGCCAAGGACGGCGCCGCGATCTGGCGCGAACTGGTCACCTGCACCCTGACCATGCGCAATTTCTCGGACGCCTTCCTGGACGACTACCTGGCCACCGAGGGTCCGCACGCCCTGGGCTCGGTCGGCTGCTACCGACTGGAAGGCCCCGGCGCGCAGCTGTTCTCCAAGATCGAGGGCGACTATTTCGCCATCCTGGGTCTGCCGCTGATGGGTTTGCTGGACCTGTTCCGCCAGCACGGCGAGCTGCCGAAATGATCAGCGGCAAGACGGTGGTGGCCGGCGTCGTCGGCCAGCCGATCATCCACTCGCTCTCGCCGGTGCTGCACAACGCCTGGCTGGCGGCGGCCGGGATCGACGGGGTTTATGTGGCGCTCGCGCCGAGGACCGAGGCCTTCGCCGCCTTCGTCGAGGGCCAGCGCGGCGGTGGCGCGCTCCGTGGCGTCAACGTCACCGTGCCGTTCAAGGAGG
>Ga0209026_1000748_pt1 | contig 18488 bp, 13 predicted proteins | sample AraplaCL_Col_mCL_FD_184262 | JGI IMG/M metagenome (GOLD analysis project Ga0209026, IMG submission 184262) | Arabidopsis root microbial communities from the University of North Carolina, USA - plate scrape CL_Col_mCL (SPAdes) (version 2) | ecosystem: Host-associated > Plants > Roots >... | reverse complement strand
GTTCGGCTTTTTAGCCAACAGCACAATGAGCAAACCATGCAGCATAGGGTTTTTCTTGATCTTTTCAACCAGCGTAAAACAATATTCTGCTTCGTCAATCTCCATTAATAAAATGTCGGGCAATGTTAGCAACGATTGCTCCGACAAATAATCTTCAAATGCGTTAAACGATAAAAGATGCCTTACCGCAAAATGATGTTTAAGCTCGGTAATTAATTCATCTTCGGGCCCGGAGCTAACATAGGCCACCTTATTTTGTTGCTGAAACGAAGCATCCCAGCTTGCCGGCATATCCTTATGCATCATGTAAATTTAAAACCTTTGTAATTGCTGCTTTTAATGAAGTGGGGTTAAATGGCTTATGCAGATACGAATCAATATTATACGGCATATCGGCCACCAGTTCGCCTAAATTTTCGGTACCCGATAACACAATTATAGGGGTGTCTTTATAAAATCCGCTAATTTTTAAGTTTCGTACAAAAGTTTGCCCATCCAGGTAAGGCATTTGCAGATCCGAAATGATCAATGCCGGGTCGTGACCTTCCTCAAGCCAGCTTAATGCTTCTAACCCGCTGTTTTTTATAACTATGTCGTAATCTTTTGACAATATAAAGTTCAATAACTTTAATATGCTCAAATCGTCGTCTACTACAAGTATTTGTGTCTTCATTCAATAATGTTTTAGGAGCAGTTTTAGTATGTTATTCCACTACATACGTGATTTTTTGATGCATAGTTATCTCGAATATTAATCTTTTTTAAAGATACCTAAATATAATAATTAAAAATGTTTTTATCCAAAGTTTGTATGCACAACATGTACCAAATCACTAACTCATGTAAAATCGCTAATTTTTGTCAATTATTTAACCCTGATGCGATAATTGTTCGGATAGTACAATGCGTTGAGTAATTTTCGGTGGTTGCGGTGTGTATTTGCTTACTCATTTTGAGTAATTGAAATTTTGTCATCACCGCGTTTTACGTAAATATTAACCTAAAGTTACAATATTCGAAGATATTTTAATTGATAATGCAGGTATTTTTAAATAAAAACTTAAAACATTGTTTTGAGTAAGTGTTTTTTTGCCTTCGGTTGTCAACTGTTTATAAATTTGGCGAATAGTAAAAATGATTGTAAATTCAATTCGCCGATTTTGCCTTGTATTTTATATTTTTTGCTGACTATTAACTTTTTTATCTACCTGTTTAATTATGGATGCCGCTGGCAACACTGTATTTGAAAATGCTTTAATTGGTTTTTGGGAATGGGAAATTCTTAGGAATAAAATACAATTGAACGCTGTTTTTAAAAGGATGTTGGGCTATGATGACAATGGGTTTGAAAATAATCCTCCAACGTGGGAAAAACTCATCATTCCCGATGACCTGGAACTTGTTTTGGCAAATTATAACGGGCATGTGGATAGTCATGGTAAAATCCCCTTCCAAAATGAAGCCCGCTACTTCCACAAAAGTGGCTCTGCAGTTTGGATTAAATGCGCCGGGGAAGTTACCGATTGGGATAAACAAGGTAATCCGCTTCGGGCCACAGGTAGCGCAATTGATATTACCCGTCAAAAAATTGCCGAATATAGACTGGCCAAAACAGAAAAGCTGCTCGATTTAACCAACCAGGTAGCTCGCGTTGGAGGTTGGGAGGTAGATTTGGTGAGGAAAAGGGCACGCTGGTCAAAAGTAATTAAGCAGATATATGAAGTGCCAGATGATTACGAACCCCGGTTTGATATTATCACCGGTGAAGGTTCGGGTTTTATTATCCACGAGGCCAGTCGCAAACTGATAGACGATGCCACGGATGAAGCTATTAAAACCGGCAAATCGTATAACCTCGAGATAAAGATAACTACTGCTAAGGGTAAAGAATTGTGGACCCGCGTGATAGGCCATGCCGAATTTGAAAACGGTGTTTGTAAAAGGTTGTATGGCACTTTTCAGGATATAGACAGCCAAAAGCGTATGCGCGAGGAGTTTGAAATAGGCGAGCAGCAGTTCCGTAGCGCTTTTGAAAACGCTACCATCGGTATGGCATTGGTATCGCTCGATGGTAACTGGATGAAGGTAAATCACGTAATGTGCGATATGCTGGGATATACCAGGGAAGAACTCACTGGCCTCAGTTTTCAACAAATTACCCATCCCGACGACCTGGAACACGACACTGGTATGGTAACCAGGATATTAGCCGGCGAAATCAATAATTATCAGATCGAAAAAAGATATATCCACAAAGATGGAAATGTTGTATGGGCCTTGCTAAGCGTGTCGTTGGTACGCGATAACAATGATTTACCTCTGCATTTTGTATCGCAGATAGAAAACGTTACCAAACGCCGTAGCGCCGAAATGAAACTCCGCGAGAGCGAAGCCAAATACCGCAAGATATTTGAGAACGTTCAGGATGTTTTTTACCAGACCGATATTAATGGCATGGTTACCGAGATCAGCCCCTCTATCGAAAACTACTCGGGTTACAAACGCGATAAGATCATCGGCAGCCATGTAGAAAACTTTTATTACTATCCCGAGGACCGGGAAAAATTAATTGAACAGCTTAAAAGTTATGGTAAAGTAAACGATTTTCAGGTGCGGTTAAAAACGAGCGCGAATGAAATGGTATATACCTCGATAAATGCGCACTTATTAGTTGATGATAACGGTAACCTTTATGGCTTTGAGGGCAGTATGCGCGACATTAGCGAGCGTAAAAAAGCCGAAGATGCCTTAAAAGAACGTGATGCCCTGTTAACCAAGTTATCCGAGCAGATTCCTGGGGTTATCTATCAGTTCCAGTTTTTCCCCGACGGTCGCTCATGCTTTCCTTTTGCCAGTAGTGGTGCGATCGATCTATTTGAACTGACACCCGAGCAGATGAAAGCGGATTCGGAGCCTGTCTTTAAACGCATCCATCAGGATGACTTTCCGGAATTTTACCGGTCGGTGATCGCTTCTTTTAACAACCTGACAAGATGGGAGCATGAGTTTAGATTAACTATACCCGGTAGGCCGGTTAAATGGTTGCATGGTTCATCGCGCCCCGAGCTGCAGCCCGATAAAAGTGTGATATGGCATGGTTATGTAACGGATATAACCGACAAAAAATTACGGGAACAAGAACTACGAAACGCGTTCGACCTGGTAACCGAGCAAAACAACCGCCTTATTAATTTTGCATACATTATATCGCACAACCTGCGCACGCACTCGGGCAACTTCGAAATATTAGTTAAACTGTTGCAGGACGCAGAAAATCGGGAAGAGGAACTATTACTCCTGAACCATTTAGGGAAAGTATCCGATCAGCTAAGCGAAACCATTATGCACCTTAACGAGGTTGTATCCATACAAACCAGTATAAGTTTGGAGCGTACCCAGCTTAATTTGTCTACTTATGTTGAGAAGGCCATATCCCAGCTAAAAAATAACTCCAGCTACAGGAATGCGGTTATTGTTAATAAAGTAGCTCCCGGTCTCGAGATCAAATATAACCCGGCGTATATTGAGAGCATTCTGTTCAACTTCCTTTCGAACGGTGTTAAATACGGCGACCCCGGTAAGCAGACCATTATTGTGGTAAGTAGCTATGCCGAAGACGGACAACAAGTGTTGGAGATTAAAGATAACGGCCTGGGTATCGATCTGCAAAAATATGCCGACAAACTGTTTGGCATGTACAAAACCTTTCACGAACACAGCGATGGCAAAGGCATAGGCTTGTTTATCACTAAAAGTCAGGTAGAGGCCATGGGCGGCAAAATTGAGGTAAGTAGCAAAGTAGGGCACGGCACTACATTTAAGATCTATTTGTAAACAAATAACCCTTAATTTATTTTCTTCACGGCCGAACAATTCCCGGTTATCTTCGTTAAAAAATCAATACTCTGTAATTTTTAAATTACCCATCAATAAGCGATAAACTATAACTATCATTGTACGTCCAACCGGTATTAAACCACCAATTATAACCTAATATAGTGTACCCTAATTTATCTGTAATAAGCTCTGTGAGTATTCTAAAAGGAGCCGATCGCCCGGACCTGCTGCGCGATGAAACGCTGGCAGATATATTTGCCCAATCGGTCCGAAGCCACTTGGATAATATTGCCCTTATTTTTGGTGATGAAACATTAACCTACGCACAGCTTAACCATTGGACTGACGCTGTTGCCAAATATTTAGCAGACCAAGGCGTTAAGCGCGGGGCTAAAGTAGGCGTTTGGTGGAAACGGGGTATCGAACTGCATGTAGCCATATTAGGTATCGTTAAAGCGGGCGCGGCATATGTGCCTGTGGATAGGGAAATGCCCGCCGAACGACTCGAAACGGTTTTAGCCGAATGCGAGGCAGATGCTTGCTTCAGTATGGAGCAGCTCAATGCCTCTTGTTTGATGCTGCAAGTTCCACCGCAACCTCGACCCGGTGAGAAATTTGAATTAAACCAAGCCCCTTTGCCCGATGACTGTGCTTATATCTTATACACTTCGGGCAGTACAGGAAAGCCCAAGGGCATCCCGATAACACACAGGCAAATATGCCAGCTTGTTAGGGCCGAACAAAGCATTTTTAATATCAATGGTACCGATCGTGTTTACCAGGGCTTTTCGGTATCGTTTGATATGTGGTGCGAGGAAACCTGGGTAAGCTATCTGGCCGGAGCAACCATTTGGGTAGCCGATAATACCACGTCGAAGGCTATCGATGAGTTGGGAGACGTTTTAAAGCAGCAAAATATTACCGTTTTACACGCAGTACCAAGCTTGCTGGCGGTTATAGAAGATGATAATCCTAAAATACGCTTAGTAAACGCCGGGGGCGAGGCTTGCACGCCACAAGTGTTAGCTAAATGGGCTAAACCCACCCGCGAGTTTTATAACAGTTACGGCCCAACAGAAACAACGGTTTCGGCCACTATAGTGCAATTGCACGCCGGCGATCTGATTACTATTGGTCAACCGTTACCTAACTATAATTTAGCGGTCGTTGATGAACAGCTCAACCTTTTGCCCCGCGGAGAGCGTGGCGAATTGGTTATTAGCGGACCCGGACTATCAAACGGATACGTTAAACTGCCCGAGCTGACCAGGGAAAAATTTGTTTTAAAGCCTGCATCGTTAATTGATATGCCCGGCGACAGGATATACCGCACCGGCGACGCCTGTATTATTAACGAAGATAATACTGTTGATCTGCAAGGTCGTTTTGACGACCAGATCAAACTGCGGGGATATCGCATTGAGTTAGGCGAGATAGAGGTTAAACTCAACGGGCTTTCGGGTATTATATCGGCAGCTGTTGCTGTTAAAAAAGATAGCAACGATCAGGATCAGTTAGTGGGCTATGTAGTTACCGAAGATGCCACCGATATTGATGAGGCTGTACTTCGCGCAGAATTGTTAAAGGTGTTGCCAAGCTATATGGTGCCCGGTACTATTGTTACCTTGCCCGAAATGCCCCGTATGCCCAGCGGTAAAATTAACCGCAAGGCGTTACCCATTCCCGAAATATTGTTGGCCACCAGCGGCGATCCGACGGACACGCTGGATATGAACGCACCGCTTGCCGACAGGTTTCTGGCTATCTTAAATAAAACTTTCCCGAATAAGACCATCAACTTATCGATGGATTTTTTCGAGGACCTTGGCGGGCACTCCTTATTGGCGGCAGCTTTGGTATCGCGACTAAGGCGGGATGCAGGCATCCCACAGGCATCGTTAAAAGATATTTACCTGCACCGCCCTTTGGGCAAATTGGTTGACAACTGGGAGGCCCATGTAAAAACTGAAAAAAAGGAGCGGACGTTTAACAAAGTATCGTCATTGCGTTATTATTGCTGCTGGGCCGCCCAAACGTTGGCCTTGGGTCTGATATTCGGGCTATTCGCTGTTGAGATATTTTCGCCATACCTGGGTTATTATTACTTTGAACAAGACGAGAGTACACGCGCTTTTGCCTTGCTCATGGCTTTCGTGCTGTTCTGCCTTATTCCTCCGGTTTATACCGCTACCATTATTGGCAGTAAATGGCTGGTCATCGGCAAAATGAAGGAAGGTGATTACCCTCTATGGGGTTCCTATTACTTCCGCTGGTGGTTTGTAAAAACAATAGGTGGCTTGTTGCCGATGCAGTTTTTAAACGGCACGCCACTATACCCTTTCTTTTTACGGATGCTCGGTGTTAAGGTAGAGGCAGACGCCCAGATCAGTCAGTTCAGTATCGGTGCCGAAGATTTGGTGACCATAGGGCGCGATGTTAGTATCAGCTCGGATGTAATGCTCAATAACGCCTGGGTTGAGGATGGCTTGCTTAAACTACGTTCGATAAAACTGGGTAATCACGCCTACATTGGCAGCAGCGCGGTGATATCGGGCGGTGCTGTAATGGAAGATTGGACAGAACTGCAGGATCTGAGCCACCTGCAGGCTAACAAAACCATTAAACAAGGTGAAGTTTGGTTTGGCAGCCCGGCCCAGTACAAAGAAACCAAAGCTATCGAAGACCTTCCACAACCGCTGGAAGTGGCGCCACGTACCCGTAAAAAGTATATGTTCGCTTTTTCGGTATCGGTAATTTTGTTCCCGTTTATCATCCTTATACCGCTTATCCCAACCATTATTGCTGTTAATATTATGGATAATAATGCCGACGACTGGGATTTTAGCTATATGGTAACGGTACCGGTTTTAGCTACCATTTATATTATTTTGTTCGCGCTTGAAACCATTGTGCTTACGCAGATATTGCAGCGCGGTATTAAGCCGGGTAAGTATCCTATTTATAGTACGCTATATATACGTAAGTGGTTTGCCGATCAGCTGATGTCATTGTGTCTTATCGTATTGCACCCCATTTACGCCACGGTTTATGTATCGGCATTTTTCAGGGCGCTTGGCGCCAAGATTGGCAAGAATACCGAGGTCTCCACCGCTAGCAGTGTTACCCACCCCTTGCTCGAGATAGGCGAAGGTGCTTTTATTGCCGATGCCGTTACCTTGGGCGAAGCCGACGTACGTGGACAGCAACTCATATTGGATAAAACCATCATCAACGATAACAGCTTTGTGGGTAACAGCGCACTTATCCCGCAAGGGTATAACCTGCCGGGCGATATGCTTGTGGGCGTACTTTCAACCCCGCCAAGCGTTGAACAACTGGCTACCGAAACAGCCCGTGACTGGTTTGGCTCGCCGGCCATTGCTATGCCGCGCAGGCAGGGCAGCACGGTTTATCCACCCGAATTAACGGTAACCCCCAAGCTTGGGCGCAGGATTGCCCGCGGTACCATCGAATTTATCCGTATCATATTACCCGAGAGCGCCATTATTTGTTTTACCATCCTATTTATCGCTTACGCGCACTCGCTGGTGATTGAAGAGCCGATGTGGAAGGTAATTGTACTGTTCCCGGTTTACTACCTGCGTTTTATGGGGATGCCCGCGTTTTTGTTTGTGTTATTATTGAAATGGGCATTTATAGGTAAATACAAGGCAAGGCAAAAACCTATGTGGACATGGATGGTTTGGCGCAGTGAAGCTATTACTTCAACCTACGAAGCGCTTGCCGTTCCATTCTTTTTGGATTACCTGCGGGGTACACCCTGGTTGCCTTTCTTTTTAAGGTTAACAGGCGTTAAAATAGGTAAACGCGCCTGGCTTAATACAACCGATTTTACCGAACATGATATGATCACATTGGGTGATGATGTAGAACTGAATATTGACTGTGGCCCGCAAACGCATTTGTTCGAAGATAGGGTGATGAAGATAGGTCCCGTTAAAATAGGCGACCGTAGCAGCATAGGCTCGCGTACCATTGTTTTGTACGATAGCGAGATAGGTAACGATACCAATATCGATGCCCTGTCGCTGGTAATGAAAGGCGAAAACCTTTCGCCCGGAACAAACTGGGTAGGCAGCCCGGTTAAGCCTGACTAAGCCGTATTTTTGTCTTAGCCAAATGATACTCATTTTTTGTATAAAATGTTTAAAATTATATTTTTACCACAGTATAATATAATTTGTGATGTATAGATCATTCGCTATTTGTTTCTTAATGTTATTGGGTTTTACGGGTTTGCATGCGCAAAAGATCCGGGATTTTGAGATATACTTATCCGGCAATAAAATCAACAATAGCTATTACAATACTATCAAATGCCTCGATTCACGCCCGGATACAACTAATATGGGTATGGTGCAATTGGGAGCGTTTAACCGAAAAGCCAAGGTTGTTCCCAAAAAACCATTGTTACAGCAGTTGAGCGCTGTATTTAATTCACAGATTGATGAAACAGCGAAGACCGGTGAATTGATATTACAGATCCGGCAATTTAGTTTTGCCGAAGTGACGGCGGGTTTTAGCGAAAAAGGATACTGTTCGATACGCGCTGAAGCATATGCTAAACAAGCCGACCGTTATCAAAAGGTAAATACCCTCGATACTATAATTTGTCTAAAGTCGGGTATGGATGTTACCGATACTATTATCAAAAGCGGCGCTATCAATATAAGCAACTTTATTGCGGTTAGTTTGTTAAAACAGGCAGCGGGGCCGAGTTATACGTACGCTGATATCATGGCTATTGACGATTACGAAAAACAGCAATTGAAGCTGTTTACAACTAACGCCTACACCGATGGCCTTTATTTAACTTACCAATCCTTTCGCGATCAGCGGCCCGATCAACAATTTACTGCGGATGCGGATGATCCGAATATAGCCACCATAAAAACTACCGGCACCGACGGCAAGCAGCAAAAGGTAAAAGCAAAAAATGTTTACGCGATTGTTTATAAGGGGCAACCTTATATCTCAAATTCTACTGATTATTGTCCACTTAAAAAAGTCAACAACGATCTGTTATTCACCGGGCACGCAAAAATATCTGCCAACTCAACACAAGTGATGACGGCAAGTATGCTTTTCGGCGTGTTAGGCGGTTTATTAGCTGCGAATGATGCCTCAACATTCGAGATGAAGATCGATCATAAAAACGGCGCTTTTATCCGCTTACGCGAAATCATTCCTAAGCCGTACGAACAGCAGTAAACGCTATCTGGCTTTTTGCTGCCTTTAAAAACTAACCGATCAAGGGTTCTTTTATTTAAGCATTGTTATCTTGGCAAAAGCTTAAATTTTTTAAAGCTGCTCAAAAGGCGAGATACAAAACAATAATGGTGGTAAATCGGACACTTTAACTTCAAAACCAACTTTTACCATGAAGTCAAATCCGGCGAGGAAAAAGCGTAAACTTATATTCCTTCTACAAATACCGGCGTTTCGGTAACAGTAACATCCAGCTTACCGTTTATTGTTTTTACTATGCGATCGCTTGTAGCTTCCGCACTTATTTTAAGGGTATGGATAATTGCATTTGACGTTCCGAGGTTTAAAATGTAATGCCCGGTGCGCCCTTTTTCATCAGGAATCATCAATACATACATTTTTTTTTTGCCAAGCTGATAAACATCAACCAGCGGATCGTTACCAATGGTTTCGCGGTACGTATAATTACCCATTAAGCGGGTGGTTTGCAACAAGTAATCGGCAGCGGGGCGACGCTTAAGTGTACGTTCATCGGTTAAGCCCGATGTGCCATATTGGATAGGGCTGGTGGGGTTATCATCAAACAACTGATAAAAAAACAGGCGTTTTATACCATGGCGGTTAAATAATAAGGCAGACCGCAAGATCCAGTCGGCCTGGGTAATCTGTGGGCTTTTATTTCCGACTTCAATAGCGCGTTGCGGACTGTGCCGGTTTAAATCGTAACCACACTCGGTCACCCAAACCTCTGGGTGATGAGCAGTGCCATCGCCTAAAGCCACAAAAGCATCTGCAATCTGCGCGGCTTCTGTTAATTCGGGTGCTTTGCCTCGGGTAGCCTGTTTATTGCTGTTATCCTTATTGTCATTAGGGTAAAAATGATAATTGATCACGTCGAAACATAAGTCGACGCTGCCGTCTTTGCGGTAACCACGATGTGCTTTGCACCAGTTAATCATGCCCCGCACAAACGCCGGGTTGGGGTTAGCCAGCCCACCCATTACTACCAGCATGTTGGGGTCGGCGGTTTTAACGCCCACGTTTTTACCTAATTTACCCTTATCGCCATCATAAAAAGCCGACATGTTAGCGGCATATTCTTCGGCGCTTTGCTGCGCCTGCTTGCCCTTCCACCATTTGTCGCGCTCATTATCGCACTCAATATATTTTATCAGGCTTAAACCGATCTTTACTTCGTTAACCGGGTCGGCTGTCCAGCGTGGTTTGGTATTTACGGTAACCAGTTTGGCATCTACACTTTTATTATAACCATAGCGGGCGGCGAACTGAAAAGCAGCTTTAGCCTGTAAGATATATGACTCAGGTTTTAACCGGTCGAGCCCGTAAGGTGCAGGTACATTTTCGCCGTTTTGCAAGTTGGCAGGATATGTTTTTACCAGCCACGGCGGGCAATTCTTGAGGCAAACCAGTACTTCGGTATTGTTTTGCTTACATGCCGTATACATGGCATCGTAGTTCCAGCCGCCATCATTAGCAGGGTTAAAAGTAAAGTTACCGGGTGTGGTTTCTATTTTCTCCCAATCCAAATAATGCCTTACCCCGCTAAAGCTTTTAATGAGATCCATTTTTGGAGCGTATATGTGCGATGCATCGTTAAGGTTTTGCGGGTTTTGCAAAAAGTTCCACTCGTAAGCATTAATGCCGAACATATTTTTCAAAGCATTGGGCAGAATTTTGTGAGAGGTTGGAGGCAGGTTATTGTCATGTTGCACAGCATGTACATGCGGGTTTGGCAATAAACCGGGGATTCGCGTAATACCTAACGCGGCTACGACGATAATAAAAACTGAAGCCGATATTTTCATCAATTTATTCACGGTAATTTAAATAACCATCCTGACGGATAAAACTACGAATTGTAAAACTAATAACGCTTTAACCCTTCCACAGTATCCGATCAAAATGTGCTGTATGTACCTGTTTTATCGTGTTAATATATTGTTTTATAGGTTGTTATTTATTATATTTATATAAAAATAAGATCAAAATGGACAATTCACTGGCTCAGATACAATCACTACACCCTAGGTTAATAGACACCGCGTTATTGGCTTACGACGAGGCAGTAAAAGCTACACCGACAGACGTACATCCTATAATTACACAGGGTTTACGGACGTTTGCCGAAAGCGATAAATTGTATGCACAGGGCCGCACAGCCCCCGGCCAAATTGTAACTAATGCCAAAGCAGGGCAATCATACCATAATTATGGTTTGGCTGTTGATTTTGCCCTGGTGATTAAAAATAAGACAATCTGGAACGAAAAAGATCCTAACTGGATGACTGTGGTTGACATATTTAAGAAGCACGGGTTTACCTGGGGCGGCGATTTTACCGGTAAGTTTAAAGATTACCCGCATTTAGAACAGAAATTTGGTTATAGCTGGAAAGATCTGCTGGTTTTGCACAACGCAGGTACGTTCATCCGCGGAACAACGTACGTTCAAATTTGACTGGGAAAAGTCTGACCGTGATAACCTATCTTTGGGTATGAAGGCCAGAAATATACTTAAAGATACATTATTAATTTTATTGGGCATATTAAGTGCCGGCATGGGTTTAAAGGGCTTTCTATTGTCGAGCCATTTTATCGACGGCGGGGTTACCGGTATATCCATGCTTGTCGCCGATATCACCAATATCTCCATCTCGGTTTTAATATTTATTTTAAATGTACCTTTTTTGTGGTTAGGGTACCGCAAATTGGGGATGCAGTTCGCCGTGAAAAGCACGCTGGCCATAGCAGGCCTTTCACTTTGTATCGCACTTGTCCATTTTCCGGACGTTACGCACGATAAGCTTTTGACGGCCGTTTTCGGTGGCTTTTTTATTGGTGTTGGGATAGGGCTGGCCATGCGTGGAGGCGCGGTGTTGGATGGAACTGAAATTGCGGCATTGCTGGTGAGTAAAAAAACGCAGTTAATTAAGGTAAGCGATTTTATATTAATTTTAAATGTGCTGATATTTTCGGCGGCGGCGTTTTTTTTAGGAATTGAGCCTGCGCTGTACTCTATCCTCACCTATCTGGCGGCATCAAAAATGGTGGATTTTATATTGAACGGTATTGAACAGTACACCGGCGTAACCATAGTTTCGTTAAAAAGCGAAGAGATCAGGATAGCCATTACCGAAACTTTAGGCCGTGGGGTTACAATCTATGAGGGCAAAAGTGGTTACGGAAAAGACGGGCAGATCAACGATCCGCGTGATATTATTTTTACGGTAGCCACCCGGCTTGAAATGCCGTCGCTAAAAAATCAGATATTAAGCATCGATCCCAAGGCATTTATAGTGCAGCAAAGTATTGACGATACAACCGGCGGTTTATTGAAGCGGAAAAGATTGCATTAAAAAAGGCGCCCCAACATTGCTGTTGAAGCGCCACCACTTAAACCACTATTTTGATGAAAATTACTTTAGTTGATTGTTAATGATCCTTTTTTAATCTTTCCCTGGTTAATTCGAGTGCGGCATTCTTAACGGATTGAATTTCTTCCGAAAATCTGTTTAACTCCGTTTCTATTTGCGCGTAGGTTTCAACTAAATTTAGATCAAAGGGTTGCCTGGTTTCTGTAATCAGAGGTTCAAGCTTATGTGCATAATCCATAATATGGGCTTTTAAATCAGCATGTTTTTTTTCAATGCGGGTAATCTCTTGCAGGTCAATCCAGTTGGTTGCCACATCAAAAGTTTTAAATCTTCTTCTCAAAAACTCCAGCTCATTTTCCAAAAAGTCAAGGTCCGATAACCATTGTTTACTCACCAGGTAAAGCTCCTGTAACTCAGTATTGAGTTCGTTATCTTCGATTATTGTTGTCATGGTGTTTTAAATTATACATAAAGGTCCTTCTTTTTTTTGCCTGATACTGTGACTGTAGTCACGCTTGTTTGTGATGGTTGTCAAATTAACGGTCAGGGCAGCTAACAAATACCAGGTGTATGAGCCACTTTTGGGACTGTATCTGGTTAACCAAAAAACCGCGTTTTTACTATATAAATACGGTGTTTTCACGGTTTTTTTGGTGTGGTATTTTTATCAGTTTAGCGATGTAAAGCACCACCTATGAAAACATCTTATCAAACACACCAAAAGCCTGCCGGCTTTAACGCCGGTGGGCTATCTTTTACTGATAGTTTTTTTTTTATTCGGACAGCAACGCAAAGCCTCTAAATATGCCCAGAATCCCGGTATATCAAATGGTTTTTGCCCGGAGTTCAAATTCAACACTCGGGCTGGCATTCAATTCGGAGACGGAAATTGAACAAATTTCTTTATCGCGAACGCCTTTGTTTGTTATACCGCATATCCCTTTAATGGGCACAAACTTTGAATATTACTTTCCGGGTGAGCTAAACGGCGAATACACCGATTATAGTTTAAATGTAGACAATACAGAAGGCCCGCTGATAATCGCCGATCCCCGGCTAAACCATCCGGTACGTTTTGGCTTCCATTCATTTGATCAAACTTTTGCTTACCTGGGTAAGCGGGACGACCTTATTGACCCGCACACACATTTCTATATTTTAAAGCCGCTTGATCTGCCCATTATGGATAAATTATACCGCGATCAGGGAGCATGTTTCGTTGGCCTAACATAAAAAAACGCCTTCCGGATTTCTCCGGAAAGCGCCTCTTCAAATCAAACAAATTTATTGTTGTGGCTGTGGTTTGCCTATCAGTTGCATAAACTGATCGAGCTTGGGTGTAATAATGATCTGCGTACGCCTGTTTTGCGCTTTGCCACCTGCGGTGCTATTGTCTGCAATAGGGTTGTACTCACCACGGCCGCCTGCCGTTAAGCGTTTCGGATCGACGCTGTAGGTGTTTTGCAATGACTGTACTACCGACGAAGCACGCAAAGCGCTCAGATCCCAGTTGTTGCGGATGTTTGGCTGCGATATAGGCACGTTATCCGTGTTACCTTCTATCAGCACATCATAGTCCTGGTAATCTTTAATAATCTTGGCAATTTTGCTCAATGTGGCGCCCGCCTTATCTGATATCTCATAGCTGCCTGATTTATAAAGCATGTTATCCGAAAGTGAGATATAGACTACGCCTTTCAGCACTTTAACATCAACATCCTTGGTTTCATCCGGAGTTAATGACCGGGTTAAGTTATTGGTCAAAACCATATTAAGCGAGTCGCTTTTGTTTTTCAGCTCAACCAGGTGTTGGATGTACTTTGATGAGGCATTGATCTGATCGGCCAGTTTGGCAATATTGACATTACCCTGATTGTTACCCGCCAGACATTTATCCAACGCGTTTTGTAAAGCCGCCTGATTTGCTTTAGCTGTAGCTATTTGCTCTTCGAGGCTGGTATTCCGGCTTTTTGCGATGTTCAGATCCTGAGTTGTACTGGCATATCGGGTTGTGAGATCTTTATTGGCATCTTGCAGTTTGGCGTTATCAGCCTGTAGTGCCATGTAATCTTTTTTACTTACACAGCCGGTAGCTAATATTGCACCGAGGAATAGCAGGGGGACTAATTTTAAATACTTCATGATCCTATATATTTGTTTATCAAATTGTTATAATTGAGTAACAAAGTATGTAGCTTAAAGTTTTATTAATAACCTGCTTGACGTTTTAATTGGTTATCAGGTCCACATAATTAACTGTTTTAAATACAAGACCTTCGCCGGCACCCGTATAGCCTGCTTCAAATTGTTTCCTAAAAATAGCAAACGCCCCTGCATTTCTGCAAGGGCGTTTTATTTTCAATTCAGAAGTTGTAAACTTCTTTATCAGTTTCCACCAAAAACCTTGGCCGATAATGCTTTTAAGTTTTCCATCTCGGTTTCCAGATCGGTCCTTGTACCTTTCCATACATTTGATCCAAACCAATCGGTTGCTGATATGCCGGTATAGGTGGGGTAATTGGTTTTCAATGCGGTGTTACACTGTTCGGCATAGGTTTTACAATCGAGTAACTGCTGGTAAGCCAGTTTAAGCCTTGCCTGTATGGTATTTAGTTTTTCTTTTATAGCTGCATACTGCTGTATCAGGTTGTCACGGTCGGCATTTACAGCTTGCATTTGTTGGTCTACACTTACTTTTTTTGTATCGAGGTTGCCTTTCCAGGTATCAAGCTTACCTTTCCAATCGTCCAGATCGGCTTTGCGGCTATTTAGTTTTGATACGGTACCGGCATCCCTTTTATCTGCCGGCAAGGCATTGTTTGCTGCTACATCGTTATTGTATGGGCCCAGCAATGATTTATATTTATCCAGGTTAGTGGTGTATTGACCCAAGTCTTCCTTATAGGGGCCTAATGCTGTTTTATTATAATTATCGAGTTTGTCGGTATAGTCTTTGGTTTTGTTGCTTAAGCCATTCAGGTCAGCTTCTGTAGCTTTAGCTGCTGAATTTAGTCCAGCCGATTCGTTAGTCAATGCCTGTGCTGCCATTTGCGCAGTTGCCGCAGCACTTTTTAATGCTTCGGGCGACTTAAGTTCGCTGATAGGAGGCAATTTATAGGTAGAACCTTGCGCGGTGACCTCGATTTGCGCCATTAAGGTTATGGGGCATACGAGCAGAAAAAGGAGTGATAAAGTTTTCATAATCATAATTTAAATAGAGGTTCATAATAGGTTAATCATTAAACTCACTATTCCGGTCATCCGTTTTCTGTTTGATGAAGAGCAAAAGAAATCGAACGGATTATTTGCCCTGGCTAATCTAACATCAGGTGACCGAAATGTTTTAAAGAACATTTACAATTGAAAACAAGAAATGAAATAGGTGGCGTTTTTTAAAAAGGGCATATGGTTTTACCCCTTTAGCACGATAATATATTTAGGTTTTGATAGTAAAGTTACATAAAAACATTTGGTATATTTACATATACTAAGCCAAAATGGCTAACCAATAACCTATAAATCTGGCACTTGCCAGAGTTTTTTAATCTTCTTTAACCTTAACTTATCATGAGAAAGCTTCTATTTTTAAGTTTGTTTTTATCCATTAGCCTGCAAGGTATTTGCCAGGTTGGAGAGAGTACTGGTTTAGAATTTGGGTTTGTTCAGGGAGGAATGACGGGCTTCCCCGGATATTCAAATGGCGGCCTTTTTTCGGGCGCGATATTTAAAGAGTTTATGGCCAGGAAAAAGGGCACGAATGTACCTACTATCGGCGCGGAGTTTAAATTGAACTGGAGCTATTATTCGATGGATAATGGCAACGGGAATAGCTTTTATATGAATGTTTATACGTTGCCTGTTACGCTAAAGGCCAATTTAGGTTCGAGCTGGACTTATACGACCCAGCGGGAGGGCGACGAGTTGAAAACATACAGTATGTTTCGTGCGATCTATCTATATGTTGGCCCTGAAGCGGGTTATTGGCAAACCAATGCCACGCACGCCGGTACGCTCAACCAGGTATTTGGTGGTGTGGTAGGCGGTGTTCAGATCTGGATCAACAGGTTTAAGATCGATTTTTACGGACATAGATCCATTACTCCGGCAACCTATACACCAGGGAACGATTACATCCAGGGTGGAGCGCTGGCTTTTGGCGTTGCGTTTTAGAAGAGACAGGATTATTAATAAAATAAAAAAGGGCAAGATCAATTTTATTTGACTTGCCCTTTTGGGGTAAATGATGGGGCTCGAACCCACGACCCTCGGTACCACAAACCGATGCTCTAACCAACTGAGCTACATCTACCGTTTTGGAGAGTGCAAATGTAAAAATCTTCCGGCTAATGTCAAACCCTTTTTAAAATTACATTGCGTTTACCTTAATTATTTATAACGGGTACAAATAGCTGTATTTTTGTTACACTATGGCAGAAGAACAGTTTGTGGAATTGAATGTGACAGGGATGCACTGTAATAATTGTGCCATATCGGTGCATAAACTTTTAGAAAAGAAGGGCTTACATCATATTTTTGTCGACTTCGCGAGCGAAGAAGTTAAGTTTTCAACCCCCGATGAGGCGGTTGTACTGGGTGTGATCAAAGATATTGAAGGCCTGGGTTATAAAGTTGTTGCCGATATCAATAATCACCACGAACCGTTTTATGAGAAGGTAGAAAACAAATTTCTCTTCTCGCTCATATTTACCGTTCCGCTTTTACTGCACATGGTGCTGCCATGGCACTTTTTGCATAACCCAATTGTGCAACTCATATTATGCCTGCCGGTTTTTATATTAGGATGCCTGCACTTTGGTAAAAGTGCTGTTAGTTCGTTAAAAGGCGGCGTGCCCAATATGGATGTGCTCATATTTGTAGGTTCATCTTCGGCGTTTATTTATAGTTTAATTGGTACCATACAGCATTTAGGAGATAACTACTTGTTTTATGAAACCTGCGCTACCATTATAACTTTGGTGCTGCTGGGTAACGTGTTCGAAAAACGATCGGTTAGTCAGACCACCTCGGCAGTTAAAGATTTGATAAAATTTCAGCAGGTCAATGCTACACGTGTTGTAACCGATGGAACAGAGGTGATCAGTGCTAAAGAAGTGAGGCCGGGCGATATCCTGTTGGTTAATACGGGCGATAAAGTTCCAGTAGATGGGGAAGTACTATCAGGCGAAGCTTCGATAGATGAATCGATGCTGACCGGCGAAAGTATCCCGGTTGAAAAAGGTAAATACGATAAAGTAATAGGCGGAACGATCATCCAGCATGGCAACATCAGGATGATTGCTACCAAGGTAGGCTCCAATACTGTGCTTTCGCAGATCATCGAGTTGATGAAGAGGGCGCAATCGGCTAAGCCGCCTGTACAAAAATTGGGCGATAGGGTAGCGGCGGTATTTGTGCCGGCAGTTATCGGTATCGCTCTGCTCACTTTCATACTGGCTTTTTATGTGTTTGATGTAAGCTTCCAGAAGGCGCTAATGAATGCCATTGCTGTTTTGGTAATATCATGCCCATGTGCTATGGGTTTAGCTACACCTACCGCGGTTATGGTGGGTTTAGGGCGAGCGGCAAAGAACGGCATCCTGATCAAAGGCGGCGATACCATTGAAGCGGTGGCTAATACCAAATATGTGGTATTTGATAAAACAGGAACTTTGACTACCGGCAAATTCAACATTAAAGAAATTAAAACCGAAATCGAGGATGTAGAAATGGTGAGAGGGGTTATCCTGGCTATTGAAGAGCGCTCTAATCATCCCATCGCGCAATCGCTGGTAGCGGGGTTAAAGCCGCTGACATCTAAAAAGATCATCCTTAAATCGGCAACCGAAGAAAAAGGTTTGGGTATGCGTGCCGAAGATATTGATGGCAATAAATACTTTTTGGGGACAGCCTTAAAATCCGACAAAACTATAGAAGGGACTGATTTTAACTTGTTTTTATATCAAAATCATAAACTACTGGCCCAGATATCTATTGAGGATGACATTAAGCCCGATGCTGCAGAATTGATCG
>Ga0209026_1000745_pt1 | contig 18591 bp, 23 predicted proteins | sample AraplaCL_Col_mCL_FD_184262 | JGI IMG/M metagenome (GOLD analysis project Ga0209026, IMG submission 184262) | Arabidopsis root microbial communities from the University of North Carolina, USA - plate scrape CL_Col_mCL (SPAdes) (version 2) | ecosystem: Host-associated > Plants > Roots >... | reverse complement strand
CCGATCTTAAGGTTTTTTAATTTGTTAAAGCAATTGAAAACTGAATAACCCTGCCCGGGAATGCGACCTCCCGGCGGGGCTTTTTTTTAAGATATCCTTTTATTTTTCTCCCATATTTTTCAACTTGTCGTTAATTGAATAATTATTCTCTTTTATTTTTATAAATATATCCATTGTTGTAAAAAAACGAGTGAAAAAAATTGTTTTTGCTTAATTTTTATGATTAACAATATATAAAAGGTAATTTTTTATCAAAAAATCAATTCAAAAAAGCAATAAATACCTAATTATATCATATTTTCATTATATATTTCACATATAAGCTTAATAATTGGCTAAAATCAAATAAAAAATCTTAAGCGAACCATTATTTGCGTCAAAAAGGACATGTAATTAAAAAAATACCGATTTTTTTTGACGCCAGAATCACAAAAGGTACTTTTACTGCATTAGTTAAAATGAAGAAAGATAAAAAGACCTTAAAAAATAGTATGCTTTGCGATACGAGCACCTGTTTTATGTGTAAGCATTGTATAGAAGAATGGCGTCCGGCCATTTGTGCTAACAAAATAAACATCAAATTAAAAAAAGGAGATGTACTATTTAACGAGGGCGATCCGGTTGAAGGCATTTACTTTGTGTACAACGGCAATATAAAAGTATATAAGCAATGGGACGATGATAAAGAACTAATTATCCGCTTTGCTGAGAATGGCGCCATTTTAGGACATCGTGGTATTGGCGCTAATCTTAATTATCCCGTATCAGCAGCTGCCCTCGAACCATCTGTTGTATGCTATGTAAGCATGAAGTTTTTTGAAAGCACGTTAAAAGTAAACGGGGAGCTGACTTATCAGCTCGTAAACTTTTTTGCAAGCGAATTGCGTAAATCCGAACGCCGAATGCGCGATCTGGCACACATGCCAGTTAAAGGCCGGGTAGCCGGAGCGTTAATTAAACTACAAAAACAATTTGGAATCACCCCTGATGGCTTTATCAATATCGTTCTCAGTCGGCAAGACCTGGCATCGTTTGCCGGGGCTACCTACGAAACCGTTTTCAGGGTGATCACCGAACTGGCACAGGAACAAATCATCAGGCTTTCGGGCAAAAGTATTGCTATCGTAAACCATGACGCGCTCACCGCGCTAAGAAAACACGGAAAGTAGGGCTATACTATCCCCACATATACCCTGCCATCGATCACTTTAACTGGATAGGTTTTTATTTTATAATCGTCGCCGCTTAAACACTCACCGCTTAACAGCGAGAATGTTTTTTTATGGAACGGACAGGCCACTTTCGGCTCGCACAGCTCGCCAACACTGCCTATCATTCCGCGCGATAATGACATTTGCTGTTTGTGCGGACATAAATTCTGAGTGGCATACCATTCGCCACGCCTGCTGAAGTTATATATAGCAATTTGCTCGTTGCCATGTTTCATACAAACCCCGCCATTTTCGGGCACGTCATCGGCGTAGCAAGCCAGCGCCCAATCTATATCTATTGCTATTTCCATATCTATTTAATTATACTGATAACCAAAATCTACCAAATCGCTTTCACCTGTTCGCGCATACCTTCAAACTTCACGCTGGGGTCTTTTTCGCCCGGCGCATTTACAAAGTGAGTGAAGCGTTTACGCAGATCAGGATTGTTCACTACCTCTTTCCATTCGCAATGGAAGCTATCCACCAGCAATTGCATTTCTTCTTCCAACTGACAGGCAATACTAAGACTGTCGTTTATTACTACATTCTTTAGGTAGCTCATACCGCCGTCCATTTTATTTAGCCAGGTGGCGGTGCGCGTAAGCGGGTCGGCTGTTTTAATATAAAACATCAGAAAGCGGTCGAGGTATCTGATCAACGTTTTACCGTCAATATCGGCAGCCAGCAATTGCGCGTGCTGGGGTTTTGAGCCGCCATTACCACAGATGTACAGGTTCCAGCCTTTTTCAGTCGCTATTATACCAAAGTCTTTACTTTGCGCCTCAGCGCATTCGCGAATACACCCACTTACGCCGCCTTTTAATTTATGCGGCGACCGCAAGCCCTTGTACCGCTCCTCAATTTCAATGGCGAATGACACACTATCGTGCAGGCCAAACCTGCACCAGGTACTACCCACACAACTTTTAACCGTACGCAATGCCTTACCATAAGCGTGGCCACTTTCAAAGCCTGCATCAATTAGTTCTTCCCATATTAATGGCAAATCACTTACATGGGCGCCAAACATATCTATGCGCTGCCCGCCGGTTATTTTGGTATATAAGCCGTATTTTTGTGCAACCTGGCCTATCGTAATCAGCTTTTCGGGGGTAATTTCACCGCCGGGAATGCGTGGCACTACAGAATACGTACCCCCTTTTTGGATATTAGCCAGATAACGGTCATTACTATCCTGAATAGTATCTTGTTTAACTATCAGATCATTCCACAGACTAGATAGAATACTGGCTACCAAAGGCTTACACGTTTCGCAACCATCGCCTTTGCCAAAATGATCCAGCACAAGGTCGTAGTTTTTCAGTTCATTGATCTTTACCAAATCATACAATTCCTGTCGTGAATAATCGAAATGTTCGCATATCACGTTTTTAATGTACTGTCCATTGGCTTTCATGGTACCGGCAATCAAATCTTTCACCATAGGCACGCAGCCGCCGCAACCTGTACCGGCTTTGGTGCACTTTTTTATGGTATCTAAATCCGTAGCGCCGTCATTAATCACACCACATATGTCACCTTTAGTTACGGCTTCGCACGAGCAGATTAGCACGTCATCAGGCAAACTCATTACCCCCGCACCCTCGCTTTGCTCTCCACCCCTCGATCCTAAGATCATGTCTTCGGGATTTGGCGGCAGGGCAATTTTATTATTTACTGTTTGCAGCAGCATATTGTAAGCATCGGCGTCACCAATCAATATCCCACCCAATAGCAACTTACCATCATTACTAATGTTAATGCGTTTGTAAATTCCTTTATGCGTATCATCAAACACAATAGTACGACAGGCAGGCTCGGCAATAAATGCATCGCCAAAACTAGCCACATCCACCCCTATCAGCTTCAGTTTGGTGCTCATGTCAAATCCATGAAAACTCTTGACGTTACCCGTTAATTGCGACACCACCACATCAGCCATTTCGTAGCCTGGCGCAACCAGTCCGTATATCATGTTATCATACAATGCACATTCGCCTATGGCAAATATGGAATTGTCGCTGGTTTGCATCCGCTCGTTTACTATTATGCCCCCACGGGTGCCCACCTGTAGGCCCGCCAACTTCGCAAGTTCATCACGCGGCCGTATGCCAGCAGATATCACCAGCATATCAACAGCTAACAGTGTATCATCGATAAATCGCAGCGCTTCAACCTTATTCCCACCTGCAATACAGTCTGTGGTCTTATTTAAATGGATACTTAAACCAAGTTTATTCAATTTTGACTGCAGCATAGCGCTGCCCGCCCCGTCAATTTGGCGGGGCATCAAACGGGGCGCAAATTCAATTACATGTGTTTCTTTAATGCCCAAATCTATTAATGCCTTAGCTGCTTCGAGACCTAAAAGCCCCCCGCCCATCACTGCTGCATTTTTGGCATTGACAGCATAAGCCTTTATCAGGTCGAGGTCTTCTATCGTTCGGTACACAAACACGCCTTCTTTTTCAATTCCCGGAATATCGGGCACAAAAGCTGATGAACCGGTGGCCAGTATCAAGTAATCATAGCTAAGGGCAATGCCGTTTAATGAATGGACAGTTTTATTGAAACGGTCTATTTCTTGTATCGGGTCGTCCAGGTGCAACTGTATGTGATGGTCTACGTACCAGGATGCAGTTGACATGGATAAGTCGTCGGCAGATTTACCGGCAAAATACTCGCTTAGGTGGACCCGATCGTAAGCGCGGCGCGGTTCTTCGCCAAAAACGATAATATTAAAGGCCGATGTTTTAGATACCAGTTTCTCGCAAAACTTATATCCTACCATACCGTTGCCAACAACTATAATGGTTGGTTTTGACATAACAGATCTTTTAAATATTAAAGCAATTTTTTCATATAAGCACATTTAATTTGCGACCAAATGCATTTATATTAACAATTATAGCGTTTTGTAGGAATAAAAAACCAATAAATGATCTCAATTTTTCGTTTCTAACATCATTTTTATGACATTAACAATAATATATCTATAAAAAGCATCTTTTTTATCATTTTTTTATTAATAAAATCACTTTTAAATACGAAATTTGGTACTAATCGTTACTTAAATCCACATATTTCATTGATAACATTAATTTATTGATAGAAATTGAGTTTTAAATAGAAGAAATGACCGAAAAGCCAATTATACCCGAGTTAATTGTGATGGGAGCCGGCCCTGGTGATCCGGAATTGATCACGATTAAGGGCCAGCGTATATTGCAACAAGCCGACGTGGTACTTTATGATAACCTGGCCAACAAAGAGTTATTAGCGCTTACCAAAGTCGGTTGTGAAAAGGTATACGTAGGTAAACAGCCGTATGGTGCCTATACCACCCAGGAAGCCATACACGAACTGATAGCTAAGTATGCTTTTAGCAAGGGGAAGGTAGTACGGCTAAAAGGCGGCGACCCGTTTATATTCGGCCGCGGATACGAAGAGATCATGTACGCTCGTGGTTTAGGCATAAAAACCCAATTTATTCCGGGAATAACGAGTATGCAGGCAGCGGGGTTTGAAGATATACCTCTTACCCATCGGTCGCTAAGCGAAGGTATATGGGTGATAACCGGCACAAAAAAGGATGGCACACTCTCTGCCGATTTGCGCCTGGCCATGCAAAGTAACGCTACCGTGGTTATTTATATGGGCATGAAACAATTGGCCGTTATTGCTGATACTTATATTAACGAAAACAGTGGCACTACACCGGCGGCTATTATCCAACATGCATCATTACCGCAACAAAAGGTGGCAAAAGGGAAAATAAAAGATATGCCCTGGATGGCCGAACAACTAGGGTTAACATACCCTGCTATTATTATTATAGGACAAGTAACAGATATTAACACGCTAAACTTATGAAAATACGAATTAAAGGGAACTCGTTACGGTACAGACTCACCCGTTCGGAAGTAGAACGTTTTGCACAGAATGGTTATTTGGAAGATACAACAGATTTTGGCGTGGCCCGGTTGACCTACTCATTGCAAAAAACCATCGGGGGGCACTTATTTGCCTGTTTTGAAAATAACAACATTACGCTTTACATGCCCGATTGGATGCTGGATGAATGGACAAGCACCGAAAGAGTTGGGTTTGAAAATGGCGAAGATGGCCTTTACTTGCTTATTGAAAAGGACTTTATGTGCCTTGACGTAGTTGCCGAAGATCAGAGCGATAATTATCCTAATCCTTTAATGCAGATTAGATAACAGGTTTAGTTGGTTCGTTATTAAATTTGTTTATATGGTAAACAAAAAAGCCGTTTTAAATTAATTAAACGACTTTTTTTAATGTACAATTGCCGCAAACATCACTAAGCTGCATGCAAAGCAGCAACTATATACGCGCATCTGACGGCCGACCAAAATTTCCACTCTGCTGTCAATCTGGTCGTTCTACAGCATGCACCCGGAATAATTCGCGGGTAATATGTTCGCAGTTCGCGCAAAGCTCACTAAGCTTACAACTGATCGATTTTACTTTCACCGGCAAACTATCCCTCGTTTCCATCAGGTCCAGATGCAATACCCCTTTATCGCCGGTATCCTCACAGCCTGTCAAGCTCGCAAATACCGATTCGGCAAAATGGCTGTCTTTACCTAAAAAGTATTGTCCGCAAACCTTAAAACCATCGGGGGTACGAAAACTGATCAAAATATCAAACTCACTTTTCATAGCTGCACAATAAAAACAAAGCCCCGAAGCGGGGCCTTGCCATCAATTAAGTTGCTGTTATTTGATCTCTATTTGGCGGCGTACCGCTTTGGCTTCCTCAAGCTTGGCAATGTCGATTTTCAGCACACCGTCGACATATGTGGCATCAATCTGCTCGGCATTGGCGCTTTCGGGTAGCGTAAAGGAACGTACAAAAGAACTATAACTAAATTCACGCTTGCTGTAATTCTTTTGCAAATTGCTGTTTTCGTTTTGCTGCTCCACCGAAACGTTCAGCACGTTACGATCCAGACTGATCTTAAAATCTGATTTTTGCAAACCAGGCGCAGCCAGCTCAACATGGTAATGGTCTTCGGTTTCGCTAATGTTTGCAGCAGGAACGCGGGTCACCAAACGATCGTTAAAAAAAGTGTCATTTAAAATTGAATCAAAAACGTCAGTGAAAGGCATCAATGAACCGTTTCTTTTTTCGGGATTGAATTTAACCAGTGTCATAGGTTTTTCCTCCTTAAAATTTTTTAATGATTAAAACTTATAATTAATTAAACTAAAAACCCTGTTTCAAGCGCCGTGCCAATTGTTTTTAGCCAGATGGGTGCTGAAAAAATTTCATTTTTTCTGAAATTTTTTCAGCAGTGAACTGTCAGGATTTCAGCGGCGCAAACGAATGGGAAGGCACCTTGTTATCTTACAAAATCTACAGCAATGATAGAAGAAATCCTCATCAGCGACGATGGCCGGTTTCCGGGTAGTCACCTGCCTGCGTTATTTTACAAAAGGGCACTAAACGTTCCTTTGCTATTTCCTGCCACGCACGTCAAGAACATTTTTGACAAGCATGGATGGTCAAACAGTTGGGATGCCGGGATTTTTACGTACCACCATTATCATAGCATTACACACGAAGTGCTCGGAATTTATTCCGGCAGTGCAAGGGTACAATTAGGGGATGATAACGGCCCGATATTATTATTGGAAAAAGGCGACGTACTGGTGATCCCGGCGGGCGTTGCACACAAAAACTTAGATGGCGAAAATAATGTCGGGGTTGTTGGCGCTTATCCGGGTGGCAGAGATTATGACATCAAACGAGGCGAACCCGGCGAAAGACCACAGGCGGATAAGAATATAGCCGCTGTACCCTTGCCGGCTACCGACCCGCTGACCGGTCGCAAAGGCGGTCTGCCCGACCGATGGGGTACGCCGAACCGGTAATGTCTTTCAAAATAATGTTTTTATGGGAATCGTGGGTTCAAACGCACCAATGCTCATTACGGTAACTTATAAAAACCGATTCCTGATTTAGTTTTGCTTTAAGCACCGTAGCAAGCGAGACCAATGTTTGCTTTACCTCCTTATTACCACGTTTGATATCTTCTGAAGAAGATAGTTCGCCTTCAAAAACCGCAGTCGGCTCAATGGTTACTATTCCTGCTTGCTTTTCCTTTGCGGGAAAAAGCAATTTGCCTTCATATAAAAGTCCGCTTAGCACCGGTTCTCCGGATCTTATTCGGCGTTTCATCCAGTCCGCTATCGCTTTTTCGGCCGATCCGATCTTGTGACGTTTCGCGCCGGGAGCATAACCTTCTTTCAAACTTGCCGTGATCTTAAAATTCTTTCGTTCCATCTTTCGCGCTGCCTATACTTTGCTTTTCAATATCTGCCATACGGCGCAGGGTTTGCGCATTTGGTATAGCCGCTACGGCCGCATCATTGTTGAAATAACACCAAACCTGTTCAACTTCTTTATTGCTTCGGAGCTGGTATACAAATGAACGCAGCGTTTCATCATCGTAAAACGAGCGATACAGATCGGGCACGCCATGAAAGCGATAATAAACCACCGGAGCCGTTACCACCGGCACATCCGGCAGTTCGGGATGGCTCATTCCGCAAAAGGCAATGCCCCGCTGGCGCAAAGCGTCGTAAACTTCTTCGCGCCACCAGTCAGCATGACGAAATTCCAGTATGTTATCAAAACCCGGATCTAACTGATCCAGCACACGCGCCAACCGCTCTTGGTTATAACGAAAACGAGGAGAAAACTGGAATAATACCGGCCCAAGCTTTTGCTGTAAGCCTTCGCGTATCGTGGTGTAAAAATCTGTCAGCATATCCACAGTACCATGAAACTGCTTGTAATGCGTGATGGCCTTTGGGGCTTTTACCGAAAAACGAAAATCTGCAGGTGCCTGGTCATACCAGTTACGCAACACCGGTACGCGCGGAAACCGGTAAAAGGTGACGTTGAGTTCCAGCGTGCGAAAGTGCTCGGCATAAAACCGGAACCAGTTTTTTTGCGCCAGACCCTCAGGATAAAAGCCGCCCTTCCAATGAGTATAATGAAATCCCGAACAACCGATGTGCCATTCCATAGCTAAACGCTTTTCGCTTAATTCTGGTTTTTATTTCAACTTCTCATTGATTGCCTTTACTTCCGCCAAGTGTTTTTTTAATACCGGCAACGTTTGCTGTGCAAAAGAGCGAACATCCGCGTCTTTGCCCGTTACGGCGTAATTCTCAAATTGCTGCACCGCGTTGCCATGCCCGGCAACCATCGCATGAATGTACATTTTGTCAAAACGTGTTCCTGCATGTTTCAATAACAGATCGGGCTGGATGCCACCCATAGCGGCAGGCGGCAACTGAAGATTTTTGCGTTTAGCTAATTGCAACAATTGCTGTTCAGACTGGCTATGATCTTTCACCATCATTTGGGCAAAGGCTCTAACGTTGGGGTTTTTGGATTGGGCCAATGCCAGCTGTCCTGCGCTTACCTCCTGCAAATTTTTAATGCTCGCCACGATCAAAAAATGTCTAGCTGTGGTATCTGGGTCTGGCTGTGGGATCTGAGCCTGGGCAGTCCAACCACCCAGGCCCAGTAATAAACAGATCAACTTTCTCATGGCTGTCCAACTCCACCTGATGAACCATATACCTGCCCGCTGGCAAAGCTGGCATCTGCCGCGGCTAATTGAACATAAATTGACGCGAGTTCCGCTGGCTGACCCGGTCTTCCTAACATCGTCCAGCTACCAAACATTTGTTGCTTTTCCGGCTGCGCACCACCGCTTATCTGCAAGGCCGTCCATACCGGACCCGGAGCTACGCCATTTACGCGGATGCCTTTTGGCCCCAATTGCTTAGCCAGCGATTTTACATAATTCATGGTCGCTGCTTTGGTCTGTGCATAGGCATACAGATCCGGGCTGGGATCGTAAGCTTGCTCAGAAGTGGTGCCGATAATGGCCGAACCCGGCGGCAAATGCGGAAGCGCCTCGCGAATGATCCAGAACGGCGCATAGATATTCGTTTTCATTGTCGCATCAAACTCTTCCGTAGTAATATCGGTGATAGAATTGATTGATTGCTGGCGGCCGGCATTATTTACAATAATATCCAAACCACCCAATTCATTTACTACGCGGTGCACCAATGATTTACAAAATGCTTCGTCGCGCAGGTCACCTGGAATAGCCACTGCTTTGCGCCCCGCCTTTCTGATGAGGTCAATTACTTCACGTGCATCGGCTTCTTCAGTCGGATAATAATTTATCGCCACATCGGCACCTTCACGTGCATAAGCAATAGCCGCCGCACGACCCATACCACTATCGCCTCCTGTTATAAGCGCTTTACGCCCCATTAAGCGGCCCGAACCTTTATAGCTGTTCTCGCCACAATCCGGTACCGGGTCCATTTTACTTTGCAGACCCGGCCAGGGCTGAGGCTGGCTTTTAAAGGGTGGCTTTGGATGTATTTTGGTCGGGTCGCTTATTTTGGCCGGCCCGTCAGCGCTAGCTAAATTCGTACGCGTTCCTGCCAGTACCGGCGAAACCGCGACGGCAGCCAGCGTAGCTCCTAAGCCGGCGACAGCTTGACGCCGGCTCATTAAATGTTTATCTTCCATATTAGTCCTTTTTTTTAGGTGCTTTAGCACCTTCTTTACGCGCCTCTGATAAACCAATTGCAATCGCCTGTTTACGGCTGGTCACTTTTTTACCACTACCGCTTTTTAGCGTGCCCTCTTTTTCCTCGTGTAAGGCCTTGTGAACCTTGTCATGTGCCTTTTCTGAATATTTTGCCATCGCTTTATTTCTTTAGCTTCTTTTCAATATCAGCACGCTGATTACCTGCGCTTTTTTTTGTTTCTCTTATTTCCTGTGCACTCACGTTTTCCTTATGTGCTTCATACTTTATCTCGTGGGGCTGGTTAGATACCGAATGCCGTTCCACTTTACTTCCTTTCTTACTCATAGCTATATTTATTGTTGATCTACTGGTTTTTGTTGTTCATATAGATTATGTGCTATCATACTATCTGGCATCAAGTTGGCGGCATTGACTTCGAGCTTGTTTTTAAAGCCCGAGATCACCCGGTCCTCGCCTGCCATCAGCGCCTCGTAACCGTCCTTGGCTACATCCGCCGGATCTGCCATCGCCTCTTTATCCTGTACCACCTTGCTATCGTTCATTCCTGCTTTATTAAAGAAATCGGTGTCTGTAACGCCCGGCATCAGTGCGGTAAACGTTACTCCGCTGTCTTTCATTTCTTCGCGGATGGCCGTGGTAAATGACAATACAAAAGCTTTAGTTGCATGATAGACCGCCTGCCATGGCCCCGGCAACTTGCCGGCAACAGACCCCAAATTCAACACCCTGCCCGAGCCACGCAAGGCCATTGCTTTCACAAAATGCTTCGTTAGGATAACTGTTGCACAAATGTTCAAGTGAATAATATCTAACTCGCGTTCTAATTCGTTATTGGTAAACAAACCGTAAACGCCTTGTCCGGCATCATTTACCAATACATCTACCTGTTGGTTAACTTCGCCGCATAATGCTTTCGCTTCTTCCATTTTAGAAAGATCTTTAGCGATAGTGGTCACCCGGACACCATATTGCTGCAATTCCCTGGCTGTGGTATCCAGTTCTGCCTGGTTGCGCGCTACCAGGATAAGGCTATAACCGTCTTTAGCAAATAACCTGGCTAATTCTTTGCCTATCCCGCTGGTTCCGCCTGTTATTAAAGCTGTTTTTTGTTGATGTTCCATACTGTTTAGTTTTGCTTCCCTTCGAATTTTTCCTCGATCTTTTTCCAATAAGGCAGGTCAACGATCTGCATAAATTCATCCATATCAACTGCGTTACGGCTGTTAATGGTTTTACCATGCTTCAAGTTCTCCAAAGCGTGTTGAATGGTGCGGGCAACCTGAAAAATCACCGTTGTTGGGTAAAGGATCATCGAGTAACCCATTTCTCCCAGTTCTTTAGGCGACAACCAGGGTGTTTTGCCGCCGTTCTCCAGCACGCTGGTTGCCAATGGTACGCCTTTGAGTGCTTTGCCGATCTTTTCTAATTGTTCAACCGTTTTCGGGCCTTCCAGATAAACACCGTCTGCGCCAGCGTCCAGGTAAGCTTTCGCACGGTCAATGGCATTTTCCAATCCTTCCGGGTCGATGGCATCCGTACGGGCGAGGATAAAGAAATCATTGCGCCCGCGCGCCGCCACTGCTGCTTTTACCTTTTGTGCCATCAGTTCCGGCGCGATCACTCTTTTATCATCCATGTGCCCGCATTTTTTGGGTGGCTGCTGGTCCTCCATGAATATCGCGGACGCACCCAAACGGACATATTCCTGCACGGTACGCGTCACGTTCTTCACGTCTCCATAACCGTCATCAATATCCACTAAGACCGGAAGCGGAGAAGCCTGCATGATCCATTCGGCTGAGAATTTCTTTTCGCCGAATTTCTCCAGATCCACATCGGGTATGGCGTGGGTTGCTCCGGACAGCGCGTATCCACCGATCTGGTACGCCTCAAAACCTGCCAGTTCGATCAACCTGGCCGTTAATGCGTCATGAGCCACGGGCAATTGCACGGGCTTGGTCGCCGACTGCAGCATTGCCTTCCAGCTTTTTCGTATGGTGAGGGTATGTTTCATTATTCTTCCGGTTTTAAAACTACCTTTACGCAATCCTCTTCTTTATCGTCAAACACCTTATAGCCTTGTGCTACCTCGCTAAGCGGCAAACGATGAGTGATGATATCGTCCAACACTACTTTCTCTTCCTTCACCAGGTCTATCAAATGATCAATGTAGTTTAATACCGGTGCCTGGCCCTGTGAGATGGTAATACCTTTATCAAACATGCGGTGCACCGGGAAATTATCATAAGGAGAACCATATACACCCATAATGCTCACTTTGCCCATGCGGCGAACTGCTTTAAAACACAGATCGATCACCTTATCATTACCCACCTCGAAATTGATCAATTTGGCTTTTGCCTTTTCAAGGAAGGTGCTTTCAGATTCAAACCCCACGGCGTCGACACAAACATCCGCGCCGCGACCGCCGGTCATGCCCCGGATAGCCTCTACCACATCTACTTCATGCGGGTTAAGGGTTTCTACTTTATTCACCGCTTTTGCTTTTTCCAGGCGGTAATTAAGAGGATCGATGGCAATGACCCGGCTTGCGCCATTCAACCAGGCGGCTTTTTGAGCCATTAAGCCCACAGGTCCCGAGCCAAATATGGCCACAACTTCGCCGCCTTTTAACTGCGCCCAGTCGATAGCCGACCAGCCTGTGGGAAAAATATCGGTTAAAAATAGTACTTGCTCGTCGGTCATGTTTTCAGGCACCACCCGCGGACTAATATCAGCGTAGGGCACCCGTACATATTCGGACTGGCCACCGGAATAGCCGCCATAGAGATCAGTATAACCAAACAGTGCCGCACCCTTACTGTCGGCCAGGTCGCCATTAGGGCCGTAATGCTTATAGTTAGAGTTTTCACAAGCGGGCGAAGCACCGTGCTGGCAAAAAAAACAATGCCCGCAAGCTATAGGGAAGGGCACCACGACGCGGTCACCTTTTTTCAGTCTCTTTACGCCCTTTCCCACCTCTTCTACAATGCCCATAAATTCGTGCCCCATGATCATCGGTTCGGGTTGCGGCACGGCGCCACTTAAAATATGTAAGTCGGAACCGCATATTGCCGTAGCGGTCACCTTGAGGATCACATCTGTATCCTTTTCGATTTTTGGATCGGGCACGGTATCACAAGTGATCTTGCCCGGGTGGTGAAAAACAGCTGCCTTCATAATCTGGTAGATTAAATTATCGTGTTAAATATTTGATAGTTGTTTGATGATTAGTTGTGCAGCGCTGCGAATAGCCTGATGGATGATTTCTTCGCACCCGCCTTGAAACACTTCCCGCAGGGAGATGAGTTGCCCCTGTATAACCGCAGAAATAAACATTGTTCCAACCGGCTTTGAAGCAGTTTCACTACCGCCCGATGTAGTTAACCCCGTAACCGCTACCTGTACGTCTGAGGGAATTAATGCAGATAGGCGCCGTGCCATTTCATCCGTTACTTCCTGGGATTCGGGCGTAAACCGGTCAATCAGTTCATCCGGCACCCCCAGCAGGCTTTTTTTTAAATCTGCATCATAACATACGATCCCACCCACTAATACCTTACCCGATTCTTCTGCCAAAGCAAACTCCGAGCATAGCCAGCCGGCAGTTGCACTTTCGGCAAATGCTATCGTTAGCCCCTTTTGCGCCAGGAGCTTGCTACAGTTTAAAATAGTGGTTTCTGCCATAGCTTATTACAAATAACTTTCTGTGGTGGCCTAAAAAAGTGCTTTATTTCCTCGCCTCATTGTGTTTAGCTTAATCCTCTGCAGGCTCTGTACTCGCAGCGTAATTTGCCTGGTTTTCTGCTATTTCCGTTAATTTGGCATCTGCGGTTTTCTCTTCGTCCAATGTTGTGGCAAATAACTCTGCAACCTCGTAATAACCAAGTGTTCTGGCCAGAGCAATCATGCCGCCATAAGAGGCAATTTCATAATGTTCGGCTTTTTGCCCGGCGAAGATCAATCCAACGTCGCGTTGTGCTGTACCATCTTCCGTAGCGCTGATGATCTCGTCGCCCTCATCAATTATCCCGGCCATCGCATCGCATTTACGGCTATCTACTTCCAGGCCTAAAATGCCAAATACTTGCTCCAGCCGGCTCACATGCGTTTCCGTTTCTGCCAAATGCATTTCAAAAGCATTTCTTAATTCTTCCGAGGTTGCCGCTTCCGCGAGATCCGGTAAAGTTTCCACCAGTTCACGCTCGGCCCATAACAAGTCTTTTAATTCATCTACAAAAAACTCCATGAGTTTATTATTGCCAGAAGCGTCGGCCTGCTGTTCTTGCCAGGCCTCTTCCTGTTCAATGCTCTCAGGCTCCGGAACTAATGTAGCTTCGTTCTCGTACTCGCCCGCCGCCCCTTCGTATGACGGTTGTGCCACGAATTGATCTTTTTCGGTCTGATAGTCGCCAACATCTATTGGCCCGTCTTCAACTTCGGTGTCATTTTCTTCGGCATTGACCTGATCGCGCAATGATTTGATTAAATCGTGACTCTCGCTGATACCCTGCTGCTGCCTTTGCAACATCTCAGTTATTTCATAGTTCAGTTCGTTACCGGGTTTAAGCGCTTCCCGGTAAGCAGCCTTTATCGCATCCTCGCCGCGTTCACATTCTGCAAGAATGGCCCCCAATCCACCACCGGTAATGGTAGATTTGATATCTATCCAGGCACGGTGCAGGTCGCCCGAAGTGCTGGTACTATCGGCCGGTTCACCGCCATATTGTTCGGAGACTGCGGTCAGGTCGGCAATGTATTCCCTGCTCTCGCCTGCCAGTTTATTAAAAACTGCGACTATGCCCCGGCTATCTTCTTCCAGGTCGCTGCTCGCTTTTTCAAAACCGGCTACGCGGTCATAATTTAGTTTGATCAGATTATTGATCACATCAAGTGTATTTTCCATAGGTATATGTAGTATGTTAATTAATAATTAGCCGGCGTTAGAATCATCCTGGAGCTGGTCAGCCGGAAAAGTTTCCGTCTGACCATCGTCCAGTTTCACCACCATCTTATCGCCAATGGCATCAATCACCTCGCCCTTTCCGTCGGGCGAAATAACCCGTTGCCCTTTTAAAAAGAATTTCTCGTTCATCATTATTGGTTCTTAATTCGTCCGGAAGGATCGGCGTTTCCTTTCGCAGAAGATTTTCCCTGCTTTGCAGAATCAAGCCGGTCCTTGTTAATGGTCGCCGTATCACGAATTGGCGGGCCACCCGCTTTGCCGAGGGTATCAGAAGTATTGCCAATTGTTTTATGATTGGCATTTTGGTTGCATGCTGCAAGTGATAACAATGCGGCAAAAGCAAAAAACGTTCTAAGCTTCATCATCATTTGTGTTTTTATAAGTGCTCCACTGGGCAACTCCTTCCGGCTCTGAGTTTTTCACCTCGGCGCTTTTGGTTTTGCTCATTTCCTTGTCCAGTTTTTTGGTATCTTTTAATTCCTTACTAAAATCCTGAGGCAATTCGGTTTGGCCCCGGGTATCTTTAACCTGTTGTAACGGATCTTCAACAAATATCCATTCCTTGCCCATGTCCGGCATTTCGCCTTCGTTCCAAGGGCCGCGTACGGCACCATCAGATAAGTTATAGGCCTGCTGCGTAAATCGTGGATCGGCGGCTAAAACACCCGGCGGGAAGTTTGGCTGGATGTCATTCAGCGCCGCTTCGAACATTTTATAATGAGCCACTTCCCGGGTCATTAAAAACGACAGACTTTCATGCACATAAGGATCATCGGTAAATTTCATCAGGTGTTCATACACCAGTTTGGCTCTTGATTCGGACGCTAAGTTGCTACGCAGGTCAACGGTTAGATCGCCATTGGAGTGGATATAAGAAGCGCACCATGGAATACCCTGGCTATTTCTGGGCGTAACGCCTCCGCCGGTGATCACACCAAATTGCGGGTTGGCAAATACCGCCTGGTGAATAATATCTTCTTTTGCAGCTTTTCCGTTCAGCACCTGCATGATCTCTGAACTGTCAGCTGCATTTTTTAACTCGCCATTTACACCTTTCAATAACATCTGGATAGTGGCACCGACAATCTCCAGGTGACTGAATTCTTCGGTAGCGATATCCATCAGCATATCATATTTGTCCGGATGCGGCATTTTGGCGCCAAAGGCTTGGGTAAAGTACTGCATGGCAGCGGCCAGTTCCCCGTTTTCGCCGCCGAATTGTTCTAAAAGCAGGTTAGCAAATCGCGGGTCGGGGCGCGAAACACGCGCGTTAAATTGTAGGTCTTTTACATGGTGAAACATATTGGCAGATTTTAGTGTAATTGTTTATATGCTAACCAAAATCGCCCAAACTATGTTTTATAGTTAAATAAATTATTTAGAATGAAAATATTCTAAACAAAATATTCCCCAAAGGGGTTATTGCATCACAACTTTAACACTATGACGAATCCATTATCACCCTGGCTTTGGAATACCAATATAGGCCTCAACCAACCCAACCATCGGGCTGTTTGGGAAAAACAGATTGAGCATTATGCCTTTAAGATCGTTAACCTGGAAGATGCGCTTTGGCTGATTGTAAGCTGGCCCGGCGGCAGCCGTATCGCGTTTCGACTGGCCTATTCACCTAACGATCAACTAAATGTGGCTAAACTCACAGAAACGGAGACTGGTATAAGGATAGACATTCAATCGATAATGGGCCGGCAACAAGTCGCGCTGCAACTGCAACCTGTTCTGCATTGGACCACCACACTGATACCGGCAGCGCCGTTATTATTTCCATACTGGCCAAGGGATATTGTGCCCTTAGGGGCGGAAAGCAGTGATAAGTTGGCCGATGGCAAGGTGCTGGCAAGCCAGGTGGGTACACGCTCGGGGCAGCTATATTTTCAATTAACCCGACCAAAAGCAGGTTCGGTGTTTTATTTCCAGAACTTAACTTCTTTGGCAGACTATAACCAGGATACCGAAACCTCGGCGGGCAATACCGTTGGCGGGCAATGGCCCGAGATCGGGTTTGCACTGCCACCAACCGTTAAGCAAAAACCATTGCAAGCCGGCCAAAAGTATATCATCAGCGATGCTTATGTGACACTTTCTGAAGAGGTACCTGCGGACGAACCTGCGATGATGAAGCAATACATGGATATGCTGGCAGCGATCTATCTCGCGCTCCCGAAACCCGGCACGACTTACCATGACTGGCCGGATATTCTCAAAAAGGGGCTGTTTGATCTACAAGACAGTCCTGGCTGCTGGTCGCAGGTAGATGGTAACCATTATTTCAATGCCTATGTGTGCGATTATAAAACTCCGCCCGAGATCATGGTACAACTGGCTGTGTTACTGCCACTATTAGACTACGTAGAGTGGAACGATGCGCAACTGGCGGTGATGAACAAGATAAAAAAGGGCCTGCCTGCTTTCTTCGAGGAAAAATATGGCACTATTATGCGCTGGCATCCAAAAGCTGCTAACAACCTGGAAGGCGAAGAAGAACAAAAACAGCCTTTGGTCATGGATTCCTGGTATTTACAGCACCCTCTGCTAAATCTTTCGCGCCTGGCACTTAAGGGTGATAAAATGGCCGAAAAGCTTTTCCTTGATTCACTGCAGTTCGCCATTAAAGTAGCACATCATTTTGACTATAACTGGCCGGTATTTTATAAAATGGACACGCTTGAGGTTGTTAAGGCAGAAACTCAACCGGGTAAAGGCGGCGAAAAAGATGTACCCGGATTATATGCTCACGTATTGCTGCAAGCGTGGGAACTAACCGGCGAAAAGAAATATTTGGCCGAAGCTGAAAGGGCTGCACAAAGGCTACAGGGACTGGGCTTTGATATGTTCTATCAGGCCAACAATACGGCTTTCTCTGCAGGAGCACTTTTACGATTATATAAAATTACCAACAAACAGGTTTATCTTGATCTAAGTTACCTGGCAGTAGCAAACGTACTGAAAAACACCCAACTGTGGGATTGCAACTACGGCTACGGCAAAAATTTGCCCACCTTTTTTGCGCTGTTTCCGCTAAGCGACGCGCCTTATACTGCCGTTTATGAAGAACAGGAAGTATTCTGCGCTTTCCATGATTATTTGCGCCACGCACAAGATGTAGATATCGAGCCGTCAGTAAGGCTGCTTTTATCCGAATACATCCGTTATTTGGTTGAACGTGCCGTTTATTACTACCCAACTATGTTGCCTAAAGATATGCTTTCTGAAGAAGTTAAAACGGGTGAGGTGGATGCTAACCTTTGGATTGCCCTGGAGGACTTGCATGACGGGTGGGAAAAGTCGGGCTACGTTGGCCAGGAAGTATATGGCGCCGGTAATGCGTTTGGCATTTTGCCAAGGCACTACATGCAGGTGGATGAAGCCAGTTTTATGATCTATACCGATTATCCAACTTATGGCTTTTCACCCAAAAAACACAAACCTGCCAATTTCCAGCTCGCGGGGGACGGCCGGATGAGGTCTCGTTTGATGATCGTCAAAACTGGAAAGGCCAAACTGCCGCAACTTACCGTAACCCAAAATGGCGAAGAAATTAAAGGCAAACAAGTGGCGGGCGGTAACATAGAGTTTGAAGTAGCAGGCGATGCACACATCCATATAGACTGGAAAAGATAAAATGCAGGAATTAATTGGAGGAATAAGATGAAAAAGAAACAACAGTTTTTCGAGCGTTTTTCCAATTGGGCTACCGCAGCAACAGGCAGCTCAGCAGCATTTATCACCGCGGTTGTCGTAATTGTATTATGGGCAGTTACCGGGCCT
>Ga0209026_1000744_pt1 | contig 18612 bp, 19 predicted proteins | sample AraplaCL_Col_mCL_FD_184262 | JGI IMG/M metagenome (GOLD analysis project Ga0209026, IMG submission 184262) | Arabidopsis root microbial communities from the University of North Carolina, USA - plate scrape CL_Col_mCL (SPAdes) (version 2) | ecosystem: Host-associated > Plants > Roots >... | reverse complement strand
CCCCGCCACAAGGGCGGGGGTGACGAAATGCGAGAGGTGTCCGTCCTAGGTCGCTTGCTATGTGGCCGTGTCAGGCCGGCCATGACGGGCTGGATGAGGCTCCCAGGCCCTAGCCCTCGCGGGCGCGCCATGGCAAAAACGGAGCCGGACACCGCTCCATGCCCGGCATGCGCACCGCCGCCTCTGCTTTCCCGCCTTCTTTTCACAGGGACTGCGAGCGATGACATCTTCCAGGTCAAACATCACATTCGGCCGCTTGGCTGCGTCCGCCTTCACCCGCGACATACAGCGGGCCTACGCCTTCTATCGAGACGTCCTGGGCTTCAGGAAAGTCTTCGAGAACGGCGAGCCGGCCGGCTTCATGATCCTGGTCAAGGACGACGCCGAGTTGCACCTCAGTCTGGTCAAGGATCACAAAGCCTCGACTGCAAACATCGCGGGTCTACTGGTCAGCGACGTCGATGCCCTGCACGACATCCTGGTTGCGGCTGGAGCGCGGATCATCAAGTCCCTGGGAGACAAGGACTACGGCCTTCGCGCGTTCGTGTTCGCCGACCCGGACGGCAACCGCATCGACGTCGGTCAGCCGCTTCAGGGGGCCGCCTCACAGCCCCAGCAATTCAGGGATCGAAATCTCTCGGGCGTCAGCTTCGCCAACTGCCGGCTCGCTGACGCGAGGTTCGACAACGTCGATCTGCGGAACGCGGTCCTCAGCGACATCAATCTCAGCGGCGCACGCCTCGCCGACGTGGATCTCAGAGACGTCTCGATCGACGACGCGAACATCGAAGGCCTGACGATCTTTGGGATCGACATCCAGGCGCTGGTGCGGGCCGAACTCGCCAGGCGACAGGAAAATTAGAGGGCACCGCAGACCCGTCATCCCTGCCCCTCCGCGCGGATGAGGACGCTTCAGCCAGGTTGGCCGACGAGCTCGCGGATCGCCTTGAGCTGCGCCAGCAGGCCCTTGGCCGCCGTCAGCGGCAGAGCGCTGGGGCCGTCGCAGAGGGCGCGGTCCGGATCGGGATGGAATTCCAGGAAGACGCCGTCCGCGCCCGCCGCCACCGCGGCCTTCGCGATGATCGGCACCCCGTCCCGCCGCCCGCCCGTCGCTACGCTGTTGCTGCGCGGGTCGGCGCCCGGCAGCTGGACGGCATGGGTGGCGTCGATCGTCACCGGGACGCCCAGCTCCTTCATCCGCTCCAGGCCCAGCATGTCGACGACCAGGTTGTTGTAGCCGAACGAGACGCCGCGCTCGCAGAGGATGGTCAGGTTCTCGCCGGGCGTCGCCTCGCGGATCTTGTCGATGATGGCGCGGGCGTCCCAAGGGGCCAGGAACTGGCCCTTCTTCACATGCAGCAGGCCGCCGGCCGCCGCCGCGGCGCGGGCCGCCGCGACGACCAGATCGGTCTGCCGGCACAGGAAGGCCGGGATCTGAACCAGATCGGCGACCGCCGCGACCGGCTCGGCCTGGTCGACTTCGTGCAGGTCGGTGCAGATCGGCACGTCCAGCTCGGCCTTCACCGCGGCCAGCATCTTCAGGCCTTCGGTCAGGCCTGGGCCGCGATAGCTGCGGATCGATGAGCGGTTGGCCTTGTCGAAGCTGGCCTTGAAGACATACGGCAGCCCCAGCTCGGCGCAGGTCGCCTTCAGCTGGCGCCCCACGTGCAGCGCCATGTCCAGGTCCTCGAAGACATTGAGGCCAGCGATCACGACCAGGGGCTGGCCATCGCCGATCGACAGATTCCAGCGCTTGAGCGTTAGAGCAGCCATGATCTTCCTTGACGCGGGTAGTTGGTCGCGGGTGTGTCGCCTGCCCAGCGCATCATCTCAAGTGCATTCGGCGCGGCGTCTGATTGCGCATCTTGACCGTATAGGAACCACGACCGATAGCGGCGCATCGCCGTCGGTGCTTAATCCTCGGCGTGGGTATTTGGGGGAGTTGGAATGGTCGGAGGTTCGCCTGTGACGGACCTTTCTGGAACGCCGTTGGTGTTCAGAACAGCGGCTCGGACGATCATCCGGAACTGGAACATGGGGGTGATGACCTTCGTGTTTCCGGACGGACGTGAAATTCGATTGGAAGGCGCGGAGCCCGGCCCCGAGGCGCGGCTGCTTATCCACGACTACGATTTCATCAAGCGCACCATCTCGAACGGCACCATCGGCTTCGCTGAGGGCTACATGGCCGGGGAATGGGACACGCCCGATCTTCCCGTTCTGCTCGAGGTCCTGGCCTCGAACTACGCCCGCTTCGAGAAGGTGTCGTTCGGCAATCCGTTCATGGCCGCCCTGAACGTGCTGGAACACCTGTTCCATCGGAACAACAGCCGCTCGGGCTCGAAGAAGAACATCCATGCCCACTACGACCTGGGCAACGCGTTCTACTCGCGCTGGCTGGACTCGACGATGACCTATTCGGCGGCGCGGTTTGCGAGCCCCGGCGAGGCGCTCTCGGACGCCCAGGCCCGCAAGTATCGCACCCTGTGCGAAAGCATGTCGCTGGCCCCCGACCACCATGTGCTGGAGATCGGCTGTGGCTGGGGCGGTTTCGCCGAGTTCGCCGCCAAGGACGTCGGCGCGAAGGTGACCGCGATCACCATCTCGGAGGAACAGTTCAAGTTCGCCAAGGAGCGGCTGTTCCGTGAGGGCCTGAACGAGAAGGCCGACGTGCAACTGATCGACTACCGCGATGTGAAGGGGCGGTTCGACCGCGTGGCCTCGATCGAGATGTTCGAAGCGGTGGGCGAGCGCTACTGGCCCACCTATTTCGACAAGGTCCGCGAGAGCCTGAAGCCCGGCGGCCAGGCCGGCCTGCAGATCATCACCATCCGGGACGAATATTTCGAGCACTACAAGCGCACGCCGGACTTCATCCAGAAGTACATCTTCCCGGGCGGGATGCTGCCGTCCGAGGAGCGGCTGAAGGTGGTCACCGACAAGGCGGGCCTGACCTGGGGCCCGGTGTCCCGGTTCGGCGCCTGCTACGCCGACACGCTATCGGAATGGCTGAAGCGCTTCGAGGCGGCGTGGGAGGAAATCACCCACCTGGGCTTTGACGAGCGGTTCCGGAAGCTGTGGCGCTTTTATCTGAGCTACTGCGAGGCCGGATTCCGCACCGAGCGGACCGACGTCGTCCAGCTCAGCCTCGTCAAAGCTTGAGCGAACCCCTGTTCGGGGCGCGCGGGCTTCCTTAAGTAGGCGACCATGCAAGTCGCCGCCTCGATCCTCGACCTCATCGGCAACACGCCGCTCCTGCGGCTGCGCCGCGCCAGCGAGATGACCGGGTGCGAGATCCTGGCCAAGGCCGAGTTCATGAACCCGGGCCAGTCGGTGAAGGACCGTGCGGCGCTGCACATCATCCGGGACGCGGAGGCGAAAGGGCTGCTGCGACCCGGCGGCCGTATCGTCGAAGGCACCGCGGGTAACACGGGCATCGGCCTGGCCATGGTCGGCAAGGCGCTGGGCTACAAGTGCACCATCGTCATCCCGCGCACGCAGAGCCAGGAGAAGAAGGACGCGATCCGGCTGTTCGGCGCGGAGCTCGTCGAGGTGGACGCCGTCCCCTATGCCAATGAAATGAACTACGTGAAGTATTCCGGCCGCTTGGCGGCGGAACTTGACGCGAAGGAGCCCGCCGGCGCGGTCTGGGCCAACCAGTTCGACAACGTCGCCAACCGCGAGGCCCACGTCCAGGGCACCGGGCCGGAGATCTGGGCGCAGACGGACGGCAAGGTGGACGGCTTCATCAGCGCCGTGGGCTCCGGCGGCACCCTGGCCGGCGTCGCCCAGGCCCTGCGCGCGCGGAACCCCAAGGTGAAGGTCGGCCTCGCCGACCCGCACGGCGCGGCCCTCTACAGCTACTACACGGACGGCGAGCTGAAGGCCGAGGGCGGCTCGATCAGCGAGGGCATTGGTCAGGGCCGGATCACGGCGAACCTGGAAGGCCTCAAGATCGACCACGCCTATCGGATCTCGGACGAGGAGATGCTGCTGGCGATCTTCGACCTGATGGAATTCGAAGGCCTGGTGATGGGCGGCTCGACCGGCATCAATGTCGCCGGCGCCATCCGGATGGCCCAGGACATAGGACCGGGCCACACCATCGTCACCGTGCTGTGCGACCACGGCCAGCGCTATCAGTCCAAGATCTTCAACCCGCCGTTCCTGCGGGAGAAGGGCCTGCCGGTTCCCACATGGCTGGAATAGATCCGCTTGTTTCCACGGCCTGGCTGGGTGAGCGCCTGGGCGACCCGTCCATCCGCATCGTGGACGCCACCCTGCCGCTGGTCGGACAGCCCGGGCATGGGCGGGACAGCTATCTGGCCGGCCACATCCCCGGCGCGGTGTTCTTCGACATCAACGCCATCGCCGACCCGGCGACCGACCTGCCGCACATGCTGCCGACGGCCGAAGCGTTCGCCCGCGACGCCGGCGCGCTGGGGCTGGCGCGCGAGGCGACCATCATCGTCTACGACGCCCACGGCATCTACTCGGCGCCCCGCGTCTGGTGGACGCTGCGCGTGATGGGCTACCCGAACGTCTTCGTCCTGGATGGCGGGCTGAAGGCCTGGCGCGCCGAGGGCCGCCCGGTCGAGACCCAGCCCCACGTCCCTTCGCCCGTTCCGGTGGCCCCGCAACCCGACGCCGCGCTGGTCAAGGACCTGCAGGCGGTGACCGCCATCCTGGCCAGCGGCGCCGCCCAGGTCGTGGACGCCCGCTCGGCCGGCCGCTTCACCGGTCAGGCGCCGGAGCCTCGCGCCAGCCTGCGCTCGGGCCATATGCCGGGCGCGTTGAACCTGCCGTTCGACCAGGTCGTGAACGTCGACGGCACGCTGAAGTCGGCCGACGACCTGCGCGCCGTCTTCGCCCACGTCGATCTGGCCCGCCCCATCGTCACCACCTGCGGCTCGGGCGTCACCGCCTCGGTGCTGGCCCTGGCGCTGGCCCGGCTCGGACGCTTCGACGTCGCGGTGTACGATGGGTCGTGGACCGAATGGGGCGGCCGCCCCGACACCGCCGTCGTCACCGGAGCCTGATCCATCCAGATACGCCTCGCCCGCGAATCCGACCTGGCCGCCCTCCCCGCCATCGAGCGGTCGGCGGCGTCGGCCTTCGAGGGCCGGGACGTGCCGGCCTGGCTGCTGACCGACGCCTCACCCGCCGACGCCTGGCGCCCACATCTGAACGCCGGCACGCTCTGGGCGGCCGAGGTCGACGGGGACGTCGTCGGCTATCTGGCCGGGCGGGTGGACGGGCCGCGGCTGCACATCGACGAGGTGGACGTCCTGCGCACACACCAGGGACGCGGGATCGGACGCGCCCTGCTGGAGACCGCCGCGGCCTACGCCCGGCTGCAGGGCTTGCGCGAACTCACCCTCACGACGTTTCGCAATGTCCCCTGGAACGCCCCCTTCTACGCCTCGTTCGGCTTCCGCGAATGGGATCCCGACGAGGCGCCCGCCAGCATCCGGCAGGCGCTGATCTACGAGGCGGCCAAGGGGCTGGAGAACCGCTGCGCCATGGTCATGCGCCTCTAGCGCATCGGCGGGGCGTACATCAGGCCGGGCGCCGGCGCGTTCCATAGCGCGTTGAGTCCGCGGTCCAGGCGCAGGGCCGAGTCCTGGCCCAGGTCGCGCCGGAAGATCTCGTGATAGGCGCCCACCTGGCGGATCACCTGGAACGCCCAGTCGGCCTTGAGGCCCAGCAACGCGCCAAGATCACCCTCCACGCCCAGCAGGCGCCGGGTCTCGGGGTCGGTCGCCGTCTCGCGAGCCTGCTCGACCGTGCGAGCGCTCAGGCCCAGTTCCTCGCCCAGCACGGTCGCGTAGACGGTCCAGCGGACGATGTCGGCCCACACCGGATCGTCCTGCCGCACGGCGGGGCCTAGCGGCTCCTTGGAGATCACATCGGGCAGGATCACGTGGCCGTTGGGGTTGCCCAGCAGCGAGCGGGACGCCGCCAACGCCGAGATATCGGCCGTGAACACATCGCAATTCTCGGCCTCGTAGAGCTGGCGCGCCTGCTCCTCGGACGCGGCCATCACGGCGCGGTACTTCATGCCCCGGACGCGGAAGTAGTCCTCGAGGTTGCCGGCGCTGGCCGTGCCCTCCTGCACGCAGATCCGGGCGCCGTTGAGCTCCTCGGCGCTGGTCAGCGCCATGGCCCGCGGCGCCAGGAAGCCCTGGCCGTCGTGGTAGGTGATCACCGGGAAGGTCAGGCCCAGGCCCGCGTCGCGCGCGAAGGTCTGGGAGGTGTTCCGCGACAGGATGTCGATCTGTCCCTTCTGAAGCGCGCCGAAGCGGTCCTGGGCCTCCACGACCGTGAAACGGACCTTGCTGGCGTCGCCCAGGGCGGCGGCCGCCACCGCGCGGCAGATATCGACGTCGAAGCCGCGCCAGTCGCCCCGCGCATCCTTCAGGGCGAAGCCTGGCAGGCCGGCGTGCACCCCGCAGGCCACATAGCCACGCTTCAGAACGGCGGCGAGGGTTGCGCTCTTGGCCGGTCGATAGCCGGGCTGCGCCGCCGTCACCTTCGCCGCCGGGGCCTTCTCGGGCGCCTGGGCTTGGGGCGTCGGCGCGCTGCAGGCGCCGAGAAGCGCCATTGCCGCCGAGATCGCCATCAGGCGCCGGATCATCGCTGCTCCCTTGAAACGCAGATTGGCTTGGGGCTCTAAGAGCCCTGGCACTTTCGCCAGCGTCGCCTGGACCCGCAACCCCGCATGTCGGACGAGACCCGCCTGATCCACGCCGGCAAGTCGGCCGGCGCCCTGGCCAAGACCGTGGGCCCGCCGATCCAGAAGGGCTCGACCGTCCTGCTGCCGAACGCTGCGTCGCTGTACGACGACGACAATTACCTGACCTATGGCCGGGCGGGTCTGTCGGCTCAGGCCTGCCTGCAGGACGCCCTAGCCGTGCTGGAAGGCGCTGTGGGCGTCTCGCTCTACCCCTCGGGCATAGCGGCCATCTCGGGCGTCCTGATGGCCCTGCTGAAGGCTGGCGACGAGATCCTGGTGGTCGACAACGTCTACAAGCCGGTCCGGCGCTTCTGCGACCATGTGCTGAAGCGGTTCGGCGTGACCGTCACCTACTACGATCCTCGGGTGGCGCCCGAGACGCTGGTCGACACCGCCTCCGACGCCGTGCGGATGATCCTGATGGAGACGCCGGGCTCGCTCTCGTTCGAGATGCAGGACGCCCCGCGCATCGCCGAGCTGGCCCGGGCGCGCGGCATCCTGACCGCGATCGACAATACCTGGGGCGCCGGCCTGCTGTTCAAGCCGCTGGCCCACGGGATCGACATCTCGGTCCAGGCGCTGACCAAATATGTGGGCGGCCACTCGGACGTCTTCATGGGCTCGGCGGCTGCCCGCGATCCGGCGCTGGTGCGCAAGCTGGCCGACGGGATCAACCATATGGGTTGGGCTGTCTCCGGCGACGAGGCCTACGCCATGCTCCGCGGCCTGCGCACCCTGCCCATCCGCATGGCGCGGCAGGGCCAGAGTGGGCTGCAGGTGGCGCGTTGGCTCACGGAACAGCCCGAGGTGGCCGAGGTGCTGCACCCCGCCCTGCCCGGCTCGCCGGACCACGCCCTCTGGAGCCGGGACTTCACCGGCGCCTGCGGCCTGTTCGGCTTCGTGCTCAAGCCGGCGCCGGATGCGGCCGTGGACGCCTTCCTCGACGCCCTGAAGCTGTTCGGCCTGGGCTTTTCGTGGGGCGGCTTCGAGAGTCTGGCGATCTCCTGCGATCCGCAGCTGAAGGTGCGCCGTTTCGCCAGAACCTACGGCGGGCCGCTCATGCGCTTGCACGTCGGGCTTGAAGACCCGGCCGACCTGATCGCCGACCTCCGCAACGGGCTCGACGCGTACGCCAGGCTGAAGGGCTAGGGTGCGGAACCACTCGCCGGCGTCCCGCGCTTGCGGGGGGCGGTCTTCCTGGCGTCACCGCAGGCGGCCCGCTACATCACCGGTGAAGCCCGCCGATCATCGGTAGCTAAGAAGGCGCTCTGGAACCCTGCCGTTGGACGAGTGGCTCGCCGAATTCATCGCCGAAGAACGGCTGCCCGACACGTTCGCGCTCACCTTCGAAGAGGTGTGCGAGCCGCTGGCGGACCGGTGCGTGGACTGGCGCACCGACTTTGGCCGCACCGCCTTCGTCGGGCTCTGCGGCGCGCAAGGCTCAGGCAAGTCCACCATCGCGGCGGCCACGGCCAAGCACCTGCGCCATCATGGCCTGAACGCCGTCGCCATCTCGCTGGACGACTTCTATCTGGGGCGTGAGGCGCGTGGCTGGCTCGCGGGAAAAGTCCACCGCCTGCTGCAGGTGCGCGGGCCGCCCGGCACGCACGATGTGGCGCTGGCCTGCTCGGTGCTGGACTTCCTGCGCGGCCCCGGCGCGACCTCGATCCCGTCGTTCGACAAGGCGACGGACGAACGGCGCGCCAAATGGGAATGGCCGACGGTCGAGGGCCCCGCCGACGTAGTGATCCTGGAAGGCTGGTGCGTCGGCGCCCGGCCCGAGCCGGCCGAGCGGCTGCCCGAACCCGTCAATGGCCTGGAGCGTCGCGAGGATCCGACCAGAGCCTGGCGCAGCTATGTGAACCGCCAGCTCGCCGAGCCCTATCAAGCGCTGTTCGGCCGGCTGGATCGCCTGGTGCTGCTGCAGGCGCCGGGGTTTGACGTCGTCCGGGGCTGGCGGATCGAGCAGGAGGCGAAGCTACGCGCCCGCACGGGCGGCGGCATGTCCGACGGTGAGGTCGGCCGCTTCGTGCAGTACTACGAGCGCCTGACCCGCTGGATCCTGGCCGAGATGCCCGAGCGCGCCGACTGGGTGGTGCCGCTCAACCCCGATCGCTCGCCGGTCCCTTCGACGACCTGATCATCGCCTCGCGCTCAGTCGCGGTGATTGGCCGCCACTTGCCCTCGGGCAGGTCGCCCAGTTCCAGCGGACCAATGCGGATGCGCTTGAGATCCATGACCCGCAAGCCCACCAGCTCGGCCATCCGCCGGATCTGGCGGTTGCGGCCCTCGGTGAGCACGAAGCGCAGGATCTGACCCTCGATCACACTGACCTTTGCCGGCCGAAGCTGACGCCCGTCCAGCTCCAGGCCGTGGCGAAGGCGCGCCAGGGTCGGCTCGTCGATGCGACCGGCCACGCGGACGACGTATTCCTTGTCCAGCTCGGACTGCGGGCCGATCACCGCCTTGGCCAGCACCCCGTCGTTGGAGAGGATCAGCAGGCCGTGGCTATCCAGGTCGAGCCGGCCCAACGGCGGCAGGCTCATCTTGGCGTCGGGGATGACAGCGCTCTCGCCGACCAGGGCGCCACGCGTCAACAGCCGCACCGCCGGCGTATAGCCCGGCTCCGGCTGGCCCGAGACATAGCCGGTGGGCTTGTTCAGGATCGCCGTGAAGCCTTCCAGCCGGCCCTCGGCCTTGTCGGTGAGGGTCAGGGTCTGGCCGGGCTGGATCTTGCGGCCGGCGTCCTCGACCCGCTCGCCATCGATATAGACAAGTCCCTCGCCGATCAGCGCTTCGGCCTCGCGGCGCGAGCACACACCGCTCTGCGCCAGCCACTTGTTCACCCGCTGGGGTTCGGCTTCGTCGTAGGTCTTGGTCCAGGCCATGCGGCTGCTTACACGGCGGCGGCGGTCGCGAACATGGTCTCCGACGCTCCCCAGGAATGGCGCGCCCGGCAGGACTCGAACCTGCAACCGTCCGCTTAGAAGGCGGATGCTCTATCCGGTTGAGCTACGGGCGCCCGGGCTGACCCCTAGTGGGTCCAGGGGATCCGTCTGCCGAAGGCGAAATTGTCGGCGTAGGCCTTGATGATGCGCTTGGCCGGCGCCGGGTCGATCAGCTGGAAGGCGATCCCGTGGGCCTCGGCGTAGCGGACGGCCTCGTCCTTGGTCTCGAAGCTCAGACGCACCTGGCTCGATTCGGTGTCGCTGGTGACGGTCCAACCCATGAGGGGGTCGGGACGGCGCGCCGCCTTGGGCTCGAACTCCAGCACCCACGCCGCCGCCTTGGCGCGGCCCGACTGCATGGCGGTCTTGGACGGACGGAAGATGCGCGCGAGCATTGCCTTCAGGACCTCTAATTCTCTCCGACGTGGTCGGGGCGAGAGGATTCGAACCTCCGACCCTCTGGTCCCAAACCAGATGCGCTACCAGGCTGCGCTACACCCCGAAACCGTCAGAACGCCTGCCCTACAAGGGTTTACCCGGTCGGGTAAAGGGGCAGCAGGTCGCAAGCGCCACCTTCGGCGCGCCAGTGCGCCCGTTCGTCGAACCGGCAGGGACCGTGTGGCGCCCCGGAGCCACAAGGTTCGCTCCTGACACGGAGACGATCATGAAGGCTTCCCCGCCCCGTTGCAGCGCGGCGCTCGCCGCATGCCTTGTCGTGCTGGCCCCCAACGCCTACGGCGCAGAAGTCACCGTCGTGGCGGCCGGCGACGGGCAGAAGGCCTGCACGGCGCTGGCGGATGAGATCAACACCCTGTCGGCCAGCGAGGCCAAGGCCGCCAAGCGGGCCGAGACCGGCCGCAAGTTCCTGGGCTTGGCCGGCGCCACACTGCAGGCGGCGGCGCCCCTGCTCGGCGGCGGCAAGTTGGGTGGCGGCCAGGGCGGCTATGCCGCGCAACAGGCGCTGGGCGCCTTCCAGCAACAGGCCATGCAGCAGCAACAGCAGCAAATGCGGTTCCAGATGCAGCAGCAGATGGCCCAGGCGTATGGCGCGACGCCGGGCATGTCCCTCGCGCCTCAGGCGCCGGCCCAGGCCGAGGCGGCGCCCAGCACGCCCGGCAGCCAGCGCCTCGCCCACCTCAAGGGCATCTTTGCGGAGAAGGGCTGCTAGCCGCCGCTGCGGCTCATCAGCTTGAAGACCCCCGACGCCCGGACGATGTCGACGCCGCGCGCGTAGAGGCGGCCGTCGGCGAAGGCGACATCCTTGGTGGCCCGACTCATCCGCGCCTCGCCGATGATCCAGTCGCCCTCTCGCGCCATGTGCAGGAAGTCGACCCCCAGGTGGATGGTCACACCCACCTTCTGCGTACCGCGCCCCACGGCCGCCGCCAGCAGGCCGTCGGTGAAGGCCGACAGCATACCGCCGTGGACAATGCCGATGCCGTTGGTGTGGCGCGGCAGGACATAGAACGCCTGCTCCACCAGGCCGCCCTCGCTGACGCGATGGAAGTAGGGTCCGTTATGGGTGGAAAACGGACCGCGGCCCTTGGTGAGGACGAAGCCGGCGGGCGGCTCGGGAATCTCGTCAGCCACGCGGCAGCGCCCGGTGCAGCACCCGATCGCCGGGCAGCAGGCCGATCTGCGCCGCGCGGCCGGCCGCCAGCTCCAGCACGAACTTGGCCGGACCCGCCGACGGCGCGCCGCTCTCATCCAGGGCTTGGACGTTGCGGCTGATCGACACCACGCGGCCGTTGGCGCCGATGTAGATGATGTCCAGCGGGATGAGCGTGTTGCGCATCCAGAACATCTGGGGCTCGGCCCGCGCGAACAGGAACAGCATGCCGCGGTCGGCGGCCAGGCTGCGGCGGCACATCAGGCCGTACTCGCGCTCCATCTCGCTGTCGGCGATCTCGACCTGGAAGCTGGTGACGCCCTTGTCCGTGCGGATCTGGAGGGGCTCCAGCGGCGTGATCTCGGGCTGGCCCTTGCAGGACTTCGGATCTTGCCGGGGAATCTGCGCCGAAGCCGGCGCCGCGGCCAGGAAAGCCGCGAACGAAAGGGTCAGGGCCAGCGCGACACCCAGGCGTCGGCCCAATGGCTGATGCAACACGAAGTCAGCTCCGAAGCGGTCGTCTCTCTAGGCGAGGTTAGACGCTTCGATTTCGGCCACGACAAGGCCCTTCGGCCCCTCGGCGAACCGGACCATCACGCAATCGCCCGGCTGGAGATCCTCCATGCCCGCACGGCGCAAGGTCTCGATGTGGACGAAGATGTCGCCCGGCTGGCTGTCGCGCACCACAAAGCCGTAGCCCTTGGCTCGGTTGAACCACTTCACCTTGGCCTCTTCCAGGGGCCCACTGGCCTGCAGGGGGCGGCGTGGAGGCCGGCTGAGCCCTTCGGGCCGGGTGCGCATCATCGCATCGGGGCGGCGCTCCGCCGGGGTGGCCGAGCTCTCATCGACCAGCACGACCTCGGCCACCTGCCAGCCCTTGGGGCGGCGGACGACGTCGCAGGTGATCACTGAGCCTTCGAGACAGCTTTCGCGACCCGATGTCCTGAGACTGGTGACGTGCAACAGCACATCCTTGAGGTCGGTGAGGCTGGGATCGTCGGGGACGATGAAACCGTACCCCTTGCCCGCGTCGAACCACTTCACACGGCCGGAAATCCGGACCGCCGGCGCCGCATCTACATGCTCGAATTCGAAACCAGCCATTCGCCCCTCGGCTCGCTACCCTCCCGACTACTGGATCGGAGCCGACTATAACACTGTTCTCGTAACGCAGGCGCCGTCAATGGTGATTCGCGTTCGGCGAATACCGTCCGGGTGGCGCAACTGTCTGATTGTGGGGAAGATCGCGTGGCAGTCCCTAGGGGAGTCGAACCCCTCTCTCCAGGTTGAAAACCTGGCGTCCTAACCGATAGACGAAGGGACCGCGTGCGCGAGAGGCGGCTCTATAGCCACCTTCTTTTGGGGGCGCAAGCGGCCTGTGACAGCTTATTTTCGGCGAGGATCGGCGATGTCCTCGATCTCGAGCTGGACCCCTTCCCGTCCCTGCCAGTCATCGGGTTTCAAGCGGCCCGCAACGTGCACGGCGCCGCCTTCCTGCAGCAGCCGCCGACCGGTCTCGGTATCCTCGACGCGCCAGGCGACGGCCTTGAGTCGCCCCCCGCTCGAATCGGTCAGGGTGCAGCGGACGTGGCCGCCGCGCATGGCCATCGGCCGTTCGATGCGCACGTCGGCGGCCGCGAACGTCGGCTCGGGATTCCCGGGACCGAAGGGCGCGAGTCGCTGGAAGTCGTTCCAGAGGCTGCGGTCGGCCCCGCGGGTCGTGACCAGAGCGTCGATCTCCAGCCCGTCCTCGGCGGCGGCGACCTCGGCCTCAGCCGCCATACGCTCGCACAGGAAGGCTCGCAGTTCCGGAATGGTGTCGGGCCGTACGGAGAGGCCAGCCGCCATGGCATGGCCGCCGCCCGCCAACAGCAGGCCTTCCTCGTAGGCCGCCTGCACCGCACGGCCCAGGTTCACGCCCGGCTGCGAGCGGCCCGAGCCCTTGCCCACGTCGGCGGCGCGGTCGATACCGATGACGACGACAGGCTTGCGATAGCGCTCGCGAAGGCGACCGGCGACGATGCCGATCACACCCGGATGCCAGCCGTCGTCCGCCACCACGAGGCAGGGGGCGTCGGCCTGATTGCTCTCGCGCTCGATGTGCCGGACGGCGGCCTCCTGGACCTCGGCCTCGACCTGCTTGCGTGAGGCGTTCAGCTCGTCCAGCTCGGCCGCCAGCGCCGCCGCCTCGGCCGGATCGTCGGTGGAAAGCAGGCGCGCACCCAGGTCGGAGCGTCCGATTCGGCCGCCGGCGTTGATTCGCGGCCCGAGCAGGAAGCCAACGTGGAAGACCGAGGCCGGGCCGGTGGCCTTGGCGACCTCCATCAATGCCTTGAGGCCGGGGTTGGCCCAGCCGGACATCACCTTCAGCCCCTGGGCCGCCAGGGCGCGGTTGAAGCCGGTCAGCTGGGTGACGTCGCAGACGGCGCCCATCGCTGCCAGGTCCAGCCACGCGCGGATATCGGGCTCGCCGCCACTGACCAGTCCGCGCCGCCGCGCCTCGCGGTTCAGCGCCGCCAGCAGGACGAAGGCGACACCGGCCGCGGCCAAGTGCCCCTGCCCTGACGCGCAGTCGGGTCGATTCGGGTTCACCAGCGCCGCAACGGCAGGCATCTCGCCCGGGCGCATCAGGTGGTGGTCGACCACGACCACAGGCAGGTCGATCTCGACGGCGCAGGCCAGGGCGTCGTGCGCCGCTGCGCCGCAGTCGACGGTGACCACCAGTTCCGCCCCCTCGGCCTTCAGGCGCCGGAAGGCGGCGGGCGATGGGCCATACCCCTCGTTGATCCGGTCGGGGACGTAGATCGACAGCTCCAGGCCCATGGCCCGAAACCAGCGCACGATAAGCGAGGCGGACGAGGCCCCGTCGACATCGTAGTCGGCGAAGACAACGACACGGCGCCGGGCCTCCAGCGCGTCGACCAGGATCTGCGCCGCGCGGTCCATGTCGGCGAACGTCGACGGATCGGGAAACAGCGCCTTCAGCGTCGGATTGAGGAAGTCCGCGCCGTCGTCGGCCAGGACGCCGCGCGAGGCCAGGGCCCGGGCCAGCGGCTCGGACAGGCCGTGGTTCAGTTGATGGCGACGGGTCAGCTCGGGGTCAGCGGCGCGCTGACGCCATAGCCGCCCGCTGAGCGAGCGGGTCACGCCGAGATAGCCGTCTGGAGGGGCGCTGCCGTCAGCCATGTCCCACTATCCGCGTGCGCCCCACGAGTCGCCAGCCCAATCGGCCTACGACAGGCCTACGTCACAATCGGTCGCACAAACGAGAACGCCGCCCAGGAGACTGGGCGGCGTCGCTATCCTAGGCCGGGAGGCGGTCGACTCAGGCCGGGCGCTTCATCCGCACGTCACGCACGGTGCGCGTCGCCGAATTCATCACCAGTGTGTGGGTGTGCACGAAGCCGTCCGAGAACGTGACGCCATCCAGCAGCGCCCCGTTGGTCACGCCGGTCGCCGCGAAGATCGCGTCGGCCCGGACCATCTCGTGCAGGTCGTACTTTTTGTCGAGATCGGTGATCCCGACCCGGGCGGCGCGGGCGCGCTCGTCGGCATTTCGGAACACCAGGCGGCCCTGGAACTGGCCGCCCACGCACTTCAGCGCCGCGCAGGCCAGCACGCCCTCGGGGGCGCCGCCGGAACCGACGTAGAGATCGACACCCGTCTCCGGATCGGCGGTGTTGATCACGCCCGCCACGTCGCCGTCGGTGATCAGATAGACGCGCGCGCCCACCGAACGAACCGAGGCGATGATCTCGGCGTGACGGGGCCGGTCCAGGATGCAGACGGTGATGTCGCCGGGTTCGACGCCCTTGGCGGCGGCCAGCGCCTTGACGTTGTCGGCCGGGCTCTTGTCCAGATCGATCACGCCCTCGGGATAGCCCGGGCCGCAAGCGATCTTGTCCATGTAGGTGTCGGGCGCATTCAGCAGCGTGCCCTTCGGCGCCCAGGCCATGACGGCGCAGGCGTTGGCCATGGCCTTGGCCGTGAGAGTCGTGCCTTCGAGCGGGTCCAGGGCGATGTCGATCTTGGCGCCTTTGCCCTTACCGACCTTCTCGCCGATGTAGAGCATGGGGGCCTCGTCGCGCTCGCCCTCGCCGATGACGATCTCGCCATCGATGTCGAGGTCGTTCAGCGCCGTGCGCATGGCGTCGACGGCGGCCTGGTCGGCAGCCTTTTCGTCGCCGCGGCCCACCAGCTTCCAGGCGGCGATTGCGGCGATCTCGGTAACCCGGACCGCTTCCAGCACCAGCCCGCGATCCAGAACTTCAGAACTCATCTCGTCTCCAACCCCAGCGAGCGCTCTCTATCGGAGGCGCGTTTGACCCTAGATACGAGCAATTCGCAACAGATGTGGCCGATCCAAAACAGATGGCAGGCCCGCGATCCGCTCAACTGCCGCCGTCAGGACAGATTCCGCAACAGCATGCGTCGTCAAAACGATTGGAACGCCTTCGGCGCCCTCCGTCGGCTTCTGAAGGAAACTCTCGATCGACACGCCGGCCTCGGCGAGCGTCTCGGACACGGCCGCGATCACCCCCGGCTCATCCTTTACCAGGAAGCGCAGATAGGCGCGGCCCATCATCTTTGACGGATCGATCGGCTCGAACGGCGTCAGCGACGCGGCGGGCGCCTGGAAGATCGGCCGGACAGCCGCGGTCATGACGTCGGCGATGTCGGCGGCGACGGCGGCGGCCGTCGGACCCGAGCCCGCGCCCGGCCCCTGGACGAAGATGCGGCCGATCCGCTGGCCCTCGATGAAGAGGGCGTTCAGCGCTCCGCCGGCCTGGGCCAGGGGGTGGGCCAGCGGCGCCAGCGACGGATGGACCCGCACCAGCACGCCGTCGGCCGAGCGTTCGGCGGAGGCGACGAGCTTGATCCGGTAGCCCAGATCCTTGGCCATGCGGATATCGAGCAGGTCGACCTGGTCGATCCCCTCGATCTCGGCGGCGGCGAAGTTCGGCGCACAGCCGAAGGCCAGCGCGGCCAGGATCGAGATCTTGTGGGCGGCGTCGAAACCGCCGACGTCCATGGTCGGATCGGCCTCGGCGTAGCCCAGGCGCTGGGCCTCGCCCAGGACCTCGGCGAACGAGCGGCCGGTCGTCTCCATTTCGGTCAGGATGTAGTTGCAGGTGCCGTTCAGGATGCCGGCGATCGACTTGATTTCCTCGCCGACCAGGGCCTCGCGGACCATCTTCACCGCGGGAACGCCGCCCATGACGGCGGCCTCGAACAGCAGCGGTACGCCCTTGGCCTCGGCGAGCACGGCCAGTTCGGCGCCGTGCTCGGCGATCAGGGCCTTGTTCGCCGTCACCACAGGCTTGCCCGCGCTCAGCGCCGCCTCGACCGCGGCCTTCGCCGGGCCGTCCGAGCCACCGATCAGCTCCACGAACACGTCCACGTCCGGCGAGTTCGCCAGGGCCACGGGATCGTCGAACCAGGCCAGGCCCGAGATATCGAACGGCCGGGGCCGCGAGCGCGAGCGCGCCGAGACGCCGGTGACAACCGCCCTACCCCCCGCCGGCGCGAAGTCCGGATGTTCCGCCAGGAAGCTCAGCAGGCCCGAGCCCACCGTCCCAAGGCCCGCGACGCCCAGGCGCCAGGTTTTTCGGTCTTCGGTCATCCTACTTCGCTCCTTGCGGAGCTTCGAAGGATAGCCCCCTCGCGCCCCGCCCTCCGAAGCCTTGGCGAAGGAGGGTCATTGTGCCGCCAGCGCGTTGTGGGCGCGTCCCAGGATCTCGTCGGAGTTGGCCAGGAACTTCTTCACGCTGCGCGCGGCCTGGCGGATACGGTGCTCGTTCTCGACCAGGCCGATGCGGACATAGCCCTCGCCGTACTCGCCGAACGCGATGCCGGGGGCCACGGCGACGCCGGCCTCCTCGATCAGCAGCTTGGAGAACAGCATGGACCCTGCCGCCTCGTACTGCGGCGGCAGCTTGGCCCAGGCGAACATCGAGGCGGGCGGCGCGGGGATGTCCCAGCCGGCGCGCTTCATCGATTCCACCAGGGTGTCGCGGCGGCTTTTATAGATGCCGCGGATCTCGTCGATGCAGTCGGTCGGCCCGTTCAGGGCGGCCGCAGCGGCCACCTGGATCGGCGTGAACGCGCCATAGTCCAGGTAGGACTTCACCCGGGCCAGGGCCGCGCACATCCGCTCGTTCCCCACGACCATGCCCACGCGCCAGCCAGCCATGGCGAAGGTCTTGCTGAGCGAGTTCACCTCGACGGCGATGTCCTTGGCGCCCTCGACCTGCAGTAGCGACGGCGGCGGGTTGTCGTCGAAGTAGATCTCGGAATAGGCGATGTCGCTCAGCACCAGAAGGTCGTGCTTGCGGGCCAGCGCCACGACTTCCTTGTAGAAGTCGAGGTCGACCCACTGGGCCGTCGGGTTCGACGGATAGCTGACGATGAGCACGCTGGGCGGCGGCGCTGAGTGCTTCACGGCGCGGCTGATGCCCGAGAGGTATTCCTCGGGGCTGCCTGCCGGCACATGGCGGATCACGCCGCCGGCCATGATGAAACCGTAGGCGTGGATCGGATAGGCCGGGTTCGGGCAGATGATCACGTCGCCCGGCGCGGTCAGGGCCTGGGCCAGGTTGGCGAAGCCCTCCTTCGACCCCAGGGTCGAGATCACTTCGCGATCCGGGTCCAGCTTCACGCCGAAGCGGCGGTCGTAGTAGCCGGCCATGGCCTTGCGCAGGCCCTGGATGCCCTTGGACGCGGAATAGCGGCCGGCCTTGGGATCGCGCGCCGTCTCGATCAGCTTGTCGGTGATGTGCTTCGGCGTCGGCATGTCGGGATTGCCCATGCCGAAGTCGATAATGTCCGTTCCCTGGCTGCGGAGCCGGGCCTTGATGCGGTTCACCTCCTCGAAGACGTAGGGAGGGAGACGGCGGATACGGTGGAATTCAGGTGTCATAGTAGAGCTCTCTCGCCGCGGTTCGCCCATGCGGCCGATCTGCGAGCTGACGTCAGGCTTCGATAGACTCCGGGCGGGAGTCCGCCAAGCCGGCTTAGGGGATTTTTATGCCTCGCGCGGCGCTTCAGCGCGGCGGAGGCGGGGTAGCTCGTTCGCGGAGAGCCTTGGCGAAAGCTTCGGCGTCCCCCGGCTTGGGCGGCTCGATTTGCGGGCCGGCGTCCTTGCGAGCCTTCTCGGCAAAATCGTCGGTGCCTTGCAGGGTCCAGGTGCCCGGCGCGGTGGCCTGGTTCAGGGCCTCCCCCTGGGCCAGCACCGCATTGGCGTCCTGGCCGTATTGCGGCAACGGCCGAATGTCGGTCGGCTTCTTCGGGATGCTGGCGAAGGTCGGGAACTTGCCGTC
>Ga0209026_1000739_pt1 | contig 18792 bp, 17 predicted proteins | sample AraplaCL_Col_mCL_FD_184262 | JGI IMG/M metagenome (GOLD analysis project Ga0209026, IMG submission 184262) | Arabidopsis root microbial communities from the University of North Carolina, USA - plate scrape CL_Col_mCL (SPAdes) (version 2) | ecosystem: Host-associated > Plants > Roots >... | reverse complement strand
CGCCGGGCAACCCTGGCTACGGCCCAATCTGCCCAATTGATTAATAGAGCTTTGACTTACATACGGAGCGGCATGTACAACAATATCGCGTTTGCTGGCCATATCGTTAAAACCTTCGTCCATACCATCCAGGCGTACAGATGGGCCATGTTTGCCCTGGTAAACGTTATTGGTGATATAAAAACCTAAACTGCTTTGGTACGAGTCTACCTCGTTAGAGAAGTTGGTCGCGATATCGCCGCCACTACCCTGACCATGCGAAACCCAGGTATTGAGCAATAATTTCATTTTATCCAGATCGACTATCCACATGCGTTTGCTGCAGCTTGATTTAGCCAGATCCACGATGGTAACCACGGAGCTATAAGGCGCCAGTTTATTAGCTACTTTAAGATTGAAGAAACCGGTCACCGCTTTTTCGAACACCGTACTGTCCAAACCAGCATCGCCCAGTTTGGCTGATTGATAGATATTGTTTATGTAATTATTAAAAAGTTGTGATGATGATGATGATGATCCCGGATTGACAACCTGAGAGGCTTGCTGCTCTTTAACAGGTGATTTTAAAATTCGCGCTGTTGTCCAGCTGATGATCGCAAATGATAATACTAATAAGGCAGACGTTACCCACAAAAATCTTTTTCCCATATACATTTAAATTAATTAATGATTTATTTATACGCAAATTCTGGCACAAAGGTTACCGTCTGGTTAAACCGTCCTGCGAAACTTGATCGCGATAAACGAAACGTTAGTTAATTGTAGAAACGGGCGAAATTTAGATTTATTTTATCTATAGTTAACTAAAAGGTAATTAAAACGTCATTAAAATTAACCAATAGTGTATAATATACAGTACTAATTAGAAAGAGATATCCCCGATATCCAAAGAATACCGGGGATATCAATCATTAAAGCTCTTTTTTGTCCACCGAAGTCAGGTTGGTGTTAGGTACCTGCCCGGTATTAAAAATGTTAAAATTTTTAACCTGGTTCAGCATAAAAGTGGCTGTACCGGTAGCCTTTTGAGAGCGGATATGCTGAAAATCGGCGCCATCAACAAACTCTAAAAAATACGGCGGCCTCATATCTTCGGCCATAAAGCTGGTTTCCACATTCCTCATTTTTAAATCCTTTACATGGCTGATGTAAAAACCATAAGCTGGTGTGATACCAAACGTTTTAGGTTCGGGATATAGTTTTGTCTGATCTGGAACCACAATCGAGGCTTGCTCTTTTGTACCGCCGCCTTTAAAGTAAATACGGATGTTATCTAATGTCAGGTCGTTAATTTCATTACCGGGCAAACCTGCAATAATAGCTCCCTGCATTGCATCCACATTGTAAGCCGTTACATTGCTGATGCTGATACGGGAAGCTGTGCCAATTGGCGTACCTACCGGGCCGCGCATACGGGCGCCAAGGCGTACAAATATCGGGGCGTTCACAATATCGCGCATAGTGATGTTATTAATCGATACATCTTCCATCAAAGCACCGTCCACACTCTCCAGGGCAAGGCCCCGGCAATACACAAACACGCAGTTGGAGATAGCCACGTTTTTATAGCCTCCGTTCGACTCCGTGCCGAATTTAATACGTCCTGTAGGTCCGCCGTTATATTTTACTGTGCGTTTGTAAGTACCGTCTAAAAACGAACCCTCATCAAAACCGCTCACCTGGCAGTTGGTGATGGTGATATTTTCGCAGGAACGCCCTGTATTTAAACCGTAAGAACTTTTCAGGCAAATACCATCATCATAAGGCGAATTAACGCTGCAGTTGGATATGCGCACATTCTGGCAGCAATCAATGTCCATTCCATCGCGATTGGTATCCATTTTCACATTGTCAATGGTCATGTTATCAGCTGCGGTGGCCAATATGGCAAACCAGCCCCCGTGTAAAATGGAAATGTCCCTAATAATAACGTTGCGGCATTTGTAAAGTGCGATAGATTTATTGGGGTTCATGTCCTCTTCACCCTTCATCTTATCAATATGATTAGTGCGCTCCAAACCCTTGCCCCAGATAGTGCCAGGCCCCATAATCGATATATCGTGCAGGTTTTCTCCCCATATCAAACTATTATGCCAATGGCGGTGACCAAAGTCTTCATACTCATTAGTCACTATTTTTTCAGGATCATCATACCCCGCCTCTTTAGTTGCTTCGGCAGCGATAAGGGTAGCACCCTGGTCGATGTATAAGGAGATATTACTTTTTAAATGAATAGATCCTGATTGGTAATTACCTGCCGGGAAATAAACCGTCCCTCCGCCTGCTGCGGCGACTGTCTCAATGGTCTTATTAATGGCTTGTGTTTCTATGGCCCTACCATCGCCTTTGGCGCCATAATTTTTTACGTTGTAAAATGCCCCGGTTTGAGCTTTGGCTACACCGGCAATAAACAGCAGCGCTAATAGGCTGTAGGTAAGCTTGTATTGTAATCTCATTATTAAAACAGGTTTTTTAGGTGTTTGTGGTTGTACTATCAAATATCAAAAAAATATATCCGCTCTATTGGCATTTGGCTTATAAAATCTGTGCAATCGTTCCCGGCGTTCTTACTCTTGTTTCAAATAAAAGTGACGAAGATCACTATGTTTTAATGACAATAATCATACACGGCTGGCTATTTCCCGCCGTAACTTTATGTCACAGAAACACTTAAACTATTTCATCATGAACGATCAATCATTAATACAAGCCAACGTACAAGAGGTACCAGGCCTACAGCAAATTTATATTGTAACCAGGCATTGGTTAGACGATATGCTATTTTTTGACGACGAGGCAAAATTTTTAAATGTATTGCTCGAAAAATACTTCTCGGCCTCACTGCACCAGGAGCATGTTAGCCGGATACAACTGATCAATGATCATCTAAAGAGAGTTTGTATCCATAAACAAATCATAAAAGATGAGATATTAACCCATCAGGCCAACCTGGATAACACCTTAAAAAACAATATTGAAAAGCGCGAAGACTTTTTGTTTTTGGAACACGAGAGACTTGAAGACGAAATAAAAGATCTCAACAGGCGCTTTAAGAACGTTAAGAACGATATATTCCAAATAACCGAGTTGCTTTTAATAGACGAGAAACTTCAGTCGGGTTCTAACTAATTTTATTCTTTGTCCCAATTTAATTACAATGCAAATTGCCTGGTAAATTACCGGGCAATTTTGTTGTTATGACAATATTTTGCGGGTTTAACTATGTTATCAAAAGTTAAACAATATTGTATTGATAATTGTATTGATACGTAGCTAAATTTACGCGTTTAACTTATCATAAATTATTAATACATTTGCGCCCTAAAATTCTTTTTTAAATAGCATGAAATTATCTCAGTTTAAATTCAATTTACCCGATTCATTAGTAGCACATTCACCCAGCGACCAGCGGGACGAATCGCGCTTATTGGTTTTACATCGCGATTCTGGAAAAATTGAGCATAAAATATTTAAGGACGTTCTGAGTTATTTTGATGATAAAGATGTGATGATCATCAATAACACCAAAGTGTTTCCGGCCCGTTTATACGGCAACAAAGAAAAAACCGGCGCAACGATCGAGGTTTTTTTATTGCGCGAACTAAACAAAGAACTGCGTTTATGGGATGTTTTGGTTGATCCGGCCCGTAAAATACGCGTAGGCAATAAATTATATTTTGGCGATGACGATTTGTTAATTGCCGAAGTTGTTGACAATACTACCTCACGTGGCCGTACCATCCGCTTTTTGTTTGATGGTACCGATGAAGAATTTAGACGCAATGTGGAAATATTGGGCGAAACCCCGCTTCCAAAATATATCAAACGCAAAGCCACCGAAGAGGACAAAGAGCGTTACCAAACCATTTTCGCTAAAAACGAAGGTGCTGTTGCCGCTCCTACCGCTGGTTTGCACTTTAGTCGCGAGCTAATGAAACGCCTTGAACTAAAAGGTGTTGAATTTGCCGAGGTTACTTTACACGTTGGTTTAGGTACCTTCCGCCCGGTTGAAGTTGAAGATCTGACCAAGCACAAAATGGACTCTGAGCAGTTCATCATCGAGCAAAAACAAGCCGACATTGTAAACAGAGGCATTGAAGCTAAGCGCCGCATTTGCGCAGTTGGTACTACCTCGATGCGTGCCATCGAATCGGCAGTATCAGCCAATAAAACCCTAAAAGCGGCTAACGACTGGACAAGCAAATTTATTTTCCCTCCATACGATTTTAGCATTGCTAACTCGATGATCACCAACTTCCACACACCGGAGTCGACTTTGTTGATGATGATTTGTGCTTTTGGTGGTTACGAAAACGTAATGAACGCGTATGAAGTAGCGATTAAAGAAAAATACCGTTTCTACAGCTACGGCGATGCGATGATGATCATCTAGTAGCAAGTAATTAGTATCAAGTAGTTAGACTTACTTTTATGCAGCAGACAACAAATAATCTTTGCAAATGAGTCTAAATACTAACTACTTGATACTTGATACTAAACCGTACGTTATCATAGTCGCCGGCGGCTCTGGCAGCCGGATGCAGACGGCAGTTCCTAAGCAGTTTCTATTATTGAATGGTTCACCTGTGCTTATGCACACCATTCAGGCGTTCAGCGATAGCCAAACAAATCCGGCGATAATTGTCGTTCTCCCAAAAGATTATCATGCATACTGGCATGAGTTGTGCGTTAAGCATAATTTTGATACTCCCCACCAGTTGGTAAGCGGTGGTGAAACCCGTTTCCACTCGGTAAAAAATGGTTTGAGCTTAATTGAAGGCGACGCAGTAATTGCGGTGCATGATGCCGTACGCCCGCTAACGAGTACAACAGTTATTGATAGTGCCTACCAATACGCTGCTTTAAATGGCAACGCCATAGTCGCCGTACAAAGCCGCGACTCGATCCGCCAGGTAAAAAACGAATTATCGGCTGCCCTGGTTCGCAATGAGATCTACCTGGTGCAAACACCACAAGTCTTTAAATCGGATATATTAAGACTGGCATACGAGCAACAATATGCGCCTGAATTTACTGATGATGCCAGTGTGGTTGAACAGTTAGGCATTAACATCAATATAGTTTCAGGTAACCATACTAATATCAAGATCACCTTTCCTGAAGATATAACCATTGCCGAAATGCTTTTAAAGCAAAAAAGCCACTAAAAGTGGCTTTAATATCAAGTCTTATCAAATCACGCCCGGCGTATAATACCCAGCAATAAAGCTATAATAGCGATAACCAATAATACGTGTATCAGGCTGCCTGCCGAATAAACGAAAACTCCCAAAGCCCATCCTATGATCAGGATAACGGCGATAATGTATAGTAAACTTCTCATATCTGTATTTTTTTATTTACTGATAGTAAGCTAAAACTATTCCAAAACCATATCGGACAGGCCTTAATAAACAATAAAGCCCCGGCAAAGGTTGCCAGGGCGGATATTTACACATATTTTTAATCTTTAGCTATTAAAATTAATAGCGGATTAAATTACTTAATAAACGAAAGCGATTTAATATTCGTCTTCGTTAAAAAAGAAGTCATCTTTTGTAGGGTAATCAGGCCATATCTCTTCTATGTTTTCATACGGCTCACCATCGTCTTCCAGTGCCTGCAGGTTTTCAATAACCTCAACAGGTGCGCCTGAACGTATAGCGTAATCAATTAATTCGTCTTTTGTTGCGGGCCATGGTGCATCTTCTAAATGCGATGCCAGTTCGAGTGTCCAATACATATGTTTAAATTTCTATTTTTTCTGTTTTTTGCAAAAGTATAATATTTTCAATTTGATTTTCAAATTATTTTTCAAATTCGTTAAACCCTTGGTATCCACTCATTTTCAGCAATTTGTTGTTCATTGCCAATCTTGCGGGCAAGTGTAAACAGGTAATCACTCAACCTGTTAAGGTACATTACCACCTTTTCCTCTACAAAGCTATCTTCACCTAAATGCACGGCAAGCCGTTCGGCACGTCGGCACACACAGCGTGCAATATGGCAAAAAGATACCGCATTACTGCCGCCGGGTAAAATAAAATGACGCAGTGCGGGTAATTCGCCGTCCATCCGGTCAATCTCATTTTCAAGTATTTCAATATCAACCACATGCAAATCCGGTATTTTCATTTTCGATTTTTCCGGGTCCGCTGCTAAACTTGCGCCGATCGTAAATAACCTGTCCTGTACTTCTTTTAACAGATCTTTGTGCTTTTTTGCAATATCCTGATCGCGGATAAGCCCGATGTACGAATTTAACTCATCAACAGTACCATAACTTTCAATCCGCAGGTGATGCTTAGCTACGCGCGTACCCCCTATCAACGATGTCTGGCCCTTATCTCCTGTTTTGGTATAAATCTTCATCCTAATACAAATAAAAATTATTTACGGATGTTTTTAGCCATTGTTAATAATTTTTTTGTTCGATGATGATCTAACCCGATTACACCTGCCCATTTTATGTGTGTTTTCGTTAATATTGCACACATATCGGCGCTTTGTGCGTTATTAATTAAATGAAAATAATTACCCCTTTTCTTAAAACGACCTGCTTGTCTCTCGTAGTATTAAGCTTATTCAGCTTTAAGTGCGGCTCTACTATAAAACCGACAGCCACACCTCAAGGCGTTTCAACCTTCTTTACGGAAAAAGTTTATAATTCGTTGTTTCCGCTGCGCGATAAATTTTACACCTATCAGGCATTTATGCAGGCTGTAAAGGAGATTGGCCTGATCAAACTTAAAGTTGAAAAACGAGAGGTATCTATTTACAAGGTTACCCGCACGGACAAACGCACTGGCAAATCTGTAGTGGTGAGGCAGGACGAAGATTGGAACGAGCCCTGGGCACAAAAACGACCGTACAGCTTTGTTACCATCGACTATGGCGCGTTTTGTTCAGAAAAAGATCTATTGACCAATAAAAGAGAACTAGCCGCTTTCTTTGCCAATGTGGCCCATGAAACACGACACGGCCAAAACGGTAAATACAATGACGGGCTGATGTATACACATGAGTTAAACACAAACGCCGTTTATATCTCAGATAACGATGCTTATCCTCCTGTAAAAGGTCAAAACTATTATGGGCGCGGCCCACTGCAATTAAGCTATAATGGTAATTACGGCTACGCCTCCGACTGTATATTTGGCGACAAAACGGTGTTACTTAACAATCCAGACATGGTGGCAACAAATGCTGTGGTAGCTTTTAAAGCTGCTATATTTTTCTGGATGACGCCTGTTACTTACAAGCCATCCGCCCACGACGTAATGGTAGGCAACTGGAAGCCCAAAGCTGATGATACGGCGAAGAACCGCACGCCGGGTTTTGGTATGACGATCAATATCATCAATGGCGACATTGAATGCAACCATGGCGATGCCGTTTTTGGAATGACTGACCGCGTTGGCTTTTACCAGCATTTTTTAGCAATGCTTGGTATTAAGGATGAAAACTGCGCATGTAATTGCAGCAAAATGCAGCCTTACAATTAAATATTCCCTTCTCTTAAACTTAAAACAGGTAAATACCCTTACCTTTATGGTGTAAAATATATATATGTCTAAAAAAGAAGCCAACAACAGTATCAAACAGGTGCTCACACAGTTAGTGTTGAACGTGTTTGAACAAAACGGCAATCAACCATTGAACTACAAGCAGGTATCTGCAAAATTAAATATCCTCGACCCAGCTTCAAAAACGGTAATTCTCGAAATATTAAAAGACGAAGCATTTAAACAAACCTTAAAAGAAGTATCACCCGGCAGTTATAAGCTGCTCGAATTGAAAACTTTTATCGAAGGTAAAGTCGACCTTACTAATGACGGCTCGGCGTTTATCATCACCGATGACGAATCGGAAACCGATATTTTTGTAGCCCCTCGTAAATTGCGCAACGCCCTTAACGGCGACTGGGTAAAGGTTTACGTGTACGCCAAAAGCAAAGGCAAACGCAAAGAAGGCGAAGTTATCGAGATCATCAAGCGCCACAAAATGGAGTTTACAGGTATCGTAAAACTCTCAGAACGCTTTGCATTTTTTATCCCGGACGACCGGAAGATGATGCACGATATCTTCATCCCACTACCCGATCTTAACGGTGCGAAAAACGGAGAAAAGGCATTAGCCGAAATAACCGACTGGCCGCCAGAAGCTAAAAACCCGATAGGCCGCATTAAGCACGTACTGGGTAAACAGGGCGAAAACGATACCGAAATGAACGCTATACTCGCTGAGTATGGCTTTCCGCTATCGTTCCCTAAAGAAGTTGAACATGAAGCCAACGAAATACCTGAGATCATCAGCGAAGCAGAAATTGCCAAACGCCGCGATTTTCGTGATGTGCTGACTTTCACTATCGACCCTTTTGATGCCAAGGATTTTGACGACGCGCTATCGGTGCGTTATTTGGATAATGGCAATTATGAGGTCGGCGTACATATAGCCGATGTATCTCATTATATCATCCCTGATTCGGCTTTAGATAAAGAAGCCTATGAACGCGCTACCTCTGTTTACCTGGTCGATCGGGTGATCCCGATGCTTCCCGAAAGGTTGTCAAACGGCGTGTGCTCATTGCGCCCCAACGAAGATAAGCTGTGCTTTTCGGCTGTTTTCGAATTGGATGAGGAAGCCCATATCGTTGAGCAATGGTTTGGTAAAACCATTATCCATTCCAACAAACGCTTTGCTTATGAGGATGTGCAAACCATCATAGAAGACCAGCAAGGCGAATATTTAAAAGAGATAAACCTGCTGAATAAGCTGGCTTATATACTCCGCGCCCGTAAATTTAAAAACGGCGCTATCAGCTTCGAGACTACCGAAGTTAAATTTAAACTCGACGATGCGGGCAAACCCATCGGTGTTTATGTAAAAGAGCGTAAAGATGCGCATAAGCTAATTGAAGACTTTATGCTGTTAGCTAACCGCAGGGTAGCTGAGTATGTAGCCAAATTAGGCACAGGAAAGCATAAATACACTTTTGTTTACCGCGAGCACGATTCGCCCAAAACAGAAACGCTGCAAAACTTTGCGCAGTTTGCTGCCAGGTTTGGGTATAAGATCAATACTAAATCCGACAAGGAAATTGCCAAATCACTCAACTATTTGATGGATGATGTAGAAGGCAAAAAAGAGCAGAACGTATTAACGCAACTGGCTATCCGTTCGATGGCTAAGGCGATATATACGACCAAGAAAACCAGCCACTACGGTTTGGCTTTTGATTATTATACGCACTTTACGTCGCCTATTCGCCGTTATCCGGATGTGATGGTGCACAGGCTATTGCAGCACTATCTGCAGCATGGCCAATCGGTAAATGCCGAACATTATGAGGTACTTTGCCTGCACTGCTCACAAATGGAGAAAAAAGCTGCCGATGCCGAGCGGGCTTCGGTTAAATACAAACAGGCCGAGTATTTAAGAGAACAGGTTGGCAATATCTTCACCGGCATTATTTCGGGCGTTACCGAATGGGGTATGTATGTGGAAATCATCGAGAATAAATGTGAGGGTATGATACGCTTACGCGATATTTCGGACGATTTTTATACCCTTGATGAAAAGAATTACGCTATTATCGGTCAGCGCAAAAAGAAAACTTACCAATTAGGCGACGAAGTAAAAATAAAGGTAAAAAACGTTGATCTGACCAAGAAACAGATCGATTTTACTTTAATCCCCGATTGATCCATACAGAACTTAAATATTCAATGCACTCTATAATTTACCTGCAACAACTCGTAAGCAAAACCATTGCACAAAAAAAATACGGCCATACCCCTATCGAATTATACGAACCGATAGATTACATCATGTCGTTAGGTGGTAAACGTATGCGCCCTTGTTTGTTACTTATGGCTTGCGACCTGTTTGGCGGCGATATCGAAAAAGCCCTTTCGGCGGCAATGGGTATCGAAGTATTTCACAACTTTACGCTGATGCACGATGATATTATGGATAAGGCGCCACTTAGGCGCGGTAAACCAACTGTGCACGAAAAGTGGGACACTAACGTAGCTATTCTTTCGGGTGATGTGATGATGGTTGAAGCCAATCGCTTGATGATGCTGGTTGACGATAGCATTTTGCGCCCGGTACTGGATGTTTTTAACGAAACCGCCACCGGCGTTTGCGAAGGCCAGCAAATAGACATGAATTTTGAGAACCGCGATGTTGTAGCGGTGGATGAGTACATTAACATGATACGTCTTAAAACGGCTGTGCTGCTTGGCGGTTTGCTTAAAATAGGCGCGTTAATTGCCGGCGCAAATGATCATGAGGCTTCGTTATTATACAACTTTGGCGAGCAATTGGGGATAGCATTCCAGCTACAGGATGATATACTGGATGTTTACGGCGACCCGGAGAAATTTGGTAAACAGGTTGGTGGTGACATCTTATCCAATAAAAAAACCTATTTACTGATCAAAGCGCTTGAGCTAGCAAAAGGTAATGACTTTGAACAGCTTAATCACTGGCTCTCTATCCAAAATTTTGACGCGGCCGAAAAAGTAAAAGCGGTAAGGGATATCTACACCAAATTAGGTATTCGTGAACAAGCCGAAAACGAAATGAATAGATATGCGCAAAGTGCTCTGCGGAATTTTGAAAGCATCAACCTACCCGAAAAGCGAAAAAGTATACTGAAAGAATTTGCCGACCAGTTGTTGGTACGCGAGTATTGATCTTTTTAATATATTTAAGCACAAATAACCAACCAATTCATGAAAAGACTTTTACTCTTTGTGCCTTTCTTATGCTTCGCGATTAGCGTAAAAGCGCAAAACTTAGTTAATATTGACACCATAAATAAGGACAAACAGATATTTAATGCCGTTGAGCGAATACCCGAATTTCCGGGTGGTGTATCAGCATTTGGTGAATTTCTTAAAAACACCATCAGATACCCTTCCGTTGATGCAAAAAACAATGTACAGGGCAAGGTTTATATCGCCTTTGTTGTTGAGAAAGACGGCAGTCTGTCAAATTTTAAAGTGATGCGCTCGCCATCAGAAACCCTTGGCGCCGAAACAATCAGGGTGCTTTCTTTATCGCCTAAATGGCAGCCGGGTGTGCAGGGCGGTAAACCGGTAAGGGTACAATTTACAGTTCCGGTTAATTTTAGTCTTCCCAAAAACTAAATAGCTAAAAAGATGAAAAGGTGTTTGCTTATTATACTGATAACCTGCTGTGTACAGGCTGCGAGTGCACAAAAGCATAAGAATACAGATTCGGTTAAAATAAGAAAACAATTCATTGCCGATTCAATTAAGCGCGGCAACCAGATCTATACCAAAGCCGATATCAACCCTTCATTTCCCGGCGGCGATAATGGGTTACAACGGTATATTAGAGAAAACTTGCAATACCCTACCCGCGACCGGGAAGACAATACCCAGGGTAAAGCCTTTGTGCGTTTTGTGGTCGAAAAAGACGGGAGTATCAGTAATGTCAAAGCGTTGTCTGCTCCATCAGCTACTATCGCTATGGAAGCCGAAAGACTGGTTAAAAATATGCCCAAATGGACGCCTGGTGTGGTATTTACAAGAGTCGCTCGCGTACAGTTTACTATAGCTGTTCCTTTTACTTTACAGCCTTAGCCAAAACATCTTTACCCGGCGCCCATTGTTGTTGCCATTCGTGGTATTTATCCAATACTTTTTGAGGGTTATAGGTATACCAGCCGTAACCGTCGCGGCGTTCACGGTCAACTTTATCCAGCGAATAAACTACTTTGCTGTCCCTGTTACAAAACAAAGGTTTGTGGGTTTTTAACTCATAATAACGCGTCCATATCGGCGGAGCTGTCGGGTCTTCAACAGTAATCCTGTCAGATACAGAAACACGGAAGGGCGTAACCATTCGCGGCGCGGCGATGGTTTTTACGCGGGTGTAGTATATTTTCGAGGTATCAAACCAGGCAACGGCGTTTTGTATGGCTTCAATAACGTCTTTTTTCGGATGATCAATCCTCATTAAGAACAACACCAGGTCGGCGCTCTCACCATTACAAATGCTTGGTGGTTCAAACTTGCGTGCCCAGGCGGGTTTCAGGCTCACCTCATCATATTGCTGGCACCAGGCAGTCGGCTTACCGGCATCGTTTATCTGCGTTTTTATAATGCAGGCCAACCCTTTGTTATAAGCATTAACAAGCTTTTCGCGAAGGCTATTGTCGACAAAAGCATATTCCGGATGATTGTCTTTAATATCCTGTAAAAGCTCCATTATACCTTCAAATACACCATCGTTATAGGTAATGCAACGGCTGTAATCCGATTGCAGCGGATAGTACTGTGGCCAGCCACCGTTTTTATATTGCGATGCCAACACAAAATTCAATCCCATAATCGCCGCTGTTTTATACTTCTCTTGTTGAGTTGCTTCATAAACATTTGCAAGGCAGGTTATTTGCGTATAGGTGCTGCCATTGTCGTACGTAGTGTTATAGATATCTTTTGTTTTGAGTACGCTATCTTTTTGCGAATCGGTTAAAATAGCCATCACATCATAGTTTTTGGGCCATCCGCCATTATTTTTTTGAAGCAATAAAATATTATCTGCAACCTGAACAATGTCGGTAGCTTTATATCTGGGTCGCCCCGGCATCGCGTTTATAACGTTATGTTTATCTGCAATGCCGTACCAATGCCGTGAATTATCGCCAAAGGCTTCTACATCTATTTTATATTGAGCGGGTTTACCGGCGTCCTGTGCAAAGGCGGGAGCTAACCACAAAAATGTCATCAATACAGTTAAAAGATTAACGCTAAATAACGACCTATACCGTTTGTAAAACTGTTTCATTTGGGTTTGTTTATTGGTATCGTAAAATTATTGTTTTTATCCGTGGCATTGCAAATTGTCATAAATAAAATACACACAACAACGTTATTAAAAAACGAAAACGACATAGTATATATTACCTGCTTTAATTTAATTTTGTCTAAAACAAATTCAACCATCATGAAAATTATAAAATACAGTGTTGTAGCAATGTTGTTGCTAATAGTTAATGCTGCTAAAGCCGATACAAATACGTCGATTAACGAGGTTTTAGTTGCTTACCTGGAGATAAAAAACGCGCTGGCTAATGACGATAACAAGTTAGCCAATCAAAAAGCCGCCGAGTTTACGGCTTCATTAAAGGAAGTTAACCCTGCCCAACTGGATGCAAAACAAAAAGCAACCTGGCTAAAATATAGCGAAAAGCTAAGATTCGATGGCGATCACATTAGCGAATCGGCAGCTATAGCACACCAGCGCGAACATTTCGCCAGCCTGTCGAAAAACATGTACGCGGTAATAAAAGAATTTAAGACCAATACCACCCCGGTTTACATGCAATACTGCCCTATGAAAAAAGAATCGTGGTTAAGCGAATCGGCGGAAATAAAAAACCCATATTACGGCAAAAGTATGAGCGAATGCGGTAAAGTAACCGAAACTTTAAAAGGATCGGGGAAATAGTTTACCGTAACGCCCGATAGTTAAAACATCTGCCTAAATTGTGGGTTTACCATCTACAAACCTTTATACAATGGAAACTCAAAAAATATTTAAAGGAAAAACCGAAGCCGAAGTATGGAAACAGGTCGACGCCGATCTGAATAGAGATGATGATGTTTACGACTACAACGCTATTATTGAACAGGATGGTAAGAAAGTAGACCTAACTATCGAAATAGACCTTGGCGGCGGCTTTGAAGGCGGCTATGAAAATACTACCTTTAGTGCACAAATAGCTAATCCTAAGGGTTTTAAATTTGCTGTGCACCGGGATGGCTTTATTGACGATATCGGCAAATTTTTAGGCATGCAGGATGTTGAAGTTGGTTATGCCGAACTGGATAAACACCTGATCATCAAAACTAATGACGAGGTTAAGGTGAAGGCGTTGTTCGGCCATAAAAACGTGCGCGAAGTATTCGATAAATTAAATGATTTCGATTTTGGCATCCACATGCATACGGTTGAGCATAGCGATCATAAGCAGGCTTTCCTTGAACTGAATATTGAAGAAGGCGTGACCGAGTCTGTAGAGTTAAGAAAATTGTACAGCGCATTTTACAGCGTCCTCGATACCATCGATAATTTTAAGGACGAAACTATTTCTTCAGATTGATATAGGTTGGTTCATCCCGGTCACAGGTAATCGTGCCGTCTTCTTTATATTTTAGCTCCACAACCTGTATTACACTGCGGCGTGTATCGATATTGGCACCTTCGGGCATGGCAGCTTTAGGGCCACGGCCCGGATGTGTAAAGTAAAACAAGTAAGCGCGGTCGCCATTAACAACTACATCGGCATGGCCGCCAATCGCCTGATCGTCTTTACCTTTACCGGGTTTTTCAACCAGGCGTTCTTCCTGGCGTTTCCAGTTCAACAGGTCATCGCTTTGGTAAACGCCCATCCCCTTCCAGTTATCTACGATCATCCAATAATGACCTTTCCATTTAAATGCTACCGGGCCTTCACCCGGCATATCGCGGATGGCTTTGCCTTTATCTGTCCAGGTATTTAGATCGGGGCTATCAGCATAATAAATAGATTTATGATCTTTTTCGTTGTTATACCACATCCTAAACGTTCCATCCGGCAATTTAATCACGTCAGGATCGATCACTTTATCATTAGCTAATGCCGGCGTTGAGATATATTTCCAATTCAGCAGATCGGTACTGGTTAAATGAATGATATTGCGTGGGTGGCCCCAATCGGCAAATATGCCAGGGACGTAGGTTAGAAACATATGATACAAACCCTTCTCCTCGATAATGCAGGGTGCCCAATGCGTGTATTCAGCAGTTGGGCGATAGTTGATATTTGCAGTATCCTTATACGTCCATTTAGCGCCATCTGGAGATGTGGCGATACCTATCCTGGTACCATGTACCCAAGTTACCCCTACCGCATTTTTATCATTAGCGCGTCGGTTTGTATAAAACATCCAGTACTGTTTATCTTTTTTATTGTAGATGATCGATGGATCGGCGGCGCCATCATAAACCGGATCGCTGAAGACAGGTTTTGGCGCCAGATGAACGCTTTTGCTTTGCGCTGATAAATTCATCGGCAAAAGCCAAAAAACAAAAAGAGTCACAACAGCAAGCTTTATAAATCGCATGAAAGTGGCATTAATAATTGGATGTTTAAATATAGCAACCTTTAACTAATCCTGTATCCTGCACTGTCGGTTAATGCGTCATTACTGCGGCATCAGCACTAACCTCAACTTTATTGCGGATATATCGGCTGCCGACCAATAAAACAATCAGTGCTAAAAAGGAGGTACCGGCCATTAAGGCTGCCAATGGGATGGTGGTATAACTTTTAAACCAACCGATACCAGATGAAGTTAATGCACCCAGGCCAAGTTGCACGGCTCCCATTAGCGAAGATGCACTGCCTGCATTTTTAGCAAAGGGCGCAATAGCTAATGCTGAAGCATTTGAACTGATAAAGCCAAGGCAGCATAGAAACAAGGCTACAAATGCTATAGTTGTACTTAGCCCTACCCAACCGTTAACAGCAAAGGTTACAAATAACACACCTGTTGCTACCTGGATAAACAACGCCGCTTTAATTAACTGCTCGCTTTTATAGCGGTGCATCGCTAAAGTGTTTAGCTGGCTGCAGCCGATGAACGCTACCGAAAGCGCTGCGAATATTTCGCCAAACTGGGTTTTACCAAGATGGTAGATATCCATGAAAACCAGCGGCGCGCCTGCCACATAGGCAAACAATCCCGAAAAAGCCAATGAACCGGCAAACGAATAGGTATAAAACTGAGGCTCTTTTAGCACCAATATAAAATTGCTGATAATAGGCAATGGCTTTAATGAGATGCTTTTATCGGGTTGATAGCTTTCGGGCAATTTGAATACAACAGCTATCAATATTAGAAACGCGATAAAAGCCAGCGTTACAAATATCCACTGCCAGCCGAAGGCGTTGGCTACCTGTCCACCTACATAAGGAGCCAGCATAGGCGATGCCCCTACCACCAACATCAGCAACGAAAACACCTTGGCATTATCTTCGACCGGGAAAAGATCGCGAACCATGGCTACCGCTGCTACAGATGCCGCGCAACCACCAACAGCTTCCACAACACGCAGGATGATCAAACCGTTAACAGAGGCCACAGCAAGGCAGCCTATTGATGATAAGATGTATAAAATCAAACCGATATAAAGCGGCTTTTTCCTGCCAAAGCGATCTAATAACGGCCCGTAAAGTAACTGGCCAAAGGCTACGCCGATAAAGAAGCTGCTTAGCGAGAATGAAACTTCGTTTGTAGTGGTATGCAGGTCTTTGGCTATATCGCCAAACCCCGGAAGGTACATATCAATTGAAAATGGCACCAGGGCGGTTAGAAAACCAAGAACGAGTATGCGGAAGAAGTATTCTTTTTTAGTCATAAAACGGGGATTGCCCTGTTGGGATAAAATGCGATTAGTTTATTGTTGCAATATATTCCTGCTGTAATACCCGCAAGCAACTCGCACACAAACAACCATCGTACATTTCGCTAATGTATTGTGTTTCGTTTAAAGTTAACGGGACCGCGGCACACTGGCACTGGGTAAACCTGTTGGCTTTGCACTCAAAAGATGCATTGCAACGTTCACAGCGAATTATCTCGTGTTTAAAATGGCTGTCCATGCGGCGAAAGTACTACAAACCTGTTTGTTTACTAACAGGCTTTTGTAAAATAAAAAAGTTGCCGTCACGGGTTAGGAAACGGCAACTTAATTAATTAACTATTTTTTCAGATCAGGCAGAGCAAGTTACGCAACCCTCTTCCATTGAGCAGGTTGGGCCGGCCGGTATTTCGTCGGCGATCTCGGTTACATGTTCAGGAATCACAGGATCCATGTTTTTACCGCCCTGGTTCTCTACAGTAAATTTAACCGCTTGCGACGCAGCTTGTGTACGCAGGTAGTACATACCGGTTTTTAAACCTTTTTTCCATGCGTAAAAATGCATCGATGTTAGTTTTGATGCGTTTGGTGAACTTACAAACAGATTGAGTGACTGCGACTGGCAGATATACGCTCCCCTGTCGGCAGCCATATCGATAATGGTACGCATCTTAATTTCCCAAACTGTTTTGTACAGGTCTTTCATGTCCTGCGGGATTTCCGGGATATCCTGGATAGAACCATTCGCACTGATGATCTGGTTCTTCATCTCATTGTTCCAAAGGCCCATATTTACCAGATCCCGCAGTAAATATTTATTTACGATAACAAATTCGCCGCTTAATACCCGGCGGGTGTAAATGTTCGAGGTATATGGCTCAAAACACTCGTTGTTACCTAATATTTGCGATGTTGACGCAGTCGGCATTGGTGCAACTAACAAAGAGTTACGTACACCATGGTTCATCACATCCGAACGCAGGTCATCCCAGTTCCAGCGGCCGCTATCAGGAGTTACTCCCCACAGATCGAACTGGAATTTACCTTTTGATAAAGGCGAGCCTTTAAAGGTTTCGTAAGCACCTTCTTTTATCGCCAGATCTTTCGACGCTGTCATCGCGGCAAAATAGATGGTTTCGAAGATCTCTTTATTCAGTTGCTTAGCCTCTTCGCTTTCGAAAGGCAAACGCAGGCGGATAAAGGTATCGGCCAAACCTTGTACACCTAAACCTATCGGGCGGTGACGGAAGTTTGAATTGCTGGCCTCAACAACGGGGTAATAGTTATGATCGATGATCCTGTTCAGGTTTAAGGTTACCTGGTAAGTTACGTCGTATAGCTTTTGATGATCGAACACGCCTGCGGTAACATATTTTGGCAACGCTAATGATGCCAGGTTACAAACGGCAACCTCGTCGGCGGCGGTATACTCAATAATTTCAGTACACAGGTTCGAGCTTTTGATGGTACCTAAATTTTGCTGGTTGGATTTGCTATTGGCAGCATCTTTATACAACAAATATGGCGTACCGGTTTCAACCTGGGCGTCTAATATCGCAAACCAAAGCTCCTGCGCTTTAATGGTTTTGCGGGCACGACCTTCGGCTTCGTATTTAGTGTACAGCGCTTCGAACTCTTTACCCCAGCACTCGTGTAAACCCGGTGCTTCGTGCGGGCAGAACAGGCTCCAATCGCCATCACTTTCAACACGCTCCATAAACAAATCGCACACCCAAAGGGCATAGAACAGGTCGCGGGCACGCATTTCTTCTTTACCGTGGTTTTTACGCAAGTCGAGAAACTCGAAAATATCTGCATGCCAAGGCTCTAAATAAATAGCAAAGGCACCTTTACGTTTACCACCGCCCTGATCGACATAACGAGCAGTATCGTTAAACACTTTCAGCATCGGGATAATACCGTTGCTGGTACCGTTGGTGCCACTGATGTATGAACCTGTTGCACGTACATTGTGTACACTTAGACCAATACCGCCGGCACTTTGTGATATTTTAGCTGTTTGTTTTAATGTATCGTATATACCGTCGATGCTGTCGTCTTGCATAGTTAGCAAAAAGCATGACGACATTTGTGGTTTTGGTGTACCGGCGTTGAATAAGGTTGGTGTTGCGTGCGTAAACCAACGCTCACTCATCAGGTTATACGTTTTGATTACGCTATCAATATCCGATTTGTGGATACCTACCGATACGCGCATAAACAGATGCTGCGGGCGTTCGGCTATTTTGCCATCAACTTTTAATAAATATGATTTTTCGAGGGTTTTAAAACCGAAGTAATCAAAACCAAAATCACGGTCGTAAATAATGGTGCTGATTACTTCGT
>Ga0209026_1000738_pt1 | contig 18846 bp, 14 predicted proteins | sample AraplaCL_Col_mCL_FD_184262 | JGI IMG/M metagenome (GOLD analysis project Ga0209026, IMG submission 184262) | Arabidopsis root microbial communities from the University of North Carolina, USA - plate scrape CL_Col_mCL (SPAdes) (version 2) | ecosystem: Host-associated > Plants > Roots >... | reverse complement strand
TCTTGCCGATCCGCACGCACAACGAGTCCCCGCATCGCGTGATGGCGCCGTCCCGGGTGGCTTGCAGAATGTCTTTGCCGAAGTCGGCTTGCGCGATCTCCTGCATGCTCCGGTGCGCAATCCATGCAGTGCCACCTGCAGCCAGCAGCGAACCGATCAGCAAGGCCATCGCCCCGATCCAGAGCAGGGATCGCCGCGCAGCCGCCAGGCCCTTGCGTTGCTCGTCCATCGCCTGCGCGGCCCACTGGACGCCATGCGCAGCCTGCTGCAGTTGGTGCTGGAACTCCGTTACTGCGCGGCCCGCTCCCTGCGCGATGGACTGCTGCGTATCGGCGCCGATGCGCTGCAACGCCTGCTGCGCAAATTGCTCGCCGCCACGATCCAGCCGGCCAACGCCCTGCTCCACGGCGGCCGTCGCCGCTTCAAGGCGCTGCACGGTTTGCAGGTTGCGGGCATCGAGCCTGTCGACGACGGCCAGCAGCTTCACCAACGACTGTTGCAGCGCTTCCGTACTGCTGTCCATGCGTTCGGTGCTCCCTTGAAATTACTGGCAGAAACCCTGGGATGGCTGTTGCGCCTGCTGCTGAAGGGCCTGCTGTTGCGCCTGCAACGCGGCTTGCTGCAAATCCCATGTGCGGTTCAGCTCGTTGGCCTGTTGCTGGAACAGCTGTCCGCCCGGCGTGCACATGTAGGCTTGCGCTGCCTCGTACTGCACTCGATCCCATGCGCCGTTGTCCGGATTCTGCGCAGCCACGTGGAGGTGATCCAGCCACTGGTCGAACTCGCTTTTCGGTAGATCCGGTTGCCGCGCCAGCGCGCCCGGTACTGGCCCGTCCGGCATGGGTTGGCGCTCGAACTGCCGGCTCAATGCCTCGTTGCGCGGCTCGGCGTTGTAGGGGTCGGGCACCCGGTTCTTTTCGCCGCGGGGCACTTCCAGCTCGACGTAACCATTCGGTGCAAGCCGGTCGACTCCGGGCATCCATCGATACAGCCACATGCCCTTGCGCGAATCATGGATCACATCCAGGCGCGGATCGTCCGGCTCGGGGCTTTTTTCGACTATCGGCCGGTCGCTCAAGCCGTTCACGTAGTCGATCACGAAGTTGCCGGTGCGCGTCGACAGCCCATCGCGATGGTAACCGCCGCCCACGTCCGAATGTGCCCCCGGCACGTAGACGCCGGCAAAGCGGCCATCCGGCGTGATGCCCGGATCGATGATGTGGTCGGACTTGAACAGGCGGCGATGCTCGTCCAGCGCAATGAACTGGATGCCGGAGATCACCGAAGGCGGCAACCGACGATCCTCGCGCATGGCGTGGCCGGTGCCCACGGGATCGAACAGCGCCACCGCCTGCGCCACTTCGTGCGCGCCGACCAGCGCCGGTTTGGTGTACTCGATGTGGGTGATCCGGTGATGGGAGTCGTAGGTGTAGTGGGCGCCGTCTCGATCCTGTATGCCCCGCTCCTCCACCAGTCGCGCAAACAACGCTCCCACTTCGGCGCCTCGACTGAAGCTGACACCGACGACACGAATCTGTGCATGCGGGTCTTGTTGTCGCCACTCGCTTGCCTGCTCGATGAACTGCTTGTACATCTCTTCGGCGCGTTCATCGACGGTGTATCCAGTGATGTCATCCCACACTTTCGTAAAAGGGGCGTGCTGCTGGGTACCAGGACCTGGAACGTACCAGAACCGAATGTTCGGGTTGTTGGACGCTTGGATTTGTTGAGCGATCAGACCCACATTGGTGATGTGATCCGGGTCATGGATCATGTCGTTGCCAGTACCATCCATTGCCGCCACGAACAGCCGCTCGTGTGGGTTATCGGCATGCAGAAGCACCGGCTCCTGGAAAGAAGCCAACTGCTGGCGCACTTCGGCATAGATCGGCAACTTGTCGGTGGCGGACTTGTAAGGCACACCATCGCTTTGGGCGCCGTCTGCATCGGTCTTGTCGTGTGGACTCATGAATGCGCTCCTTGCTTAGTAGGTGCAGGTCCATGCCAAGATCGTGTCAGTTCGATGATGGCTATACGGATTCCCCGGGATCTGCTCCGTCTTTGTCACGATATACGCGCGCATATACACGTTGATGGTGCGGTCGTTGATTTCGAGGTGGATGCTGGGGTCGTCACCCCACGACTTGTCAGGTATTTCCGAATCGGGCACGCGATACAACACGCGCTGATCTTTGAAGATCGCACCGATATCCACCCTGGCCTCATGCTCGGTTCCGTCCAGCGATGTCCACGTCACCTCGGCGGGTGGGGGGAAGTTGCGAAAACCACCGAATCCAGCTTGTCCCCATCGCTCCCTGTAGTCCGGCGATGGCGGCGGCCCGGAAGGCCGCTCGTCGGCCTTGTACGGCGTGAGGTTACGGTTGTCGTAGATCACATGGCAGCGGAGCGTGTTGTAGCAAAACACGTCAAAGCTGTGCTTGTAGAACTTCAGCGGAAACATGGACGACGTCGCCTCGCCCTGCGGCTTGTCGGGTTGGGTGGACATGGCGGGTTGGCATCCTGTGGTCAGCGAAAGAAGCAGCGCGGCAAGCGCTGCGGCGCGAGAGGCCTGAAGCCTGCGAATCATGATTCACTCCATCGTGCCACCCCTGCCGCGTCACGGTTACGCCCCGTCCACGATCTCTGCCGTGCGAGTCGACAGAATGATTCGTATGCATCGGCGCATCGAACGATGGCGCAGCGGCGTCTCATGGCTCCCCCTTCCGGCCGGTCTCGGCCTTCATCGCCTGGAGTATCGGAAAGAACTCGGCATTCTGATCGAGATCCATCGAGCCATCTTCTGCGTGACGGGCCATGCGCAAGCACGACACCTCGTTGAGCTTCCTGTCCGGAAACCAGACCAGCTCGGCCTTTTGTGCCGAAGCCACGAATTCGGCCTTGCGATCGGCTCGAAACTGCTTTCGCACAGCTTCGCCTTGCGTCGCCTTGATGTAATCCTCGATATCCGCCATGTACTCGAGCGCGGCGTTCACATAAGGCGCGTTCCGCCCTTGCCATGCCTTCAACGCGCCCAGGAATTGTCCACTCATTGGACTGGCCAGCTTGGAACAGTGATCACCCAATGCATCGACATTAACCATCCATAGAGTGATCGCGAAACCCGCGGCCGCATTGCGTGGCTCGGTGATGTTCGGCGCATTACTTGGCTCAGATGCTGTTGCCACCTGGGCAAACAGCAAGCCCGCAGCGACGGTAAGCAACAGATGTCGACGGCGACGGTACACGGGCATGGCGGGCTCCTTCCTCGGCGGCATACGCCGATGCGTTATAGCGCATGCCGGCCGGGCAAGATGTGGGTGCTCGCCGCATTTCTGGTACGGCCATGGCCATCGGCGGATTGCGATGTCAGGCTCCAGCCGCCTACCGCCCCGAATGCCCCGGCTCGTCGTAGTCGCGATATGTGAGCAGCCCCGGCCGAATCAGGTCGATGAAAGCGCGCGCCTCGGCACTGAGAAACTTGCCCTTGCGCATCACCACGCCGTAACTCCGCTGGGGAAACCAGCGCGACATGTTGCGCACAGCGAGGCGTTCGCGATCGGCGTCGGTGATGCAGATGCCGGTGACGATGGAGATGCCGAGCCCCATCGCCACGTATTCCTTGATGACGTCCCAGCCACCCACCTCGATCGCCACCTTGTACGGCACCTGGTTCTGCTGGAACACCAGGTCCACCAGGCGATAGGTGGACAACCGCTGCGGCGGCAGGATCAGGCCCCAGGGCGAGAGGTCCTGCAGCTCCAGCGGCTCCTTCGCCGCCAACGGGTGGTCGGGCGGCAGGATCAACATGGGGTCGTAATGGCGCACCGGCTCCCAGGCGATGTCGTGCGGCACGTCCAGCATCGAGCCGACGGCGAAGTCGGCCTTGTCCTCGCGCAGCATGGCGAGGCCGTCCTTGCCGGTGACGTTGGCCAGCTGCAACTGCACCGCGGGATGGCGCTCGCGGTAGCGGCGCACCAGTTCGGGCAGCAGGTACTGGATGGTGGAAGTGCCGGCGGCGATCACGAGCTTGCCGGCCTGCAGGCCCTGCACCTTGGCCTGGAAGTCGCGGTCGAGGTTTTCCCAGCCTTCCACCAGCGGGCGCGCCAGTTCGTACAGCGCCTCGCCCGCATCGGTGAGGTTGATGCGGCGGCGGCGGCGTTCCAGCAGGATCGTGCCCAGCTCGCGCTCCAGCGCCTGCAGCTGCAGGCTCACCGAGGGTTGCGAGAGGTACAGCGCCTCGGCGGCGCGACTCAGCGTGCCCAACTTCACCGTGGCCACGAAGGCACGCAACTGCTTGTGGCGGTTGCCCTTGTAGTAGTAGCGGGTGGCCTCCGCCTCCCCGCCGTGCGCCGACGTACGTTTTTTTGCTGCACCGCGGCGCGGTTTTTTCGGCAATCCCGCCCCACGGGGTTTCGGCTTTCGCTCTGTCATATCAGTGACTTGAAAGTCATATTGATTTCTACAATAGCAAAAATTGAAACATTTGCTTTGTCAAACTGTAATTCGATGGCCTAGCTTCGAGCCGTCCACGACTACGGAGCCCACCATGGCCTTGCCCCGGGAACGCCTCGACAGCGCCACTGTGCAGTTGCACGCCCAACCCAGCCCAGCCCAGCAGGCGATCCTCGGCCCGGGCGCGCTGGTCTTCCTCGCCGACCTGCACCACCGCTTCGACGCCCGCCGCCGCGAACTGCTGGCCGCCCGCTGTGCGCGCCAGGCACGCTGGGACGCCGGCGAGCTGCCGGATTTCCGCGCCGACACCGCCGCGATCCGCGAGTCGGACTGGACGGTGGGGCCGATCCCGCCCGCACTGCGTGACCGCCGCGTGGAGATCACCGGTCCGGTAGAACGCAAGATGATCATCAACGCGCTGAACTCCAGCGCGAAGGTGTTCATGGCGGACTTCGAGGATTCCTCGGCACCCAGCTTCGACAATCAAATGGACGGCCAGATCAACCTGCGCGACGCGGTGGCCGGCCGACTCGACTACACCTCGCCCGAAGGCAGGCACTACCGGGTGAACGCGGACCCCGCCGTGCTGGTGGTGCGCCCGCGCGGCTGGCACCTGCCGGAACGCCACATCACGGTGGACGGCGAACCCATGGCCGGCGCGCTGGTCGACTTCGGTCTGTACGCGTACCACAACGCGCGCGCCCTGCATCGGCGCGACCGCGGCCCGTACTTCTACCTGCCCAAGCTCGAATGCATGGAAGAGGCGGCGCTGTGGGACGACGTGATGGCGCACGCGGAAACCGAGCTGGATCTCCCGCCCGGCAGCATGAAGGTCACCGTGCTGATCGAGACCCTGCCCGCGGCGTTCCAGATGCACGAGATCCTGCACGCGCTGCAGTCGCGCTGCGTAGGCCTCAACTGCGGCCGCTGGGACTACATCTTCTCCTACCTCAAGACCCTGCGCAGCCACGCCGACCGCCTGCTGCCCGAGCGCGGCCAGGTGCAGATGACGGTGCCGTTCCTGAAGAACTATTCGGAGCTGTTGATCCAGACCTGCCACCGGCGCGGCGCGTTCGCGATGGGCGGCATGGCGGCGCAGATCCCGATCAAGGGCGACGTGGCCGCGAACGAGGCCGCGCTTGCCAAGGTGCGCGCCGACAAGCTGCGCGAGGTCAAGGCCGGCCACGACGGCACCTGGGTGGCGCATCCCGCGCTGGTGCCGGTGGCGCAGGCGATCTTCGACGAGTACATGCCCGAGCCGAACCAGCGCGACGTGGAGCGCGCCGACGTGCGGGTGACGCGCGAACAGTTGCTGGAACCCTGTCGCGGCACGATCACCCGCGCCGGCTTCGACAACAACGTCGAGGTGTGCCTGCGCTACACCGCCGCCTGGCTGGACGGCCTGGGTTGCGTGCCGATCCATCACCTGATGGAAGACGCCGCCACCGCCGAGATCGCGCGCGCGCAGCTGTGGCAGTGGCTCCATCACGGGAATCTGGAATTTCCCGACCACGCACCGATCGACTTCGCGCTCTTCGACCACGCGTTGGCCGCGCACACCCATCGTTTGCGCGGCAGCGACACGCCCGGCGCGGCACGCATGGACGAAGCAGCCAAGCTGATCTCCGCGCTGATCCACGCCGACACGCCGGCCGATTTCCTCACCTTGCCGGCCTACGACCTGCTTGCCTGATTCCGCCTCTGTAGGAGCGGCTTCAGCCGCGACCGGCAGGTCGAATCGCGGCTGAAGCCGCTCCTACACGATCACATCATCATCGGAGCCACGCCATGAAGACGCACCTGCCCACCGCCGAGCAACTCACCCTCGACTGGAACAACAACCCACGCTGGGCCGGCATCCGCCGCCACTACAGCGCCGAAGACGTGGTGCGCCTGCGCGGCACCGTGGCCATCGAGCACTCGCTGGCCCGCCACGGCGCCGAGCGACTGTGGAAATCGCTGCACGAGGAAGACTTCGTCAACGCGCTGGGTGCGCTCACCGGCAATCAGGCGATGCAGCAGGTGAAGGCGGGCCTGAAAGCCATCTACCTCAGCGGCTGGCAGGTCGCCGCCGACGCCAACAACGCCGGCGAGATGTACCCCGACCAGTCGCTGTACCCCGCGAACTCCGTGCCGCAGGTGGTCAAGCGCATCAACAACACCTTGCTGCGCGCCGACCAGCTGCACCATGCCGAAGGCAACGACGGCATCGACTGGCTCGCACCCATCGTGGCCGATGCCGAGGCCGGCTTCGGCGGCGTGCTGAACGCGTTCGAGCTGATGAAGGCGATGATCGAGGCCGGCGCCGCCGGCGTGCACTTCGAGGACCAGCTCGCCAGCGTGAAGAAGTGCGGCCACATGGGCGGCAAGGTGCTGGTGCCCACCCGCGAGGCGGTGGACAAGTTGAACGCCGCGCGCCTCGCCGCCGACGTGCTGGGCGTGCCCACCCTGATCGTGGCGCGCACCGACGCCGACGCGGCCGACCTGCTCACCTCCGACATCGACACCAACGACCAGCCCTTCGTCACCGGTGAGCGCACCGTGGAAGGCTTCTTCCGCGTCAAGCCCGGTCTCGACCAGGCGATCAGCCGCGGCCTCGCCTACGCACCCTACGCCGACCTGGTGTGGTGCGAGACCAGCAAGCCGAACCTGGTCGATGCGCGTCGCTTCGCCGAGGCGATCCACGCCAGGTTCCCCGGCAAGCTGCTCGCCTACAACTGCTCACCCAGCTTCAACTGGCGGCAGAACCTCGACGACGCCACCATCGCGAAGTTCCAGAAGGAATTGGGCGCGATGGGCTACAAGTTCCAGTTCATCACCCTGGCCGGTTTCCACAGCCTCAACTACGGCATGTTCGACCTCGCCCACGGCTACGCGCGGCGCCAGATGAGCGCCTTCGTGGAATTGCAGGAAAAGGAATTCGCCGCCGCGGAGCGCGGCTTCACCGCGGTGAAACATCAGCGCGAGGTGGGCACCGGCTATTTCGACGCGGTGACCCAGGCGATTCAGCAAGGGCAGTCGTCGACCACGGCACTGAAGGGCTCGACCGAGGAGGCCCAGTTCCAGCGCATCGCCGCGGCATAAGAGCCTAAGGAGTGAGGAGTGAGAGAAAGCGCCTCGCGGCGCGCCCTGCTCTTCCCCACTCCTGCTTCACAGCCTGCGGTATTGCAGCGCCTCGGCCAGATGTTCGCGTTCGAGCAGCCCGGCACCGCCGTCGAGGTCGGCGATCGTGCGCGCCACCCGCAACACGCGGTGATAGGCGCGCGCGGACAGGCCCAGCCGCTCCAGCGCCTGCTCGTACCAGCGCCGCTCGGCCGGACCCAGCGCGCAGTCGCGTTCCAGCTCGCGGTGGTTGATCTCCGCGTTCGGTCGGCCCGCGCGCATCAGCGCGTGCCGGCGCGCCTGCAGCACGCGGGCGCGCACGGTGGCGGAATCCTCGTCATGCGGGCCGCGCGCCGCATCCATCTCGCGCAGCGGCAGCGGCGGCACCTCGACCGCGAGGTCGATGCGATCCAGCAGCGGCCCGGAGATCCGCGCGCGATAACGCTGGACCTGTTCCGGCGTGCAGCGGCACTGCCGACGCGGATCGCCCGCGTAGCCGCAGGGGCAGGGGTTCATCGCCGCCACCAGCTGGAACTGGGCGGGAAAGGTGGATTGCCGTGCCGCGCGCGAGACCACGATATGCCCCGACTCCAGCGGTTCGCGCAGCACCTCCAGCACGTGCCGGCTGAATTCCGGCAGCTCGTCGAGGAACAGTACGCCGTTGTGCGCCAGCGAGATCTCGCCCGGCCGCGGCAGCGAACCGCCGCCCACCAGCGCCACCGCCGAGGCGGTGTGGTGCGGTGCGCGAAACGGCCGGCGGCGCCAGCGCGCGGGATCGGTGGGTTGGCCGGCCACCGACAGCACCGCGCAGGTCTCCAGCGCCTCGGATTCCGAGAGCGGCGGCAGGATGCCGGGCAGGCGCTCGGCCAGCATGGTCTTGCCGGTGCCCGGCGGCCCCACCAGCAGCAGGTGATGGCCGCCCACGGCGGCGATCTCCAGCGCGCGCCGCGCCTGCAGCTGGCCGCGCACGTCGCGCAGGTCCGGGCCGTCGTAGATGCCACCGTCGGCGTCGATGCCAATCGGCGTCGCCAGTTCCTGCGCGCCACGCAACCAGCCGCAGACCTCGGCCAGGGTATCGGCCACGCGCACGTCCACTTCCGAAACCAGCGCGGCTTCCGCCGCGTTCGCGCGCGGCACCACCACCTTGCGTCCGCGCGCCCGCGCGCGCAGCAGCGCCGGCAACACCCCGGACACGCTGCGCAGCGAGCCGGACAGCGCCAGCTCGCCGAGGAATTCGCAATCGTCCAGTTTCTCGCGCGGCACCTGGCCGCTGGCGGCGAGGATGCCCAGCGCAATCGGCAAATCGAAGCGGCCACCGTCCTTGGGCAGCTCGGCGGGTGCCAGGTTCACGGTGACCTTGCGGCCGGGGTATTCGAAGGCGGTGTTCTGGATCGCCACCCGCACGCGGTCGCGTGCCTCGCGCACGGCGGCCTCGGGCAGACCGACGATATTGGTGGCCGGCAGTCCGCCGGAAAGATGCACCTCGACCATCACCTGCGGCGCGGCGATGCCTTCCTGGGCACGGCTGAGGGTGACGGCAAGACTCATGCGGCCGCCTGCCGCCGGCTCGCTCGGAAGCCGCTGTCACACAACCGCATCGAGCGACTCCGTCGTAGGCTTCAGGTCGTAAATAACCGCCCCCGATCGTTAGCTCGGGGTGAGGGTGACGGATCGGGGGCGGCTCCCGGGAGGCTTGGTGCTGCTAGTCCCCGCGGGCGGCGGCAGCGGCTTCGAGTTCGGCCACGCGCCGCTCCAATTCCTCGACCTTGGCGCGGGTGCGCGCAAGCACCTGGCTCTGGACGTCGAATTCTTCGCGGGTGACCAGATCGAGGCGGCGCAGTCCCTGCGCCAGGACATCGTGGAAATTGGTTCGCAGATCCTGCTGCGCCTGTGCCACTCCGGGCGGAACCAACGATGCCAAGCGTCGTGCCAGCTGGTCGATATCAAGTCGGTCCATCATGGACGACGCCTCGAACTTGTCGGTGAAAAGTATCCGTGAACACAAGGTGGACGCGCCATCGGCGGACTCCGTGATTTGGTGTAGGAATTTTCCTACATGGTAGCCGCCACGCGACAGCACGCAGCCGTGAAGGCAAAATGGTCGTCCGCGTCGCCTTCGACGCCCCTGCCGAGGACATTCCATGAAGCTGGTCGTGGCGATCATCAAGCCGTTCAAGCTCGACGACGTGCGCGAGGCGCTGGCCGAGGTCGGCGTGCAGGGCATCACCGTGACCGAGGTGAAGGGTTTCGGCCGCCAGAAGGGCCACACCGAGCTGTACCGCGGCGCCGAGTACGTGGTCGACTTCCTGCCCAAGATCAAGCTGGAAGCGGCGGTGGCCGACGAGCAGCTCGACCGCGTGCTGGAAGCGATCCAGAACTCCGCCCGCACCGGCAAGATCGGCGACGGCAAGATCTTCGTCAGCCCGCTGGAGCAGGTGATCCGCATCCGCACCGGCGAGCTGGACCAGGACGCACTGTAAAAGCCTGCCTCAAGGCTCCTGCCGATTCACATGGCCCACCCGATCAGGGCGGGCTGCCGGCATCCCGGCGTCATCGCCCGATCGTGGGCTCCCCACTCCCCGTTTCATCCTGGCCAAGGCGCAAGCCAGCTCCGGCGCGGGCTGGGCTCACTTATCCACGGCTTGTGCACAAGTTGTTGGGTTGACCGACCCGATCCAGCCCGATATGTTGTGTCTGTCGGTGCCCGGCCAGACGCGATCGTCGGTCGAGCTCAAAAGGGAATCCGGTGCGAATCCGGAACTGCCCCGCAGCGGTAAGCGGAAACGAACGCCTTGAAATCGCACTGGCTCGCAGCGGCCGGGAAGCGAAGGCAAGTAGGCGGGTCGCCAGACCCGGGTCCGCGAGTCCGAAGACCTGCCGACACGGCACGACCGGAGCGTCGTGCCGAGTGGTGACGGCTTCCGCGGGGAGGCGCGTCGACGCATCGGGCCCTGCCGCCCGATCGCGCGACCGTCCGCGAGCAACCGCCACTTCAGCCCTGCGCGCGGGAGCAGGCGGTTGATCACCTCGGTCTGGAGTCACCGACATGCAGCCTCTCGATACCGCCACCCGCGAGCGCTCCGGCGCGCGCGTGGAACCGTCCGCGTTTTCCGCCGAAGTCCCGGCACCCACCAGCGAAACCCCGATGCCCGTTGCGACACAAGAACAGCCCTTCGCCCTCACCCCGCCGCACAACCCCGGCCAGATGCGCGTGACCAAGCGCAACGGCGGCCAGGAGACGGTGGACGTCAACAAGATCGTGCGCGCGGTGACCCGCAGCGCCGACGGCCTGCACGCGGTGGACCCACTGCGCGTGGCGCTCAAGACCATAGGCGGCTTGTACGACGGCGCCACCACGCAGGAACTGGACCAGCTCTCCATCCGCACCGCCGCTGCGCTCACCGCAGAGGAACCGGAATACGGCCAGCTCGCCGCGCGCCTGCTCGGCGCCTACATCGACAAGGAAGTGAGCGGGCAGGAGATCCAGAGCTTCTCGCAGTCGATCGCGCGCGGCGCCGAGCTGGGCATCTTGAACGCGCGACTGCGCGATTTCGTGGCCGTCAACGCGCGCAAGCTCAACGACGCGATCGATCCGCTGGCCACCCGCCGCTTCGAATACTTCGGCCTGCGCACGGTCTACGACCGGTATCTCTTGCGCCACCCGCAGCAGCGCAAGGTGATCGAGACGCCGCAGCATTTCTTCATGCGCATCGCCTGCGCGCTGGGCGGCGGCGAGATCGGCGAGACGCTGGAGCTGTATCGCCTGCTGTCGTCGCTGGAATACATCGCCAGCTCGCCCACGCTGTTCAACGCCGGCACCGCACATGAGCAGCTGTCGTCGTGTTTCCTTCTCGACTCGCCGACCGACTCGCTGGAGGCTATCTACGACAAGTACGCGGACGTGGCGAAGTTGTCGAAGTTCGCCGGCGGCATCGGCCTGGCGTATTCACGCGTGCGCTCGCGCGGCTCGCTGATCCGCGGCACCAACGGCCACTCCAACGGCCTGGTGCCGTGGCTGAAGACGCTGGACGCCTCGGTGGCCGCGGTGAACCAGGGCGGCAAGCGCAAGGGCGCGGCCTGCGTGTACCTGGAGCCGTGGCACGCGGACATCGAGGAATTCCTCGAACTGCGCGACAACACCGGCGACGAGGCGCGCCGCACGCACAACCTCAATCTCGCGAACTGGATCCCCGACGAATTCATGCGCCGCGTAGAGAGCGACGGCGACTGGTCGCTGTTCGATCCCAAGGTGGTGCCGCACTTCGTGGACAGCTGGGGCGCGACGTTCGAGGCTGCCTACCGCCAGGCGGAAGCCGACGGCCTCGCGACGAAGACGGTGAAGGCGCGCGAACTGTATGCCCGCATGCTGCGCACGCTGGCGCAGACCGGCAACGGCTGGGTGACCTTCAAGGACCGCAGCAACGCCACCAGCAACCAGACGGCGTTGCCGGCGAACGTGATCCATCTTTCCAATCTCTGCACCGAGATCCTGGAAGTCACCAATGCCGGCGAGACGGCGGTGTGCAACCTGGGTTCGATCAACCTGTCGCGCCACGTGGTGGACGGCGCGTTCGACTTCGACAAGCTCGCCGCTACCGTGCGCACCGCGGTGCGCCAGCTGGACCGCGTGATCGACCTCAACTTCTATCCCATCGATACCGCCGCCACCGCCAACCGCAAGTGGCGCCCGGTGGGCCTGGGCGTGATGGGCCTGCAGGACGTGTTCTTCAAGCTGCGGCTGCCGTTCGACTCGGCCGAGGCGCTGGCGCTGTCCACCCGCATCGCCGAGGAGATCTACTTCCACGCGTTGTCGCAATCGAACGAACTGGCCGCACAGGCCGGTGCGCATCCGGGCTTCGCCGAAAGCCGCGCCGCGAACGGCGAGCTGCAGTTCGACTACTGGCCGAACGCAACGCCCAACGACGTCGCCCGCTGGGATGTGCTGCGCGAAGCTATCAAGACGAACGGCCTGCGCAACTCGCTGCTGATCGCGATCGCCCCTACCGCCACCATCGCCTCGATCGCCGGTTGCTACGAATGCATCGAGCCGCAGGTGTCGAACCTGTTCAAGCGCGAGACGCTGTCCGGCGACTTCCTCGTGGTGAACCGCTACCTCGCCGACGAGCTGAAGTCGTTGGGTCTGTGGACACCCGAAGTGCGCGACCAGATCAAGCTCGCCGAAGGTTCGATCCAGGGCATCGCCGCGATCCCCGAGCGCCTGCGCGCGATCTACCGCACCGTGTGGGAGCTGCCGCAGAAGGCGCTGATCGACCTCGCGGCTTCTCGTGGAGCTTATATCGACCAGAGCCAGTCGCTGAACCTGTTCATGGAAAACCCGAACATCGGCCAGCTCAGCTCCATGTACATGTACGCGTGGAAGGCCGGCATCAAGACCACCTACTACCTGCGCTCGCGCCCGGCGACGAAGATCGCCAAGACCACGGTGTCGGCGCCGGCCAGCGTTGTGGCAGCGCCTGTCGATGCACAACAAGCAGCCACCGCCGCCGTGTTCTGCTCGCTGGAAAACCCCGAGTACTGCGAAGCCTGCCAGTAAGCAGAAGTGAGTGGAGAGGAGTGAGAAGTGAGAGAAGGCAAAAGCCGATACCCTCACTCTTCTACACGCGGTTTGGGCCGCAGGCGTTGGCGGAATGTCGTCAAGATGCGACTAGTTTCGTCAATGCCTTCCCTGAGGAGTCTCGTTTGTGCGAGAGGCAACCATCCGACCTCTTCGCACAGGGTCAGCTGAGTTTCCAGTTCCGCCAATGAGCCTTGTGCGATAGCGAAGAACTGGCGCTTCTCTGCCTTCGATTCACGCGTCCAACCTTCGGCGATGTTGCTTGGCACGGATATCGCAGCCCGCGTCATTTGCGCCCGCATGCCATATGTCTCTTCGCGTGGAAGAAGCCGCACCAACCCATAAACCTCCCGTGCGACCTGCATGGCTCTTGTCCAGACCACCGCCTCTCGATAGTGCATAGGAATACCTCCATGTCCGGAACATCATCTCTCACTTCTCACTCCTCTTCACTCACTTCCATGCTCCTCGACCCCGGCTTCGAGCTGACCCTGCGCCCGATGCGCTACCCGGGCTTCTACGAGATGTACCGCAATGCCATCAAGAACACCTGGACGGTGGACGAAGTGGATTTCTCGCTGGACACCACCGACCTCAACGCGAAGATGTCGGCGGCCGACCGCCACCTGATCCAGCGGCTGATCGCGTTTTTCGCCACCGGCGACACCATCGTGTCGAACAACCTGGTGCTGAACCTGTACCAGCACGTCAACGCGCCGGAGGCGCGCATGTACCTGTCGCGCCAGCTGTATGAGGAGGCGCTGCACGTGCAGTTCTACCTGACCCTGCTGGACACCTACATCCCCGATCCGGGCGAGCGCGCGAAGGCATTTGCGGCGATCGAGAACATCCCCTCGATCCGTGCCAAGGGCGAGTTCTGCTTCAAGTGGATCGATTCCATCCAGGGCCTGCAGAAGCTGGAGACGCGCGAACAACGCCGGCAGTTTCTGCTCAACCTGATCTGCTTCGCCGCCTGCATCGAGGGCCTGTTCTTCTTCGCCGCGTTCGCCTACGTGTACTACTTCCGCTCGCGCGGCCTGCTGCACGGCCTGGCCTCGGGCACCAACTGGGTGTTCCGCGACGAGAGCTGCCACATGGCGTTCGCGTTCGAGGTGGTGCGCACGGTGCGTGCGGAAGAACCCGAGCTGTTCGACGATGAGATGCGCACGCAGGTGGAGGAAATGCTGGAGGACGCGATCGCCTGCGAGACGCAGTTCGCCGAGGACGTGCTCTCCGGCGGCGTGGTGGGCCTGTCGGCGAAGGAGATGCGCCAGTACCTGGAATACTGCGCCGACCAGCGCCTGGCCCAGCTGGATCTCCCGAAGAAGTACGGCGCGAAGAACCCGTTCGACTTCATGGACCTGCAGGACGTGCAGGAAGTTACGAACTTCTTCGAGCGCCGCGTCTCGGCCTACCAGGTGGGCGTGGAAGGCGAGGTGGCGTTCGACATGGCGTTTTGACGTCCGCGGACACGCGCCGCGGGCGGACTTCCTTCACACGCACTTGTCACAATTTCCGCCCTAAGATGCCCCCTGCCGCTGGCGGCAACCAGCGCGCCGTTGCCGATCGCCTCCCCACCGGGGAGGCGTCGTCGTTCCGGGGACACTTATAAAAACCACACGAGGAAACCCATGGCCATCACGATGCGTGCCCGCTCGCTTCCGTTCGCCATCGCCACGCTGCTGGCGACCAGTTCCGTCTTCGCCCAGAACATCACCACCTCCGGCGCCATCGGTCGCGTGCTGGACGCGCAGGGCAAGCCCGTGGCCGATGCCACCGTGACCATCCTGCACGTGCCCTCCGGCACCACCAAGACGGTGACCACGGATGCCGACGGACGTTACGCCGCGCAGGGCCTGCGCACGGGCGGCCCGTTCACGATCACCGCGACCAAGTCCGGCCTGGCCGGCACGGAACAGGACAACGTCTACCTGCAGCTGGGCCAGCCCTCCTCGATCAACCTCAGCCTGGGCGCGGGCGCCGAATCGGCGCGCACGCTGGGCGCGGTGACGGTGAGCGCCTCGGCGCTGGCGCAGACCTTCACCTCCGAGAACAAGGGCCTGTCCACCACCATCTCGCAGCGCGAACTGCAGGCCACGCCGCAGGGCAACCGCTCGATCGACGACGTGGTGCGGCTGGACCCGCGCATCACCGTGACCGACCAGGGCACCGGCGCGATCTCCGCCGCGGGCATGAACAACCGCTACAACAACATCGCGGTGGACGGCGTGACCCAGGGCGATCCGTTCGGCCTCAACGCGAACGGCCTGCCCTACCAGAAGTCGCCGATCTCGCCCGAGACGATCGCCGAATACAACATCTCCACCGCGAACTACGACGTCTCCTCCGATGTGGTCGGCGCCGACGTCAACGCGGTGACGAAGTCCGGCACCAACCAGTTCCACGGCTCGGTCTACTACAGCTACCGCAACGCGAACCACCTGGTGGGCGACGCCGGCTGGCTGCCCAGCAGCGATCCCGGCTACCGCTACAAGGGCTACCAGAAGGACGCCACCTACGGCTTCAACGTCGGCGGCCCGATCCTCAAGGACAAGCTGTTCTTCTTCGTCTCCGCGGAGCACGAGAAGACCACCGGCATCGGCGCCGATTCGGCCAACGGCCTGGACAACACGCTGGGCAACGGCCCGTCCACCAGCAACAAGGTCTCGCCGGGCGACCTGCAGCAGGTCATCGCCACCGCCAGCAAGCTCGGCCTCACCCCCGGCAACTTCGGCGGCCCCACCGGCCTGACCTACGACGACAAGCGCTACCTCGGCAAGATCGACTGGAACATCACCAACAACCACCGCGCCAGCTTCACCTACCAGCACACCAAGGAGCTGCTGCCGGCGGTGGGCGGCAACAGCCCGAACAGCGTGGGCCTGACCAGCTACACCTACACCAAGGCCATCACCACCAACAACTACGTGCTGCACCTGTACGACGACTGGAGCGACAGCTTCTCCACCGAGGCCAAGGTCGGTTACCAGAAGTACGTGCAGGACACCACCGCGCCGTTCCAGCAGCCTTCGGTGAACGTGAACCTCTCGCCCACCGGCAAGGGGCCGTCGGTGAACCTCGGCGAGGAACAGTTCCGCCATTACAACCACATCGACACCAAGAAGGTCAGCGTCTTCCTCGCCGCCACCTGGTACCTGGGCGACCACTCGATCAAGGGCGGCGTCGATTTCCAGCGCAACCAGATCTACAACCTGTTCGGCCAGTCCGAGTTCGGCGTCTACACGTTCTGGGGCCTGGCCAACTTCGCCGCCGGCAACTACAACAAGTATTCGCTGTACCACCCGGCGCCCGGCTACGCACTGGCCGACATCGCCGCCAAGTGGACCTACAGCCAGTTCAGCCCGTTCCTGCAGGACACCTGGCAGGTCAACGATGCGCTGTCGGTGCAGTATGGCGTGCGCATGGACATCCCGCACTCCAACAAGCAGCCGGTGTACAACGCAGCCTTCGCGCAGACCTTCGGCTACGCGAACAACTACACCGTCGGCTCTTCCAACCGCATCGTCGAGCCGCGGCTGTCGTTCAACTACAACTTCGACACCGCGTACAAGACCCAGCTGCGCGGCGGCGCGGGCCTGTTCCAGACCAACCCGCCCACGGTGTGGATGACCAACCCGTTCCAGAACAACGGCGTCACCCTGCTCAACTACACCTCGTTCAACCCGGCCAACGCGCCATTCAGCCCCGACCCGTTCCACCAGAACATCCCGGCCGGCGGCGGCGCCGGGTCGATCGACACCATAGCCCGCAACTTCCGCCTGCCCAGCGTGTGGAAGATGAGCCTGGCGCTGGACCGCGAGCTGCCGTGGTGGGGCCTGGTGGCCTCGGCCGAGTACCAGCACATCCAGGTGCGCGACGGCATCCTGTACGAGGCAGTGAACTTCGGTGCGCCCACCGGCACGCTGCCGGACGGCCGCGAGCAGTTCTGGAAGGTTCCGGGCGAGGCGCCGAAGACGGCCGACACCCTGGCCAACCAGAACCACGCCTTCAGCACCGCCTCCACGTTGCTCACCAACACCCACAAGGGCAAGTCGGACAGCTTCACGCTGGCGTTGAACAAGCCGTTCTCGGACAGCTGGTTCGGCAACGTCAGCCTCACCTTCAACCACGCCAGCGACGTCGACCCCGGCACCGACACCATCGCCTACAACGGCTACCAGCGCGTGGCGCGGCTGAACCCGAACAGCGACGTGCTGGCCACCTCCAACTACAACGTGGCCAAGACGCTGAAGGCCTCGCTGACCTGGCAGCACGCATTCTTCGGCGACTACAACACCCAGGTCTCGCTGTTCTACAGCGGCCACACCGGCCTGCCCTACACCTGGGTGTTCGGCAACGACGCCAACGGCGACAGCATCGGCGGCTGGGATCCGGTCTACATCCCGTCGGCGAACGACCCGAAGGTGGCCTACGCTGCCGGCACCAGCGCGCAGGTGATCCAGCAGTTCCAGGCCTTCCTCGCCGGCGACGACTACCTGCGCGACCATCGTGGCCAGATCGCCAACCGCAACGGCGACCGCACCGCCTGGGTCAACGAGCTGGACATGAGCTTCTCGCAGGAAGTACCCGGCATCTTCCAGGGCAACAAGGGCGTGCTGCGCCTGGACATCTACAACGTGCTCAACCTGGTCAACAGCGACTGGGGCCAGCAGCGCAACACCGGCATCTACCCCACCCGCATCCTCGCCAACTACGCCGGCGTGAACGCGCAAGGGCAGTACCTGTATTCGCTGCCCACCGACAAGAACGGCAACTACCAGCCGCAGCCGCTGCAGACCTACGACGGCGGCTTCTACGACCCCAGCCGCGTGGTCTCGCGCTGGTCGGCCATGCTCACCTTGCGCTACAACTTCTGACCGGTCGTTCCGGCCGCAACCGAGCACGGGCGCCTGCGGGCGCCCGTGTCGTTTCCGGCATCGCGGCGACCCGTGCCGCTTGACATGTAACGATCGTTACACGTAACGTTCGTTACATGCAGACGCGCAAAGATGCACTGATCGACGCCCTCATCGCCCACTTGCTCGAACGCGGGCTGGCCGACCTGTCGCTGCGCCCGCTCGCCGCGGCCACCGGCACCAGTGCCCGCCTGCTCATCTACCACTTCGAGACGAAGGAAGGCCTGCTCGCCGAGGTCCTCGAAACCATGCAGACGCGGCTGCGCCAGTCCTTCGCGCAACTGCTTGCGCCAGGCACGCCGGAACGGCAGCCGCAGCCGCTCAAGCTGCTCTGGCAATGGGCGACCGCCAGGCGCAACTACCCCTACCTCAAGCTGCTCTACGAGCTGCAGATACTCGCCATCCAGAGCCCGGACACTTACGCGCAGTACCTGCAACGCAACGCCTCGAACTGGTCGGACTTCATCCTCACGATGCTCCCGGCGCCGCGGCGCGATCCCGCCTTCGCCACGTTGTGCGCGGCGGTGTTCGACGGCCTCTTCCTCGAACTGATGAGCACGGGCGACCGCAAGCGGACCTCGCAGGCGCTCGACCGCTTCATCCGCATCGCCGGCGACACCCGCAAGCAGCGCACAGGCGCCTGAACCCGGAACCCACGCCACGCCGCACCGCCCCGGAAGGACTTTCCATGCACACCCTGCTCGCCCATGCGCGGACGATCGAGAAGCGCCGATGGTCCGTCATCCTCGCCGGCCTGCTGCTCGCGCTCGGCGTGGTCAGCCTGCCCTTCAGCACCTGGGA